>WNGB01001913.1_pt1 | contig 35421 bp, 14 predicted proteins | sample 5400681 | NCBI WGS metagenome assembly WNGB01 (sample SAMN13153367, study PRJNA577476) | soil metagenome | isolation source: 115 cm soil or saprolite under grassland replicate 2 | place: USA:California | collected 2016-06-15 | reverse complement strand
CCACAGCGGAGGTTGGTCGCCACCTTCCCGGCTTCCCATCGACATCGTCCATTCCTCCCTCGCAAATCTCTGCCGATGAGAACCATCCAGCTAATCACTTCATGCCGACAGAATCAGACTTTTTCCACGGGCTGTTAGGGCCCGATCACTCTGTCCACCCGGCACACAAGCAGAGCATTCCCAAGCATTGAATCCTGTCGTCCGCGCGCGAGGCGGACGGCGACAGGACTGCAGGCCCGAATTTCCGCAATCGCAATTCGATTGTTACAGGGAGCTGGTATGCCGGGCGTAGAGAGTCTGACTGAGCCGCAAAAGCCCTTCTTGTCATTCTGAGGAGCGCAGCGACGAAGAATCTGCTACGGTCGAATCGGCTGATCCTGACCAGAGCAGATCCTTCGCTGCGCTCAGAGCCTGCCCTGAGCAGGGAGAAACCTCTCGAAAGGAGGGAGCAGATCCTTCGCTGCGCTCAGGATGACAGGGAAAGAACGCGAAGGGATGACAGGGAAAAAACGCGAAGGGATGACAGGGAAGGAAAGCGAAGAGATGACAGGGCTCATACCTCCACTTTCATTCCTATTGGCGAGAGCCCGTCTCATGAGATATTCCGAGGACGCAGCGACGAGCTGCTCCGGTCTGGAAGTACGAGGGCAGATCCCTCGCTTCGCTCGGGATGACAACCTGCTTGATCCGCGAACTCTCAACTCAGAACGCTAGTAGGATGACGGGAGAAGAGCCCCGAGAGGCCAGTCCCCGCGGCGGCCAAACGCGAAGCTCGCTCCCTTTGCGGAGACCGTGTCCAGCACGAACCAGGTCCCGGTCGAAGGGCGGAATGCGGCCAGTTCCGATGTCCGCTGGCCTCCGAAACGCTCGGCCAGGACGATGTCGCCTGGCGATCCGAAGACGATCGTCTTCCAGTGAGCGCTGGGTGAGGCGAGCCGGACGTGCCAGGATCCCTCGGCGGGGCGAAAGACAGCCGGATCGAAGACGCCGTCTCCATCGAAATCGGCGGGCACCGGCCGGTCCCCGGTCCGGCCGAATTGAAAACTGAGCGCGACCGCGGAGGAAAACCCGCGGGAGAGGTACCAGAACCCGGTCTGGGGCCTGAAGACTGCAAGATCGTCCCTGCCATCCCCGTCGTAATCACGCGGCACCGGCAAGTCGCCCCTGGCTCCGAAACTGACCGTAGCGGGACCGGTGGATGACAGCAGCCCGTACCACATCGCTGTGGCCGGGCGGAACACCGCGACATCGGTCCTCCCGTCACCGTCGTAGTCGCCCGGCACGGGAACATCCCCCTTCTGGCCGAAGACGACAATGCGAGCCTCTCCGGAGGGCCGACGGATGCGCCAGGTGCCGTCCTCCTGTCTGAAGGTCGCGCACTGCCATTTTCCACTCCCATCGTAATCGCCGGGCACGGGGAGGGTCCCCGTTCCTCCGAACTCGGTGGACGAGGGGAGCTCGGAGGCGCTTGCCGGCGCAAAGTACCAGACCCCCGTGCTCGGACGAAAGACGGCAAAATCCGCTTTCCCGTCGCCGTTGAAGTCGAGGCGCGTGGCTCGCGTCGTCGCCGGAGCCCGCCGCCCGCACGCCGCCGAGGCAATTAAGAGAAGCGCTGAAAAAAAAGCGAAGACCCGCTCGTTGCGTCTCAATCCGGTCTGAGTCTAGCAGGCCCGAAGAGGAAAGCCCGGAGAGAAAACCCAATTCTTAAAGGCGTGGCTGTCCGAAGGAGCTTGACAGACCGGCTATTTCGAATAGTCTGACGGCGGACTCTCCGGCGAGTCCTCCGGAGAAACATGACTCAAAGCCGGTCTTCTGCTTCAACGCTGCAAAGAACAAGAGACATGCGACATTGAAGTCGCTTTGTGAAGGGAGGATTCTGTGAACCTCAGGCCACGGTATCTCCTTTTCGGGTTGTGTTTGTCGTTGGTCGGGGCGGTTCTTGCACGGGCGGAGGTCTCACCTGCCTGGGGCGACTCCGGGGCCGCGGCGAGTAAGGCCACGTTGGGCTTTGGCGCGGAGCAGGGTGGCGGGCACTCTTTCCAGGCGGACGGGCGGCGGTTCGAGTTCGGCGAAGGAGGGTTTGCCATCTCCGCGCGGGACTCGTCCTGGACCTACCGGTTTCAGGGCTCCCGGGGAGGCATCCGAGCCCTCTCGATCTCCACCAGGCCCGAGCAGACCGCGCCGGGCTCTCTGGAATACAGACATGCGGAGGGGATCGTCGAGCGGTATCTGGTTCAATCCGGCGGGGTCGAGCAGCAGTTCGTTCTGCCCGGTCCCTACGCCGGCGGGGACGTCCTGCTGACCGGGTCGGTCGCGACGGACCTCGTGCCTGACAAGACTTCGAGCTTCGAGGGCATCGCTTTCCAGCGCGGCGTGGATACGGTGCTCTTCTACGGGGCCGCCAAGGCCGTGGACGCCGCCGGCAGGACGGCGCTGCTGGAGGAGCGGTGGGCCGATGGGGAGCTGACCCTCGTCGTCCCGGCCTCTTTCCTCGCTTCCGCTCGGTTTCCCGTGCTTGTCGATCCGTATATCGGAGACAAGGTCACGGTTGACGCCGCCGGCGACCTGGCCCAGAACCCGGCCGTCGCCACGACCGGCACCACCCTCGTCGGCGGCAGTTACGCTGCCCTGGCGGTCTGGTCCACGAATTTGACTTCGCCGCAGTCGATTCGGGGCCGGATCATCGATCCGCACGGCAACAACCTCGCCGGCCCTATCTCAGTCGTAAGCGAGTTTTCCGGTGCCAACCAGTTCTACACGAACCCGCGCGTGGCGTGGTCCTCCGGCAACGGTGTCTGGGTCGTCGCAGCAGTCGGGCACGATCCCACCGCAGGAGGCACCCCCAACTTTATCCAGGTCAATAGGATCGACCCTGCAGGCACGAAGACGACAGGAACCAACCTCAATGGCGTCGGCGGCGTAACTCAAAAGGAGAGCGATGTCGATGTCGCGTGCAACGATAACGGCCTCTGCCTGATTACGTGGCTGGTGGACACGGACAACAACGGCACGTTGGACTCAGTCAAGGGCGTCTTCTACACACCCGGGGCAAACGCATTCGGGACCATCTTTGCCGTCTTTGATGGAGCGGCCACACGGTCCCATTCCCGCGTGGCGTCCAACGGCACGGACTTCTACGAAGTTAACACGGCCGCCAGCAGCTTCATCGAAGGCTATTCCGTCTCGGCCGGTGGGACGGTTGTGGAGCGGGATCCCTCTCAGACGACCGGCACGAAGGCGAACCCCGATGTGTCTTACAACTCCCAGTTGGGCCAGTACCTCGTGGCGTGGGAGAACAGCAGCCCCGGCATCCGCGCCACGACCATGAGCGGTGCCACTCCGCCGGTTCCCTCCGGGTCAGACGCTCTGCTAATCGCCGATGGGGTGAATCCGCAGATTACTTCAGAGCAGTACATGGGCTGGAGCATGACGGCCTCCGCAGAGGGCGGGTATTTCACATCAATCTTAATTGTTCGACCGAATCTCTCGCTGCACCTGGCCTACCTGGATCCCACCAGCATTATCCCCAGCGCCGACGTTGCCCACTTCAACCGTGACTTGAGCATCGTCGTGTGGGAGGGCGAGACCAATCTCGCCACCGACCACGACATCCGCGCCCGTGAGTTTCGCGCGTCGGCTATCGAGTACGCCGACCTCAACAACAACGGCTGGGCGAGCGCCTTCGTCTGGCGGCCGGGAGGGAACGCCTACTTCTATTACAACAATGATCTCACTCCCGGATCCCCTGCGGCCACTTCAGCCCAGTTCGGCACGACGGGCGACATCCCCGTGCGGACGGACTACTTCGGCAGCGGCATCCCGGATCTGGCGGTCTTCCGGCCTTCCAACGGCACCTGGTATATCGACACCAACCGGAACGGAACTGTAGACGACACCATCCAGTTCGGGACCAGCGGCGACATCCCCGTTCCGGGAGACTACGACGGAGACGGTCTCACGGACCTCGCCGTCTTCCGTCCTTTCAACGGAACGTGGTACATCCGATACTCGGCCACTCTCGTGACCATATCCGTCCAGTTCGGGACCAACGGCGACATCCCGGTGCCGGCGGACTACAACGGCTTCTTCCGGACCGACATTGCCGTCTGGCGGCCTTCCACCGGCTACTGGTACGTCGCCATGTACGACTCGTTTGGCGGCAGCGTCGTCAGCATCCAGGCCCAGTTCGGCACGGCCGGGGACATCCCGGTGCCCGGGGATTACGGGCCGTCGAGCCTCTCCAACGCTCCCGACACGATTGCGGACTTCGCCGTGTTCCGCCCTTCCACGGGCTACTGGTATGTCAGCCGGAATCGAAACGGGGTAGTCAGTCAGGCGACTCAATTCGGAACGAACGGGGACATTCCGGTGGGCGGGGTCTATGACAGCAGTCCCAACATAAATAGTCCCTTTGCGGTCTTCCGGCCCTCCAACGGCACCTGGTATGTTGACGTGGACAACAACGGAACAGTCAATATCGCCTCCCAGTTCGGCGCCGCCGGCGACTTTCCGATGCAGCAACCCTCCGGCCAATATCGACAGTAAAGATCTGCCGGTGGTTCCTCCCAGGCGGGCCTTCGGGCCCCGCTTTTTCATTGGTCGTCACGAGACGGATTCCACTCTTCCGGAGGAGTCTCCATGGGGAACCGTCATGTGCATGGGCGAGGAGGGTTGTTTCAGCGGGCGAGCGGAATGTCTCCAAAGGTCCCCCACGGGACGGAGGGCGGAAGGAGGCCTTCCGCCGACCGCACATACCAATTGCCGTCTGATGCCCGCCAGACAACATTGTCCGCCCGGGAATCACCCGCCATCTGCGCCGGCAACGGTACGTCCCCGAAAGCTCCCCATACCATCGACGGAAGGTTAGACAAGCTGGCGCTGGACTTGACGTACCACGTCCCCGTCGAGGGACGGTAGATCCCATAATCCGCCCGGCCATCTCCCGTAAAGTCCGCGGCGACGGGGGTGTCCCCGGAGGCTCCCCATCCGATCGCCGCCGTCCCGCCTCCGGAGAAACGCACGTACCACGTCCCGTTGGACGGACGAAACACCGCCATTTCTGTCACACCATCCCCGTCGTAGTCTCCCGGCACCGGAATGTCCCCGGCCGTCCCCCATTGCACGGATGGAGGCAACGTTCCCTCCGCTGTTCGCACGTACCACGTCCCGTTGCTCGGACGCCACACGGCGAAATCTGTCCGGGTGTCGCCCTCGTAATTCCCAGGAACCGCAACGTCTCCCGAAGCTCCCCATTGCACCGGAGGTTGACTCACCCCCTCCGCGGAAAGCACATACCAGGTCCCGTTGGAAGGGCGAAAAACCGCAAAGTCTGCCCGGGCGTCGCCCGCGTAGTTGCCCGCCGCCGGAACGTCGCCGTAAGCCCCCCACTGCACCGAAAGATCCCCGCTGCCATTGGACTTCTTGACATACCAGGTCCCAAAGGTCCCCGGCCCCGGCCGAAACACGGCCTTGTCCGCCATACCGTCCCCATCGAAATCGCTCGACGCCACCACGACCGGACCCATAGCCAACGCGTACGTGTAAACGTGCAATGTGCCGTTCCCAGGGGCGGCGGTATTGCAGAAGTCCTGCGTGTATAGGGGGGCCGGTCCCTGCACACCGCCGGTGTCTGAAGCGATGACGCCGTTGATCGCGCTGTAGATCACATCGAACCGCTGCGTGGGCGAGTTCTCATACAACCGCACCTCAAAAGTCGCCGTCTGCGCGTTGTTGGCAAAACGCACAACGCGCCACTCAATGTTAAAGGTACGGTTGGGCGCGCTGCCGAAGACCGAGGTGAAGATCCCGCAGCCGCTTGCAAAGGCTGAGCAGCCGCTCAAGCCCACATCCGTGCGAAGGTCGTGCCACAGGGCGAAGATGGTGTAGTCACTTCCCGCGACAGGAAGGCAGGAGCTGACGAAGCCGGTGTTATTCGTCACAAATCCGAGGCGGCCATTGGAGCTGACGGTGGCCCCGGTGAAGGTCTGGTCGTACAGTTTGAAGGCGAAGGGAAGAGCGATGAACGTCACGCAGTCATCACAGTGGTTGCCCGTGTCTGTAACGCCCGGGACAGGCGTAGCGATTGCCTCACTGATTGTGTAGCCCGGGAATAACGGCGGCGTCGTGACAAGCGGTGCAATGCCGCTGGTCCCGTAGCCCTTTCCATTGGAGTGCGTCCCTGGTACCGGCGTCGTGACAGGTGGTGCAATGTTGCTGGTCCCGCGGTCGCCCCCGGTGGCCAGAGTGATGGTCGTCCGCGAGTTGGTCCTCTGAGCAAAGGCCGACGTACAGGGCGTCACACTGCTCACCGCTCCGTAAGAGCCCGTGAAATTGGAGCCTCCGGCGCCACCGGCGCCGCCGATGACAAAGGCTTCCAGACCGGAGAGCTTGCCGACGGACTCAAACTGTCCAGTACCGGTCTCGGCATCGCCGGTCTTGGCGTTCAGCGTCCTGGCGCCCTGGCTCGGCTGCTCCTCCTCCGCCGGCTGGATGGCGAGGGCGTTGTAGTCTGAGACGAAGCTGGTGTAAACAGCGGCGCCCCAGCCCCAGTGCGCGGTCACGCCGGGCGTGTCGGTCGAGAACGCTCCGGACCAGGTGACCGAGCTCATTCCCCCGGGCAGGCCCCCGGAGGGAACCGGAAAGGCCAGGCCGGCGAGGAACGCCTTGTTGGCGGCGGCGGGAACGATGGTGGCCCAGCGATTGTTCGCGGCGTCGAAGCTGGTCGAGGCCGCCGTCGCCGCCGGGTCGAAGGCGATCGCTGCGGCCGGCACGGCCAGACTGTAGTTGGAGCCGTTGGCGGAGAAGGTGATCGTCGAGTCGTTGAGGAAAATCGTGGTCGCCTCAGAGCCCAGCCCCCCATCGACGCGGATGGCGCTGTTGAACCAGATGGTGTTGCCCTCGGCGATCGGAGTCGAGTTGAAGCTCGCTTCAATCGCGCTCGACGCGGTACAGGCTCTCTCCGTCACGGAGGCGGAGGACACCTTGGCGCCCGCGAGTGAGGCCTGGCTCCCAACCGGCGATGAAACCTCGCTCCCAACCGAAGGGGACGAGGGCGTCGCGACCGAGACGGCGCTCAGCAGGACTCTTGGTAATTTGAGACCGGCCCCTTGCGCCAGAAGCGCGACGCAGGCGAATCCGAGCACTACATAGAGGAGATTCCTGGTTGGTCGCCTCATGATCCTTCCTCCCTAGGCTTCTACTCTTTGCCAGCCCTTCTTTTGAGAGCCGCCGCGGGTCTCAAGCCTGGCCCGGTCGGTGGAACGACTCAGAAGGATGACCGCCGAGGCAACCGCTGGCACGAGGACCAAGACGACAGTCCGAGCAGGTCCCCCTCATTCGCCTCAACTCTCTCAGACGAAAGAAGAGATGTCAACGAGACTCGAAATCAGGCCTAAACGTGATGAGACCGCCGCCTACTGGAAGGACCCGGTGCCTTCGAGGACAAGGTCAGCGTGGGTGCCTACGCCCGTCCCAGGAAGAGCGAGACGCTCGCCCTCGCGTCGGTCGTCAACGGCACGATCGCCCGGTTGGCGATCGTCGGCTCCCGGCGTCAAAGCGATACAGCTGGCGCCATCACGGGAACTTTGGCCGACTGCGCAGGCGGATCGTTTCAGCGAGCGAGCGGAACCTCTCCAATGGTCCCCCAAGGGACGGAGGACGGGAGGAGGCCTTCCGCGGAACGCACGTACCAACTGCCGTCCGACGGCCGCCACACGACATTGTCGGCCCGGGAATCACCCGCCATCTGCGCCGGCAACGGCACGTCCCCCGAAGCCCCCCAGGTCACCGGCGGAAGGTTAGTCAGGCTGGCGCTGGACTTGACGTACCACGTCCCCGTCGAGGGACGGTAAATCCCATAATCCGCCCGACCATCCCCTGTAAAGTCCGCGGACACCGGAATGTCCCCCGACGCGCCCCACACAATCGCCGCCGTCCCGCCTCGGGAGAAACGTACATACCACGTCCCGGTCGACGGACGAAACACCGCCATGTCTGTCACACCATCCCCGTCGTAGTCTCCCGGCACCGGAATGTCCCCGGCCGTCCCCCACTGCACGGAAGGAAGCAGCGTTCCCTCAGCCGTGCGCACGTACCACGTCCCGTTGCTCGGACGCCACACCGCGAAATCCGTCCGGGCATCCCCTCCGTACTGGCCCGGAACCGCAACGTCTCCCGAAGCTCCCCATTGCACCGCGGGTTGACTCACCCCCTCGGCGGAGCGCACATACCACGTCCCGTTGGAAGGACGGAAAACCGCGAAGTCCGCCCGCGCGTCGCCCGTGTAGTTGCCCGCCGCCGGAACGTCGCCGGAGGCCCCCCACTGCACTGAGAGATTCCCGCTGCCGTTGGACTTCTTGACGTACCACATCCCCGTGCCCGGCTGAAAAACGGCTTTGTCCGCCAGACCGTCCCCGTCGAAATCGCTCGACGCAACCACGACCGGGGCGGGACTCGAGGCCGTGCAGGAGCTTCCGCCATCGCCGTAGAGCCAGCGGATCGCGTCCTGGTCGTCGGTGCCCAGAGTGGTCCGGTTCTGGACGACCGCGCGCATGATCGCTGCGCTCTCGTCTCCGCGGCAGACGTCGTGTGTCGAGACATTCTGATCGGAGTGCCCGAGACCAAGCGTGTGACCGAGCTCGTGCGTGAGAACCGATTGGGTAACCACCGAACCGAATCCGTTATACGCGCAGGAAGCGCGTATTTCGGCGACGCCCTGCGAAATATTTGTATAGGTCTGGCCGCGCCACGTGTTGGAACCTCCGACGCCGGTGGGTCCCCCGCAACCGATGACGCCGCCTCCCGTCAGACATGTGGTCCAGCCGCACCCCAGTATGGAGGAAGTCGCATTGACATAGAGGACGTTGCTCGTTCCGCTGCCCGGCACGAAGTTGATCGAGGAGTTCGGGTCATTGGTCCATGTGGCCAGAGCGGCCTGGGCCTCCGCGATTCCGCCGCCGTCCATGTTCGCCGTTCCGGAGATCGCCCAGGTGGCGGTAGCATTGTTCCAACGAAACATCGAGTCGGCGATGTTTCCCCACTCCGGGGTCACGCGCCCGGACCTCTCCCGCGCATGGTGGACGGGCTCCAGGCTTCCCGACGGCGTTACCGAAGGGCTCGCCTCGAAGACTCCGGTGCGAAGAGACGCGAGAAACGAGGCCAACTCACGCGGGAGCGTTTCGTCCTGAGCCGTTTTTTCGGCGGGGGCGCCGCCGGAATCGCCGTCGGCGACGGCCGCCGGTTCCACTTCCGGGGAGAGACGAAGGGCCTGCGGCATCTCGAGGACCTCCACTCCGGAATGAACGCCTGCGGCCAGGTCCGGGACGGCAAACAGTTTGCCGGTCTCGTCCTGCCACACTTCGAACTTGCCGAGCAGCAATTCCGCCGTCTGGTACTCCCCGTGGGGGCGCGCGATGGCGAAGACGACGACTTCCCGGCCTGGAGCGTATTCCGGACGCCCCCAGAGCTTGAAGAACCGGCCGTCCGGGAGCGTTCCCCCGAGCTGGTGGAGAACCAGGCTTCCAGCCAGTCGCCCCTTCAGGACGGACATCGGCTCGATCACGGTGACCGTCTCGGGCATTCCCTGGTCGTCCGCGGTCACGTCGCTCGAGAGGACGACCCCGTGAACGATCACGTCGGCGCGCCGGTAAAGCTCGGCATTCGAGATCGGGATCACGCTGGTGGCCAGCAGAGGCCCGCAAAGACAAGCCATGCAGAGGAGCGAGAACGCAAGACGAAAAACGAGCCCGATGCCTTGCCTCCGCTGGCCGGGCGAGCTGATTTCAGGCATAGATCTGTAGACCCTTTCTCCCGCATGTCTCATGTTGACTTCGCGCATTGGACCCGAAGCGATCTCCACGAGATGTCTAGTGGCTTCAGGTTAGATGGTTGCGGCCCTCTAAACTACTGATCGAACGTTCAAGAAGGGGACAGGGTGTGCCCCTGTCCGATACCTGTCCGGAAGGCCAGGATTGCTCGAGTGAGGCGTTTCTGTCAAACCAATCTGAAAGCCAGATTCGATGGACTTGACAGACCTGATGGTTGGAATACGCTATCGGAGTTCTTCCGGGGCCCCTCGGAGAAAGTTGAGCTCAAGAGGGAAGCCTCTCCACTCAGCGCTGCGAAGCCTTTCAAAGGAGAAACGATCTGCGGGATGGAAGTCGGTCTTGTGAAGGGAGGATTCTATGAACCTCAGGCGCCGGTATCTCATTTTCGGGTTGTCTTTGTCGTTGGTCGGGGCAAGTCCCGCACGCGAGAAGGCCTCTTCCGCCTGGAGCGCGTCCCCGGCCGCGGCGAGTAAGGCGATGTCGGCCTTCGCCGTGCAGGAGGATGGCCGGCTGTCTGTCCAGGCGGCCGGGCGGTGCTTCGAGTTCGGCGAGGGCCAGGTGGCCGTCTCCGCGGGGAACTCGTCCTGGACCTATCGGTTCCACGGCGCGAAGGAGGGCATCCGAGCCCTCTCCATCTCTACGCTGCCCGAGCAGCGCGCCCCCGGCTCGATCGAGTACACGCACGGGGAAGGAATCGTCGAGCGCTACATCGTCCGGAGCCGCGGGGTCGAGCAGCAGTTCGTTCTGCCGGGCCCCTACGCCGGTGGGGACGTTCTGCTGACCGGGTCCGTCGCGACGGACCTGGTGCCGGAAGTGACCTCGAGCTTCGAGGGGATCGCGTTCCGCCGCGGCGACGCGACGGTCCTCTTCTACGGGGCCGCCAAGGCGGTGGACGCCGCCGGCAGGACCGCGCTGCTGGAGGAGCGCTGGTCTGGCGGAGAGCTGACGATCGTGGTCCCGGCCTCCTTCCTCGCTACCGCCAGGTTCCCCGTGGTGGTGGATCCCTACATCGGGGGGCCCGGCGGTGTGGAAGCCGCCGTTGATCTGGCCCAGAACCCGGCCGTCGCCACCAGGCTGAACAGCACGTTTCAGGCCCTGGCGGTCTGGTCCACGAATGAGACCTCGCCGCAGTCGATTCGGGGGCGGATCATAGGGCCGCGCGGCAATACGGTCGTTAACGGTGCGATCTCGGTCGTCGATGAGTTTTCCGCCTTCGGCACCTTCTACACCAACCCCCGCGTGGCATGGGACTCTAGCGACAGTCTGTGGGTCGTTGCCGCCGTCGGCCACGATCCATTCACAGGGGTCAACTCCAACTTCATCCAGGTGAACCAGGTAAGCGCGGCGGGAGCCAAGACCACCGGAGACAACCTCAATGGCGTCGACGGAGATTTCAAGGAGAACGATGTCGATGTCGCGTGCAACAATTCGGGTCGCTGCCTGATCACGTGGCTGGTGGACAGCGACGGCGGTGGCACGCTGGACTCCGTCAAGGGCGTCTTCTACACGCCCGGGACAAACACTTTCGGGTCCATCTTTGCCATCTTGGACGGAACTCTTACGCGAAACCACTCCCGCGTGGCGTCCAACGGCACAGACTTCTACGAAGTCCACACGCAGGGCGGCAACGTCATTGAAGGCTGGTCGGTCTCATCCGGCGGGACGGTCACGGCGGCCACTCCCTCTCAGACGGCCACAGCTGCGAAAGCCAATCCCGACGTGTCTTTCAACTTCTCCCTGGGCAAGTATCTCGTGACCTGGGACACCGGCTCCGGCAATACCATCCGGGGGACGACACTCAGCAACGCGACTCCGCCGGTGCCGTCCGGCAGCGATGCCGAAGTGTTCCCTAACCCTCTCGGCGCGCTTAACCCGCAGATCACCTCACAGGATTACAGGGGCTGGAGTGCAGTCATCTCCTCGCCCGACGGGTCCCAGGCAGCGACCATCCTCGTCCGTCCGAATCTCAGTTTTACGTCTTTTGAGATCCTTCGCTCACTCGCAGACCTTCGTAACGTTGCCAGCGCCGACGTGGCTCATTTCTTCCGCGGCCTGAGCATCGTCGTCTGGGAGGACACACTGGGAGGGTCTGCAACGGATCACGATATCTACGGCCAGGAGTTCCGCGCACCGGCAATAGAATACGCCGACTTCGACAACGACGGTTGGGCCAGCGCCTTCGTGTGGCGTCCGGGAGGCAACGCCTACTTCTATTACAATAACGATCTCACCTCCGGATCCCCTTCGGCCACCTCGGTCCAGTTCGGGACAACCGGCGACATCCCCGTGCGGACGGACTACTTAGGCAGCGGCCTCCCGGACCTGGCGGTCTTCCGGCCTTCCAACGGCACCTGGTACATCGACACCAATCGAAACGGAACGGTCGATGTGTCCATCCAGTTCGGCGCCCCTGGCGACATCCCCGTGCCGGGAGACTACGACGGAGACGGCCGAACGGATCTTGCCGTGTTCCGGCCGTCCAACGGGACGTGGTACATCCGATACTCGGCGTCGGGGTCAACGACCTCTGTTCAGTTCGGGACCAGCGGCGACATCCCGGTGCCGGCCGACTACAACGGGGACTTCAGGACTGACCTTGCCGTATGGCGGCCTTCCACCGGGTTCTGGTATGTCAGCCTGTCCAGCCCCCTGTCTCTGCCCTTCAGCGGAGCAGTCAATATCCAGGCGCAGTTCGGCACGGCCGGCGACATCCCGGTGCCGGGAGACTACGGACCGTCAGGTATCTCCAACGCTCCTGACGGCCTGGCCGACTTTGCCGTCTTCCGCCCCTCCACGGGCACCTGGTATGTGAGCCGCAATCGCAATGGTGTGGTGGACCTGGCCGTCCAGTTCGGCACCGCCGGCGACATCCCGGTGGGCGGCGTCTATGACGCTGATCCCAGGATCAACAGTCCCTTCGCGGTCTTCCGGCCCTCCAATGGCACCTGGTACGTGGGCTACGATAACAACGGAACTGTCAACATCAGCTCCCAGTTCGGCACCGCCGGCGACATCCCCATGCAGCAACCCTCCGGCCAGTATAGAAACTAGGATTTCACTCCCGACCCGAGTCTTCCAGGCGGGGCCTTCGGGCCCCGCTTTCTCTTGCCCGAATCGGCCGTCGGAGGGACTTGACAGCGATCGTGATTGCAATAGGCTTAGCGTCCGGCTCCGGTCGATCCTGCTTTGCCGGAGGGTAATTGCGAAAAATGATGGTCCGTTGTTCATTTGCTTGACTGGGAGGGAGGCTATCTTATGAGGCTAAAGCCACGGTATCTCCTTTTCGGGTTGTCTTTGTCGTTGGTCGGGGCAAGTCCTGCGCTGGAGAAGGCTCCTTCTGCCTGGGGGGAGTCCCCGGCCGCGGCGAGTAAGGCGATGTCGGCCTTCGCCGTGCAGGAGGATGGCCGGCTCTCTGTCCAGGCGGCGGGGCGGCGGTTCGAGTTCGGCGAGGGCCAGGTGGCCGTCTCCACGGGGACCTCGTCCTGGACCTACCGATTCAAGGGCTCGCAGGGGGGAATCCGAGCCCTCTCGATCTCGAGCCGGCCCGAGCAGACCGCGCCGAGCTCTCTGGAATACAGGCACGCGGAGGGAATCATCGAGCGTTACATCGTCCAGAGCCGCGGAGTCGAGCAGCAGTTCGTTCTGCCGGGTCCCTACGCCGGCGGGGACGTCCTGCTGACCGGCTCCGTCGCGACGGACCTCGTGCCGGAGGTGACCTCGAGCTTCGATGGGATCGCCTTCAAGCGCGACGGGGAGACCGTGCTCTTCTACGGGGCGGCCAAGGCGGTGGACTCCGCGGGTAGGACAGCGCTTCTGGAGGAGCGCTGGGCCGACGGAGAGCTGACGATCGTCGTGCCGGCCGCATTCCTGGCGGCCGCTCAGCCGCCCGTGCTCGTGGATCCCTGGATCGGCGGCATGGCCACGGTGGACGCCGCCGTCGACCTGGCCCAGAATCCCGCCGTCGCCGCCAGGGAAGGTTCCACGAGTTTCCAGGCCCTGGCGGTCTGGTCCACCGACATAATCTCACCGCGCCGCATTCGCGGCAGGATCATCGGACCCCGTGGTAACACGATCATCGGCCCGATCTCCGTCGTCGACGAGTTCCCAGCGGACACGTACTTCAACCCGCGCGTGGCGTGGTCCCCGTCCGATTCTGTCTGGGTCGTCGCGGCGGAGGGGCATGGAGGCGGCGGCGCCACCCCCAACTTCATCCAGGTCAACAAGGTGAGCACCGCGGGAGTCAAGACGACGGGAGACAATCTCAATTCTCCAGGCGACCCCGAGCAAGAGGTTGATGTCGCCTGCAACAACTCCGGCCAGTGCCTCGTCGTCTGGGTCTACGATTCCGATGCCAGCGGGACGACGGACAAAGTCCGGGGAGTCTTCTACACGCCGGGGACGAACACCTTCGGGACGCAATTCGACTTCTTCCCGGGCACGGCCATCGTGCATCATCATCCCCGGGTCGCCTCCGACGGAACCGACTATTACGTCGTCATCGACCACGGCACGACCTTCATAGACGGATACTCCGTGACCACCGGCGGGGTCCTTGCCGTCGCCGATCCGTCTCAGAGCGGCGCCACCCGGGTCAATCCGGAAGTCTCCTACAATGCCGCTCTCGCGAAGTACCTGGTCGTTTGGGACACGGGAGGTACCTCGCTGCGGGGTTGCACGATGACGAATGCGACCCCGCCCGTGGTTTCGATCGGCGACACGCTGATCGGTCCCAACGCTTCGAAGCCGGAGCTGACCTCGCAGCAGCTCGCCGGCTGGGCCGTAGGCGTCTTCACCAGCGGAGGGACAAATCCGACGCTCGCGCTCATCAGACCCAATGTGACCCTGGGCTGGGTCGAGCGTCTTGGCCTGGATGGAAGCGGGGCCGCGGTGAGTCTCGATGTCGCCCACTTCTTCCGCGGGTTGAGCACCGTCGTCTACGAGGACGACAGGGGGTCCCTCACCGACCACGACATCCGTGCGCGCGAGTTCATCACGCCGGCGACCGACTACGCCGACTTCGACAACGACGGTATCGCGAGCGCGTTCGTGTGGAGGCCCGGGTCGAATGCCTACTTCTACTACAGCAACGATCTCAGCAACGGGACACCCCCGGCGACGTCGGTCCAGTTCGGAACGACCGGCGACATCCCCGTGCGCACGGATCTGGATGGCGACGGCCTTCCGGACCTGACGGTGTTCCGGCCATCAAGCGGGGTCTGGTACACCGACGTCGATCACAATGGAACAGTCGACTTCTCCATACAATTCGGAACGAGCGGCGACATCCCCGTGCCGGGTGACTATGATTTTGACGGCATTACAGATATTGCGGTTTTCCGGCCGTCTACCGGATACTGGTACATCCGGACATCGAGCTCGGGATTCCTGACAACGATCTCCGTTCAGTTCGGAACCAACGGAGACATTCCCGTGCCCGCGGACTACGATGGCGACTTTCGGACCGATGTTGCCGTGTGGAGACCTTCCACCGGTAACTGGTACGTGAACACGGGCCTGAACGGCGTGGTCAACATCCAGGCCCAGTTCGGAACGGCTGGCGACATTCCGGTCCCCGGGGACTACGGACCGTCGAATGGCTCCGGTTATCCGGACGGAAAGGCCGACTTTGCGGTGTTCCGGCCCTCCACCGGCTACTGGTATGTCAGCCGCAACCGCAATGGCGCCGTGGATCTCGCCGTCCAGTTCGGAACGGCCGGGGACATCCCCATCGGCGGCATCTACAACAGCAATCCCAACATCAACAGTCCCTTCGCGGTCTTCCGGCCCTCGAACGGGACCTCCTATGTGGACGTCGACAACAATGGATCGGTGCAGGTCAGCTCGCAGTTCGGCGCGGCCGGCGACATTCCCATGCAGCAGCCCTCCGGGCAGTACCGCAACTAGGACCCTTCCACCTCACGGACCTCCCAGGCGGGGCCTTCGGGCCCCGCTTTTCTTGCCGCGTGACTCCCGATCCGTCGCCGGAGCCTTGACAGGTCTCTCGATTGGAATAGGCTACGGGCGATTCTCCGGCGGGCCGCTCGAGGGAGACTCCTACAGTTAAGTTTTCTCTCAAGGCCGCCGGGAAAGGGTTGTCCGGGTTTTGAATCGGTTCTAGGAAGGGAGGATGCGATGAAACTCGGGTCGCGGTGTCTACTTTTCGGGTTGTGTCTATCCTTGATCGGGGCGAGTCCTGCACGCGGGAAGGTCTTATCTGGCTGGAGCGAATCCCGCGGCGCGCCAATTAGGGCCACGCCGGCCCTGGCCGTGCAAGAGGATGGCCGGCTCTCTCTGGAGGCGGCGGGGCGGCGGTTCGAGTTTCGCCAGGGAGAGTTGGCGATCTCCGCGCGGGACTCCTCCTGGACCTACCGGTTTCAGGGTTCCCGGGGAGGCATCCGAGCCCTCTCGATCTCCAGCCGGCCCGAGCAGACCGCGCCGGGCTCTCTAGAATACGTGCACGCGGAGGGGATCGTCGAGCGCTATCTGGTCCAGAGCCGCGGGGTCGAGCAGCAGTTCGTTCTGCCGGGCCCCCACGCCGGCGGGGATGTTCTGCTGACCGGCTCCATCGCGACGGACCTGGCACCGGACAAGACATCGAGCTTTGAGGGGATCGGCTTCCAGCGCGGCGAGGATACGGTCCTCTTCTACGGGGCCGCCAAGGCGGTGGACGCGGCAGGCAGGACGGCGCTCCTGGAAGAGCGGTGGTCTGACGGAGAGCTGACGATCGTCGTCCCGGCCTCCTTCCTCGCTGTCGCCAGGTTTCCCGTGCTCGTCGATCCGTATATTGGAGCCAGGGCCAATGTAGACACCGCCGTCGATCTGGCCCAGGACCCGGCCGTCGCCACGACCGGAGCGACCGTCGGGTTCACATTCCAGGCCCTCGCCGTATGGTCGACGAATCTGACCACCCCACAGTCCATTCGGGGCCGGATCATCGACCCGCGCGGCAATAACCTCGTCGGCCCAATCTCTGCCGTGGACGAGTTTTCGGTCGCCGGTACCACCTTCACCCGCCCGCGTGTGGCCTGGTCCTCCAACGACTTCGTCTGGGCGGTCGCGGCAGAGGGCCACGCAGCAGGTGTCGCCAATCCTAACTTCATTCAGGTCAACAAGATTGATACTACGGGCGCCAAGACAACAGGAACAAACCTCAACGCCTCATTAGGCACCCCCAACCTCGAGCGGGAGCCAGATGCCGCCTGCAACGCCTCGGGCCAGTGCCTGATCGTCTGGGCCTGGGACACGGACAACAACGGCTCGACTGATGCCATCAAAGGCGTATTCTACACGCCGGGGACGAACGCCTTCGGATCGATGTTCGACATCATCGGCGGCGGCCCAAATGAGCATAGCCATCCCCGCGTTGCTTCCAATGGGACCGACTATTACGTCGTCTTCGAGCACAATACGACCAGCTTGGACGGCTTCTCCGTAACCACGGGCGGAGCCGTATCCAACGTGGATCCCCCTCTGAGCGGCGCAGGGAGCGCATTCAAGAATCCGGCAGTGTCCAATAACAGCCACCTGAACGCATATATGGTCGCATGGGACGACGGCAGCGTCGGCACTTATGGCTCAGTCTTGAGTAACGCGACCCCGCCGGTTCCTGTGGGCAGCGCCGTCGGCCTGGTTTTCCTGGGGCAAGAACCGGAAATCACTTCACAGCAGTATATGGGCTGGGAACTGTCGGTCCTCGAGATCGGCGGACCGTTAGCCGCGATCGCGCTGGTGCATCCGAACGGATCTACAGTGTTCTCAGGCCTCCTGGACGCCAGTGGAGCTGTCGAAAGCACAGCCGTGGCTCACTTCCAACGAGGGCTGACTATCGCCGTCTACGAGGACGAGCGCGGTTCGGCTACGGACCACGACATCCGGGCCCGGGAGTTTGTGTCGCCGTCTCTCGACTATGCGGACTTCGACAACAACGGCTTTGCGAGCGCCTTCGTCTGGCGGCCGGGAGGGAACGCCTACTTCTATTACACCGGCGATTTGACCAGCTCGTCAACAACCTCCGTCCAATTCGGAACGACGGGCGATATCCCGGTGCGTACGGACATCCTCGGCTCCGGCCTCCCGGATCTGGCGGTCTTCCGGCCGTCCAACGGCACCTGGTACATCGACGCCAACCGGAACGGAGTCGTAGACATCGCTATCCAGTTCGGGACCAGCGGCGACATCCCGGTGCCGGGGGACTACGACGGAGACGGCCGGACGGACGTCGCCGTTTTCCGTCCTTCAAACGGCACGTGGTACATCCGATACTCGGCCACTGGGACGGCCATCTCGGTTCAGTTCGGGACCAACGGTGACATCCCGGTGCCGGCGGATTATAACGGGGACTTCCGAACGGACATTGCCGTCTGGCGGCCTTCCACCGGTTTCTGGTACGTCGACACGAATCTGAACGGCTTGATTGATATTCAGGCCCAGTTCGGCACCGCCGGCGACATCCCGGTGCCGGGGGATTACGGCCCGTCAAATCCGTCCGGCGCTCCGGATGGGCTTGCGGATTTCGCCGTGTTCCGCCCGTCCAGCGGCACCTGGTACGTCAACCGCAGCCACAATGGAGTTGTCGACCTCGCCGTCCAGTTCGGAACCGCCGGGGACATTCCGGTCGGCGGCATCTATGACAGCAATCCCACCATCAATAGCCCGTTTGCCGTCTTCCGCCCGTCCAACGGCACCTGGTACGTGGACGCGAACAACAACGGAGCAGTGGACTTTAGCAAACAGTTCGGGACATCAGGCGATATTCCGATGCAGCAGCCCTCCGGCCAGCACCGGAACTAGGACCCTTCCGCCTCATTGCCCTCCCAGGCGGGGCCTTCGGGCCCCGCCTTTTTTCTCTCGCGAATCCGCCGTCGGAGGGACTTGACAGCCATCTTCATGGGAATAGGCTTATGCTTGTCTTCAGGCGATCCCGACCTGCCCGAGACAATGAAGTTGTAAAACCGATACGGTGGGTTCAGTTCCTTGACGCAAAGGAGTGTCCCATGAGAATCGAGTTGCGGTATTTCTTTCTCGGGTTGTGCCTATCGCTGGTCGGGGCGAGTCCTGCGCGCGAGAAGGCCTCTTCTGAGGGAAACGCTTCATCGGACCAGACCGGCAAGGCCATGCCGGCTCTGGTGGCGGAGGAAGGCGGCCGGCTCTGTCTCCAGGCGGGCGGGCGGCGGTTCGAGTTCGGCCAGGGAGAGCTGGCGATCTCCGCGCAGGACTCCTTCTGGACCTACCGGTTTCAGGGCTCCCGGGGAGGTATCCGAGCCCTCTCCATCTCCAGCCGGCCGGAGCAGACCGCGCCGGGCTCTCTGGAATATAGACACGCCGAGGGGATCGTCGAGATGTATCTGGTCCAGAGCAGCGGGGTCGAGCAGCAGTTCGTTCTGCCCGGCCCCTACGCCGGCGGCGACGTTCTGCTGACCGGTTCCGTCGCGACGGACCTCGTGCCGGACAGGACGTCAAGCTTCGAAGGGATCGCCTTCCGCCGCGGCGAGCACACGGTGCTCTTCTACGGGGCCGCCAAGGCCGTGGATGCCGGCGGCAGAACGGCACTGCTGGAGGAGCGGTGGGCCGACGGGGAGCTGACCCTTGTCGTTCCGGCCTCCTTCCTCACTTCCGCCCGGTTTCCCGTGCTGGTCGATCCGTATATCGGAGACAGGACCACGGTGGACTTCGCCGTCGATCTGGCCCAGAACCCGGCCGTCGCCACGATCAAGAACGAATTCATGGCCCTCGCCGTATGGTCCACGAACGCGACCTCGCCGCAGTCGATTCGGGGGCGGATCATCGATCCGCGCGGCAACACTGTCGTCGGCGGCGCGATCTCCGTCGCGGACGAGTTCTCGAATTTCTTCAACTACTACACCAATCCGCGCGTGGCGTGGTCCGAAGCCGGCGTCTGGGTCGTCGCGGCAGTCGGCCATGATCCGTTCGGGGGCGCCAATCCCAACTTCATCCAGGTGAACAAGGTCGATACGACCGGCGCGAAGACGACCGGAGGCACCCTGAACGGAGTCGGCGGCGACCAGAAAGAGAGCGATGTTGACGTCGCGTGCAACGACTCCTCCCTCTGCCTGATCACGTGGCTGGTGGACAGGGACGGGAATGGAACGCTGGACTCGGTCAAGGGCGTCTTCTATACGCCCGGGCTAAACACTTTCGGGGAGATCTTTGCGATCTACGATGGAGTTTCCACCCGGTCCCACTCCCGTGTTGTGTCCAACGGCACGGACTTCTATGAAGTCAACACGGCCGGCGCCAGCGTCATCGAAGGCTATTCCGTCTCACGATTCGGAACGGTTGCGGAGGTCGATCCTTCCCAGTTCGCCAACACGGAGAAGGCGAACCCGGACGTATCTTTCAACCTGCAGCTAGGCAAGTATCTCGTGGCCTGGGATGCCCACGATGGCATCCGCGCCTCGACCCTGAGCGGCGCCACTCCGCCGGTTCCCTCCGGGTCAGACACGGCGCTGTATACGTTCGGGCGCAATCCGCAGATTACATCACAGCAATACATGGGCTGGAGCATGGCGATCTTTGAACTGGGCGGACCCGGCGCGGCGATCGGTTTGGTCCGGCCGAACCTCTCGTTCGCGCGTGGCGGCGTCAACTTGGATGCGATCGGCGCCGTCCCCAGCGCCGACGTGGCCCACTTCTACCGCGGATTGAGCATCGTCGTGTACGAGGACGATCGCGGATCAGCCACCAACCATGACATCCGGTCTCGCGAGTTTCGAACGCAAGCGATCGAATACGCCGACTTCGACAACGACGGCTACGCGAGCGCCTTCGTCTGGCGGCCAGGAGGGAACGCCTACTTCTATTACAACAACGGTCTTTTCGTCCCGTCTCCTCCGCCCACTTCGGCCCAGTTTGGCACGACCGGCGACATCCCCGTGCGGACGGACTACCTGGGGAACGGCCTCCCGGATCTGGCGGTCTTCCGGCCCTCCAACGGCACCTGGTACATTGACACCGACCGGAACGGGACCGTGGACGTTGCCATTCAGTTCGGGACCAGCGGCGACATCCCCGTGCCGGGTGATTACGACGGAGACGGCCGAACGGACCTCGCCGTCTTCCGGCCTGCCAACGGCACGTGGTACATCCGACTCTCAGCAAGCGGGCTGCCCGCCTCAGCCCAGTTCGGGACCAGCGGCGACATCCCGGTGCCGGCGGATTACAACGGAGACCTCATGACCGACATCGCGGTGTGGCGACCCTCCACCGGCTTCTGGTACGTCTTCGGCACCACCTTCCAGGCTCAGTTCGGCGCCGCCGGGGACATCCCGGTGCCCGGGGATTACGGCCCGGTAAGCGCCGGCATCCCGGATGGACAAGCGGACTTCGCCGTTTTCCGCCCCTCCACCGGCTTCTGGTACGTGAGCCGCAATCATGACGGCGTCGTCAGCCAGGCCACTCAGTTCGGGACAAACGGGGACATCCCCGTGGGCGGGGTCTATGACAACAACCCACTCATAGGGAGTCCCTTCGCGGTCTTCCGGCCCTCCAACGGCACCTGGTATGTGGACCTGGACAACAAGGGGACGGTCGATATCAGCGCTCAGTTCGGCGCCGCCGGCGACACCCCCATGCAGCAGCCCTCCGGCCAATATCGGCACTAGCTAGAGCGACCTGTTAATGGTCCTCCCAGGGCGGGTCCTTTGGGCCTTGCTTCTCTTGCAGTCGTTGGATGAGATACCATTCCTCTATGAAGCTCGGGCCCCGGTACTTGCTGTTCGGGGTGTGTCTATCCTTGACCGGCGCGAGTCCTGCGCGCGAGAAGGCCTGGCCGGCCGCGACAAGTAAGGCTACGCCATGCTTGGCCGTGGAGGAGGATGGCCGGCTCTCTCTGCAGGCGGCGGGGCGGCGGTTCGAGTTTGGCGAGGGCCGGGTGGCCGTTTCCGCGCGGGGCTCGTCCTGGACCTACCGGTTTCAGGGCTCCCGGGGAGGTATCCGAGCCCTCTCCACCTCCAGCCGGCCGGAACAGACGAACTCAGGTTCAGTCGAATACAAGCACGCCGAGGGGATCGTCGAGAGGTATCTGGTCCAGAGCAGCGGGGTCGAGCAGCAGTTCGTTCTGCCCGGCCCCTACGCCGGCGGGGATATCCTGCTGACCGGGTCCATCGCGACGGACCTGGTCCCGGACAAGACATCGAGCTTCGAGGGCATCGCCTTCCGCCGCGGCGAGCACACGGTGCTCTTCTACGGGGCCGCCAAGGCCGTGGACGCCGCAGGCAAGACGGCGCTGGTTGAGGAGCGGTGTGCCGACGGGGAACTGACCCTCGTCGTCCCGGGCTCCTTCCTCGCTACCGTCAGGTTCCCCGTACTGGTGGATCCCTACATCGGAACAAGAGCAGATGTCGACACCGCCGTCGATCTGGCCCAAAACCCGGCAGTCGCCTCGACAGGAAACGCACTCTTCAAGGCCCTGGCGGTCTGGTCCACGGATTCGACTTCGCCACAGTCGATTCGGGGCCGGATCATCGGTCCGCGCGGCAATACCCTCGTCGGCCCGATCTCAGTCGTGGACGAAATCTCCGACCGCGGCGTCTTCTACACCAACCCCCGCGTTGCATGGGACGTTAGCGGCGGCGTGTGGGTGGTGGCCGCCGTCGGCCACGATCCGTTTGGAGGTTCCGTCAATCCCAACTTCATCCAGGTCAATCAGGTCGATACCGCCGGGACCAAGATCTTCGGAGGCTCCCGGAATGGCGTCACCGGAGACCTGAGAGAAAACGATCTCGATGTCGCCTGCAACTACGCGGGCCTCTGCTTGATCACGTGGCTGGTGGACAGAGACGGCAACGCCACACTGGACTCCGTCAAGGGACTTTTCTACACGCCTTCGGCAAACACGTTTGGACCCGTCTTCTCGATTTTCGATGGATTCGCGACGAGGTCTCACTCCCGGGTGGCGTCCAACGGCACGGACTTCTACGAAGTCGATGCCGCCGACGGCAACTTCATCGAGGGTTTTTCGGTCACTTCTGGCGGCACTGTGGTCATAGTAACCCCGAGTCAGACCTCCACAGCCACGGAAGCCCATCCCGACGTGTCATACAACTCCGACCTGGCCAAGTATCTCGTGGCCTGGGATACCGGCAACGGCAACAACATACGCTCCACGACCCTGAGCAGCGCCACTCCGCCAGTTCCCTCCGGATCAGACGCCCCGGTGGTGGTCGGGCTGAGTCCGCAGATTGCCGCACAGGAGTACATGGGCTGGAGCATGGCTTTCTTTGAACTGGGCGGAGCTCTCGGGGCGATCGGTTTGGTTCGGCCGAACCTCTCGTTCGGGAGCGGTCTCCTCCTGGACGCGGTCGGCGCGACCCCCAGCGCCGACGTGGCCCACTTCTGGCGCGACTTGAGCATCGTCGTGTACGAGGACGGGCGCGGCTCGGCCACCGATCACGACATCCTGGCTCGTGAGTTTCGAACGCAAGCCATCGAGTACGCCGACTTCGACAACAATGGCTGGGCGAGTGCCTTCGTATGGCGGCCGGGTGGGAACGCCTACTTCTATTACAACAACGATCTTTTTTTCGGATCGCCGCCGGCCACTTCCGTCCAGTTCGGCACGACCGGCGACATCCCCGTGCGCACGGACATCATCGGGAAGGGCACTCCTGATCTTACCGTGTTCCGGCCGTCCACCGGTCATTGGTACATCGATCTCTTCCACACCGGCACAGCCAACGGCTTCTTCCAGTTCGGCGGCCCCGGCGACATCCCCGTGCCGGGGGACTACGACGGGGATGGTTTGACCGACATCGCCGTCTTTCGGCCGTCCAACGGGACGTGGTACATCCGATTCACGGCCTTTGGGGAGACCACCTCCATCCAGTTCGGGACCAATGGCGACATTCCGGTGCCGGCGGACTACAACGGGGACTTCAGGACCGATATTGCGGTCTGGCGGCCTTCCAATGGCTTCTGGTATGTGGACTTGAACGCTCACGTCGCCCCCGGATTTGGCACAGTGGATATCCAGGCGCAGTTCGGCACAGCCGGCGACATCCCGGTGCCGGGAGACTACGGGCCGACGATCGGTGCCGGATATCCCGACGGAGCGGCTGACTTCGCCGTGTTTCGCCCCTCCACCGGCTACTGGTATGTGAGCCGCAACCGTGACGGCGTGGTCAGCAAGGCCGCCCAGTTTGGAACGAACGGAGACATCCCCGTGGGCGGGATCTACGATAACGACCCCGCTATCAATAGCCCCTTCGCGGTCTTCCGCCCCTCCAACGGCACCTGGTACGTGGACCTGGACAACCTTGGAACAGTCAACATCAGCGCCCAGTTTGGCGCCGCCGGCGACATTCCCATGCAGCAGCCCTCCGGCCAGTACCGAAACTAGGACCTGCTTCGCTTCGCGACAACCCAGGCGGGGCCTCCGGGCCCCGTTTTTTCTCCCCCAAATCCAGCGTCGGAGGACTTGACAGCCATCTTCATTGGAATAGGCTTTCGTCCGTCCTCGGGCGATCCCAACTGCCGGAGCGAACGAACTCATAAAACCGACAGGGTGGGTTGTTCAGTTCCTTGACGAAAGGGGGTATCCCATGAGATTCGGGGCACGGTATTTCCTTCTCGGTTTGTGTCTGTCGCTGATCGGGGCGAGTCCCGCGCGCGAGAGGGCGTTTCCTGAGGGAAGGGAGTCGCCAGCTGGGACTAGTGAGGCCGGGCCGGCGCTCGTCTCGGAGGAGGGCGGCAGGCTCTCCCACCAGGCGGCCGGGCGGCGATTCGAGTTCGCCGAGGGCCGGCTGGCCGTCTCCGCAGAGGACTCGTCCTGGACCTACCGGTTCCAGGGCTCGCGCGGAGGCATCCGAGCCCTCTCCATTTCCAGCCTGCCCGAGCAGACAGCCACAGGGTCGCTCGAATACAGGCACCGCGAAGGCATCATCGAGCGGTACCTGGTCAAGAGGCGCGGGATCGAGCAGCAGTTCGTGCTGCCCGGTCCGTATGCCGGCGGGGATGTCCTGCTGACCGGGTCCGTCGAGACGGACCTGGTGCCGGAGACGACCTCGAGCTTTGAAGGGATCGCCTTCCGGCGCGACGACTCGACGGTCCTCTTCTACGGCGAGGCCAAGGCGGTGGACGCCGGCGGCAGGACGGCGCTGCTCGAGGAGCGCTGGTCCGACGGAGAGCTGACCATCGTCGTTCCCGCCTCCTACCTGGCCGCCGCACGCTTCCCTGTAGTGGTGGATCCCTTCATCGGGGCTCGGGTCACCGTGGACGGTGCTGTCGATCTGGCCCAGAACGTGGCCGTCGCCGCCAGGGAGGGGAGCACGACCTTCCAGGCCCTGGCGGTCTGGTCTACGGACATCGCGTCGCCGCAGTTCATTCGGGGACGGATCATCGGCCCGCGCGGCATTACCATCGTCGGCCCGATTTCGGTCGTGAACGAGTTCGTCAGCGATTACTACACGAATCCGCGCGTGGCCTGGTCCTCGGCCGACGCCGTCTGGGTCGTCGCCGCTAACGGCAGCCCGAATGGGCCTAACCTCCCCTTCATCCAGGTCAACAAGGTGGATACCACGGGGACGAAGACGACGGGAACGAATCTCAATGCACCGGGTGACATGGATCACGAACGGGACGTTGACGTCGCCTGTAACAACGCGGGCCAATGCCTGATCGTCTGGGCCTGGGACTCCGACGGTGCGGGCTCTCCTCTCACGGACGGGATCAAGGGCGTCTTCTACACGCCGGGAACCAACACCTTCGGCACGCTCTTCGATGTCATCCCGGGCGGGCCCAACGCCCACAGCCATCCCCGGGTCGCCTCGAATGGAACGAACTATTGTGTCGTCTTCCGGCATAACACCACCGATATCGACGGTTTCTCGGTCACGAGCGCAGGCGGCGTGGTTAGCATCAGTGTTTCGCAAAGCGGAACCGTTCGCAGGAATCCAGAGATTTCGTTCAATAACCAACTCGACAGCTATCTCGTGGCGTGGGACACGGGCCCCGTCGTCGGGACCGTCCGGGGCTCAACGCTGACCGGAGCGACGCCTCCCGTGGTTTCGATCACGGACCGGGAGCTCGCCGTCAACGCCAGCAAGCCCGAGCTCGCCTCCCAGGAATTCATGGGATGGTCCCTGGTGCTGGCCAACTCCGCTGGCATCTTGCCCAACCTCGGTCTCGTTCGGCCCAGTCTCGATCCCGTGTTCGCGAACGGCCTCGACGCCGTGGGCGACGTGGTCTCCTTCGATGTGGCCTACCTCTTCCGCGGGTTGAGCATCATCGTCTACGAGGACGACAACAATTCCGCAACGGACCATGACATCCGGGCGCGCGAGTTCCGCGCGCCGGCCATCGAGTACGCCGATTTCGACAACGACGGCAATTCGAGCGCCTTCGTCTGGCGACCGGGATCGAACGCCTATTTCTACTACAACAACGACACTCCCAGCGGATCGCCCCCGGCGACTTCGGTCCAGTTCGGGACGAACGGCGACATTCCCGTGCGGGTGGACTACCAGGGCGATGGAATTCCGGACCTGGGAGTCTTCCGACCGTCCACCGGTTACTGGTACATCGATCTCGACCGGAACGGAACGGCCGATGTGTCCATCCAGTTCGGGACCCCCGGCGACATCCCCGTGCCCGGCGACTATGACGGGGACGGGAGGACGGACCTGGCCGTCTTCCGCCCCTCGAACGGAACCTGGTATATCCGATTCAGCGCGGGCGGGACAACCACCTCCGTCCAGTTCGGGACCAGTGGCGACATCCCGGTGCCGGCGGACTACAACGGGGACCTCCAGACAGATATCGCGGTGTGGCGACCTTCCACCGGCTTCTGGTACGTGGACACGAACTTGAACAGCGCGATCAACATCCAGGCCCAGTTCGGGACTTCAGGGGACATTCCGGTTCCGGGGGACTACGGGCCGACGAACGCGTCCGGAGCCCCGGACGGACAGGCGGATTTTGCCGTCTTCCGGCCCTCGACGGGCACCTGGTATGTCAGCCGGAATCGGGACGGGATCGTCAGCCTCGCGGTCCAGTTCGGAGCAAACGGCGACATCCCGGTGGGCGGCGTCTTCGACAACGACCCCTTCATCTGCAGTCCCTTCGCGGTCTTCCGCCCGTCCAACGGGACCTGGTACATCGACAGGGACAACAATGGAACGGTGAACATCAGCTCTCAGTTCGGCACCGCCGGCGACATCCCCATGCAGCAGCCCTCCGGCCAGTACCGAAATTAAGGCTTCTCCCGCTTCATGGACCTCCCAGGCGGGGACCTCGGGCCCCGCCTTTTTCTTCTGCTAGTCCTCCCGGGAGAACCTTGACAGCCATTTTCATCGGAATAGGCTACCGCCTGGCTCCGGCGGTCCCTCTCTGCCGGGGTCAGTGGACTTTCGGAAAATGATGTTCGGGCTCGCTGTTCAATTCCTTTACGGGAAAGGAGGGAATCTTATGAGGTTAAAGCCGCGGCATCTTCTTCTCGGGTTGTGTCTGACGTTGCTCGGGGCGAGTCCCGCGCGAGAGACGAAGTTTTCCGGGCGGGAGCAGTTGCCCACGCAGTTTGCCCCTCGGACCGTACCGGCTCTTGTCGCCGGAGAGGACGGCCGGCTCTCCCTGGAGGCGGCCGGGCGGTGCTTCGAGTTCGGCGAGGGCCAGGTGGCCCTCTCCGCGGGGGACTCGTCCTGGACCTACCGATTCCACGGCGCGAAGGGAGGCATCCGGGCCCTTTCTCTTTCCGCCTTGCCGGAGCAGTCCGCGCCCGACTCGGTCCAATACAGGCACGGCGAAGGCATCATCGAGCGGTACCTGGTTAAGGGCCGCGGGGTGGAGCAGCAGTTTCTGCTGCCCGGGCCGTACGCGGGCGGGGCCGTCTTGCTCACCGGTTCCGTGCAGACAGATCTGGTGCCGGCAGTGACCTCGAGCTTCGAGGGGATCGCCTTCCGGCGCGGCGATGTCACGGTCCTCTACTACGGGGAGGCCAAGGCGATCGACGCCGCGGGCAAGACGGCGCTGCTGGAGGAGCGGTGGGCGCAGGGAGAGCTGACCATCGTCATCCCGGCCTCCTTCCTCGCCGACGCGAAGTTCCCCGTCCTGGTCGATCCCTTCATCGGAGGTCTGGCCACCGTGGACTCCGCCGTCGATCTGGCCCAGAACCCCGCCGTCGCCACGAACGAAAGCACGCTCCCTTTCCGGGCGCTGGCCGTCTGGTCTACCAATCAGACGTCGCCTCAGACCATTCGAGGGCGGATCATCGATCCGCACGGCAACACCATCGTCGGCCCGATCTCCGCCGTGGACGAGACCTTCTTTGATGAATACTATACGAATCCGCGCGTGGCCTGGTCCGGCACGTACTGGGTGGTCGCAGCCAACGGGAACTCTCCCACCTTGGGGGTGGTGGCCAACCCCGACTTCATCCACGTCAACAGAATCGACACCGCGGGGACGAAGACGACGGGAATGAGCCTCAATGCCACGTCCGGGCCCAACATCGAGCACGAAGTCGATGTCGCTTGCAATGGTTCCGGGCAGTGCCTGGTCGTCTGGGCATGGGACTCGGACAACAGCGGCACGACGGACAGCATCCGTGGAGTGTTCTATCTTCCAGGCACAAATACTTTCAGCTCGACTTTCTCGATTATTACAACCACGACGGGTCAGCGCAGCCATCCCCGTGTCGCCTCCAACGGGACCGACTTTTACGTGGTTCTCCAGCGCAACGACATCGTAGCCGTTGACGGGTACTCTGTCACGGCAGGGGGCTCCATACTCAGCGTGACCCCCATGCAGTCCGGCACCGCGCGGCTGCACCCGGAGGTGTCCCATAACGTTGAGCTCGGCCGATATCTCGTGGTATGGGATGACGGAAGCAGCGGCGTTTACGGGTCGGTCCTCACCGACGCAACCCCCCCGGTGGCTCTGCCCGGCGTCGCCCCGTTGTTCCCCATGGCGCAGAAGCCGGAGGCCACTTCGCAGCAGTTCATGGGCTGGGAAATGGCGGTCCTGGACCTCACCGGAACGGTGTCCGCGATCGCTCTGATCCGACCGAATGGGACCATCACGTCGGCGTCCTTCCTGGCCGCGAGAGGGGCCGTTCTCAGCGCGGACGTGGCCCATTTCTACCGCGGGTTGAGCGTCGTCGTCTATGAGGACGATTTGGGGTCCGCCACGGACCACGACATCCGAGGGCACGAGTTCATCACGCCGGCGACCGAGTATGCCGACTTCGACAACAACGGTTATGCCAGCGGCTTCGTCTGGCGTCCCGGACCAAACGCCTACTTCTATTTCAATAACGATCTGCCGTCCGCGGGCACGACCTCGGTCCAGTTCGGGACGACAGGCGACATCCCGGTCCGCACGGATTTCCTTGGCAAAGGCACTCCTGACCTCACGGTGTTCCGGCCGTCCACCGGTAATTGGTACATCGACTTCAACCGCGACGGAATAGTCAACGCCACGGTACAGTTCGGGGCGCCCGGGGACATCCCCGTGCCGGGCGACTACGACGGGGATGGCATTACGGACTTCGCGGTTTTCCGTACCTCGACCGGATACTGGTACATCCTGACATCGAGCTCCAGCTTTTTGACGACCATCTCCGTCCAGTTCGGGACCAACGGCGACATCCCGGTGCCGGGGTATTACAGCGGCTTCTTCAATACGAACATTGCCGTCTGGCGGCCTTCCACCGGGACCTGGTACGTGGACCTGGACAACAACGGCACCGTCGATATCCAGGCCCAGTTCGGCACAGCCGGCGACATCCCCGTGCCGGGGGATTACGGACTGTCGAGCGGTGCCGGATATCCCGACGGAGTGACGGACTTCGCCGTGTTTCGCCCTTCCACGGGCACCTGGTACGTCAGCCGCAGTCGCAATGGCGTCGTGGATCTGGCCGTCCAGTTCGGCACGAATGGAGACATCCCTGTCGCGGGCATCTACGACAGCAACCCCAACATCAACAGTCCGTTTGCGGTCTTCCGCCCGTCCAATGGGACCTGGTACGTGGACACCAATAACAACGGAACCGTGAACGTCTCCAGGCAGTTCGGCGCGGCCGGCGACATTCCCATGCAGCAGCCCTCCGGCCAGTATCAAAACTAGGAGTTCGCCCCACGACCTTGTCGGAAAGGAAGGTATCTCATGAGGTTGAATCCACGGTATCTCGTACTCGGATTGTGTCTGATGTTGGTCGGGGCAAGTCCCGCGCGCGGACAGTCATCTTCGGGGGAAGGTGTCTCCCGGGCGTGGGCCGACCCAGTCATGGGCGCCCTCGCCGTCGAACAGGGTGGCCGGCTTTCCCTGGAGGCGGCCGGGCGGCGCTTCGAGTTTGGTGCGGGCCAGATGGCCGTCTCCGCGGGGGCCTCGTTCTGGACCTACCGATTCCAGGGCGCGAAGGGGGGCATCCGGGCCCTCTCCATCTCCGCCCTGCCCGAGCAGTCCGCCCAAGACTCGGTCCAGTACAGGCATGGGGAGGGGATCGTCGAGCGCTACATCGTCAAGAGCCGCGGTGTGGAGCAGCAGTTCGTGCTGCCAGGCCCGTACGCCGGAGGGGACGTCCTGCTCACCGGGTCCGTCGAGACGGATCTCGCGCCGGAGGTAGCTTCCAGCTGCGAGGGGATCGCCTTCCGCCGCGACGACGCGACTGTTCTCTTCTACGGCGAGGCCAAGGCGGTGGATACCGCGGGCAGGACGGCGTTGCTGGAGGAGCGGTGGTCCGACAAGGAGCTGACCATCGTCGTCCCGGCCTCCTTCCTCGCATCGGCTCGCTTCCCGGTGCTCGTGGATCCCTGGATCGGAGGCAGGGCGACCGTAGATGCCTCTATCGATCTCGCTCAGAACCCGGCCGTCGCTACGAATTTCAACGGCCTCCAGGCCCTGGCCGTCTGGTCGACGAACGCGACCTCGCCGCAGTCGATTCGAGGTAAAATCATCGGGCTGCGCGGCAATACCATCCACGGCTCGATCCCGGTCGTGGACGAGTCATCCGCCAGCGGCGTCTCCTACACCAACCCCCGCGTGGTATGGGACCCTTTCGATGGTGTGTGGGTCGTGGCCGCCGTCGGTCACGACCCTATCGCAGGGGTCAATCCCAACTTCATCCAGGTGAACAAGGTCAACACCTCCGGAACGAAGACCACCGGAACAAGCCTGAATGCCCTCATCGGCGACCTGAGAGAGAACGACGTCGATGTCGCCTGCAACATCCCGGGTCTTTGCCTGATTACGTGGCTTGTGGACCGGGACGGCGGTGGCACGCTGGATTCGGTCAGGGGCGCGTTCTACACGCCTTCCACGAACACGTCCGGGCCCATCTTTACGATCCTCGATGGAAGCTTCACACGGTCCCACTCCCGCGTCGCTTCCAACGGCACAAATTTCTATGAAGTCAATTCCGACGGCCCCAACTTCATCGAAGGCTTCTCCATCACGACGGGTGGCACTGTGACGGTAGCCGACCCGAGTCAGACATCCACGCCTGAGGAAGCCAATCCCGCCGTGTCTTTCAACTCTGCCCTTGGCAAGTATCTTGTGGCCTGGGATACCGGCAGCGGCAATGCCATACGAGCCACGACGCTCAGTAGCGCGACGCCTCCGGTGGCGTCCGGCAGTGATGCCAAAGTGTTGGATTTCTACCTCAACCCGCAAATCACCTCACAGGATTACAGGGGCTGGAGTGCGGTCGCCTTCGAGCCCGGCGGACCTCTGGCCGTGGTCATCCTCGTCCGACCGAATCTCAATTTTACGTCTGGTGTGGTCCTTGACCAATCCTCCGGGGGTGCTGTCGCCAGTGCCGACGTGGCCCACGCCTACCGTGGCCTGAGTATTGTCGTCTGGGAGGACACTCTGGGTGGGTCAGCCTTTGATCACGATATTTACGCGCGCGAGTTCCTCCAACCGTCAATGGAGTACGCCGACTTCAACAACAACGGTCATGCCAGTGCCTTCGTGTGGAGGCCTGGAGCGAACGCCTACTTCTACTTCAGCGACGACCTCACTGCCGGATTCCCTGCGGCGACGTCCGTGCAGTTCGGGACGACCGGCGACATCCCGGTGCGTGTGGACTACAACGGCGATGGCATCCCGGACCTGGCGGTCTTCCGGCCGTCGAATGGCACCTGGTACATCGACATCGACCGCAACGGGACGGTCAACGACTCGTTGCAGTTTGGCGCCCCTGGCGACATCCCCGTGCCGGGGGACTATGACAGGGACGGTAAGACAGACCTCGCCGTCTTCCGTCCGTCCAACGGGACGTGGTACATCCGATTCTCGGGGTCGGGGTTAACGACCTCCGTTCAGTTCGGGACCAACGGTGACATCCCGGTTCCGGCGGACTACAACGGGGACTTCAGGACGGACCTCGCCGTCTGGCGGCCTTCCAACGGCAACTGGTATGTGAACGTGTTCCTGGACGGCATAGTCCATTTTCAGGGCCAGTTCGGGACCGCCGGCGACATCCCCGTGCCCGGAGACTACGGGCCATCGAACAGCTCCAACTCTCCGGACGGCTTCGCCGATTTTGCCGTTTTCCGCCCCTCCACGGGCACCTGGTACGTCAGCCGCAATCGCAATGGCGTCGTGGACCTGACCGCCCAATTCGGCACCAACGGAGACATCCCGGTGGGCGGCGTCTACGACAACAATCCTTACATCGACAGCCCCTTCGCGGTCTTCCGGCCCTCAAATGGCACCTGGTACGTAGACTGGTTCAACAACGGAACAGTCGACATTGCCTCGCAGTTCGGCACCGCCGGCGACGTCCCTATGCAGCAGCCATCCGGCCAATACCGGAACTAGGATCCTGCCTCACAGATCCGGGAGGCGGGGCCTTCGGGCCCCGCCTTTTTTCATGTCGTCAATCGATGGATCCCGCTCCTCTGGAGGGAGTCTCCATCGAGAGCGGTCACATCCGCGGCGGCTCAGTCGGATTTGTTCAGCGGGCGAGCGGGATGTCTCCGAAGGTTCCCCAGGCGACGCAGGGCGGCACAACGCCTTCTGCGGTGCGGACATGCCAAATGCCCTCGGACGGCCGCCACACAACATTGTCGGCCCTGGAATCCCCCGCCATCTGCGCGGGCAACGGCACATCGCCGGAAGCTCCCCAGGCAACCGCGGGAAGGTTCGTCAGGGAGGAGCTGGACTTGACGTACCAGGTCCCCGTCGAGGGACGGTAAATCCCGTAATCCGCCTGACCGTCTCCCGTGAAGTCTGCTGCGACCGGAATGTCCCCGGCCCCTCCCCACACGATCGCGGCGCTTCCACCCCGGGAGAAACGCACATACCAGGTCCCGTTCGACGGACGAAAGACGGCCACGTCCGTGATCCCGTCCCCGTCGAAGTCACCCGGCACGGGAATGTCGCCGGCCATTCCCCATTGGACGGAGGGAAGGACCGTCCCTTCCCCCGTTCGGATGTACCAGTTGCCGTTGCTCGGACGCCAGACTGCGTAGTCGACTCGGCTGTCTCCCCCGTACTGTCCCGGCACGGGGAGGTCTCCGGATGCGCCCCATTGCACGGCGGGCTGTACGGCTCCCTCCGCGGAGCGCACGTACCAGGTGCCGTTGGAGGGGCGGAAAATCGCGTAGTCCGCCCTGGCGTCGCCCGCGTAGTTGCCCGGAACAGGAATGTCGCTGGCGGCTCCCCACTGCACCGAGAGACTGCCACGCCCGTCCGACCTGTTCACGTACCAGGTCCCGGTCGAGGGGCGATACACGGTCCTGTCTTCCAGGCCGTCGCCGTCGAAATCGCTGGACACGACCACGCCCTGGGTCGCCGCGCCGAGCGTCCCGCCGAGCGTGTCATCGAACACACCGCTGCCGAGGGTGCCCGCATGTAAGCTCATCCCTGTACGATCTATCGCCAGGGAATCAATGAGGCTATTCGTGATTCCGCTTGTGAAAGCAGTCCAGCTCCCACCGCGTTGACCGCGGCCCAGCTCCCGCCCCCGTTGACGCTCTTGAACAGTCCGCCCCCATTCGTGCCCGCGTACACCGTCGCCGGCGTGGCCGGGTCGATCGCCAGGGCATAGATGCTCGCAGTCGTCAGGCCGGTATTGACCGCGGCCCAACTCCCGCCCCCGTTGACGCTCTTGAAGACCCCGCCGTAAGTCCCCGTGTACACCGTGGCCGGCGTCGCCGGATCGATCGCCAGGGCATAGATGTACGTCGTCGTCAGGCCGGTATTGACCGCGGCCCAACTCCCGCCGCCGTTGACGCTCTTGAAGATCCCGCCGTATGTCCCCGCGTACACCGTCGCCGGCGTGGCCGGATCCACCGCCAGGGCATACACGTACGGGTTCGCCAGACCGGTGTTGGCCGCGGTCCAACTCCCGCCCCCGTCGATGCTCTTGAACACTCCCCCGATCGTGCCCGCGTACACCGTCGCCGGCGTCGCCGGATCGATCGCCAGGGAAAAGACGTTCAGGTACAGCAGGCCGGTATTGGCCGCAGCCCAACTCCCGCCCCCGTTGACGCTCTTGAATACCCCGTTCCCGTTCGTGCCCGCATACACCGTCGCCGATGTGGCCGGATTGACCGCCAGGGCGCAGATGGACGTCGCCGTCAGACCCGTATTGACCGCGGACCAACTCCCTCCCCGGTCAACGCTCTTGAACACTCCGCCTCGGTTCGTCCCGGCGTACACCGTCGCTGGCGAGGTCGGATCCAGCGCCAGGGCATAGATGGACGGGTACGTCAGACTGGTGTTGACCAGGACCCAGCTCACACCCCCGTCGCTGGTCTTGAACACTCCAACGACCGTGCCCGCGTACACCGTCGCCGGCGTAAACGGATCGATCGCCAGGGTCACGGGCAAGGACGTCAGACCGGTGTTGGCGAGCGCCCAATTCGCACCCCAGTTGACGCTTTTGAAGAGACCGCCGTTAGTCCCGCAGTACACCGTCGCCGGCGTGACCGGATCCACCGCCAGAGTATTGATATGCGAGTTCGTCATGCCGCTGAAAAGAAATGTCCAACTTCCACCGCCGTTGACGCTCTTGAAAAGCCCGCTGACAGTCCCGGCGTACACCGTCGCCGGCGTGACCCGATCGATCGCCACGGCAGAGACGGTCAGGTAGGTCAGACCGGTGTTGACCGCGGTCCAGCTCCCTCCACCGTTGACGCTCTTGAACACTCCGCCACCACCGGTGCCGGCATACACCGTCGCCGGCGTGGCCGGATCGATCGTCAGGGCACTCACGTTCAGGTTCGTCAGACCGGCGTTGACCGCGGCCCAACTCCCCCCCCCGTTGACGCTCTTGAACACTCCGCTCGCGGCTGTGCCGACGTACACCGTCGCCGGCGTAAAGGGATCGATCGCCAGAACGCGGGTATACGGGGTCGTCAGACCGCTGTTGGCCGGGGTCCAGCTCCCGCCCCCGTTGCCGCTCTTGAACACCCCGCCACCGTTCGTGCCCGCGTACACCGTTGCCGGCGTGACCGGATCGACCGCCAGGGCGTTGACGATGCCGCCATTCGGCCCGCTGCTCGTCCAGACATTGACCCCCGCCGAGGCGACACCCACCGCCAGACCCAGAGAGGCGATGACCACCAGAATCATCAACCGCGCCTTTGAAAACGCTGGCATTGGGAACCCCCTCCTCACCTCAGTTGCTTCCGGGCAC
>WNGB01005053.1_pt1 | contig 35436 bp, 38 predicted proteins | sample 5400681 | NCBI WGS metagenome assembly WNGB01 (sample SAMN13153367, study PRJNA577476) | soil metagenome | isolation source: 115 cm soil or saprolite under grassland replicate 2 | place: USA:California | collected 2016-06-15 | reverse complement strand
AGCCGTCAGCATGTCTTCGCCCGTCGCAGACGATGTGTGAACTGCCAGGATGCGCACTGAACGTCCGCATCGTCCGCTGGGCCGTATCGAAGTCTGGACATTGACGGGGTGACGCCCGCGCCCTAGCGTGGCGGGCATGAAGCCGGCCATGGTGGCCCTCTGGCTCCTCTCGGCCGCTCTCGCCGCGCCCGTCGGGGCGGGGGACGCGATCGTGGTCGTGCAGGAGACGCGCACGCCGGTCGTCAGCAAGCAGCGACGGACTGCCCAGCACGTGGTGCTCCTCAAGAACGTGTCCGCCGCCCCCGTGCGCGGACTTCGCGTCACGGTGGAGTTCTACGATTTCTTCGGCAAGCTCCTGTGGGTGGGCACCGCGGTACCCGTGCCCTCCGCTCTCGGGCCGGGCGACACCGCGACGTTGTCGCTCTCCACACCGCCCCTCGACGCGGCCCGGCAGACGCGCTATCGGTTCGCGTACGGCGCCGGCGCGTCGCCCCGCGGTCGCTGAACCGCCCCGGCTGGTGACCGTCTTGGATGCGGGAGGCGGGCGCGCTATCCTCTGGGTGCCCACGACTCATCGACCATGCGCCCAAGGAGGGCATCCATGAGCAGGCATCGCCGCATCCTCCATCCGACCGACTTCTCCAGCGCCTCCGGGGCGGCGTTCAAGCGTGCCATTGCCTTGGCCAAGTCCGACAAGGCGCAATTGTTCGTCGCGCACGTGCTCGCTCCACCCATGCCCATCGCGGGCGAGGGATACATGCCGCCCAATCTGTACGAAGACCTCGAGGCCTCGGCGCGCAAGTACGCGGAGAAGAAGCTCGCGGCCCTCCAGGCCAAGGCGCGGGCCGCCGGCGTGAGGGCGACCACGGTTGTGCTCGAGGGTGTGGCGCACGAGCAGATCGTTCGCGCGTCCAGGTCCAAGAAAGCCGACCTCATCGTCATCGGCACCCACGGTCGAACCGGCCTGGCCAAGCTCTTCCTCGGCAGCGTCGCCTCCCGTGTCGTGGCCGCCGCCCACTGTCCCGTGCTGACCGTGCGCGGCCGGTAGGTTCCGCCGCGTCGAGCCACGCATGGAGACGAGCCTGACGGAAGCGCGCATCCGCGACTGCACGGCGGCGGGTCTCTGGCGCAACGAGGCGCTCGACACCTATCTGGATCGCTGGGCGACGACGCGCCCCGACAAGGCCGCGGTCGTGGACGGGCAGGGGCGCTACTCGTGGGCCGAGCTCGCGCGTGCCGTCGAGCGGGTGGCCCACGGGCTCCGCGCCCACGGGCTCGAGCGAGGCGGGGTGATTTCGTGTCATCTGCCGAACTGGAGCGAATACGCCCTCGTGCTCCTCGCCGCCACCCGGCTGGGCGCCGTCGTCAATCCGATCCCCCCCACCTATCGCGCGCGCGAGCTGCGCTTCATGCTGGGTCTCCTCGAAACGCAGGTGCTCGTGATTCCCGCGAGCTTCCGGGGCTTCGACTACCGGGAGATGGCGAGCGAGCTCAGGGAAGGACTGCCGCGGCTCGAGCGTGTGTTCGTGGCCCGCGGGCAAGCCCCGCCGGGTATGGAGCCGTTCGCGACGCTCACGGACATCGCATGGGAGGCAAAGCCGGGACGCGGGCCGCTACCGGGCGGCGGAGCGAACACCGTCCACGAGGTGATCTTCACCTCCGGCACCACGGGCGAGCCCAAGGGCGTGATGCACACGCCGAACACGGTCCTGGCCACCCTGTATCCCCTGATCGAGCGTCTGGCGTTTACCGAGCGCGACGTGCTCCTCATGGCCTCGACCCTCGGTCACCAGACGGGGTACCTCTACAGCCACTGTCTGAACCTGCTCCTCGGGGCCACCGTGGTGTGGATGGACATCTGGAACGCCGAGGAGGCGGCGCGGGTGATCGAGGCCGAGCGCGTCACCTTCACCATGGGCGCCACGCCGTTCTTGCGCGACCTGACCTATGCGCGGACGCCGCGGGACCTGAGCTCGCTCCGTGTGTTCATCTCCGCGGGCGCGCCCATCCCTCGTCAGCTCGTGAAGGACGCGCGCGACCGGCTCCGGTGTGTCATCTCGGCGGGCTGGGGCATGACGGAGAATGGCCTCGTGAGCTGCAACGGGATCGACGACCCGGAGGACAAAGTGGTCGGCACCGACGGCTCGCCCCTGCGGGGCATGGAGCTCCGCGTGGTGGACGAGAGCGGAGCGCCAGTCGCCCAGGGTGTGGAAGGCGAGCTGCTGGCCCGCGGCCCCTTCCAGTTCGTCGGCTATTTCAAGCGGCCCCAGTTCACGGCGGAGGGGCATACCGTTGACGGCTGGTTCAAGACCGGTGACCGCGCCACGCTCGACGGCGACGGCTACGTGTCGATCACGGGGCGGTCGAAGGACATCATCATCCGCGGCGGCGAGAACATTCCCGTGGTCGAGGTCGAGAACCTCCTCTACGCCCACCCCAAGATCGCCGGCGTGTCCATCGTGGCCATGGCGGATCCCCGGCTGGTCGAGCGCTGCTGCGCCGTGGTGATTCCCCGCGAGGGCCAAACCGTCACCCTGGCCGAGATCACCGCGTATCTGGAGGGTCATCAGCTCGCCCGCCACAAGTTCCCGGAGCGCGTGGAGATCGTGGCCGAGTTCCCCATGACCCCGAGCGGCAAGATCCAGAAGTACCGGTTGCGTCAGCTCGTCGCCGACCGCATGGCTGTCGAATCCGGGGTGGGGCAGGGGAGTTGACCATGGAGCGTCCCTTCTCTCTCGATGGCCGCACCGCCTTCGTCACGGGGGCCAGCCGCGGCATCGGCCGCGCCATCGCCCTCGCCCTCGCCCACGCGGGCGCGGGCGTGGCCTGCGCGGCGCGCGCCCTCGATCAGGTCACATCCGCCGCGGCGGAGATCGAAGCCGCGGGCGGCCGGGCGCGCGCGCTCCAGATGGACGTCACCCGGGGCGAGCAGATCCAGGCCGTGGTGCAGGAAGCTGAATCGACGCTCGGCCCGATCGATATCCTCGTCAACAACGCGGGCGTCACCCTCGACAAGCCGTCGCTCGAGGTCACCGACGAGGAATGGGACACCGTCCTCGCCACCAATCTCACCTCGATGTTCCGCTGCGCGCGGGCGGTGGCCCCCGGCATGATCGCGCGGGGACGGGGCAAGATCATCAATCTCGGCTCCATGTACGGCGTCCTCGGGGTGCCGCGCTATGCCGTCTATTGCGCGAGCAAGGCGGCGGTGGGCGGCCTCACGCGCAGCCTGGCCGCGGAGTGGGCGCGGCACGGCATCCAGGTCAACTGCCTCGCCCCCGGCTACATGAACACCGACATCCCGCGTGCGGCCATGGCGGACGTGAAGACGCGCGAGCGGTTTCTCTCGAAGATTCCCGCGCGGCGTATCGGGGAGCCCGCGGAGGCGGCCGCCCTCGCCGTCTACATGGCCTCCGCCGCCTCCGACTTCATGACCGGGCAGACCGTGTATCTGGACGGCGGCCAGACGACCGCGTGGTAGTGGGGCCCGACGCACACATTTACCAGAGCGAGGACCGAACGCATGGAGCTGAACCTCAAGGGCAAGAGCGTCATGGTGACGGGCGGCGGATCGAATATCGGACGGGCGATCTCGCTCGCCTTTGCCCGCGAGGGCGCCCACGTCACCATCGCCGAGATCGACGCGGGGCAGGGTGAGAAGGCGGCCGCGGAAGCGCGACAGGCCGGGGCGGCGTCGGCGGTGGTCGTCCCCACCGACGTGACCAAGTGGGATTCCGTGCTCGCCACCGTCCGCGACGTCGAGGCACGCACCGGCCGCGTGGACGTGCTCGTCAACAACGTGGGCTGGACGCTCGACCGCCTCTTCGTCGAGAAGGAGCGCACGGAGTGGGAGAAGGAGGTCCAGCTCAATCTGTGGGGCATGATCAACTGCACCCGCGCGGTGCTCGACGGCATGATCGCCCGCAAGGGCGGGGCCATCGTGAGCATGGGCTCCGATGCCGGGCGCATGGGCGAGTTCAGGGAAGCCGTCTACGGCGCGTGCAAGGCGGGCGTGATCGCCCTGACCAAGAGCCTCGCGCGTGAGGTGGGCCGCCACGGCATCCGTCTCAATGTCGTCTGTCCCGGCATGACCATGCCCAGCTCCGAGGAGGAGTTCGGCGACCTGAGCATGTGGGCGGCCGAGGTGAATCGTGCGTGGGGGACGCCCGAGATGCAGGCACGCATCGCCAAGGCCTATCCGCTACGCCGGATCGGCAAGCCCGACGACGTGACGGGCGCCGTCCTCTTTCTGGCCTCGGACGCCGCGGGATTCATCACGGGCCAGACCCTGTCCGTGAGCGGCGGGTATACCATGATGTGACCCGGCGCCGGGCCGTTCCCCCGGCCTTAGAGGAGAGTCCATGGATCTCGGCACTGTCGCCTATGCGGCCCAGGACGGTATCGCGCGCGTCGTCCTCAATCGCCCTGACCAGCTCAACGCCATCAGCCCCGGTCTGCTCGAGGATCTGGACAAGGTGTGCGCCGCGGTGGAGAGCGACGCGTCCGTCCGCGCCGTCACCCTGACCGCCAACGGCCGCGCCTTCTGCGCGGGAGCCGACCTCAAGGCCGTGCGCGAGCTCTCGCCTGATCCGGAGAAGTGGTCGCGCTTCATGCGGCTCTGGCACCGCGTCTTCAATCGCGTCGAGGCGCTGCCGGTGCCGGTGGTGGCGGGCGTACAGGGATTCGCGCTGGCGGGAGGGCTCGAGCTGACCCTCGTGGCCGACCTGGTCGTGGCCGACGAGGCGGCGAGGCTCGGTGACCAGCACGCCAACTTCGGCCTGGTGGCGGGCGGCGGAGGAAGCCAGCGCCTGCCCCGCCTCATCGGGGCCCGGCGGGCCAAGGAGATGATGCTGCTCGGTGGCTGGCTCAGCGCGGCCCAGGCCCTCGAGTGGGGTCTGGTCAATCGGGTCGCGCCCGCCGGCACCCTCGGCGCGGTGGTGGATGAGATGGCGGGCCTGCTCGGCGCGGGCAGCGGCTCGGCCGCGCGCACGGTCAAGGCGCTCGTGAACCGCGCCTTCGACGCCGATCTCGTGAGCGGGCTCGAGCTCGAGCTCTCGCTGGTAGCCGCCCACATGCGCTCGAGCGAGGCGGCGGAGGGCCTCCGCGCCTTCGCCGAGAAGCGGAAGCCAATTTTCAACGCATCGTAGTCGTCGAGGGATCAATGGATTTCGCGCTCAGTGCCGAGCAGGACGAGCTGGTCAAGACGCTTCGGGCCTTCGTGCGCAAGGAGATCGCTCCGCGATCGCGCGACTGGGACCGGACCGGGGACTTCCCGTGGTCGGCCTGGCGCCAGATGGGCGAGCTGGGGCTCCTCGGGCTGCGCATTCCCACCGCCTACGGGGGCCAGGACTCGGATTACATGACCTTCGGGCTCGCCATGGAAGAGATCGCCCGCGGAGACTTCGGATGCACGTACGGCATCCAGCTCGCTGGGCTGGCGGGCGAGATCGTGGGCGCCACCGGCACCGAGGAAGTCAAATCCCGATGGCTGCCCCCCACCGCGCGCGGGGAAGAGATCATCGCCCTCGCGCTCACCGAGCCCGGCGCGGGATCGGATGCCGCGCACCTGGCCTGTCGCGCCGAGCGGGACGGCGACAGCTATCTGATCACGGGGGAGAAGTCGGGCATCAGCCTCGCCATGGCCGCGCAGTCCACCGTGCTCTTTGCCCGCACCGGCACCACGGGGGGCGCCAAGGGCGTGACGGCCTTTCTCGTGCCGCTCGATTTGCCCGGCGTCTCGCGGAGCCAGCTGAAGGACATGGGCTCGCACTCGGTGGGGCGGGCCGTGCTCTCCTTCGACCACGTGCGCATCCCTGCTTCGCATCGGCTGGGAAACGAGGGACAGGGCTTCTACCAGGTGATGCGGGGCTTCGACTACAACCGTGTGGGCATCGCCCTGGCGTCCTTGGGTGTGGCCCAGATCTCGCTGGAAGAGACCATGAACTATGTCAAGGAGCGCCGGGCCTTCGGCAAGCCCCTCGCGACCTTCGAGGGCATCTCATTCAGGATCGCCGAGATGGCCACACATATCGACGCGTGCCGCGGGCTCTGCTATCGCGCGATGTGGCTCGCCGACCAGGGTCTGCCTCATAGCAAGGAATCGGCTATGACCAAGTGGTGGGGACCCAAGCTGGCGGTGGAGACCATCCACCAGTGCCTGCTCTTCCACGGCCACTATGGGTACACGGATGAGCTGCCCTTCGAGCAGCGGATGCGCGACGTCATCGGCCTCGAAATCGGCGACGGCACGGCGGAGGTGATGAAGACCATCGTGGCCCGTGAGCTGATGGGACGCGAAAGCCGCCCCTACTGAGCCCTCAAGACGGATCGCGCTTGATTTCGCGGTCCGCTCTGTCTACTCTCCCAAGGGTTCGACCCAATCTCGCCACAGAACGGAGAGCCATGGAACTCGAGCGCCCGCTGCCTCAGCCCATCACGCCGGAAGCCAAGCCCTATTGGGACGGCCTGCGCGAGCAGAAGCTCATGCTGCCGCGCTGCCGCGCCTGCCATCGCGCCTTCTTCTATCCGCGGGTGCTCTGCCCGCACTGCCACGCCTCCGACATCGAGTGGTTCCAGGCCAGCGGCCGAGGCAAGCTCCACTCCTTCGAGATCGGCTATCAGAGCTTCAACAAGGCGTTCAGGGTCAAGCCGCCCTTCGTGCTGGCCATGATCGAGCTGGAGGAAGGCCCGCGCATGATGTCCAATCTGATCGGCATCGAGCCCGATCCGAAGAAGATCCGCTGCGACATGCCGGTGGAGGTGGCCTTCGAGAAGCTCACGGACGAGATCACCCTGCCGCTCTTCCGGCCCACGGGAGGCGGGTGATGAAAGAGCTCAGGAACTCTGTCTGTATCGTGGGCGTGGACGAGAGCGACGAGCTCGGCACGCTGCCCCACAAGAGCCAACTGACCCTCCACGTGGAGGCGGTGAGGAACGCGGTGCGGGACGCCGGCCTCAAGATCGGCGACGTGGATGGTATGTTCACCGCCGGCCAGCACTCACCCGCCACCATCGGCGAGGCGCTCGGTATCGTGCCGCGCTACGTGGACGGCACCACCGTGGGCGGCTGCTCCTTCATCATCATGGTCGGCCACGCCCTGGTTGCCCTTCACCACGGGCTCTGCGACGTGGCGGTGGTCTGCCATGGCGAGTCCGGCCGATCGGGGGTGGGGGTCACCCCGCGGCGGGATACCGCCATTCCCGGCCAGTACGAGGCGCCCTTCGGCTTCGGGGGAGCCTCCACTCTGTTCGGCATGGTCACGACCCGCCACATGCACGAGCACGGGACGACCCTCGAGCAGTGGGCGCAGGTGGCGGTGTCGACGCGCCAGTGGGCGGCCCTCAATCCCAAGGCGAAGAACCGCGAGCCCATCACGATCGCGGATGTCCTCAACTCCCGTCCCGTCTGCTACCCCTTCAATCTCCTGAATATCTGTCTCGTCACTGACGCCGGCGGGGCGGTGGTGCTCACGCGGGCCGATCGCGCCAAGGACTGCGCGAAGAAGCCCGTCTACGTGCGCGGAGCGGGGGAGGCCACCGAGCACGTGAGCCTGACGCAGATGAAGAACCTGACCTTCAGCGAGGCCACCCGCCTCTCGGGCGCCAAGGCCTTCAGCATGGCCGGGGTCACCCACAAGGACTTCAACCACATCATGCTCTACGACGCCTTCACCTCGGGGCCGCCGATCATGCTGGAGTCCCTGGGCATCTGCAAGCCGGGAGAGGGTGTCGGCTTTTTCGAGAACGGCAAGTCAACGCCGGGCGGCTCGCTGCCCATCAACACGAACGGTGGCGGCCTTTCCTACACGCACTCGGGCATGTACGGGATCTTTCCCATCATCGAGGCAGCCCGCCAGCTCCGCGGCGAGTGCGGTGCGCGTCAGGTGCCGGACTGCAAGGTCTCGCTCGTCAACGGCATGGGCGGCATGCTCTCCGCCGCTGGCACTCTCGTCCTGTCGAACGAGAAGTAGGGGATTGGCATGGTCGGATATCGCCGGTGTGCGCCTGCCATGAGGGCTTCTCCTGGCCCGCTGGTTTATGCAGACCTGCATAACCCGGCACCGTGCTGGTGCGGACGAGTCGCAAGGCCGAGCTGCGGATGTCTTTCGTAGGTGGCGGCGTTCACGGCCGGTCCGCCTTAGACTGCCGGGCGGCGCAGTGTTTGGGGTGCTACACAGGTCTGTCTATTTCTAGTTGAACTAAACCGCTGACGCGGTAGTACCCGCCGCGCCAAGCTCGCGCGGTGCCGCGAGCTGCTCGCTCAACCCCCAGCGTCAGCGACACGTCCCACCGAATCGGTGCAGGCCCTCATGCTCCGCCTCACCGGGATCGACATCGTCCGTTGCGCCGTCTGCCAGCAGGGACGCCTCCGCCGCACCGAGATCCTGGCGCCGATACCCTCTCCTCCGCGCCTCGTCGCCCTCACCGACACGTCGTGACGTCCTCACCGGTGCCATCGTGCGGCGTCCCACCACATCCGGCCAACGCGCCGTCGCCCCTGGTCTGCGCCGCGACTGGTCTACGTCCCACCACCCGCTCCCCGCGCACGCTCCTTGCTAGCCCCCGACCCGCCCTGCGCACCGGACCCACACCCTCAGGCCCCCCGGAGCGATGAACTCCCTTTCGCCCCGCGAGAAGCAGGACTAGAATCCCCATAGCCTGGCGGCGGGGGGACGGCGGTTTAGTCCAACTGGTTTTATCCGCCATGCGAAGCGCACGACGGATAAAAGCCTATTCGTTATGCGGCTGAGCGGTGAGCCAGCGCATCGCTACGTCATGAGAGGTGAGGAAGGCTGATGGGGCGCCGTGCCAAGCCGGCAAGAGTCAAGGCGGAACCCAAGCACCCACTCCGCCGCAAGTCGCGGAAGGGCGAGAGCCCTAGTGTTCGCGACCTCGAGAAGGATCTGGCGGAGGCGCAGGAACAGCAGGCGGCCACGGCCGAGATCCTGCGTGTGATCTCGACGTCACCGACAGATCTCCAGCCAGTCTTCGAGATGATCGCCGAGAATGCCGTGCGGCTGTGCGATGCCGCGGTCAGCGGAGTACTGCGATTCGATGGATCGCTCATCCACCTCGCCGCCTACCGCAATTTCTCGGCGGCGGTTCGGGCGATCGTTCCGCAGGACTACCCTATGGCGCCGACACGTCGGCGCATGTCGGGTCGAGCCATCCTAGACCGTATGGTCGTCCATGCCCCAGACGTCCTCAGGGATCCGGACTATCCGAAGGAGGTCGCGCGCTCCACGGGATGGCGCAGCTTCCTGTCCGTGCCGATGCTCCGCGAAGCGCAGGCGATCGGCGCTGTGACTGTTGTCCGCACCCGACCGGGACCGTTCTCGGATCGGCAGATCGAGTTACTCAAGACCTTCGCCGACCAGGCCGTCATCGCCATCGAAAACGTCCGCCTGTTCACAGAGCTGGCGGCCCGCAATCGCGAGATCGAGGACAAGAGCCGACAACTCGAAGCTGCGAGTCGTCACAAATCCGAGTTCCTCGCCAACATGTCCCACGAGCTGCGTACGCCGCTCAACGCGATCATCGGCTTCTCAGAGGTCCTGACCCAGCGCATGTTCGGAGATCTCAACGAGAAGCAGGACGAGTACCTCAGAGACATTTACGCGTCCGGGCAACATCTCCTGTCTCTGATCAACGACATCCTTGACCTGTCGAAAATCGAGGCAGGGCGGATGGAGCTCGAGCAGGCAGACTTCGACCTGCCGGCCACAATCGATAACGCCTTGGCTCTCGTGCACGAGCGCGCAGGCCGCCGTGGCATCACGCTTGGCCGGCAAATCGACGACCGTCTGGGCACGATCCGCGGCGACGAACGTAAAGTAAAACAGGTTCTCTTGAACCTGCTCTCCAACGCGATCAAGTTCACGCCGGAGGGAGGCCGGATCGACCTTCGCGTAGCGCTGAACGAGCCGGAGCTGGTGGAAGTGTCCGTGGCCGACACCGGCGTGGGTATCGCCCCCGAGGACCAGGAGGCGGTCTTTGAGGAGTTCCGTCAGGTCGGGACCGCGGACAAGAAGCTGGAGGGCACTGGCCTCGGGCTGGCGCTGTCGCGAAGGTTTGTCGAGCTGCACGGGGGCCAAATCTGGGTCAAGAGCCGGGTGGGCGTCGGCTCGACCTTCACGTTCACACTGCCGGTGCAGCACACGTGAGCCGATGCGGTTTGCTGCTGACGGCGCATAACAGCACGTTCGACCGGACCGCTGGCTCGCATTCGCTCGCCGCGGCCGGTCAACGTGGACGTTCGCCGCACTGGCGCCGGATCCAGCATGTTCCAGCCAGTGAATGCTAGCATCGCTCCTGCTGCGAGCGGAGGTTGTGGTCGGCTGATGGATCGACGCGGCTTCGTCGGCAGCCTCGCCGTCGGGATCCTCGCGGTGCCCTGCGTCGCTCCCGCTCAGGCCGCGCGCAAGATCTATCGGATCGGGATACTCGGTTCCAGTACGCCCACCTCCGAAATGGTCGGGCCCCAGCCCAGGAACCCGGCCGTCGTCGCGCTTTTGCGCGGATTGCACGAGCTCGGCTACGTGTATGGTGAGCATTTCGTGACCGAGGCGCGCTCGGGCGAGGGCAAGCCGCAGCGCTACCCCATCGTGGCTGCCGAGCTGGTCGGTCTCCAGGTGGACGTGATCGTCGCGGGTGGGCCAGTGCTGCCCGCACTCAAGCAGGCGACCTCTACGATCCCCGTCATCATGGGGGCCGCCGGCGACCCGGTACGCGAGGGGTTTGTCCAGAGCCTCAGACGACCGGGCTGGAACTTCACCGGACTGAGTCTTCAGCTTGTAGAGACGACCGTGAAGCGGCTCGAGCTGCTCAAGGAGCTCGTCCCGGGTGCGGCGCCAGTAGCGGTTCTCCGCTCGGATCCGGCCGGCCTCAGCTCTTGGCAGGCGGCCGAGTCCGCTGCCAAGGAGCGGGGGTGGAAGCTGATCTCGCTGGTGATCCGAGACGCCGTTGAGATCGAGGCGGCGTTCAAGGCGGCGGCAGCCGCGGGTGTTGGCGGTCTTCTCGTGCTTCCAATCGGGATCCTCGACCCGCACGCCCGGCGAATCGCGGAGCTGGCTGCCAAGAGCCGGCTCCCCGCCATGTATGGACTCCGATTCTATGTCGAGGCCGGAGGTCTGATCTCCTATAGTGCGGACGTCATCGAGATGTGGCGACGCGCGGCGGTCTTCGTCGACAAGATCTTGAAGGGCGCCAACCCCGCCGACCTGCCCGTCGAGCAACCGACGAAGTTCGAGCTGGTAATCAATCTCAAGGCTGCGAGATCAATCGGCCTCACCATTCCGAAGCAGGTGCTGTCGAGGGCGGATGAGGTAATGCAATAGGTCGCCGCTGATGACATCAGCGAAGAATACGGGGGCGTCGAACTTCACGCTGCAGCGGACCACGGGCTCGCGTTGCTCGCCCCTGACCGCTGAGCGTGAGCGTTAGCCGCCATGCGAGAGTTGAACACGCGGGCGCCTACCGCCAGACGGATCCTCCGGCTTGGCTTGCCGATGGCCGTACTGGTGGTCGTGGGCGCCCACACGCCATGGATAGCCCAGCGGGTACCACGATTTACCTTTCCAATCTTGGCCGCCGTTGGTGCCGCACTGATCGTGTTTTCGTTCGTAAACTCACTCGTTCAGTTCATGCGGTCCTCCCGCCGCGTGGAACGGCGCTTGCGCTTACGTCCCGTGGTCGTCAATGTCGTTGCGATGGTGTTTCTCGTGCTTCTGCCCCTGACGCATCTCGTGCGTGCGGTAACGCCCCCGGGAGACAGAACTCCGAGAATTCACGCGGGCTTTGGCGACTTGCTGGGCTCTGAGGGCTATCCGCGGCTGAGTCCGCATCGCGGCGTCGACGTCGCAGGCAGGATGGGCGCTGATGTGTTGGCGGCTGCGGATGGCTGGGTCACGGTAGCGCGGGACAACCGCGACTTGTGCGGGCTGATCGTTGTCATCGACCATGATCCTTACGGCCTCCGAACGGTCTATTGCCACTTCTCCGAGATCGCCGTAAGCATCGGGGACAGCGTCAAACGTGGTCAACGGATCGGGGCGGTCGGCACATCGGGGCAGCGCGCGTGGCCTGGCTTTGAGCACGTTCACCTGGAACTGCAGAGAGGGCGCGATATCAACGCGATCGAAGACGCGCGCGATGAGACGAAGATGTACCCGGCGGATCGCTTTGTGCTCACCTATCCGGTGAGATGCTGAGGATTCTGCCAGCAACGCCGAGCGGATGTCGTGTTGACAGCAGCGAGTCGGCTAACCCGCCGCTTCAGCGGACCGGCTGCGCCGGCCGCTGAGCGGCAACGTCCGGCGGCCTATGAGGAACGTCCCCCCGGGGAATGAGCGCTCGCAGGAGAGGCTCGGGAGGTGGCGATGCACGCGCGGGCCTTGGAGTTCACGTCGAGGTAGCCATTGAGGCAACAAGACACCCGGTAGCTCGAATGGAGACGATCCGAGATGCCCAACGCCACGTTGCCTCCTGCAGTAGCCGAAACCCTCGCCATGCTTTGGTCCCCGTTGCTCGCGGTCACCACTGAGCATCAGGGCCGCAGTAATGGCCTGGTGGCCGGGACCGGCGTCTTCGCGAGCCTGGTGCCCGAGGCACCGCGCGTTCTCATCGAACTCACGAAATCGAGTCTTACCCATGACCTCGTGCTCGCCTCGCGCGTCTTCGCGCTCCATACCTTGCCGGCCACGCCGAATGATGCCCTGACGACGTCACTGTCCCTGGTTCGCACACTCGGGATGCGTTCAGGGCACGCCGGAGACAAGATGGTGGGAATTACTGCGCGGCCGGGTGTTACTGGTTCTCCGATCCTGGCGGAGACGCTTACCTACCTGGAGGCGCGTGTGGTGGCCACTCTGGACGCCGAAGAGTTGACGATCGTTCTCGCCGACGTGGTGGGTGGTGGCCGCCACCGAAGCGGAGAACCGCTCACGCTTGGTGTGCTTCGTGAGCATCTGCCGAAGGAGTGGTTTACCGAGTGGGCGATCAGCCGTGAACTTCAGACCAACGAGGCAAGACGACGGCGACGTCTTTCATTATCCGAGTAAGCCCGCCGCCGCCGAACAACCCACTGGAGCAGACCGCTGGCTCGCATTGGCTCGCCGCGGCTTCTCACCACGCGCGTTACGGACGAGAAGGAGGTTACGGCCATGTTTGATCTGGATCGGTTCAAAGCCGACTGCAACGCCGCCGTCGCTGAAAACGCTGCGGTTCAGGCCATACGTGAAGTGGTGGCCAGGGCTGTCGAGGACCCTAGCGGAGTCCGGAAGGCGGTCGGCGAGGCTCGTCGGGCGGAGGTCCAGATACTTCACCGATCGGCCGATCTGACGATCCTCAACGTCATCTGGGGGCCGCGGATGACGGTGATGCCGCACAATCACGAGATGTGGGCTGTCATCGGTATTTATTCGGGGCGTGAGGATAACATCCTCTGGCGGCGGCTCCCGAGCGAGGCCGGTAGCCGAATCGAAGCCGCCGGCGCCAAAGCGCTGAGCGAACGCGACGCCTTTCCCCTTGGCCGCGACATCATCCATTCCGTCACCAATCCGATCGGGCGGTTGACCGGAGCGATTCACGTCTATGGTGGTGACTTCTTCGGTGTGCCACGCAGCGAGTGGGATCCGGAGCGACTCACCGAGCGACCGTACGACGTACAGAAAGCGCTGCAGTTGTTTGAAGAGAGCAATCGTTTCTATGCAGCACAGTCGTGATCGGCCCAGACTTGAGCGTTCGTTCAGACGGGCCGCATAACATTCACGGTGCAACGGACCGAGGGCTCGCTGCTAACCGGATTGGTGAGTTCATGCGGGAAGGTCGCGGAAGTCGCACTGCCGAACAGAACGCGCTCTTCCGCGCGCTCGAGTCGACACGTCCCGAAAGCAGACGACTGTTCGAGGATCACCTTGCTCGGACCTTCCTGACGTGGCCGCTCACACTTGTGGCCCGGCTCGGGGTCGTTCCCGGCCTTCGGGAGCTTGTGCCTTGGCTCATCGACAACCGGTGGCCAGGAGTACGTTCGTCCGTGGTCGCGCGCACCAGGCTTATCGACGATGCGATCGCGGCCTCCCTTGGAGAGCACCTAGAACAGTTCGTCATTCTTGGTGCCGGGTTCGACACCCGAGCGTACCGCTTGCCGTGCTTGCGTGGTATCACCGTCTTCGAAGTCGACCATCCAGATACGCAGACAACCAAGCGGAAGGTGTTGGAACGCGCGCTCTCCGTCCCGCCGGAGCACGTTCGGTTCGTCGCCCTCGACTTCAACCGGCGTGATCTGGCGTCGGTGATGGCGGCTGCCGGCTACCGCGAGTCGGCGCGCACTTTCATGCTCTGGGAAGGCGTTACGAACTACCTTACGGACGCCGCCGTCGATACCACCCTGCGGTGGTGTTCACGCGCGTCGCCCGGCAGCCTACTCCTCTTCACGTACGTTCACCGCGACGTGCTGACGGCGCCAGACGCATTCATCGGCACGAAGAATCTCTTCGCTTCCCTCGAGAGGGCCGGCGAAAAGCTGACATTCGGGATCGAACCGAGCGAGCTGGCGGAGTTCCTTGCCGAACGCGGCCTGTCCCTCGAGAGCGACCTCGGCGCGGCGGAGTACCGGCGGTGCTACTTCGGCGATGCGGCACGCAAGATGCGCGGGCATGAGTTCTATCGAGTTGCGCTGGCCAGCGTTGGCGGGCGGGCAGCCTAACTCGCGATTAGAGCAGCCGACAGTGTCCGAAACGAAGGTGCCGGGGAAGAGGGCGGGTCGACGCCGAGGAGGGCGATGCATGTCGAACGCGGGGCAGATCGGTTCGGTGGTTTCGTTGTGGAGGTACCCCATCAAGGCCATGATGGGCGAGGAGCTGAACGCCGCTGAGGTCACGGAACGTGGGCTGCTGGGAGATCGTGCGTACGCTCTCGTCGACAGCTCCGACGGGAAGGCGGCGACCGCCAAGAACCCGCGGAAGTGGCCGCGGCTCTTCGATTTCCGTGCCGCGTTCATCGAGCCGGTGCGCCTCGCCGCGAAGCTCCCTCCGGTCCGCATCACCCTCCCCGATGGGACGACCGTCACCAGTGACCACGGCGATCTTGATCAGACCCTCTCGAAGGCGCTCGAACGCGAGGTGGTGTTTCGCGCCGCCCAAGGCGGGGCGGTCAATGCCGAGGAGTACTGGCCGGACATGGACGGTCTCGACCACCGGGATACCGTCACCGACTTCACGCTGCCGGAGGGGACATTCTTCGACGTGGCCATGGTCCATCTCCTGACCACGGCCACCCTCGATCGCCTGGGTGAGCTCTATCCGCAGGGACGTTTCGAGGTCCGGCGGTTTCGCCCGAACATCGTGGTGCAGCTCGCCTCAGGCGAGACGGGCTTTGCGGAGAATGCCTGGGTCGGCCGCACGCTCACCATCGGGCCCGCGGTGCGCCTGAGGATCACCGGTCCTTGCGGGCGGTGCGTCATGACCACCCTCGCGCAGGGGGACCTCCCGAGGGATCCGGGCATCTTGCGCACAGCGGCCCAACACAACCACGCCAATGTCGGTGTGTATGCCGGCGTGGTGGAGGGTGGCGCCATTCGCCGTCGTGGTGATCTGGTCAGAATCGAGTAGGCAGAGGGTCACGGCCGCGAGTCGCCTGGACCGAGAGCCGAGGGCGAAGCGGGATGCTGACGATTGTCGCCCGGCACGGTCAATGTCCACCTTGCCACGCGAGAGTATACTCGCGCCAGCGTCCCGGGCTCTGTCGCCGATGGGTCGGTGAACGTGGTCCTGGGCCGGAATTGAACGAGCCTCGAAGGAGGTGACACGTGCGATTTCTGCTGAAGGTCACGATTCCGGTAGAGGCGGGGAATGCGGCGTCGAGAGCGGGCAAGCTCGGCACGACGATTCAGTCCATCCTGGCCGATTTGAAGCCCGAGGCAGTCTATTTCACGGACCATGACGGCCAGCGCGCCGGCTACATCTTCCTCGAGATGCAGGACGCCTCCGAGATTCCCGCCATCGCCGAGCCGTGGTTCCTGGCCTTCAACGCCGCCATCGAGATCCATCCGGTCATGCGACCCGAGGACCTGGCCAGAGCCGGCGGCGCGATCGACAAGGCCGTGAAGAAGTACGGCTCGGGCCGTTAGGGCATGCCCGCGGTCTTCGTGCATGGTGTTCCGGACACCCGGCAGGTGTGGGATGCGGTCATCGCCCGGCTCGTGCGCAAGGACGTGGTCACGCTCGCGCTGCCGGGCTTCGGCTGCTCGCTCCCGCCGGGCTTCAGCGCGACCAAAGAAGCCTATGTCGACTGGCTCCTAGCCGAGCTGGCCGCGCTGGCGGGGCCCATCGATCTCGTGGGGCACGACTGGGGCGGTCTCCTCGTGGTGCGCGCCGTGTCGGTGCGGCCGGGCGCGGTACGGAGCTGGGCGGCGGGCGCCGCGCCGCTCGACCGCGAGTACGTGTGGCATCAGGCCGCGCAGGCCTGGCAGACTCCCGGCAAGGGCGAGAAGGTGATGGCGGCCACGACCGGAGAGACGATGCAGGCCGCGCTGGTTGCGGTGGGCGTGCCGGCCGCGGACGCGGCGAAGGCGGGGGCCAGGCTCGACGCCACCATGAAGCACTGCATCCTCGCTCTGTACCGATCGGCCGTGCACGCCGGGTCGGAGTGGGAGGACGATCTGCGGCGCGTGTCGGCGCCCGGCCTCGTCCTGTGGGGCGAGAAGGATCCCTTCGCGTCCGTCGAATTCGGCGCGCGGCTCGCCGGGAAGACTCACGCACGCTTCGTCTCATTCCCCGGCTGCTCGCACTGGTGGCCGCTCGAGCGCCCCGCCGAGGTCGCGGCCGAGCTCGAGCGCTTCTGGTCCGCGCCGGAGCGAGGCTAGGCGAAGCGGGGCATCACCTTTTCGCCGAAGAGCTTCAACGACCGGCGCACTTTCTCGTGGGAGAGGCCGCCGCGTGAGAAGGCGTCCATCATGAAAGTCGATGCCGAGCGCCTCCTGGTGCTGGCGGATCTTGTCGGCGACCTCCTCGGGGTCCCCGGCGATGGCCGCCTGTTCGAGCGCTTTGTCCTCGCTGAGCGAGAGCAGGTTCTCACGGACGCGCCGGTAGAACTTGTACTGCTCGGGGGGAATGCCGCTCTCGTCCGCGATGAGTCCCGCCTGCGTCTGGAAGAACCACCGGAGGGGCTCACGCAGGTCGTCGCGCGCCTGCTTCGACGACTCCGCCACGTGAATGATCTTGTTGAGGCAGATGTCCGCGCCCTGATCCGTGCCCTGCGACTCACGCCAGGCCTCGCGGTAGGCGTCGTAATTCTTGCGCAGGATGTCGAAGGGCGTGAACGCCGGCGAGGTCAGGATCTTGAGCCCGCGTTTCCCGGCGAGGGCGTAGGTGTCGGGGGAGACGGCGGCCGTCCAGAGCGGCGGGTGCGGCTTCTGCACAGGCTTGGGGAGCACGCAGAGATCACGCACCTGGAAGAACTCGCCCTTGAAGGAGCAGCGCTCCTCCCACACCGCACCCTAAGCCGGAGGCGGGTCCAAGTCAATCAGCCACGGGGAGGCGCTCGAAGAGAAGGCTCGCCACGCCGGCATCGAGGCTTCGCTCGCGGATCAGCGTAAAGCGAGCGATGAGATCGAGCATGCGCGCGTTGTCGGCGAGCACGTAGGCGCGAAAGCGGCGGATACCCCGCGCGTACCCTGCGTCGAGAAGATGGTGGAGGAGAAGCACGCCGAGCCCGCGCCCCTGGAAGCCGTCCTGCACGACGAAGGCGACCTCCGCCGTTTCCGGCTCGTCGGTGGGCTCGTAGCGAGCCACCGCGACCAGCTCGGGCGCGGCGGCGGGCCCGGCTTCAGCCACGATGGCCAGTCTGCGCTGGTAGTCGACGGTGGCCAGGAGTCGCGCCCAGTCCGGCGGCAGACGTTTCATGATCGTGAAGAAGCGCTGATAGGCAGTGTGCTGGCTGAGGCGGTCGTAAAAGTCGATGAGTCGCGGCGCATCCTCGGGGCGGATCGGACGAAGGCGAAGACGCGTTCCCTCCTTGAGGATGACGTCACGCTCGAGCTCGCCCGGATACAGCGGGTCTCCCACGGCGCATGATTCTAACCTGACGCGCCGCCACCGATGAGCCTGGTCGACTTGGCCGCGACCTGGCCGCGACCCGGCCCCGACCAGACCAATAGCGGGTATCATTGAGGCGCGACGGCCCCACTTCAAGGGATGCCGAGCGACAGGGGCCCCGATCAACCGCCGGACGTTTTTGACTATGACACCTGGCATCCTCGTTGCTCCTGACCCAAGCGAGAGAGGCTCGAAGCCTCCGAGAGGGCGGGCCATGGCCATCGACATCCAGGGACTGGAGAGGAACAATGCGCTGCGCGCCCGCGCCGTGAAGCTGGTCGGGGAGGCGCTCGCGCCTATCAGGCTCGCGCCGGTGCGGGCCAAGATCACGTTTTTCGACGACAACGGCCCCAAGGGGGGGCTCGGCACGCGCTGCGCGCTCGACGTGCGCCTGCCCTTCCGTCCCGCCATCCGTGTCGAGCAGGTCGCGGAGACGAGCCGGCTCGCCTTCGACGGCGCCTTCGCCGCCCTCGAGCGACGGCTGGAGCGCTATCGCGAGCGCGATCGCGACATCAAGCGGCGTCCCAAGAAGTATTTTGTCGCCAAGCGTCTCCTGACCGGCGGCCTCGAACGTCCGGGAAAGCCCAAGCGCGCCCGGCGACGGAAGGAGGGATAGCGACAGCAACTCCGCGGGGTCGGGCAGGCTTCCTCCCGGGGCTTCGCTTCGTGCTCGTGCGACCTCCCCACCTCGCCTGCCACAACACCATCACGCTCGCCCTGAGCCTCCCGAAGGCCTCTGCCGCCTGAGGCCGAACGTCGGAGACTAAAGGAGGTCCTCGAGCGGGAGGGGCTTCTCGCCGACCGCAGCGGCCACGGCCGGATACACGACGCGGCCACGCCAGAGATTGACCCCGCGAGCCAGCTCGGCGCTTTCGCGCACGGCTCGGGCCGGACCTCTCCGTGCGAGATCGAGCGCGTAGGGGAGCGTGGCGTTGGTCAGCGCGTAGGTCGAGGTGCGCGGCACGAGCGCAGGCATATTGGTCACGCCGTAGTGCAGCACCCCGTGAAGGGTGTAGACGGGCTCGAGGAGCGTGGTGGGGCGTATGGTTTCGACGCATCCGCCCTGGTCCACGGCCACGTCCACGATGACGGCGCCGGGCTTCATCCGTTGGACGAGAGCTTCGCCGACGAGCCGCGGGGCTCTCGCCCCGGCCACGAGCACGCCTCCCACGAGCAGATCGGCGCGTCGCGCGGCCTGCTCGATATTGAAGGCGTTGGAGGCGATGGTGATCACGCGTCCGCCGAAGACATCGTCGGCGTGACGCAGCCGATCCAGGTTGACGTCGAGCAGTGACACGTCCGCGCCCAAGCCCAGCGCGGCCTTCGCGGCGTTGAGCCCTACGGTGCCCGCGCCCAGGATCGCGACATTGCCGTGGGGGACGCCCGGCACACCCGAGAGCAGGATTCCCCGACCGCCGTAGGCGCGACCAAGATAATGGGCGCCCTCCTGGACGGCCAACCGCCCCGCGACCTCGCTCATCGGTGTGAGCAGGGGAAGGCTGCCGTCGGCCCGCTCGACCGTCTCGTAGGCGATGGCAATGACGCCGCGAGCCTGGAGCGCCCGGACGAGGTCCGGCATGGGCGCGAGGTGCAGGTAGGTGAAGAGCGTTTGCCCTTCGCGAATGCGAGAAACCTCTTCGCCGAGCGGCTCCTTGACCTTGAGCACGAGCTCGGCCTTGTCCCACACCCCGGCCATGTCGGTGATCTCGGCCCCCGCCGCCACGTATTCTTCATCGCGGAAGCCGCTGCCCGCGCCGCCGCCCGCCTCAACCAGCACACGGTGCCCTTCGTCGGAGAACGCCCGGGCGCCCGCGGGAGTGAGGGCGATTCGCTGCTCGGCAACCTTGATCTCCGTCGGTACGCCGACGATCATGGCGCCACTATGCCCTCCGGCACATCGGCGAGCAAGCCACGTCGCCTCCCTGGGGCGGGCTCGCCACAGTACGGCCGTGGCCGCCCCTACCGCGCCTCGCGGGCGCGACACAAGCTACCGATAAGATTCGCGTCACGGTCTGGCACCGCCGTTGCTTGTGAGATGGAGCAGAGGCCCTCGCCTCGACCGACTCTCAGTAAACGGAGTGCGTGGGAAGGAGGAGCGTATGAGATCGCTGATGCCGTGGACGGGGATGCCGAGCCTCAAGCACGAGATGGAGAGGCTGTTCGACCGCTTCGCCGACTTCAAGCTGGACGAGTTCCCGGCAACGGGCGAGTGGGCACCAAGCATGGACGTGTCCGAGACGAAGGACGCCGTGATGGTCAAGGCGGAAGTTCCTGGCATGGACCCGAAGGACATTCAGATCTCGCTCCAGGAGCAGCTCCTGACCATCAAGGGCGAGAAGCAGATGGAGAAGGAGGAGAAGGAGGAGCGTTATTACCGCGTGGAGCGGACCTACGGAGCCTTCACGCGGAGTGTCCGTCTGCCCGTGGCGGTGGATGGCGCCAAGGTTACCGCATCCTTCAAGAACGGGCTGCTGACCGTGAACCTGCCCAAGACCCCGGCCGCCAAGGGCACGACGATTCCGATCAAGGCCGAGTAGGAGTCCGAGCGTTTCCGCCGTCTCGGAGGGGTCTGGTGAGCGGGATCGAGAGCGAGGACCCTCCTCTTCGAGACGGCGGCATTTTCCGAGAGAGGGACGGCCATGACAGCCCACAAGGAACTAGGGATCGACCCGGACAAGACGAGTGAGTTTCGCGCGGTGCTGCTCGAGGCACGGCAGCGGCTGCTTCGTACCGTGGCCACGACAGACGGAGAGATCGCTTCACTGTCGACGCACGAGCCCGGAGGGCTGTTCGAGGATTCCGCTCGTCGCGCCGTGGAAGGTTTCCTCGGCCGTCTCGAGGGACGCGAGCGGCACGAGCTCGACGAGATTCAGGCGGCGCAGGCGCGCCTCGAGTCGGGGTCCTTTGGCACCTGTGAAGCCTGCCGTCGTCCCGTTCCTCTCTCCCGGCTGCGGGCGCTGCCGTGGACGCGTCACTGCCTCGGCTGCCAGACCAAGGAGGAGAGACGGTGAAGGCATGAGCGCCTTCCGCCGCATCCTCCACTCGACCGACTTCTCGCCGGCGTCCGCCCCTGCCTTTCGGCGCGCGGTAGGGTTGGCCAAGGCGTGCCGCGCGCCCCTGGTTCTGGTGCACGTCATGACGCCGCCGTCGCCGTTCATCGGGGAGGGCACTCCGCCTCGGACATACGCCGATCTCCTCCTCATCGCGCGGCGCTCGGCCGCGAAGCGGCTCGCCGCCCTCCTCACGCGCGCCCGGCGGAACGGCATTCGGGCCCAGACACTGTTCGTCGAGGGTCTGCCGGCCGACGAGATCCTGCGGGCGGCGCGGCGCGCTCGCGCCGATCTGGTCGTGATGGGCACCCACGGTCGTCGTGGCGTGTCGCGGCTCTTCATGGGCAGCGTGGCCGAGCGGGTCGTGCGCGAGTCGCGCGTCCCCGTGTTGACCGTGCGCGCGCCTACTCGCTGACCCGCCCGCGGACGCCGACTGGGGCAGCGGCGCCCCGGGTGGGCGGCCACGCCACAGCGGAGACCTCGGCCCACGCTCATTCGCGCCGAGCGACCGAAGAGAAGTTTCCGCTACTTGCCGATCATTCATCGTTCCGGGGACGGTGGCATTCGTCTTGCTCTTCTCTCCGGACATGAAGATGAAAGAGATCCTGTTGCCGACCGACTTCTCGGCCGTGTCCGAAGCGGCCATGAAGGTGGCAAGGGCCTTGGCGCGCGAAACGGGAGCGCGACTGCACCTCGTGCACGTCGTCCCTCCCGCCACCGACCCGTCGCTGGGCTCGGAGCAGCTCACGCGGTTAGGGCGCCTCTGCGGCAAGGATCTCGTCCTCGAGACGGCCCTTCTCTCGGGCCGCGCGGCACGTGAGATTTCGAAATACGCTCGCGACAAGAGCATCGACCTCATCGTGATCAGCACCCACGGGCGCACGGGCGTCAGCCGAGCCCTCCTCGGCAGCGTGGCCGAAGCGGTGGTGCGTCTCTCACCGTGCTTGGTGCTGACCGTGCCGTCGACCCTCGGCGTGGCCGGCCTGGATGAGGGCGCCCCGGCCGGGAGTGCTGTCCTCGCTTCGGGGTGCATCGTCTGCGCCACCGAGTCGAGCGACCTCGTGTGTGAGACGTGCCGCACCCGCATCCGGGCCGAGGCCCTCGAGCACAAGATCGGCGCCGAGCGGCCCGGGCGCCGCGGTTCGCCCGTCTGACGGCGGACTCTGGACGTTCACCGCGACACGATTCCAGGACAGAGGAGAGCGCGCGCGCATGAACGAACGCCTCGAACGCTTCGTCTACGACGATGAGATCGTCCGCATGTTCCTGCTCGTCACGGTGCTGTGGGGCCTCGTCGGCATGCTCGTGGGGCTGGTCATCGCGCTCCAGCTCGTCCTGCCCGTCCTCAATTTCCAAACCTCATGGCTGTCCTTCGGCCGGCTGCGCCCGCTCCATACCAACGCGGTGATCTTCGCCTTCGCGGGCAACGCGATCTTCGCCGGCGTCTACTACTCGTCCCAGCGCCTCCTCAAGGCCCGCATGTGGAGCGACGCGCTGAGCCGGCTGCACTTCTGGGGATGGCAGGCCATCATCGTGGCCGCGGCGGTGACCCTGCCCCTCGGCTACAGCCAGTCGAAGGAGTACGCGGAGCTCGAGTGGCCGATCGACATCGCCATCGCCGTCATCTGGGTGGTGTTCGCCGCCAACTTCTTCGGCACGCTGGCCCGGCGGCGCGAGCGGCACCTCTACGTGGCGCTCTGGTTCTACATCGCCACCATCGTCGCCATCGCCGTGCTGCACATCTTCAACAATCTCGTGGTGGTGGCGGGACCGCTCAAGAGCTATTCGATCTACGCGGGTGTGCAGGACGCCTTCATGCAGTGGTGGTACGGACACAATGCGGTCGCCTTCTTCCTGACCACGCCGTTCCTCGGCATGATGTACTACTTCCTGCCCAAGGCCGCGGAGCGGCCCGTGTACTCCTACCGCCTCTCCATCCTCCATTTCTGGAGTCTCGTCTTCATCTATATCTGGGCGGGGCCGCATCACCTCCACTACACGGCCCTGCCCGCGTGGGCCTCGACGCTCGGCATGCTCTTCTCGGTCATGCTCTGGATGCCGTCCTGGGGCGGCATGATCAACGGCCTCCTCACGCTCCGGGGCGCATGGTCGAAGGTGACCGAAGATGCCGTGCTCAAGTTCTTCGTGGTGGCCATCACCTTCTACGGCATGTCCACCTTCGAGGGACCGCTCCTGTCCATCAAGAGCGTCAACGCGCTCTCGCACTACACGGACTGGACGATCGCCCACGTGCACGCGGGCGCGCTCGGCTGGGTCGGCTTCATGATCTTCGGGATGATCTACTGGCTGCTCCCGCGCCTGTTCCAGACCGAGTTGTGGAGCAAGAAGCTGGCGGAGCTGCACTTCTGGATCGCCACCATCGGGATTCTCCTCTATATCGTGGCCATCTACGCGGCCGGCCTGACCCAGGGCCTCATGTTCCGCGCCTTCGACGAGAGCGGTCGGCTCGCCTATCCGGACTTCATCGAGACCACCGTGCGGCTCATCCCCATGTATTGGGTGCGCGTGCTGGGCGGAAGCCTCTACATCGCCGGCATGGTGCTCTGCGCGTGGAACGTGCTGATGACCTGGCGCCGCGCTCCCGCCAGCTACGCGGAGCCCGGGCACGAGGCGCCCGCGCTTGCCCACGCGTATCCCGCGGAGGCCGCCGGCGGCGGATTCAAGCACGCGGCCTGGCACCGGCGCTGGGAAGGGATGCCGCTCACGTTCTCCATCTGGGTGGTGGTGGCGGTGGCGAGCGCCTCGCTCTTCGAGATCGTGCCCATGTTCCTCATCCGCTCGAACGTGCCCACCATCGCCGCCGTCAAGCCCTACACGCCGCTGGAGCTGCACGGGCGCGATGTCTACATCTCGGAGGGGTGCAACAACTGCCACTCGCAGATGATCCGGCCCATCCGCTCGGAGACGGTGCGCTACGGCGAATACAGCAAGCCGGGTGAGTTCGTCTACGACCATCCATTCCTGTGGGGCTCGCGCCGCATCGGGCCCGATCTCCAGCGCATCGGCGGCAAGTACCCGAACCTCTGGCACGTACGCCACATGGACGACCCGCGCTCCACGACGCCGCAATCCATCATGCCCCCGTACCCGTGGCTGGCCAAGCGGCCCATCGACTTCCGGGCGCTCGCGGGTGGCGTGGCGGCGCAGGCGACGCTCGGCGTGCCCTACACGGCCGACGAGGTCAAGGGCGCAGCGCAGCTTGCGCGCGAGCAGGGGCGGCAGATCGCGCAGTCGATTGCCGAGCAGGGCGGGCCCAAGGGGCTCGACGAAACGCGGCTGGTGGCGCTCATCGCGTACCTCCAGCGTCTCGGCACCGACATCAACAAGTCCTCGGCGGTGGCCGGCACCGACGGACGCCGGGCCGACGCCGGGCGCGCACCGGCGGAGAGGCGCTGACATGAGCCTCAGCGACGTGATGAGCGCCTTCGCGCTGCAGGTGTTCCCCGAGGTCGGCTTCGTGCTGTTCGGAGCCGCCTTCCTGGTGATCGCGGTGACCATGTTCCTCCGGCGGAACCGGACCTATTTCGAGCGCGCCCGCTTCCTCCCGCTCGAGGAGGATGGGGGCGCGCGGCAGGGAAGCGAGGCGACCGGCCATGAGTGACCCCGACCGCGACCGGCTGATGTCGCACGGCTACGACGGCATCCGGGAGTTCGACAATCCGCTGCCCGGATGGTGGGTCTGGATCTTCTGGGCCACCTTCGTGTTCTCGCTCGGCTACTGGGCCTACTACCAGATCGGCCCCGGACCGTCGGTGGTCGCCGTCTACGAGGCCGAGATGCGCGAGGCCGCCGCGCGCCAGCCGTCGGCGGGCGGCTCGGGCGCCGTATCCGATCAGGCGCTGCTCGCGCTTCAGAAGAATGCCGGCGCCATGGCGAAGGGCAAGGAGATCTTCGTCGGCCGGTGCGTGCCCTGTCACGGCGATGGCGGCCAGGGCATCGTGGGACCGAACCTGACCGACGACTTCTGGCTCCACGGCGGTCGGCCGAGCGAGATCTACCGCACCATCACCGAAGGCGTGCCCGAGAAGGGTATGGTGCCCTGGAAGACCCAGCTCTCTCCAGAGGAGATCGCCGCCGTCACCGCCTATGTCGGCACGCTCCACGGGACTCACCCCCCCAACCCGAAGCCGCCGGAGGGCCAGAAGGTCGCGGCAGACGGCGCGCCCCTCCGTTGAGAGGCTCCGTGACCGCCGCGCCATCGTCGCCCCCCGAAAGCCAGGAGCGCGTGCTTCCCACGCTCAACCTGGACGGCACGCGGCGCTGGATGCGCCCGAAGGTCTTCGAGGGACGCTTCCTCCGGCGCCGGCGGGCCCTGGCCTGGGCGCTGATCGGGCTCTTTAGCGTGATTCCGTATCTCAGGATGGGCGGCAGGCCCATCATCCAGCTCGATGTCGTGAGCCGGCGCTTCGTGCTCTTCGGCGCCACCTTTCTGCCGACCGACACGATGCTGCTCATGCTCCTCCTCGTGGGCCTCTTCCTCGGCATCTTCCTCCTGACCGCGGTCTACGGCCGGGTCTGGTGCGGCTGGGCCTGCCCCCAGACCGTGTACATGGAGTTCCTCTACCGTCCCATCGAGCGGCTCATCGAAGGCGGACCGCGGGCGCAACGCGATCTCGACGGCCGGCTTTTCGCGCCCCGGCGTCTCCTCAAGTACGCGGTCTTCGGCGCGCTCAGCATGTTTCTCGCCCACACCTTCCTCGCCTACTTCGTCGGCATCGAGGCCCTCCGTCACTGGATCACCCGCTCGCCCTTCGAGCACCCGGGCGCCTTCCTCGTGATGGCGGGCACTACCGCGCTGATGTTCCTGGACTTTGGCTGGTTCCGCGAGCAGGTCTGCATGGTGGCGTGCCCCTATGGCCGCCTCCAGTCCGTGCTCCTCGACCGGCGCTCTCTCATCGTGGGCTACGACTACCGCCGTGGCGAGCCGCGCGGGCATCTGGCGCGCCGCTCGGGCCGCGGCCACGACGCGGCGCCGCACACGCAGGGCGATTGCATCGACTGCGGCGCCTGCATCGTGACGTGTCCGACGGGGATCGACATCCGCGACGGGCTGCAGATGGAGTGCATCCACTGCACGCAGTGCATGGACGCGTGCGACTCGGTCATGGACCGCATCGGCCGGCCGCGCGGACTCATCCGCTACAGTTCGCGCGACGAGCTGGGCGGGGCGCCCCGGCGCATCCTCCGGCCGCGCCTCGTCCTCTACCCGATGCTGCTGCTGGCGGTGTGGGGCATGCTCGGCTGGTCGCTCGCGCACCGGCAGAGCGCCGACGTCACCGTGCTGCGTGGCGTCGGCAGTCCCTTCACCCTCCTGCCCTCGGGGGAGGTGTCGAACCAGATCCGGATCAAGATCGTCAACCGGGCCGCCGGCGACCGCCGCTATCTGATCGAGCTGGTCGACGGTGAGAGTCTCCACCTCATCGCTCCCGACAATCCCGTCGCCGTCGGCATGGGACATGCGGTCACGGCGACGGTCTTCGTGACTGCGCCTCGCATTGCGTTCCGGGCGGGGGCGCGCGAGATCCGCTTCAGAGTCAGTGACGGACTGGACTTCGCCGATTCCATGCCTTATCGCCTGCTTGGGCCCGAGGCGGCGCAGCCATGAGGCGCCGGGGCTGGTACTGGCCGGTGGGCCTCGCGGTCCTCCTCGCGGCCTCGGCGGGCGCCAATATCGCGCTCGTAGTGATTACCTCGCGCGACACTTCCTTCGCCGTCGAGCCGAACTACTACGCGAAGGCGCTGGCATGGGACCAGACCATGGCCCAGCAGGCGCGCAACGATGCTCTCGGCTGGTCTCTCGGCCTTCGCGTCGATCCCTCAGACGCGCGCGGCAGGATGACGGTGACGGTGCGCCTCGTCGACAGGGCAGGGGCTCCCATCGAGGGCGCTCAGATCGCCGTCGAGGCCTTCCACAACGCGCGCGCGAGCCGCATTCTCTCGGCGGCGCTCCGTCCCGACGGGCAGGAATATGCCGCCGGCATGCCGCTCGACCGGCCAGGACTCTGGGAGTTCCGGCTGCGTGTCACGCGGGGGCCGGAGGTCTTTGTCACGTCGGTGACGCGGGACGTGGCGGCCGGGCGATGACCGCGCTGGCCTTGACCGTGCTCGGCGCCAGCCTCGTGGGCAGCCTCCACTGCGCCGGAATGTGCGGCGGCTTCGTGGCCTTCTATGCGGGCGCGGGAGACGGCCGGGCGGGCGTGAGCCATGCCGCGTACAACCTGGGCCGGCTTGCCGCCTATGCCGTGCTCGGCGCCATGGCGGGTGCGCTCGGTCTCGCCCTCGACCTGGCGGCGGCGCCCATCGGCATTCAACGCGCGGCGGCCGTGCTGGCCGGGCTCTTCATCACGGTGTGGGGGGCGCGCATGCTTCTCGAGGTGTCCGGCGTGCGCATGGCAAGCCTCCGGCCGCCGTCCGTGCTCGGCGCTGCCGTGGCGCGAGGGGTGGCCGTGGTGGCGCGGCAGCCGGCAACGACGCGCGCCCTCGTGGTCGGCTTGCTCACCGGTCTCCTGCCGTGCGGCTGGCTCTACGCCTTCGTCGTGACGGCAGCCGGCACCGGGGATCCGCTGCGCGGCGCCGGACTGATGGCGGTGTTCTGGGTCGGGACACTACCGGTCATGACGGGTCTCGGCGTGGCCGTTCGGGCCATGGCGGGCACCGTCCGCCGCTGGATACCTGCCGCCTGTGCCATCGCCATGATCGTCGTCGGCCTTCTCGCCGTGGCTGGGCGGGCGAGGATCTTCGAGCCAACTCCTGTCTCGCATTCTCACGCGGTCGCGCCGCATGAGCATCGCTGAAAGCCCGGCCGCGCCTCCGCGCGCCGCGGGCTTCGCCTGCGCGCACTGCGGGCTCGAGGTGCCGCCGGGGCTCGTCGAGGAGAGCGCGGAGCGGCAGTTCTGCTGTCACGGCTGTCGCGCTGTGTATGCGGTGATTCACGAGCACGGTCTCGAGCGCTACTACGCCTACCGCAGCGAGGCGGAGGACGAGCCGCAGCCTGCCCGTCCCACGGGTCGGTCCTACGCCGAGCTCGACGACCCCGGCTTTCAGGCCCGCGCCTGCTGGACCACCTCCGACGGTCTCGCGGCGACCGAGCTCTTTCTCGAGGGCGTCCACTGCGCAGCGTGCGTCTGGCTCGTGGAGCGGCTGCCGAGCCTCCTGCCCGGGGTGGCGGAGGTGCGCCTCGACCTGCCGCGCTCGCGTGTGCTCGTGCGCTGGAACGCGCGGGCCGCGACGCTCTCCGCTGCCGCGCGTCAGCTCGACGCGCTCGGCTACCGCGCGCACCCGAGCCGGGGCCTGGAAGCGCACGCGCTCCGCCGCGGCGAGGACCGCAGGATGCTGGCGCGGATCGGCCTCGCGGGCGCGGCGGCCGCCAATGTCATGGCCATCGCCTTCGCGCTCTACGGAGGCTTCTTTCACGGCATGGAGCCCGAGTACGCCTCCCTCTTCCGCTGGGCGAGCCTCACCGTGACGGTGCCGGCCATGGTCTGGGGTGGCGGTGTCTTCTTCCGCGGTGCGTGGGCGGCCCTCCGGGTGCGCGCCCTCCACATGGATCTGCCGATCAGCGTGGGCCTCCTCGCGGGGTTCCTCCACGGCGCCGTCAACACCATGCGCGGGGCGGGGGATGTCTACTTCGACTCCGTCACCGCCCTGATCTTCCTGCTCCTGGCCGGCCGCTACGTCCAGCGTCGCCAGCAGCGTGTAGCCGCGGACTCGGCCGAACTCCTCGCTTCGCTGGCGCCCAGCGCGGCGCGGCTCATCGAGGCGGGAGATGTCCGGGAAGTCCCCATGGAGGCTTTGCTGACCGGTTCCCGCGTCGAGGTGCGTGCGGGCGATACCGTGCCGGCCGACGGCGTGATCTCCGCGGGCCGCTCCGCTCTCGACCTCTCGCTCCTCACCGGAGAGTCGCGGCCCACGGACGCCGGACCCGGCGACCGGGTGCATGCGGGCACCGTCAACCTCTCCTCGCGGCTCGAGGTGATGGTGGAGCGCATTGGCGAGGACACGCGTGTGGGCCGGCTCGTGAAGCTGGTCGAGGAGTACGGGCGGCGCCGGGCGCCCATCGCGTTGCTCGCCGACCGCATCGCGGGCCACTTCGTGGCAGCCGTGCTGGTGTTGGCGGCGCTGACCTTCGCCCTGTGGGCCCGCGTGGACGTCGGCCGGGCGGTGGATCACGCCGTGGCGCTGCTCATCGTCACTTGCCCGTGCGCCCTTGCCCTGGCGACGCCGCTGGCCCTCAGCGCGGCCATCGGCCAGGCGGCGCGCGCGGGATTTCTCATCAAAGGCGCCGACGTGCTCGAAAAGCTGAGCCGGCCCGGCCGCATGTGGCTCGACAAGACCGGCACGCTCACCCAAGGGCGCGCCACACTGATCGAGTGGTGGGGCGACCCCGCCGCCAAGATGCTCGCGGCCGCGGCGGAAGCTCATTCCTCCCACCCGCTGGCGCGGGCGCTCGTGGCCGCGGCAGGCCCCGTGCCCGCTGCTGCTGTGGACCCCGCTGCTGCTGTGGACCCCGCTGCTGCTGTGGCCCCTGATGCTGCGGTGGTCATCGTCGAGACCCAGGGCGGCGGAATCGAAGGGACGGTGGCCGGGCGCGCCGTGGTCCTTGGCTCGCCCGCTTTCGTGAACGCGCGTACTGGCGCGCTCACCTCCGACTTCGAAGGACGCGCTCGCGAGCTCACGGCCGAGGGGCTCACCCCGGTGCTCGTGGCGGTGGACGGCCGAGTGGCCGGGGCCGCCGGCTTCGGTGATCCGCTGCGGGAGGACGCCGCGTCCGCGATCGCGCGCGTCCGCCGCCATGGCTGGCGCGTCGGCATTCTCTCGGGCGACGACCCAGTGGTGGTCGGCTCGATTGGCCGTCGCCTCGGCATCGGTCCCGAGGACTGTCGTGGTGGCGTGTCGCCCGAGGGCAAGCTCCGCGCCGTCGAAGACGCGTCGGCCGGCGACCCGGTCGTCATGGTCGGCGACGGCGTCAACGACGCCGCGGCGCTCGCGGGGGCGACCGTCGGCATCGCCGTCCACGGCGGGGCCGAGGCCGCGCTGGCCGCCGCCGACGTGTTCATCGCGCGCCCGGGCATCGCGCGCGTGGCGGACCTGCTCGACGGAGCCGCCCGCGCCATGCGGACCGTGCGCCGCAACCTCGTCCTGTCGCTGTGCTACAACATCGCCGGCGCCGCCCTCGCCATGGCGGGCCTCATCAACCCGGTGGTGGCCGCCGTCCTCATGCCCCTGTCCTCCATCACCGTGATCGCGCACTCGTATCGGGCGCGAAGCTTCGCCCGACCGGAGCCCCCGCCGTGTCGGTGATGTTCGTCCTCCTGCCCGTCGCGCTGATCTTTGCCGCCGCCGCCCTCGGCGTCTTCGTGTGGGCGGCGCTCTCGGGGCAATATGACGATCTCCACACCCCGGCGGTGCGAATCCTTCACGAGGACGAGCCCGCCGCGCCTCCGGGACAGGAGCGCTGACACCGCGCCGAGGGGCGCCATTTGACTTATCCGACGGTCTAGTAGAGTATCCGGTGTCATGCCGGGCCGGGACTACGACGCCATCATAGTGGGCGCCAGCTTCGCCGGCCTGGCGGTGGCTCGCCGCCTTTCCGGGCGGGTTCTCCTCCTCGACCGGAACGAAGTCGGCGCCGTGCAGACGTCGGCCTGCGGCACCCCGCTCTGGGTCCCCCAGGCCCTCGGCGTGGCCGACAGCGTGCTCCAGGTCCATGACAAGCTCACCGTGCGCGCTCCGAAGCGCACCGTCACCTACGATCTCTCCGCCGTGCCCTTCTGCACGTTCGACTACAAGCGCTTCTGCGAGGGCTTGCTCGGGCAGACGCGCGCCCGGTTCCTCCGCGCCGCGGTCACGGGTGTCGAGGACGGGGCGGTGGCGACGAGTGACGGTCGCTTCACCGCGCCCGTCATCGTGGACTGCTCGGGGTGGCGAGGGGCCCTCGTCAATGACGGCGCTCCCACCTCGCCCGGGGGCAGTCACCTCTCTTTTGGGCTCGAGACGAAGACGGATCTCTCCGACGAGGGCCTGTCCTTCTGGCTCGACCGGAGCCTGATCCCGCGGGGACTCGGATGGATTTTCCCCGTGGGCAAGGGCAGCCTGATCGGGCTGGGCTCCTACGTGGGGCTTTCCAAGCTCAAGCCCGCCCTCGAGCGCTTTCTCCGTGATCGCGGCGCGGTGGCGACGACCTACCACGGCACGTACTTTCCCCACCGACTCCTCCGGCCCACCGTGGGGCGGCTCTTCGCGGTGGGGGACGCGGCGGGGCAATGCCTGCCTCTCACCGCCGAGGGCATTCGTCCCGCCCTGTACTTCGGCGTGGAGTGCGGCCGCATCGTCCAGCAGATCTTCGACGGCCGCCTCGGTCTCGCTGAGGGGCTCGAGCGCTACCGCGGTCTCGTGGATCGCCACCGCCACGCCTACCGCATCCTGCGGGCGGCCCAGTGGGTCGCCGAGCATGCGCCGACGGGCTGGTTCGTCGCCCTCACGGGATTGGCCGGGCGCCCGCCGGTCTTGCCCCGCTGGTGGCCCCGCTACGGCTGGTTCGGGCGCTTCGATCCCGATCCCGCGATCGTCGCGTGAGACGCGCGGACGCGACGGAGAGCCGGCCCTGAGCGCCCGCACGCGCTGGGCGCTGGTGGCCACGATCTCCGTCGCCGTATGCGCGTACTGCGTGTGGCTCGTCTGGACGGACGCCCCCGTCTACCACTTCCTCCACCGGCTCTTCCACGACAACCAGTTCATGAAGGACAAGCTCGTGCAGTGGGGGGCGGCGGCACCCGTCATCTTCATCGTCATCCAGGCGCTGCAGGTGGTGGTCGCCCCCATTCCGGGGGAGGTCACGGGCATCCTGGGCGGCTTCGTATTCGGCGAGTGGGTGGGACTCATCTACTCGACCATCGGCCTGACCATGGGCTCGCTGGCCGCCTTCGGGCTCGGGCGCTGGCTGGGCGACTCCTACGTGCGGTATCTCGTGAGCGAAGAGACCTGGAACAAGCTCGGCTTCATCGTGGAGGCGGAAGGCACCATCCTCTGCTTCATCATCTACCTGATCCCTGGCCTGCCCAAGGACATCATCTGCTATCTCTTCGGCCTGAGCCCCATGCCCTTCTGGGTCTTCGCGGTGGTCTCGACGCTCGGCCGCATTCCCGGCACCTGGGTGCTCTCCACGCAAGGCGCGAAGACGGCCACCGGCCACTACATCGAAGTGATCGTGCTCACGATCATCGTGGCCGCCCTCGCCGTGCCGCTCTACTACTACCGGCACCGCATCGTGGACTGGTTCCAGGGGCGAAACCGGGCCAAGAACCACGACGAGGAGAAGGAAGGGGGTTCGTGAGACCGCCCGGGCAGGACTGCCCGGGCAGGACTGCCCGGGCAGGACTTGACAGGGGAGAGACGACCGCGTAGAGTCGGCGGCACTTTCCTCATGGGGGTAAGGAGCCGGTGAATCAGACGGGGACGAGTACCGCGCAGGGCTGGCGGCGGTATTTTTATTACTTTCCCCACGTCTGCCCGCTGGCTCCCATGAGCTGATCAGAGGAGCCACGGGGCGGACGATCCGCCGGCCCGTGGCGAGCACAGATATGAAACGCCGCGGGGCACGGACCCGCGGCGTTTTTCATTTTCCGACAGGAGGACGGACATGATCATCGTGCTGAAGCCGGGATCGAGCGAAGCCGACATCGAGGACATCTCGCGACGCGTGGGGGAGATGGGATTCAAGACGCATCTCTCCCGCGGAGAAGTGCGCACCATCGTGGGCGTGGTCGGCGACGATCGTGCCAAGGAGCAGCTGCTCGCCCTGCAGTCGCTCGACTGCGTGGAAAACGTGGTGCGTATCCTCCAGCCCTTCAAGCTCGCGAGCCGCGAGGCGCATCCGGAGCCGACAAACTTCCAGGTCAATGGCGTGCCCATCGGCGGCAAGGAACTCGTGGTCATGGCCGGCCCGTGCTCGGTGGAGTCGCGGCCCCAGCTCATGGCGGTGGCCGAGGGAGTGAAGGCGGGCGGCGCCCAGATCCTTCGGGGCGGCGCCTTCAAGCCGCGCACCTCGCCCTACGCCTTCCAGGGGCTGGAAGAAGAGGGCCTCAAGCTCCTGCAGGACGCGAGCAAGGCCACGGGGCTCCCCATCGTCACCGAAGTGATGGAGCCCGAGAAGGTCGACGTGGTCGCCCGGCATTCCGACATTCTCCAGATCGGCGCGCGCAACGTGCAGAACTTCTCGCTCCTCAAGCGGGTGGCCGAGTGCGGCAAGCCCGTGCTCCTCAAGCGCGGCATGTCGACGTCGATCCAGGAGTGGCTGCTCTCCGCGGAATACGTCCTGGCCGGCGGCAATCCCAACGTGATCCTCTGTGAGCGCGGCATCCGCACTTTCGAGACCTCGACGCGCTACACCCTCGACCTCAACGCCATTCCCGTCGTCAAGAAGCTCTCCCATCTTCCCATTCTCGTGGATCCGTCGCATGGAACAGGGCACTGGGAATACGTGTCGGCCATGGCCAAGGCGGGACTGGCCGCGGGCGCGGACGGTCTCATCATCGAGGTGCACAACAATCCCGCCGAGGCGCTCTCGGACGGCCCACAGTCGCTCAAGCCCGACCGCTTCGCCGCCCTCATGGCCGAGCTCCGGCCGCTCGCGCAAATCCTGGGGAGGTCGCTATGATCATCATCCTGAAATCGGGTATCGGGGACGCGGCCGTCGACGACGTCTGCCGTCGCGTCACGGAGATGGGCTATGCGCCGCACGTCATCCGCGGCGAGTTCAAGACCATCGTGGCCGCCGTGGGTGAGGAGCGGGGCCGGCCGGATCTCCGCCTCCTCGAAGCGGTGGAGACGGTGGAGTCGGTCATGCCCGTGCAGCAGCCGTTCAAGCTCGCGAGCCGCGAGGTGCGGCCGGAGCCCTCCGAGGTGCGCGTCAATGGCATTTCCATCGGAGGCACGGCCATCGTGGTCATGGCCGGCCCCTGCTCGGTGGAGTCGGAGGCGCAGGTGCGGGAGGTGGCCGACGCGGTCAAGGCGGCGGGCGCCAAGATCCTCCGCGGCGGCGCCTTCAAGCCGCGCACCTCGCCGTACGCCTTCCAGGGGCTCAAGGAGCAAGGGCTCAAGTACCTGGCGGACGCCCGCAAGCGTACCGGACTGCCCGTGGTGACGGAGGTGCTCGAGACGGAGAGCGTGGAGCTGGTGGCTCAGTACACCGACATCCTGCAGATCGGCGCGCGGAACATTCAAAACTTCACGCTGCTCCGCCGGGTGGGCGAGATGGGCAAGCCGGTGCTCCTCAAGCGCGGCATGGCCACGAGCATCCAGGAGTTCCTGCTTTCGGCGGAGTACATTCTGGCCGCGGGCAATCCCAATGTGATCCTGTGCGAGCGCGGGATCCGAACCTTCGAGACGTCCACGCGCTTCACCCTCGATCTCAACGCGGTACCGGTGCTCAAGAAGCTCTCGCACCTGCCTGTGGTCGTGGATCCGTCGCACGGCACGGGGCACTGGGACCTCGTCGCGCCCATGGCCAAGGGCGCGGTCGCGTGCGGGGCGGACGGGCTCATCATCGAGGTGCATCCCAAGCCGGAGGAAGCGCTCTCCGACGGGCCCCAGTCGCTCAAGCCGTCGAAGTTCGTCCAGCTCATGCGTGAGCTGCGCCCGGTGGCCGAGGCGGTGGGACGAAGCTTGTAGCGGGGGCCGGCACGCCTTTCGCGCCAAGTAGCCTATAATCGAGCGGATATGCGACAGGCGTGGGCCTGGTGCCTGAAGTATTTGCCCGAGGACCGTACCAATCGGTATCTCGTGGTGACGGTCGTGGTATCGGTGCTCCTCCACGTTCTCGTCGGCTTGCTGCTCATCGTGGGCGGCAACATCGAGCAGCGGAGAATCAGCAAGCGAGGCGAGTCCCTCCTCGTCGACATCGCTCCCGACAAGCCGAAGGAAACGGCGCCGCTCGGCAATCCCTCGCGCCCGGTGGGGCCCGACGCGCCGGCGCCGCCGCGTCAGGCGGCGCCGCCCGCGCCGCCCACACCGCCGGCGCCCAAGGCGGTGCCGATCCCGCCCGCTCCTCCGCCGACCGCGGCTGCGCCAGCGCCCCGGCCGGCACCGCCGGCCCCCAAGGTTGCCGACGCGCCCAAGGAGGTGCCGAAGGCGCCACCGGCGGCGCCCAAGTCTGAGGAGCCGGGCCCGGCGCCCAAGGCGGCGCCTCCGGCCCCCGCTCCCGACCAGACGCAGACGGCAAAGGCGGCGCCGACCCCGCAATCGTCTACGCCTCCGCAGCAGCTGGGCGCGCCCAC
>WNGB01004616.1_pt1 | contig 35446 bp, 28 predicted proteins | sample 5400681 | NCBI WGS metagenome assembly WNGB01 (sample SAMN13153367, study PRJNA577476) | soil metagenome | isolation source: 115 cm soil or saprolite under grassland replicate 2 | place: USA:California | collected 2016-06-15 | reverse complement strand
TCGCTGTTGACCCCGAAGATGACGTCCGGACGGTGATGGCGGTCGCGGTATTTGACCTCGGCGGCGCCGGTCAGCACCGGAGTGATCTGGCGGATCCCCGGCACGTCGTCGCGGATCGCCTTGCCGTCGTCCCAGGTCAGCCGGACCTGGCGGGCCGACGTGTTGTTGTTGCGCCCCGCGTCGGGCAGGACCATGACGAAGTTGGCCCCCACGCCCTGGAACTGCTGGTTGAACATGTACTGGAGGCCCTGAACGATCGAGACCACGGCGATCACCGCCCCGACGCCGATGATGATCCCCAGGGTGGTGAGGATCGAGCGCATCAGGTTGGAGCGCAGCGCCGAGAAGGCGATCCGGAAGTTTTCGACGAAGATCAACGGCGTGCTCTCGCGAGAGGTCAGCGGGCTCCGGCGGCCGCCCGTTCGGTCAGATGGTCGGAGAGGACCTGGCCGTCGCGCAGCTGCACCTGCCGCCAGGCGTGCGCCGCGATGTCGGCCTCATGGGTCACCAGCACCACGGTGTTGCCCTGGGTGTGCAGCTCGTCGAAGAGCGCCATGATCTCGGTCGAGGTCGCCGAGTCGAGGTTGCCGGTCGGCTCGTCGGCGAGGAGGATCGACGGATCGTTGACCAGGGCGCGGGCGACCGCCACGCGCTGGCGCTGGCCGCCCGACAGCTCGTTGGGCTTGTGGTGCATGCGATCGCCGAGCCCCACCCGGTCGAGGGCGCGGCGGGCGCGCTCCCGCCGCGTGCCGCGCGACACGCCGGCGTAGATGAGCGGCAGCTCGACGTTGTGCAGGGCATCGGTGCGGGCGAGCAGGTTGAAGGTCTGGAAAACGAAGCCGATCTCCTTGTTGCGGATCGCCGCGAGCTCCGTGTCGTTCAGGTCCTCGACGGGCGTGCCGTTGAGCTTGTAGGAGCCCGAGGTGGGGGTGTCGAGACAGCCCAGCAGGTTCATCAAGGTCGATTTGCCGCTCCCCGACGAGCCCATGATCGCCACGTATTCGCCCCGCTCGATGCCGAGGCTGACCCCGTTGAGCGCGTGGACCTCCTCGCTGCCCATGATGTAGGTCTTGCGGATGTCGCGCAGCTCGATCAAAGCCATCCGGTGTCTCTCCCTAGTCCACCTCGACGGACGCCCCCGCCTTCTCCCCGTCCTTCTTGGTCTTCTTCTCCTCTTCCGGCGTGGTGATCTGGACGGCGTCTCCGTCGGCGAGATCGCGCAGCGCTCGATAGGGCCCGGTGACCACCTTCTCGCCGGCCTTCAAGCCCTCGAGGATCTCGACGCGGGTCTCGTCCGAGATCCCGGTGCGCACCGGCCGCTGCAGGACCTTGCCCTTGTCGACCACGAAGACGACGCTGATCTCGTCGTCCTCCCCGTCCTGCTGCGCCTCGGCCGCTTTGCCCTTGTCCGGCGGCTCGCGCTGGACCACGGCCTGGACCGGCACGACCAGCGTGCTCGCCGGCGGACGCGTCTGGATCTCCGCACGCAGCGACATCCCCGGCCGCAGGTCGTCCGTCGGATCGTCGAGCAGGATCTCGACGTGGAAGAAGGTGACGTCGGGTTGCGCCGGCTTGCTGAAGCCGGAGCTTCCGATCTCCACGACGTGGCCGTGGTAGACGCGATTCCGCAGGGCGTCGACCCGGACCGTGGCCGGCTGCCCCGGCCGCACCTCGACGATCTCGGTCTCATCGACATCCACCTTGGCCAGGATCTCGGAGAGGTCGGCGATGGTGCCAATCACCGAGGCCGGGTTGTTCATGGTGCCCGAGACGACCACCTCCCCCTCTTCGGCGTTGAGCGCGACGACGCGGCCGGAGAGCGGGGCGTAGATGGTGGTCTTGCCGAGGTCGTCGCGGGCCTTGACGAGGTTGGTCTCCGCCTGTTCGAGGGCTTCGTGGGAATCCTGGAGGTGCAGCTGGGCGGAGGTCTCGGCGAGCTGCGCCGCCTCCAGCTGCTCGCGGGTGGTGATCCCCTCGGTCTGCAGCCGTTTGGCGCGATCGAGCTTGAGCCGCGAGTCGGCGAGCGAGACCTCGGACTGCTGCACCTCGGTCCTGGCCCGGCGCAGCTGGGCTTCCCAGCGGTCGCGCTCGGCAATGAAGGCGTACTGCTCGAGCTGGAGGAACGGCTGCCCCTTGTCGATGCGGTCCCCTTCCTTGACATAGAGCTTCTCGATCTTGCCGATGACGTGGGCGGAGATGTTGACCTTGACGCGCGGATCGATCTCGCCGCTCGCCTTGACCACCTGGCCGAGCGGCTGCTGGCGCGCCGCTTCGACGTGGACCTTGGTCCCCTTCTGCCGGTGCGTCCCCCGGAGGCTCAGCACGACGATCACGGCCAGGGCCGCGACAACCAGGCCCGCGATGATGAATTTCTTCATAGATCAGCCGAAAACGGCCGCGATGCCCAGCTTGCCGGCCAGGTAGAGCAGCCAGAGAGTCAGGGTGACGGCCGTGGCCGTCGTGGTGGAGACCCGCGCCACCCGGCGATAGCCGAGGACCAGGAGGATGAGCGCCCAGACGGTGAACAGGTCGAAGCTCGCCAGGAGGGCGAGCAGGACTTTCCCGGAGCCCTCGGGCGCCAGCGCGGCCAGGTTCGACATCAGGACGCCGCCGCGCTTCATGACCTCGGGATCGATCGTGTCCAGGCGCAGGATCAGCGGCAGGCTGAGCAGCGCCTGGATCGCCCAGGGTACCATGGCGTGAAGCGTCACCGAGAAGCTCTGGCCATAGCCCAGCTCCGAGCCCGACAGGCGGAGGGCGACCAGGAAGGCCAAGGCGATCAGGAGGTAGACGACCGGCGCGAAGACCGCCGGGAGGAGGGCGAAGAGCCAGCCGAACCGGGTGGTCAGATTCACCGCCTGCTGGATCTGCGCCTCCGACACCTTCTCGCCACGTTCGGCCATCTCGTGACGGATGGTCTGCTCGTAGTCGATCCGGTGGCCCGCGAACCATCCGACCGCGGCGGTCAACAGCGTCAGCAGGAGCAGCGGAACGACCCAGGAGGGCCGCTGCGCGATCGACTGGAACGTCTTGTCCGGGGAAACCAGCACACCGATCACCCGGCCGAAGCCCGACTCGTGCATGGAGAGCCCCTTTCGTCCCCTACTTGTGGCCGCCGAAGAAGCTGAACTCGAAGCGGTCGACCGGCGCCTCGGGGTCGTCGATGGCGACGTTGTAGGTCGACAGGAGCTGTCCGGTGACCTGCTGCAGCGTGGTCAGCGCCGTGCGGTAGGCGATGATCGCGGTCACCTGGCGGCTCTTGGCGCCGGTCAGGTCCTGCTGGATGCGCGTGATCTCGAAGCTGGAGGACATGCCGTTCTCGTAGCGCTTCTTCTCGGCGTCGAGGCTGCGCTCCTCGAAGTGGACGGAGGCGCGGGCGGCTTCGATCTGCTTGGCCGCGCTCTCCACCTGGCGGGCCGCCTGGCGCACCTCGGTGGTGACCTGCTGCTCGGTCTGGGCGAGCGTGGCCTGCGCGCTCTCCAGGGTGAGGTCGGCGATGGCGCTGGCGGCGCGGGCGCCGCGGTTCTGCAGCGGATAGCCCAGCGTGAGTTGGAGGAACCAGCCCTTGAAGTCGATCCCGGTGACCTGGTGAAGGGCGTCGTTGAAGCTGCCCGCGCCGACGACGGGCTCGCCGGTGTCCGGATCGACGCCGGTGATGACGGCGCTGGCGCCGTTCAAGCTGTAGGTGACGTTCAGGTCGAGGCTCGGCAGCTTCTGGTTGCGGAAGAAGGCGGAGTTGATCCGCGCCTGCTCCACTGCGAGCTGCTGCGCCTTGACCTCCGGCCGGGTTTCGAGGGCGGTATGGATCGCGGCCTCGACGTCCGGAGCCGGCGGCGCCTCGACCTCGGGGCTGGTGGACGGCCGGAGCTCGGCCTGCCAGAGCGGACCCTGGGGCAGGTTGAGCAGGCGGCGCAGCTCGTCCTCGGCGTTCCCCTGGACGGTCTGGGCGCTGATGATCTGCTCCTCGTTGGTGGCGATGTTCGCCTCGCTCTGCACCAGCTCGAGCGGTGCAAGCGTTCCCACCTCCACCTGGATGCGGTTGCGCTCGTGGAGCTGCTGGGCCAAGGCCAGGCTCTCCTTGGCCACTTTGAGCTGTTCGCGCGCCTTGACGAGATCCCAGTATGCGTTGATCACCTGCTGGAGGGTCGTGATGACCTGCCGCGAGAACTCCTGGCTGCTGGAGAAGCTCTGGTTCTGGGCGATGAGGAGCTGCCGCTCGGTGGGCAGCCGTCCGAAGTCCCGCAACAGGGGCTGCGTGAGGGTGAAGCTCAGGCTCGACCGGTAGAGCGGGTTGACCGAGCCGTTGAGATCGCTGTCCGACCGGCTGTTTTGCCAGCCGACGCCGACCGTGCCGCCGATCGGAACCAGCTGGTTCAAGCCGAACGTGAGCTGCTGCGACTTCGACGAGGCAGCCTGGATGCGCGTCGCACCGGGCGTCTGGATGTCGCTCGCCTGCAGGTCGACGGAGCTGAGCAGGTCGTAGATCCCCAGCGCCTGCTCGACACCGAGGCGCGCCTGGTTGCGCGTGTAGCGCTCGATCACCAGGCCGAGGTTGCGGCGCAGCGCGATCTCCACGGCGTCGTTCAGGCTCAGATCGACGCCCCCGTCCTTCACCTGGAGCGGGACCTCGCCCGCCGGAATGGCCGCCTGGGTGTTCACCTGGACCTGCGCGGCCAACGGGCCCGACAGGACGAGCAGAGCAAGGCCCCAGGTCAGCGGGGCAGGGAATCGGAAGTGCTCTCTTTTCATCGAATGGCCTCTCACCTGAATCGGTTGATGTGACGTCTTCAAACAGATGCGAAATCGCGCGGCGTCCTCAACCATCTCTGGACACTGTACGCGCGTTCCCCGCAAAGGTTTACGCTCCCTCCTCGGGGTTTACATTCTTTGCATATCTCAGCTCACCCGGATAGAAGCAAGCGGCCGTACGGTTCGGCTCCTCTCCTTCCACAGCAGCCAGCGGCGGGATGTCCGCAGCACAACGCGCGCGGGCTACGGGGCAGCGCGGGTGGAACGGGCAGCCGGAGGGGGGAGCCAGCGGGCTCGGAGGCTCCCCGGGCAGCACGATCCGGTCGCGGCGGTGGTCCGGGTCTGCCATCGGCTCGGCCGAGAGCAGGCTGACGCTATACGGATGCAGCGGCCGGCGGAAGAGGTCCGCCGCCGGCGCCAGCTCGACGACCCGGCCGAGATAGAGGACCGCGACCTGGTCGGCCAGCCGCGCCACGGCCCCGAGGTCGTGGCTGACGAAGAGGAGCGAGAGGCCGAGCCGCTCGCGCAATTCGGCGAGCAGGTCCAGGATCTGGCTCCGGATGCTGACGTCGAGGGCTGAGACCGGCTCGTCCGCCACGAGCAGCTCAGGCCCGGCGGCGAGGGCGCGGGCGATGCCGACCCGCTGCCGCTGCCCGCCGGAGAGCTGGTGGGGCCAGCGCTCCGCGAGCTCCGGACCGAGCCCCACCGCGGTGAACAGCTCGGCCACCCGGCGGTCCTCTGCCGGCCGGTCCAGCCGCTGATGGACCTCCAGCGGCTCCGCCACGATCGCGCCGACCCGCTGCCGCGGATCGAGGGAGCCCCAGGGGTCTTGGAAGACCATCTGGAACCGGCGCCGCCGCGCCCGCAGCTCGCGGGGGCCGAGGGCCAGGAGGTCCTCGCCGTCGAACAGCACCCGCCCCGAGGTCGGCTCGATCAGCCGGATCAGGCAGCGTCCCAGGGTCGTCTTGCCGCTTCCCGACTCCCCCACCAGCGCCAGGCACTCGCCGCGCCGGACCTCCAGGTCGACCCGGTCCACCGCGCGCACCGCGCCGAGCCGCCGGCCGAAGATCCCGCGGCGGACGGGGAAGGACTTGGAGATCTGATGGGCCTGGACGAGGGGCGCGGGGGTTCCCCCCTCTCCCGGTTGGTGGGGGGGCGATGGGAGAGGGGGGCCAGGGGGGTGAGGTTCCCCGGGGGAGAGGGCGGCGAGAAGGGATCGCGTATAAGGATGCCGCGGCGCGCCGAACAGCTCCTCCACCCCCGCCGTCTCGACCACCTCCCCCTGGCGCATCACAGCCACCCGGTCGCACCGCTCGGCCACGATGCCGAGGTCGTGGGTGATCAGGAGAACGGAGAGGCCGAGCTCGGCGCGCAGGCCGTCGAGGAGCTCGAGGATCTGCGCCTGGAGGGTGACGTCCAGGGCGGTCGTGGGCTCGTCGGCCAGCAAGAGGTCCGGGCCGGCCGCGAGCGCCATGGCGATGCCGACCCTCTGGCGCTGCCCTCCCGAGAGCTGGTGCGGATAGTCGCCGATCCGCCGGCGGGCGTCGGGAAGGGCGACGCGGTCGAGGAGGCGCGCGGCCTCGGCGAGCGCCTCCCGCCGGGAGACTCTCCGGTGGGCGCGGACGGCCTCGGCGATCTGGAAGCCGATCGTGTAGACCGGATCGAGGGCGGCCATCGGCTCCTGGAAGACGAACCCGACGCGGCCGCCGCGCACCCGCTGCAGCTCCCGCTCGGGCAGGGTCAGAAGATCGCCGGAGCCGGCGAGATAAATCCGTCCGGAGATGCGCGCCGCCGGCGGCAGCAGGCGGAGGACCGAGAGGGCGGTCAGCGTCTTGCCCGAGCCGGACTCCCCCACCAGCCCGACGATCTCGCCGGGCGCAACGTCGAGAGAGACTCCGCGCACCACGGTCAGCCAGCCCTCCCCGCCGGAGCCCTGCCGGGGAAAGGACACCTCCAGGTCCCGGATCGCGAGGAGCGGAGCCGGGGCCGCAGGGGCGGAGACGTCCTCCCGGGGAGCGGGAACCGGAGCGAGGGTCATCGGACCTGGATCTCCTCTCAGGACACGGCGCGGCGCCGCACCCAGCTCACCACCGAAGCCACGCCGAAGCCGGTGGCGCCGGCCGGCTCGCCGTCCTTCTCCGTCTTGAGCCAGGACGTGCCGGCGATGTCGAGGTGCGCCCAGGAGGTGAGCCCGCCGACGAATTCGGACAGAAAGGCCGCGGCCGTGCTCGCGCCGCCCGGCCGCCCGGCGGCGTTCTTGAGGTCCGCATGGGTGCCTTTCATCTCGTCCGTGTGCTCGGGAAACAGAGGGAGGCGCCAGAGCCGCTCTCCCGCGGCCGAGGAAGCGGCGAGCAGCTCGTCCGCGAAGGCCTCGTCCGGGGTGAACAGCCCGCCCGCCAGATGGCCGAGGGCGACCACGCAGTGGCCGGTCAGGGTCGAGAGCTCGACGATCGCCTCGGCTCCCTCCTCGACCGCCAGGGCCAGCGCGTCGGCCAGGATCAGGCGCCCCTCGGCGTCGGTGTTGGTGATCTCGACCGTCTTTCCGTTAGCCATACGGAGGATGTCCCCCGGCCGGTAGGCTCTGCTGCCGGGCATGTTCTCGGCGAGCGGAGCATAGGCGCGCAGGCGCACCGGCAGGCCGAGGCCGGCGATCGCACGGGCCGCCGCCAGAACGGCGCAGGCGCCCGCCTTGTCGTACTTCATCTCGTCCATGTCGGCCGCCGGTTTGATCGAGATGCCGCCGGTGTCGAACGTGACCCCCTTGCCGACCAGGGCGAGCACCGGTCCGGACTCTCCCCAGGAGAGCTTGACCAGGCGCGGCGGGACGACCGCTCCGGCGCCCACGGCGAGAATCCCGCCCATGCCGCGACGTTCCAGCTCGTCGACATCGAGCACGGTGGCCTCCAGGCCGCGCTCCGCGGCGAGCTCGCGGGCCCGCTCCTCCATCCAGGCGGGCGTCGCCTCGTTCGGCGGCGTGTTCGCCAGGTCGCGCGCGGTTTCCACCGCAGCCGCCACCTCGGCGGCGAACGGCGCGGCGGCGCGATAGGTCTCCTCTTCACCCAAAGGAGGCGCCACGGTCAGCGCCTCGGGCCGCGGCGGCTGCTCCTTCTGCGTCTGGAAACGGTCGTATGAATAGGTCGACAGCGCGATCGTGCGCAGGATGCGCTCCGCCGCGGGCGCTCCCGTGGTCTCCCCATGCCGGGGGAGCAGGAACATCCGGCGCCGGTCGCCGCCCACGCGGGCGTGTTCCGAAGCGCGGCTGATCCACCGCGCAAGCTTCTGGAATGAGAAGTCGTTGCGCTTGCCGAGCCCGAACAGGGAGACCACGGGCCCGCCGGGGACCTCGGCCTGGGCCACCTGATCATCTTTGCCCGTCCAGCCTCCCCGCGCCGCCAGGCGCTCTACGGCCGAGCTCACCTCGTGCGGGAGCCCCTCCACGTCGGGTGCCTCGCGCTCGAAGCATCCAGCCAGGACCAGATCCGTCTCCGGGTGCTCGCGAGCCACCACGACAACCGATGCCACATCCGTCATGCAAACCTCTCCTCGAAGTCTCCTGGAGCCAGCCTCCGGCGGCAGATCTTAGCAGGGGAAACCTATGGTACGTTACCTCTCTCTTTTCCAGAGGAACCGGGCGCGACCGCATGAAACCGACGTCTCTCGTGCAGCTGCTGAGCGGCCCTTTCAACTTCCTCCGGCCGGACCCGGAAGAGGTCCGGCGCCTGTTCCCCGACCATCGACGGACGCTGCCCATGCCGCGCGCCATCTTTCTCGAGGACGAGAGCTCGACGCCGGTGCACGGCTTCCCGATCCTCGCCTCGGAAGGGATGGCGTCCCTGCGCGACGCGCTCCACAAGTACATCCTGGCGGAAGAGGCGATGCAGGTCGCGGCGCTCCGCCGGGAGACCCACGACCTCAAACCCTACGGTGCCGCCTGGGAGCGCTACCGAGCCCTGCTGGCGCGGGCGGTGGAGAACGTCACCATCTCGAGCTATGGCCGGCAGTATCCGGCCATCTTCTGGCTCCACCACTCGCTGGAGGTGGCGCGCCTGCTCAAGGACACCCCGAAGCGCATCCTGCGCACCGACAGCGAGATCGGCCGCCGCCACGGCGACGCGCTCAAATACCGGATCTTCGACCGCTTCCTCGACCGTGTGCTGTCCACCACCTACGACCTGGTGCAGAAGATGGCAGGCGACATCGAGGAGGTGGAAGAGGAGCTGTTCCCGCGCCTGCTCACCAGCATGCGCGACAACGTCCTCATCTTCACCGAGGACTACATCGGGCGCGACCTGGGGGAGCTGGGGAGCTACTTCAACGGCTCCCTGCGCATCGACGGCCGCGACCTGCGGCAGCGCCTGGAGGAGCTCGCCCGCTGGCACGCCGACCATCTCGCCCGCGACCGCGAGCTGCGCGAGCTTGCCGTCCACCTGCTGGGAAGCGACAATCCGCCGGAGTCCCGCGAGCTGCTCCTGCGGCCGGGCTACACGACCTTCCTGACGACGCTCAAGGGGTACAGCGCGGCAAAGCTGTTGCCGCCGGCCCTGGTGCCGGTCTGGGAGAACCTCCTCCTCAAGCTCAAGGAGTTCGAGCTCCTGCACGCCCTGCGCAAGCGGCTCATCGCGGTGGAGCCGCGGGAGGACGGGACCTTCCTCTGCCGCGAGCTGCCCGGCCTGGGACCCGTCGGCCGCGGCCAGTTCAACCTGTCGAGCGCCACCCGGCCGATGGACTTTCTCGCCCCCTGGGTGGTGGACCCGCGGGTCGAGCGCTTCGGCATGATCTACGACATCAGCGACTTCTCGCAGACCCTGGCGCTGCTCCACCGGGCGGGCAACGAGAGCCAGGACGAGGCGTTCCGGACCATGTTCCGCTTCCAGCGGCGGGTCAACCAGCTCGCGCTGCACTACCGTACGAAGATGGAGAAGTACCTGGGCGACGGAGCGTTCTTCTCCAGCCGCGAGGCGCTCAACCTGCTGATCTGCGCGGTCCACATCCAGCGCTATTACGTGCAGGCGGTCGCCGAGGGGCTCCCCTTCGACCGCGGGATGCGCATCGCGCTCAACTACGGCTCCTACCGCCTGATCCCCCTCTCCGGCGGTCCGGAGGAGGGCGAGCGTTACGAGTTCTTCGGCCCCGGCCTGGTCGAGCTGACGCGGCTGACCACCGGCAAGGCGACGAAGGAGGTCGACGAGGTCAAGTCCATGCTGATCAACCAGGGGTTCGACGGCATGGAGGTGCACCGCTTCTTCGCGCCGCTCTCCGAAAGGAACGTGGACGTGGTGGACAAGCGCGAGGAGGCGCGGCGCTTCTACGCTTATCTCAACCAGAACGGCACACTGCACAACAACGGCATCGTGGCCACGCAGCCCTACATGTCGCGGCTGGAGAAGGAGATCGGTCCCCGCCCGCTGCAGCGGGTCTCCGCCGGGGACCGGCGCTACGTGATCTTCGAGCTGCCCGGGACGGAGGGCCTGCTCGTCGGCGTGCGCAAGCTCGGCATGGCGCACCTGAAGGGGCTCGAGAAGCTGGCGGTCTACGAGATCGTCGACGCCGACACCCTCGACGCCGGCACCTTCGCACCCGCCGACGGCTCCTTCCTGGTCACCGCCCTCGACCGGGAGTTCGCGAACGCGCTGACCGGGGTGTGACAGGGCCGGCAGGTCCTTGCCGTCGTTGCTGTCCTTGTTGTCCTTGGGCGGGCTCCGCTTCAAGTATAGGATCACCTCCATGGACGACATCCTCTGGCAGAGCGACCTGCCCGAGCTGCCGCCGCCGCGGCGGGGCAAGGTGCGCGACGTCTACGACCTGGGGACGGAGCTGCTGATCGTCGCGACCGACAGGCTCTCGGCCTACGACCACGTGCTGCAGCCCGGGATCCCGAGCAAGGGGAAGATCCTGAACCAGCTCTCCAACTTCTGGTTCGAGCGGCTCGCCGCGAGGATCCCCAACCACCTGCTGGCCACCGAGCCGGAGGACTTCCCGGAGGTCCTGAAGCGCCACCGCGACGAGCTGCGCGGACGCGCCGTGCTGGTGCGCAAGGCGCGGGTCGTCCCCTTTGAGTGCGTGGCGCGCGGCTATCTCGCCGGCAGCGGCTTCCGCGAGTACCGGACCGACCGCCGGATCTGCGGCATCGAGCTCCCCCCCGGCCTCGACAGGGCGAGCCCACTCCCCCAGCCGATCTTCACGCCGGCCACCAAGGCCGAGACCGGCCACGACGAGAACGTGGACTTCGCCACGGTCGAGACCGCCCTCGGCCCCGAGCTCGCCGCCACCCTGCGCGACCTCACCCTCGATCTCTACCGCATCGGCGCGGCCCATGCCGCCGAGAAGGACCTGATTCTGGCCGACACCAAGCTCGAATTCGGGACCGCCGAGGACGGCCAGCTCCTCCTGATCGACGAGGTGCTCACCCCGGACTCCTCGCGCTACTGGGACGTGACCCTCTGGCTCCCTGGCCAGGAGCCCGCTTCCTTCGACAAGCAGTTCGTCCGCAACTGGCTCGACGAATCCGGCTGGGACAAAGAGTCGCCGCCGCCGGTGCTGCCCAAGGACGTGGTTCTGGGCACCCGCGACCGCTACATGGAAGCCTTCCGCAGGCTGACCGGGCGGGAGCCGGCGCTGTAGGTCAGAACTTCGGCACCGCCCCCAGCAGGTACTTGATGTTGTCGTCGCTCCAGCGGACGCCGCCGCCCAGGAAGAGCGAGTCGTACCGGCCTTCCAGAAAGTCGTCGTAGCCGCCGATCAGGTAGAGGTTGGGGTTGAGCTGATAGCGGCCGGTCAGGCGCAGGTGCGGCGCCTCGTCGTTGGGACGGTTGAAGTCGTAGGCCTCGAACGAGAGCCAGAGACGCTTGTCGAAGACCGGGTACTCGACCTGCGCGCCGCCGCTGCTCTCGATCAGCCCGGCCCACAGCCGCAGGTCCTGCGGCGTCCGGTAGCCGAACAGGGCCGAGACCTGATTGCTCCTCTCCCGGGAGACGGTCCTGGTGGTGGTCGTCTCCTCCGTCCCGTCCGGATTGGTGACGGTCACCACCTGGGTCTTGTCGCGGCGCTTGCCCTGGGGCGTGGTGACGATGCCCGCGCGGTAGAGCCGGAACTGGTCCTGCGGGTCGATGTCCACCACGAACTGCGTGCGCGAGCGCGGGCCGACCTCCTCGTCGATGCCGGGCAGATACGCGCCCTGCATGTCGAGGTTGAGCTTGAACTTGTTCACCGCTCCGAGGGTGCCGGAGAGGCTCTCGACGCCCCCCTGGATGCTGTCGAGCGTCTTGACCAGCTCGTCGTGCGCCTCCTCGCTGTTGACCAGCTTGCCGATCGTCCCTTCGCCGCTCGCGATCTTCGACGAGATCTTGTTCAGGTTGTCCACCGAGGTCTGGAGGCTCCCCGTGAGCTCGCGGATGTTCGCGGTGCTCCCCGCCACGTTCGCGCGGTTCTCCGCCAGGACGCTGTCGATCTGGGCGAGCGTGCGGTCCATCTGCTCGGCCAGCCGAGGCAGCTCACGGGCCAGGGTGGCGCTCGCCTGGTTGAAGTTGTCCAGGGTGGAGTTGACCGTCGCCCGGTTCTCGGCGACGACTAGGCGGATCTCGCGGCTGGTCAGCTCCAGGTCCTTGACCAGGCGTTCGATCGAGCCGCCGAGGTCGACGTTGGCGAACGAGCCGGTCGCCTTCTGGATGGATTTGCCGATTTCCCCCAGCTCGGCCATGGCGTCGTCGAGGCTCACCGGCGTCTCGCCGGGCAGGATCGCGTCGTCGGGCAGCGGCGGGCCTCCCGCCGGCCCGGGGAGGATCTCGACGTACTTTTCGCCCAGGAGGCCCAGGTTGGCCACGCGCGCGATGGTCCCGGCCCGCAGGTCGAGCGGCTTCTCCAGCCGGATGGTCACCCGCGCGCTGCGTCCGTTCGGTCCCAGGCCGAGCTTTTCGACCTGCCCCACGCGCACGCCCGCCACCCGCACCGTGGCCTTCTCGTCGAGACCGGCCACCGAGTCGAAGACCGCATCCACCGTCCGCTGCTTCGGCGCGAACGGATTGACGTCCTCGATCTTCCAGATCAGCACGGCCAGCACCACCAGGCAGATGGCCGCGAAGATTCCCACTTTCACCGCTTGCGCCATGGCATCTCCTCGAGGGCCGGCCCCGCTTCCTGTTCGCTCGGCTTCTTCTGTGCCTGCGGATCGTCCTCCGACAGGGGACCCTCCGCGTGGCCGTGAATGAACTGCTGCACTCTCGGATCCTCCAGCCGCCGGAACTCCGCAGGCGGCGCCGACGCGATGATCTTACCTTTGTGGATCATGGCGATGCGGTCGCCGATCCGGAACGCGCTCTCCATGTCGTGCGTGATGGTGAGCGTCGTGGTCTTCAGCCGGCCATTCAAGTCGACGATCACCTCGTCGATCAGCGCCGTGGTCACCGGATCGAGCCCGGTGGTCGGCTCGTCGAAGAGGAGGATCTCCGGCGAGTGGGCGATCGCGCGCGCGAACCCGACGCGGCGCCGCATGCCTCCCGAAAGCTGCGACGGCAGCTTCTCCTCCACCGCCTCCAGGCGGACCAGCCCCAGGCACTCGCTCACCCGGTCGCCGATCTCCTGGCTGGACATCCGGGTCAGCCGCTGCAGGGGGAAGGCCACATTCCGCCAGACCGTCATCGAGTCGAACAGGGCCCCCTCCTGGAACGCCATGCCGAACTTGCGGCGGAACTCGGTGATCTCCCGGTTGCCCAGCTTCTCCACCGCCATGCCGTCCACCTCGACCGTGCCCGTGTCCGGCTTGAGCAGGCCGACGACGTGCTTCAGGAGCACGCTCTTGCCGGTCCCCGAGCCGCCGATGATCACCAGCGACTCCCCGGGCGCCACCTCGAGGTCGACGCCGTCCAGCACCAGCTTGGGGCCGAACGACTTGTGGAGATCGCGGATGGCGATCTTGGATCGACCGGAATTGGGGGGCTCGCTCATGCTCGACCTATAGATAAGGAAGGGGGACCTTCGGGCGAGCCCTAGAAGAGGAGCCGGGTGAGGAAGAAGTCCGAGATCAGGATGGCGATGCTCGCCACCACCACGGCGGAGGTGGTGGAACGCCCGACCCCTTCGGCGCCGCCCGAGGTGTAGAAGCCCTGCTGGCAGCCGATGGCGGCGAGCAGGAACCCGAAGACCGCCGCCTTGATCAGTCCCGAGAACAGGTCGTTCACGTCCATGAACTGGAAGGACTTGTCGACGTAGCTGACCGGGTTGGCGTCCATGATGACCACGGCCACCATGTACCCGCCCAGGATGCCCACGCCGTTGCCCATGACGACGAGCAGGGGGAGCATGATCGTGGTGGCCCAGACGCGCGGTACGACCAGGTAGTGCACGGGATCGGTAGCCATCACCTCCAGGGCGTCGATCTGCTCGGTGACGCGCATGGTGCCCAGCTCGGCGCCCATCGCCGAGCCGGCGCGGCCGGCCACGATCAGGCCGGAGAGCACCGCCGCCAGCTCGCGCACCATGGACAGAGCCACCCCCGAGCCCACGAAGCTCTCGGCGTTGATACGGCGCAGCACGGTGAAGGTTTGGAGCGCCATCACCCCGCCGGTGAAGAGAGTGGTCAGGAAGACGACCGGAATCGAGTTGAAGCCCACGCGCACCATCTGGCGCAGGAGCTCACTCCAGTCGTAGGGAGGCCGCGGCGTCCAGGCGAAGATCTGCCCCATGAGCTGGAAGAAACGCCCCAGATTCAGAAAAAAGCCCTCGACCGCGTCCGGCAGCTTCATGATCCTTCTACGCATCCTCCCGTGAAAAGCGCGAGACCAGCTCCTCCACCGTACCCGCGCGCACGTAACGGCGCGGCAGGCGCAGACCCAGATGGCAGAGGATCTCCCAGGAGATCGTCCCGGCATGGTGGGCGAGCTCCACCGCGGTGATCTCCTCCGCCCCCTGGCGGCCGAGCAGGACCACCTCGTCCCCGAGCTCGGCCCCGGTGTCCGTGACGTCGAGCAGCGTCATGTCCATGGTCACCGATCCCGCGATCGGCACCCGCACCCCCCGCACCAGCGCCTCGGCTTTCCCGGTGAGCCGCCAGGCATAGCCGTCGGCGTACCCCACGGGGACCACCGCGATGTGGCTGCGCCGCGGCACCACCGTCCTCCCGCCGTACGAGACCGGCGTACCCGCCGGCACCTCCCGGAGCTGGACGATCCGCGCACGCACCGACATCACAGGAAACAGCGGCTCCCCCCCCGCCTCGACCGGATCGAGCCCGTAGATGGCCAGCCCGAGGCGCACCAGATCATACCGGCTTCCGGGCCGGTGCAGGGCCGCCGCGCTGTTCGCCATGTGGAGGACGGCGCCGCGCCGCTCGGCTTCGGTGAGGAGCTCGACCACGCCCGCGAAGCGCTGCTCCTGGAGAGCGTTGCGCGGGCTCTCGAGGTCGTCGGCCTCGGCGAAGTGGGAGAGCAGGCCCGCCAGCTGGAGATGCGGATGCCGGCGGATCATCTCCAGGGCCGCGGGCACCTCCGCGAGCTGCACGCCGAGCCGGCCCATGCCGGTGTCCACTTTCAGATGGATCGCCTGCCGCGCGCCCCGGCAGCCGGCCGTCCATTCGCACCAGAGCGCCAGCTCGGTCAGGCTGGAGACCGTGGGGGTCAGCCGGTAGCGCCGGTAGAGAGAGATCTTGGCGGGCCGCGCCGTGCCCAGGACCAGGATCGGCAGCTGGACGCCGGCCCGCCGGATCTCCGCCCCCTCTTCGAGCAGCGCGACGCCGAGCCAGTCGACGCCAGCGGCCTCGAGAACCCGGCTCACCCCCACCGCACCGTGCCCATAGGCGTCGGCTTTGACCACCGCCATGCATTTGGCGCCGGAGAGATCGCCGAGCCGCTGGCGGATCGCTCCGAGGTTGTGCTCCAGCGCTTCGAGGTCGACGTCCACCCAGGCCGGCCGCAGCGCGGCCTCCAGGTCGACCGGATCGTTAGAAGGGTGCGCCCGTCGCATAGTCGCCACCATAGCCATCCTGCGCCCGGCTCTTGAAGGTCGTCGTCTCGCCGATGAAGACCATTTCCACCGTGCCGGTCTCGCCGTTCCTGTGCTTGGCGATGATCAGCTCGGCGAGCCCCTTGTTGTCCTCCGTGGCGTTGTACACCTCGTCGCGATAGACGAAGGCCACCATGTCGGCATCCTGCTCGATCGACCCCGACTCGCGGAGGTCGGCGAGCTGCGGCCGGTGGTCGCTGCCGCGCCGCTCGGGCTGGCGCGACAGCTGCGACAGGGCGATGACCGGGATCTCCAGCTCCTTGGCGAGCTGCTTCAGCCCCCGGCTGATCGCCGCGATCTCCAGGTTGCGGTTCTCGTACTTGCCGCCCGCCTGCATCAGCTGCAGATAATCGAGGACGACCAGCGACAGCCCCTTCTCCGCCTTGAGCCGCCGCGACTTGGAGGCGACCTCCAAGAGGCTCGGGTTCGGCGAGTCATCGATGAACAGGGGAGCCTCGCCGATGTTGCGCACGGTCTGGTAGATCTTCGTCCACTCCTTGCTCGACAGGTGGGCGCCGCGCAGCTTGCTGAAGGAGATGTCCGCCTCCGAGCAGAGGATGCGCAGGGCCAGCTCCTGCTGGCTCATCTCCAGGGAGAAGATGCCCACCGTCTTCCCCTCCTTGATCGCCACGTTGGCGGCCACGTTCAAGGCCAGGCTGGTCTTGCCCATGCCCGGACGGCCCGCGATGATGATCAGGTTCCCTCGGTTGAGCCCATGGGTGATGCGGTCGAGGTCGGTGAAGCCGGTGGGAATGCCGGTCAGCAGGCTCCCCGACCGCTCCTCCAGCTCCTCCAGGGTGTTGTGGAAGACCTGGCTGAGGTGGGTGAAGCCGCGCTGCACGGCCTCCTCCCCCAGCCCGAGCACCGCCTGCTCGGCCCGTCCGAGCGCCTCCTGCGCGGTCAGCCCGCCGTCGAGACAGTCGCGGATGATCTGGCTGGACGCCTGGATCAGCCGCCGGCGGACCGATCTCTCCTTGATGATCTCGGCATACTGGTCGACCCGGCCGATGTCGGGCAGGTCGAGGTCCAGGGTGGCGAGGTAGGAGAGACCGCCGACCGTCTCGAGCTGGGCGCGCTGCTCCAGCTTGGCCTGGAGGGTGCGCAGGTCGATCCCCACCTGCTCCTCCTGCAGGTCGATCATCGCCTGGAAGAGGACCTGATGGCGCTCGACGTAGAAGTCCTCCGAGCGCAGGCGGCCCGTGATGGTCGGCAGGACGGCCGGATCGAGCAGGATGCCGCCGAGCACAGCGCGTTCCGATTCCTCGCTGTACGGGAGTGCCTTCTGCTGGGGGAGCGTGTCGATCATGCCGGGGAAGGGGGAAGCTGCCGAGCCATTCTCCCGCAGGCCCGGACAGGGTGCAAGCCCGGGACTCTATTCGTACCGCAGCGCCTCGATCGGGTCGAGCGCCGCGGCCCGCGTGGCGGGATAGATGCCGGAGGCGAGGCCCACGGCCATGGCGACACCCGTGGAGAGGAGGATCGCCGTGCCGGTCACCACGGTCTCCCAGCCGGCGTAGAGGGCGACACCGCGCGCGATGGCGAGGCCGACCGCGATCCCCATCAGGCCGCCGAGCAGGCTGATCGCGAAGGACTCGACCACGAACTGGAAGCGGATGTCGCCCCGCCGCGCTCCCACCGCCCGGCGGACGCCGATCTCCCGCGTCCGCTCCAGCACGGTGGCCAGCATGATGTTCATGATGCCGATGCCGCCGACCAGGAGCGAGATGCCGGCGATGCAGCCCATGACCACGTTGAAGAGGCGCTGCGTCCGCCGGCTCTGCGCCAGGAGGGCTTCGGGGACGACAAGCTGGTAGTCGTTCGCGCCGCCGTGCAGCCGCGCCAGCAGCTCGTCGATGAGCCGCGCGGCGTCCCGGGTGTCCGTCCCCTCCTTGAGGCGGACCACGATCTCGTCGAGCGGGGAGTCGAGGGGAGGATGGTCGAACTTCCGCTCGGCGGTGGTGACCGGGATGTAGATCTCGCTCGCCAGCGAGCCGATCTGGACCCCCTGGAAGCTCGTGCCCTCCCCCACCGGAGCGAGCACGCCCACCACCTCCAGCCAGACGTCGTTGACCTTGAGGACCTGCCCCAGGGCGGGGCCGTAGCCGAACAGGTCGCGCCGCACGCCCGGTCCGATCACCGCCACCTGGGCATGGCTCTTCTCGTCGAGCGGATCGAGGAAGCGTCCCTCGGCGAGCTCCAGGTGGGCCAGCGCGGCGTGCGGGGCGGAGACGCCGTAGACGGCGGCGGTGGTCTTGCCGGCCGCCGAGATCACCTTGTAGGGCTCGATCTGGATGCGCGGCGCGACCAGCTCCACCCCGGGCACGGCCTCGGCGATCGCCGCGGCGTCACGGGAGGAGACCCCCAGCGACTTCTGGCGGATCTCCTTGGCCTCCTGCTCCGGGAGCTCCCGCGCCCGCACCAGGACGTTGCGCAGCCCGAGCCGCTCGATCATGCCCAGCGCCTGCCGCTCCGCCCCCTCGCCGATCGACAGCATGGCGATCACCGCCCCCACCCCGAAGATCATGCCGAGCATGGTCAGGGCCGAGCGCAGCTTGTGCGAGGCCAGGCTGTCGGTCGCGGAGAGCAGGGCCTCGCGCGGGCTCACAGCGAGGCTCCCGGCGTGCCCGGGGACGGCGCCGTCTCGCCGCCAGACCCGGCGCCGTCGCGCTCGTCGTCGCGCGCCCGGCCGGGCCGCGTGGGATCGATGAGCGCCACCTCGTCGCCGGGCGCGATCCCCTTCTCGATCACCACCCGCCCCAGGCTCGCCGGCCCCAGGGTGACCTCGGCCGCGGCGAACGTGGCGCCGTGGCGCAGGTAGACGATCTTCTTGCCGTCCTCTTCGAAGACGGCCTGGCGCGGCACGGCGATGGCGTCCTTGCGCTCCTCGAGGAGCAGGGTGGCACGCACGCGCTGGCCCGGCTTCATCGCCTTGGGATCGGTCGTCGCGAGTTTCAGGGTCACCGCGAAGTACTGCACCGGCGAGCCGCGCAGGCGCGGCTTGGCGAGAGGGTCGACGCGGCGGATCTCGGCCGGCCAGACCACGTCCGGCCGCGATTCCAGGACCACCGCGGCGCGCTTGCCCGGGGCCAACCCGCCGGCGTCGGCCTCGAGGACGAAGACCTCGGCCTCCATCTCCGCCAGGTCCGGGATGTCGGCCAGGGGCTGGCCGTTCCACACCGAATCGCCGACCCGCACCGGCTCGCCGCGGTGGTCGCGCTTCAGGATCAGGACGCCGTCGTGCGGAGCGGTCACTTCGAGGGCGCGGAGACCCTGCTCGGCGTGGTTGCGCTTCAGCTCGGCCTGGCGGCGCTCGATCGACAGGAGCTGGAGCTCGGTCGCGTCGAGCTTCTCGCGGGTGTGGCGGGCGCCGCGCGCATGCTCCGCCTTGTCCCTGGCCAGGTCCTGATCGATGTCCGATTCGATGATCTCGTGGCGGGAGTAGATGGTCTCGTCCTTCTTCTGGAACTGCCTGGCGGCGGCGAGCTCCTCGCGGGCGAGACCGGAGTCGCGGTCGAGCTTGTCGATCTCGGCGCGGCCCTGGACCTCCTGCTTGCCGATCTTGAGCGTCGAGCTCGCGCCATCGTCCCGGGCGTCGGCCAGCTGCTTGACCAGCTCGGTCGAGTCGAAGCGCACCACCACGTCGCCGGCGCGCACCCGGGCCCCGTCCGGGGCCAGCCAGGCGATGCGGAACGGTCCCGGCACCCCGGCGGGGACCGAGACCGGCGTGGCCCGCACCGACCGCAGGTTGCCCTGAGCCGGAACGCGCACGGCGAAGAGCCCACGCTCCGCGCGGACGACCGGCACCTCGGAGGCCCGGCTGGCCAGCATGCCGGTGAGGGGCAGGAAGGAAAGGACCAGAAGGACAGCAAGGACGCCAAGGACGACCGCCTGGCGGGAGCTTTTCACCCCTCTCCCGCTCGCGGGAGAGGGGCCGGGGGTGAGGGCCCTCCTCCTCATTCCTCCCCCCGCGGGTCGCGCAGCGCGATCGAGTCCCGCTCCGACAGACCGCCCAGGATCTCCACCCAGCGGTCGTTGCGGCGGCCGAGCCGCGGGTGGACCTCCTCGGTCCCCCAGCGTGTCCGGCGGTAGACGACGGGGCCCTCGGGCCGGTTGAACACCGCCTCGGCGGGCACCACCAGGGCGCGCGGCACGCGGTCGAGCTCGATCGTCCCCAGAAAGCGCATGCCCGGCCGCATCCGTTGCGGATCGGTCCGGTCGAGCGAGAGGTCGAGATCCACCACCTTGACCGGATCGCCCTGCGAGCGCTTCTCGACCGCGCCGTGGATCGTGCGCACCCGGCCTGTATAGAGGACGTCGGGGTGGGCGTCGAGGCGCAGGGTCACCCGTTGCCCCACGGCCACGCGGCCGGCGTCGGCCTCGTCGATCTCTCCCTCGGCCCGCATCCGGCGCAGGTCCGGGATCTCCAGGACCTTCTCGCCGCGCCAGATCGAGTCGCCGATCTTCTTCTTCTCCTGCTCGCGGCGGGGGTCGGAGAGGTAGATCACGGTGCCGTCGCGCGGTGCGAGGACGGTCATCTGGCGGATCGCCTCCTCGGCCTCGCGGACGCGCTCCGCGGCACGGTCTCGCTTGTTGCGCAGGGCCGCGACCTCGGCCCCCGCTTCTTTGCCCTGCAGCGCGAGGCGGCTCTCCAGATAGGCGGTCTCGCGCCGCGCCAGCGCGAGGTCGGCGCGCGAGCCGGCGAGCTCCTTGGCGGCCACGAGATCCGGCGGGACGTCGACCTCGAGACCGGCGCGGCGGGCTTTGGCCTTCGCCTCGGCCAGGCGCAGCTCGTCCTCGCCGCGCGCCATCTCCAGATCGGCCTGCTTCTTCTCCAGCTCCTTCTGGGCGGAATCGCGCTGCGACATCATCTCCAAGAGCGTGTTCTCCTGCTCCGAGGTATCGAAGCCGAGCACCGGCTGCCCCTGGTGAACGTCGCTCCCTTCCGGCGCCATGAAGGCGATCTTGAAGTTCCAGACATTGGAGAGCTGCGGCGGTCCCAGCTCGACGCTCTCGACCGCGGCGAGCGTGCCGCTCACTTCGACGCCCAGGAGCAGGTCCTGCCGCTCGACCTGGGCCCACTTCTCCTCCGCCGCGGCCGACCGGCTGCCGCCGAACGCCCACAATCGTCATCCCGCCCTCCCGCGCAGCCGAGCCCCCTCCGCGAGCCCCTGCTCGACGACACAGGACGAGGCGTCGCACGGGCCGAGGCGGACCTCGCGGCTGCCGCCGCCGGCGAGCCGGACGCGCGGATTCGGTGCGGAGAAATCGAGCGCGGCGCGCGGCACGAGGAGAGCGCTCTTGACCTCCGGCCCGAGGACCTCGGCGCGCACCGACATGCCCGGCTGCATCTTCGCCGGGTCGAGGCGGTCGAGCCGGATGCGCACCGGGAAGGAGCGCAGGAGGGGCTGCCGCGGCGATTCCCGGGCCACCGCGGAGAGGTCCACCACGCGGCCGTGGAAGCTCGCGGACGGATAGGCGTCGAGCGTGCAGATCGCCTCCATCCCCGGCACGACGCGGCCGTCGTCGACGTCCGACAGGGCGGCCTGGACCTCGAGCGTCGACAGGTCGGGCAGGATCGCCACCGTCATCCCGACCCAGACGTTGTCCCCCTCGTGGATCTTGCGCCCCTCCCAGGGGTGGTCGGCGGCGATGATGATGCCGTCGCGCGGCGCGCGCAGGGTGAGGGCCTGGATCGCCGTTTCGGCCTGTTCGATCTCGCGCTCGGAGCGGCGCAGGGTGATCCGCTGCACCTCGAGATCGGCCGCGCCTCCCTCGCGCTGGGCGGCGAGGTCCTTCTCCGCCTTGGCCAGCTCGACCTCGGCGCGGCGCACGGCGAGCTGCCGGTCCTGGTATTCGCGGCCGGACAGCAGATCCTGGGGGACGGCCGCGGCGAGGCGCGCCTTGCCCAGCTCGCTCTTCTTCTGCTCGACGGTGAACTCCTTCTCGGCGAGCGAGGTGCGCGCCTCGGCCTCTTTGCGCGCCAGCTCGGTCGTTGCATCGGCGGCGGCGGCCCGCTTGTCGTCCAGCTCGCTGGTGAACGACGAGTTGTCGAGCTCGACCACCCGGTCACCGGCGCGCACCGCCGTGCCGTCCTCGGCCATCCAGCGGACCTGCACCTGCCAGGAGGGGGTGCGCGGCACCTTGAGCTCCTCGGCGCGCGCCGCGGCCAGCTCGCCGGTCAGGAGCAGGCGCGGCCGCAGGTCGCCCCGGCGGACGACCAGGTCCGTTCCGCCCCCCCGGTCCCCTTCCGCGGCTCCCGCACACCCGGCGGCGCAAAGCGCGATCAGGAGGAGGGCCGAGTCGAGGGAGAGTGGCTTGGTTCGCAGCATTCCTTGAACAAAGTATACGCGGACAGGGTTCCGACCGCCTCAACGACCCGAACGCTCTCCGCGCGGTCAACGATTCCCGAAGTCCACCTTCGGGGCGGTCTCGGCGCCGGGCTGCGAGGCGAAATAAGGCCTGGGCTGGAACCCGAACGTGGAGGCGATCAGGGTTCCGGGGAAGCGCTGGATCCGCGTGTTGTAGTCGCGCGCGACCTCATTGAAGCGGTTGCGCTCGACGTTGATCCGGTTCTCCGTCCCTTCGAGCTGCACCATCAGGTCCCGGAAGGCCTGGGTCGATTTGAGATCCGGGTAGCGCTCGACGACCACCAGCAGCCGGGAGAGAGCCGAGGTGAGCTGATCCTGCGCCTGCTGGAACTCGGCGAACTTCTGCGGATTGTTCAGGATGTCGCCCCCGGCCGTCGTGCTGACCTGGCCGACCCGGCTGCGCGCCTCGACGACCCGGGTCAGGGTGTCCTGCTCGAATTGGGCGGAGCCCTTGACCGTGGCGACCAGGTTGGGGATCAGGTCGGCCCGGCGCTGATACGCGCTCTCGACCTGCGCCCACTGGGACCCGACCGACTCGCGGGCGCCGACCAGCCCGTTGTAGGAGCCGACGCCCCACAGCAGCACCAACGCCAGAACGGCGACAATCGCGCCGCCGACGATGCAGCCCATGCTCTTCATTGCACCCTCCTTCGCCGGAGCGCTCCGGCCTCCGACATCATACGCGGCGCGGGCGCGCGTGCTACATTGAGCGCGCGTGATGAGGATCTCGCTGATCGCCGCGGTGGCGGCCAACGGGGTGATCGGCCGCGACAACGGCCTGCCCTGGAACCTGCCGGCGGACCTCCGGCTTTTCCAGAGGCTGACCCTGGGACACACGCTGGTGATGGGCCGGCGGACCTGGGAGTCGTTCGCCACGCCTCTCCCCGGCCGCCGGATCGTGGTGATCACGCGCCGGCCGGACTGGCGGCTGGAAGGGTTGCCGGAAGGAGCGCAGGGGGTCGAGGTCGCCCACACGCTGGACGAGGCGCTGGAGCGGGCGAGAGACGCGGGAGATCCGGAGGCCTTCGTGGCCGGGGGCACGGAGATCTTCCGGGAGGCGCTGCCGCGGGCGGACCGGATCTATCTGACCCGGGTCGAGGCCGAAGTTCCCGGAGACACCTACTTCCCCGCCTTCGACAGGACAGGCTGGAAGATCGTCGAGGAAGAGCACCATGAGGCAGACGCAGACCATTCCTTCCCCTTCACCTTCCAGATCCTGGAACGGGTCTGACCAGACGGCCTGGCACCTGCCGCGCTGGCCGCTCCTCGCCCTGCTGGTGGGCATCGCCTGCTGCAGCCAGGGGGGAGAAAAGCTCTCGAACCTCCAGGCGGACACACCGGCCGAGAGCGTGCGGATCTTCCTGATCGACAAGCACGAGGGCGGCCTCCTGGGCCGGAAGACCGGCTGTGGCGACAATGCCGTGCCGGTCGAGGTCAAGCTCCCCCGCCGGATGCCGGCTCTGGGAGGAGCCCTCGAAACCCTCCTCGGCATGAGAGGAGACGCCGAAGACCCCCGCTCCGGCCTCTACAATGCTCTTCACGCCTCGCCGCTCCGGGTCGCCAACCTCCAGCGCCGTGGCGGCGAGCTGCGGGTGCGCCTCGAAGGCTATCTGGAGCTGGGAGACAAGTGCGACGGCGAGCGCGCCCTCGCCCAGCTCACCGAGACCGCCCTGCAGTTCCCCGACATCCAGGCCGTCTTCTTCTATCTCGGCGACAAGCCCCTGCGCGATGCGCTGGCGGGAAAGTAACGTCGGGATCGAGCGCACCGGAATAGAGCTGCGCCCCTGCCTGTTACCACGCGTACAGCGAACCGACAGCTCGGCTCAGTCTGTAACCACCCCCGTGAGGGTCTTCTCACGATCAAAAAACGTAGATTGGGTACGGTCTTCGCCGGCTCATACTACACGGAGCAGGTGAACATGCGTATTCAAGGTACCGTCAAGTGGTTCAACGCCGACAAGGGCTTCGGTTTCATCACGCGCGAGGACGGAGGGAAGGACTGCTTCGTCCATCACTCTGCGATTCGTAGCGAAGGCTACAAGAGCCTTGCCGAGGGCGACCGTGTCGAGTTCGAGGTCGTCCAGGGCCAGAAGGGTCCGGCGGCAGAGAACGTCGTCAAGCTGTAAGCTCCAAACGTCGATCCCGAATGAGGCCGGTTCGCCAAATGGCGGGCCGGCCTCATTCTTTTTGCCTTGCAACCCTCCCAAGCTTTGCGTTGTAATCGCGCTACCATGACACGCGAACAATACGAGCAACGCAAAAGGCGGCTGGAGGAGCAGCTCCGCGCCGGCATCCAACTGCTGGAATCGGCCTACCAGGCGCAGGTCCGGGCTCTCGATCTGGTATGGATGCTCCAGGCCGAGGAGATCGCCTCCGAGCCGATGGCCAAGGCGGCGCCTCCTTCCTCTCCTGCTTCAGCTCTCCCCTCTCCTGACGAGCCCCGGCGCCGCACGGCCGCCGACCTGGAATATGCCCTCCGCGATGCACTGCCGCATCTCCCCGAGCAGTTCACGCGCGGCGACGTGTGCGCAGCGCTCGGCTATGAGCCGGACCGCGGCACCCTCTTCCGGATTCTTCGGGAGCTGGTCCAGGAAGGGTGCCTCCGCCTCGAGTCCGTGGGCTCCGGCCGGAGAGCCTCGGTCTATCGCAGGACGGATGGGTGACATTCGCTCCAGGCTCTGAGACATGCACAGCGCAGATCGAGACGTTCGATCCGTGATGTGCATCATTCCTACCGATCTCCGAATGATCAGCGCCGAGGTCGATGTGATGCAGATCGCGGAGCGAACGATCTATTCCACAAAAGGAATGATGTGCTCCGCGGGATATGTGGCACAAACCTCGGTGGAAATGAGGCGCTTCGTGATCGAGCTGATGCGTTCCGCGGGGCGAATGACTCATACCGGGATGGTGAGGCGCGCGTTCCCGCGATCACGTCTCCCTCAGGTGTCAACTGGTATCATGGCGCGATGTCGTCTCTGTCCGCAGTCTTTGCTCAGCTCGTCCCTGCCAAGATCCGGAAACGAGGAGTCGAGTACTTCCGCAACGGTCTCGTCAACCTCGTCTCCTGCAACGGCGCCAAGGTGGAGGCAGTCGTGTCCGGGACCGAGGGCTACCAGGTCGTGCTCCGGCGCGACAGTACCCTCGTCTGGGCGGGCTGCAGTTGCCCCTACTCCAACGACCGGGGCGAGATCTGCAAGCACATCTGGGCCACGGTGCTGGCAGCCGATGAGGAGGGTGGGCTCCGCGGTCCTCGCGGCGGGCTGCCGGACGAAATCATCAGCGACGTCTACTCCCTGGATGACGATTGGGACGACGACGCTTGGGAGGAGAACGAGGACGACGGCCGGATCGCGACGGCCACGCCTCGGGTCCCTCCGAAGGTTCCAGCGCCTCCTCCGCCTCCCAGACCCCCGGCTCCTCGGGTTCCGGCCTGGCGGGAGATCCTCGCACCGGTGACCGGAGCGGGCGTCGCGGGCTCGCTTCCGGCGTTCCGGGAGGACGAGATCCTCTACGTGATCGATCTGGCGGCGAGCCTCCAGCGGCAGGGGCTCAGCCTGGAGGTCCAGACCTTCCAGTGGAAGCAGGACGGCTCGCGCGGTGCCCTCCGCCCGCTCCGGATCACCCGCGGTCAGGTCGCGCAACGCCGCGATCCGCTCGATCGCGCGATCCTCAGCCTGCTGTTTGGAGCGCGAGGCGACACGAGTTGGTACTACAGCCAGCACCAGGAGCTCCCCCAGCGGCCCTGGGTCCCGGACGAGATGGCGCAGGATGTCGCCCAACGTCTCTGCGCCACGGGACGTTGCCATCTCCGCGAGGCGCAGCAGATCGGCGAGGCGTTGACCTGGTACGACGGTCCGCCCTGGGAGCTGTGGCTCGCCGTCCGCGAGGGGGAGGACGGCGGTTGCGAGATCGTCCCGGAGCTGCGCAACGGCAGCATGCGCCGGGACGCCCGCGAGCTGGCTCTCCTCGATCAGGCGGGGCTGATGATCACCCGCGACACGCTGGTGCCGGTCGACACCGGCGGCGGCGCGGCATGGCTTCCTCTGCTGCGCCGTTCGGAGTCGTTGCGCGTGCCCGCGGCCGAGCGCGAGGATCTCCTCGAGGTCCTGCTGGCCGCGCCGGTCCTCCCCCGGCTCGATCTGCCGGCCTCGATGAGCTTCGAAGAGGTGTCCGTGGCCCCACAGCCGCGCGTGCGGCTGCTCCCGCCGCCGGTCTCCCGGCGCTCGGGCAGCGATTCGCCGTCGGCCAAGGTCTCCTTCCTGTACGGCGGTCTCGAGGTTCCCGCGGGTCTCGGGCGCCGCGGGATGTATCTAAAGGAAGAGCGCCGGTTCTTCCTGCGCGACCGGGAGGCGGAGGACCAGGCTCTCGCGCGGCTGGCGGCGCTGGGTTTCCGCGCCGGCGCCGAGCCGTCGGGCGCGCCCGGGCTGCGCATCGCGCAGAGCCGCATCCCGCAGGCGGTGCGCGCTCTCCTCGCCGAGGGGTGGTCGGTCGAGGCGCAAGGCAAGCTCTACCGGTCGCCGGGCAGCTTTCAGGTCCGCGTCGCCTCCGGCATCGACTGGTTCGAGCTCCACGGCGACGTGGAGTTCGCAGGCGAGCTCGTCGGCCTGCCCCGGCTCCTCGCAGCTCTCCGCCGCGGCGAGGGATTCGTCCCGCTGGGCGACGGCAGCGTCGGCCTGCTCCCCGAAGAGTGGCTGCAGCGGTGGGCGCCGCTCGCCGGGCTCGGCCAGACCGAAGGGGATCACCTGCGGTTCGAGGTGCCGCAGGCGGTTCTCCTCGACGCCTGGCTGGCCGACGAGCCCACCGCGAGCTGCGACGAGGCCTTCGCCCGCGCCCGCGAGCGCCTGCAGAGCTTCTCCGGGATCGTCCCAGCCGACGCGCCGGCCGGGTTCCGCGGCGCCCTCCGCCCGTATCAACGGCTCGGTCTCGGCTGGCTCGGCTTCCTCCGCGATTTCGGCCTCGGCGGCTGTCTCGCCGACGACATGGGGCTCGGCAAGACCGTGCAGGTGCTGGCGCTCCTCGAATCCCGGCGGGAGAAGCGCGCCACCGAGGGCCTTCCGCCTTCGCTCGTCGTGGTCCCCCGCTCCCTGGTGTTCAACTGGCTGGCCGAGGCGGCGCAGTTCACCCCCGCGCTGCGGGTGCTCGACCACACCGGCGCGGGCCGCACGCAGGCAGCCGAGTCGTTCGCCGGCCATGACGTGGTGCTGATCACCTACGGCACGCTGCGCCGGGACGTCGGGGTCCTCAAAGCGACGGAGCTCGACTATGTGATCCTCGACGAGGCGCAGGCGATCAAGAACGCCGGCAGCCAGACGGCCAAAGCGGCCCGCCTGCTCCGCGGACGCCACCGGCTGGCGCTCACCGGCACCCCGGTCGAAAACCATCTGGGCGAGCTCTGGAGCCTGCTCGAGTTCCTCAATCCCGGATTTCTCGGCTCTTCGACGTTCCACACCCGCGCGGCCGAGCTGCGCAATCCGGACACCGCGGCCCGCCAGACCCTGGCCCGCGCGGTGCGCCCGCTCATCCTGCGCCGGACCAAAGACCAGGTGGCGCCGGAGCTCCCCACCCGGGTCGAGCAGACCCTGGTCTGCGAGCTTCCCGCGAGGCAGCGCAAGCTCTACGACGAGCTGCGCGACTACTACCGCGCGGTCCTCGACAAGAGCATCAGTGCCCAGGGGTTGGGCCGCGCCAAGCTCCTGGTGCTCGAAGCCCTATTGCGCCTGCGCCAGGCCGCTTGCCATCCCGCCCTGCTGGACCGCGGGCACGCAGACGACCCGTGCGCCAAGCTCGACCTCCTGCTCCCTCAGCTCGCCGAGGTTCTCGAGGAGGGGCACAAGGCGCTGGTCTTCTCCCAGTTCACCAGCTTCCTCGGCCTGCTCCGCCGCCGGCTCGATGCCGCCGGTCTCTCCTACCTTTATCTGGATGGCAAGACCCGCAACCGCCAGGAGCTGGTGGAGAAATTCCAGTCGGACGCGGGGAGCACGCTCTTCCTGATCAGCCTCAAAGCCGGCGGGCTCGGCCTCAACCTGACCGCCGCCGACTACGTCTACCTCCTCGATCCCTGGTGGAACCCCGCGGTCGAAGCCCAGGCCGTCGACCGCGCCCACCGCATCGGCCAGACGCGGACCGTCTTCGCCTACCGGCTGGTCGCCCGCGACACCGTGGAAGAGAAGATCCTGGAGCTCCAGGCCGGAAAAAGAGCCCTGGCCGACGCCATCGTCCAGGCCGACCAGAGCGTGATGGCCAATTTGAGCCGGGAGGATCTGGAGCTGCTGTTGTCGTGAGGGGGGCAAAGTCACAAGGACCAAATGGACGGCAAGGACGGCAAGGACAGAAACACAGACTGTTTCTTCGTCCTTGATGTCCCTGGTGTCCTTGAAGTCCTTGGCTTTCCCTACCGCGCCGCCTCGGTATCCGCCGTCTCCTCCGCTCCGGCCGGCTCGGGCCGGCTGCCCGGTTTTTCGGGCGGCGCGGCGCCGGACTGGCAGGCGGGGCATTCTGAGGGGAGGAACGAGGGGAGGTCGAGCTCCAGGAGGGAGCGGAAGGGGATGTCGAAGGGGTCCCTTCCGACCGTGCGGTCGATGATCGCTCCGATCGCCACGACGCGGGCTCCCCGGCCGGTGGCGAGGGCCGCGGTCTCCAGGGTCGAGCGTCCGGTGGTGACCACGTCCTCGACGATCACCACCCGCTCCCCCTGGCGCAGGGTGAAGCCGCGGCGCAGCCCCATCTCCTCCCCCTTGCGCTCGGTGAAACGGAAGGGGACGCCCAGCGAGGTCGCCACCTCGTGGCCGATAATCACTCCGCCCAGCGCCGGGGCGAGGACCGAGTCGGGATGGAACTGCCGCAGCTCCTCCGCGAGCTCATCCCCCACCCGCCGGGAGCGCACCGGATCTTCGAGCAGCAGGGCGCACTGCACGTACGCCCCGGAATGGAGGCCCGAGGAGAGCAGGAAATGCCCGCGGCGCAAGGCGCCGCTCTGCTCGAGCAGACGCAGGATCAGCTCCCTCCGTTCATCAAGGTTCACGGGGTGGCTCCTCTCGATGGATCTCGTACTGGTCGAGCTTCTTGTAGAGGTTGCTGCGCGGCGTGTCGATCGCCGCCGCGGTCTGGGTCACGTTCCAGTTGTTCTCCTCCAGCTTGTAGAGGATGAACATGCGCTCCGACAGGTCGCGGAACTCGCGCAAGGTCTCCACGGCCATAAGAGCGCTCGACAGCTCGGGCCGGGTGCCGCCGGTGGCGGTGATCACGTCCTCGCGGGCCACCTTGTCCCCGGGCGAGAGGATCAGCAGGCGCTCGACCAGGTTCTTGAGCTCCCGCACGTTCCCCTTCCACGGCAACGACTTGAGGTGCGCCAGGGCCTCGGGCACAAACTCCTTCGGCCGGTAGTTGTTCTGCTCGGCGTAGCGGCGCACGAAGTAATCGACCAGCACGGAGACATCTTCCAGGTGCTCGCGCAGCGCCGGAGTGCGGATCGGGATCACGTTGAGACGATAGAAGAGGTCCTCGCGGAAGCGCCCGGCCGCGATCTCCTCCTCCAGGTTGCGGTGGGTCGCGGCCACCACCCGGACGTCCACCGTCGCCGTGCGCTCGGCCCCCACGGGCTCCACCTCGCCGCTCTGCAGCACGCGCAGCACCTTGGCCTGGGTGCGCGCCGACATATCGCCGATCTCGTCGAGGAAGATGGTGCCGCCGTCGGCGGCCACGAACTTGCCGATCTGCCGGCGCAGCGCGCCCGTGAAGCTCCCCTTCTCGTGCCCGAACAGCTCGGACTCGATCAGGTCCTCGGGGATGGCGGCGCAGTTGACCTGCACCAGGGGCCGGTCGCGCCGCGGCGATTGGCGATGGATGGCCCGCGCCACCAGCTCCTTGCCGGTGCCGCTCTCGCCGGTGATGAGGACGGTGGCCGGCGTGGGAGCGGCCTTCTCGATCGTCTCGCGCAGGCGGCGCACCGCCGGCGCGCTGCCGATGTACTCGTCCTGTTCCGGGCGGACGACCGTGGCGTCCGTGCGCAGACGCTGCGTCTCCACGGCGTTGCGCAGGGCGACGAGCACGCGCTCGCGCTGCAGGGGCTTTTCGAAGAAGTCGTAGGCGCCGCGGCGGGTGGCCTCGACCGCGGTCTGCACGTCGGCGTGGCCGCTGATCATCAGGACCGGCATGTCGTAGCCCCGCTCGCGGAAGGCGCGCAGGAGCTCGAGACCGTCCATCTCCGGCATCTTGATGTCGAGGAGCACGGCGTCGGGGAGGCGCTCGGCCACCTTGGACAGGGCCTGCGGCCCGCCGGCGGCCTCGTCGACCCGGTATCCCTCGTATTCGAGGATCATGCGCAGGCTGTCGCGGATCGCGGCCTCGTCATCCACCACCAGCACGGAGGCGCGGAAGCTGTCGGTAGTCCTCGGCATCGCTGTGGAGTGTAACAAAAGAATGCGCCCCCTCTCCCGGGCGGGCGTGAGTGCGGGTGGGAGAGGGGGTTGGGGGTGAGGGCCCTACGGCACTTGCACGACCGCGAAGAAGGGCTGGCTCTGGCCGTTGCGGCCGATGTTCTGGACGTAGAAGCGCAGGTACGACTTGGCCTTCGCGGACTTGACGGCCTCCTCGAACTGCTCGACGTTCTTGACCTCGCGGCCGTTGACCTCGGTGATGATGCTGCCGGGTCGCACCGCCTGCTCGTAGAGCGGGCTGGTCGGCGCCACGTTGCTGATCAGGACGCCTTCGACGTCTTCGGGCACCCCGTGCAGCGAGCGCAGGCTCGGCGACAGGTCCTGGTACTGCAGGCCGAGCCAGTCGATCCCGGACTCGTTGCTGGCGGGGCGGGTCTCCGCCACCTCCTCGTCGCCCGGCCGCTCGCCCAGCTTGACGTCCTTGTGCATCGTCTTGCCGTCGCGCCAGACCTCCAGGCCGACCGAGGTGTTGGGGCCCTTGGCCGAGACGTAGTTGATCAGGTCGCGGGTCTGCTTCACCTTGATCCCGTCGACGGAGAGGATGATGTCGCCGTGGCGCAGGCCCGACTTGTCGGCCGGCGTGCCCGACTCGACCGAGCCCACCAGGGCGCCCTCTCCCGCCTCGAGGCCGAAGGCCTGGGCCTGCTCATAGCTGAGGTTGCCGATCTGGACGCCCAGGTAGCCGCGGCTGACCGAGCCCTTCTCGCGCAGCTGGGGCAGGATCTGCTTCAAGGTGTTGACCGGCACGGCGAAGCCGATGTTCTCGGCACCGTAGTTGATCGCCGTGGCGATGCCCACCACCCGGCCCTGCATGTCGACCAGCGGGCCACCCGAATTGCCGAAGTTGATCGCCGCATCGGTCTGGATGAAGTTCTCGAACGACACATCGCTGATCCCGATCGAGCGCCCCTTGGCGCTTACCACGCCGGTGGTGACCGTCTTGTCCAGGTTCAGCGGATTGCCGATGACCATGACCCAGTCGCCGACGCGCACCTGATCGCTGTCGCCGAGCTCGAGATAGCGCAGGCTGTTGCCGGCATCGATCTTGAGCAGCGCGATGTCGGTGGCGGGATCGGTCCCCTTGACCTGGGCCGTATAGTCCCGGTCGCCGAGATGGACCTTCACCTCGCTCGCTCCCTCGACGACGTGATAGTTGGTGACGACGAGCCCATCGCGGCTGATCACGAAGCCGCTGCCGCCGGCATCGGAGCGGAAGTCCTCGGGCTCCTGCTGCTGCGGTTGCTGCTGCTGCTGCTGGTCGCCGCCGGGTCCACGCCGGCGCGGACCGAAGAAGAACTCGAACGGATCGATACCCCCACTGCGATCGCGCTGCTGCCCCTTCTCGATCGTCGCCGCCTGGATCGACACCACGGCGGGATCGACCGCCTGGGCCAGATCCGCGAAGCTCGGAATCGCTGCGACGGCCGGCTTCGAGGCGGCGACCTGGGTCGCCGAGAGCGGGGCCTGCGGCTCCGCCATGCCGGGCAGGGTCAGCTGAAGCCCGCCGGCGAGTACCATGCCGAACAGGACCGCGCCCAGGACCAACAGGAACGTGGCCAGGTGACGTTTACGGGTCGTGCTCATGACTGCTGAGATCTCCTTTCTTGCCTCTCACGTGCCGTCTTAAGCAAAGCGCCTGCCACCAGCATAACCGAGGAGAGCCGCTCCCGCTCCCGCTCCACTTGCGCCATTTTGGCACAAACCGGCCCAAAACACGCCTCCCGCCTGGCATCACCAGCATGAAGGAAGTTGAAGGATGACCCGCGCTGTCCTATAATGCGACGAGCCAGCTTGCCCCGACCGGCGATCGGTCGGTACGGAGTGGGCATGTTCTGCCCACTCTTTTTGTTGTACGGGGGCAGCCGGCGCGTTCGAGACCCTTACGGGAGGACGATGGGAGAGGGCACCACAGGCGCCAGGATCACATCCGGTAGACTCGCCGAGCTCGAGCCCGAGATCGCGCGGATCGCCGAAGCCGCCGGCAGCGAGCTCTGGCATGTCGAGCTCAAAGGCGGGACGTTGCGCCTGTTCCTCGACAAGCCGGAAGGCGTCACGCTCTCCGACTGCGAGCACGTCTCCAAGCAGGTCTCGGCCTACCTCGATGTGGTGGACTTCGGCAAGAGCAGGTACGTGCTCGAAGTCTCCTCACCGGGTCTCGACCGCCAGCTCCACCGGCCGCGTCACGCCGAGCGGTTCGTCGGAAGCAAGGTGCGGGTGACCCTGGAGGACCCCGGGACGGGGAGGCGCAGGACGGTGGTCGGCCGCCTGGAGGCGTTCGAGCGGCCCGCCGGGGAGGAGGCTCCTGAAGAGGACGCGCGCGTGGTGGTGGTCACGGAGCCCGGGGACGAGCGCCTCACAGTGAGCTGGCGCGACATCAAGCAGGCTCGGTTGGAGATCGAGCTGTAGACAGACGATACGGGGAAGGAAGAAGAAGCCCATGCCTCAAGCACAGACGGCAGACGTGAACTTGAACGAGATCCTGCGCCAGGTCGCGCGCGAGAAGGACATCGATCTCGACCGCTGGATCGCGGCCCTGGAAGATGCCATGGCGTCCGCGGCCAAGAAGCAGCACCGCATCAAGGAGCCGGTGCGCGCGCATCTCGACCGCGAGAGCGGGAAGTTCGAGGCCTTCATCGTCAAGAAGGTCGTCGAGGAGGTCGAGGATCCGCTCGCCGAGTGGACCGTGGACGAGGCGCAGGACCACAAGCCGAACGCCCAGGTGGGCGACGAGGTCCACCTGCCGATTCCGACCGACGGTCTCGGCCGGATCGCGGCGCAGTCCGCCAAGCAGGTGCTCTACCAGCGGGTGCGCGAGGCCGAGCGGGAGAACATCTACAACGAATACATCGACCGCGTCGGCGAGGTGGTCAACGGCACGGTGAAGCGCTTCGAGCGCGGCGACATCATCGTCGACCTCGGGCGCACCGAGGCGATCGGGCCGCGCTCCGAGCAGGCCCGCCACGAGCGCTACAGCCAGGGCGAGCGCATCCGCGCCGTCATCGTCGACGTGCACAAGCAGCCGAAGGGACCGCAGATCGTCCTCTCGCGGACCGACCCGCGCCTCCTGGTCAAGCTCTTCGAGACCGAGGTTCCGGAGATCTACGACGGCACCGTGGTGATCAAGCACGCGGTCCGCGCCCCCGGCGAGCGCGCCAAGGTGGCGGTCTACAGCCGCGAGCGCGACGTCGATCCGGTCGGCGCCTGCGTCGGCATGAAAGGCTCGCGCGTGCAGTCGATCATCCGCGAGCTCAGGGGGGAGAAGATCGACATCATCGAGTACAGCGACGACCTGGTGACCTTCGCCCAGAGCGCTCTCGCGCCGGCCAAGATCACCCGCGTCTCGGTGACCCACCACGGCGAGGTGCCGCATCTGGACGTCATCGTCGAGGACGAGCAGCTGTCGCTCGCCATCGGCAAGCGCGGCCAGAACGTCCGCCTCGCCTCCGAGCTGATCGGCTGCCGCATCGACATCAAGAGCGAGAGCGACGTCAAGGACGAGGTGGCCGACGCGCTGGCCCGCATGCTCCAGACCGCGATCAGCGGTGCGGAGGCCGCGGCGCCCGCGAAGCCGGATGACGTCACCGCCGTCGCCGGGGTCACGCCGGAGGTCGCGAGCGGTCTCATCGACGCCGGCCTCGACACGGTGGAGGCTCTCCTCGACGCCTCGCGCAGCCAGCTCCTGGCGGTCCCGGGCGTCGACGAGGCGCTCGCCGACCGGCTGGGCGACTGGGCGCAGGAGCAGTCGGCGAAGCGCGAGGCCGACGCCGCCGAGATCGGCAAGGCGTTCCGCGCGCCCGAAGCCGCCGGCGGCGCCTCGATGGCCGACGAGGACTTCATGGCGGCGCTCAGCCGGGCGTTCCAGGAGAGCGAGCAGCAGCGGACCACGGCGGTGCAGTGGCCGGGGGAAGCGGACGAGGCGGAGGGCGAGGCGCAGCCCGCCACCTCCGAAGAGGAGCCTCGCGAGACCGAGTAGGACGGCGCAGGCGGGCATGGGATCGACCGGGGGCATCGGATCAACCCGGAGGGCATGGATCAGCCGGAGGTAGGGATCCAATTTAGGAGTATTGAGAGACACATATGGGAAAGATTCGAGTCCAGGACCTCGCGAAGATGATGGGGATCTCCAACCAGGACCTCGTCTTCAAGCTGAAGTCCATCGGTGTGCGGGTCGAAGGCGATGACGCCGCCATCGACACCGACATCATCCAGGCGATCTTGCAGGGCAAGAAGCTCCCGCATCCGCGCGAGGTCATCCTGCGCGACGAGCCGGCGGCGCCGACCCCGGTGTCCGATCCCGCCCGCCGCAGGGCGCCGGCCCCGGCTGCGCCCGCGGCCCGCCGTCCGGCGGCGAACCCGCTGCGTCCGAACCGGCCACGGACTCTGATCCAGAAGGTCGAGCCGCGGATCCAGACGCTGCCGCCCTCGGAGCGCGGCGCGTCTCCGCTCGCATCGTTCCTGGCGCAGGAAGGCTCGCTCTCGGTCGCCGAGGCCGTGCCCGAGGCACCTGTCGCACCGGCCCCTCTCCATCAGGAGGAGCCGCTGCCCGCGCCGGTCACCGCCGAGCCGCCGCACGTCGAGGAGCCGGAGCTCGCGCCTGTCCTGGCCGCGGCGACGCCGGCTCCCGCGCCTCCGGCCACGGCCCTGCCGGCCACCCCGAGCCGGCCGGCGACGGCTCCTCCCCCACCGCGCCGCGGTGATCAGGGAGGTATCGGTCTGCCGCCGCGCCGCAGCGATCAGGGGGGTGGGGGACTGCCGCCCCGCCGCGACCAGAGTGGACCGGGAGCGCCGGGAGGAGCGCGCCGCGATCAGGGGGGCGGCGGCCTGCCGCCGCGCCGCGATGTCCCTGGGGGGGCTGGCCCCGGGGCTCCGCGCCAGGCGGGTCCGGGCGGAGCCGGTCCG
>WNGB01002129.1_pt1 | contig 35478 bp, 34 predicted proteins | sample 5400681 | NCBI WGS metagenome assembly WNGB01 (sample SAMN13153367, study PRJNA577476) | soil metagenome | isolation source: 115 cm soil or saprolite under grassland replicate 2 | place: USA:California | collected 2016-06-15 | reverse complement strand
CCGCTGCCGCTGATCGAGAACGTCACCGTACCGCTGCCCTGGGTGCCGGCGCTGCGCGCGGACGGGGGATATTGCTTGTAGCGCGCCAGATGCGCCGCCACCCGGCCGCGATAGTTCGGATCGGACGGCATCGATGCCTTGCCGCGGCCGCTCGCGGCATCGGACGGGGTGCTGGGCGGGGGCCGCGCCGCCTGCTTCTGCTCCTTCTTCTGCTCGGCCTTCTTCTGCTCGGCCTTCTTCTGCACCGGCTGCTTCGCCTTCGGCTCGACAACCGGCTGCAGCTCTTCGGGCTGCTCGCGCGGCGGCACGATCACCGCCGACATCTCGGGGGGAGTCTCGCGCGGCAGCGCCGTCGGCGTCTCGGCGTTCGCGTCTCCACCATTGCGATGTCCGGACGGTCCTCGGGCGGCTGCTCCTTGGCGGTCTCGGGCTGCTTCTCCTCGGGCGTGACCTCGCGCGCCTCGGCGACCTGCTGCTGCTCCTGCTCGACCGGCTTGTCCTCGGCCTTCACCTCCGGGGACGGCACCGGCACTGCCTCGTTCTCGCCCGGGCTCGGCGCGACGCCGGCCGGCCGGTTGTCGCCGACCATGATCTCGACCGTGATCGCCTCGATGCCGATGCTGGCAAGTTCCTTCGGCTGCTGCCAGAACGCATAGAACAGCACGCTGTGGATGGCGATCGAACAGGCCACCAGGGCGAACTGCCGCCGCGCGCCGGCGGCCGGCGGCGGCGCCGCCGGCCGGTCGTCGGCCCTGATCGTCACCGGCGGCATGCTCGACTCGGCGCCGGTGCGGCGCGCACGCGCGAACGGGATCACATTGCTGAGATCGGCGGCCGGCGACGACGACGGATCGGGAGCGCGCACGACCGCGGCGGCGAGGTCTTCGACGCTATCGGGGTCCTGCGTTCGCAGGGCGACCAGGTCGCCGAGGCTACTGTGCTGCCGTCCCGTCATTCTCGCCTTACAAACTCGCGCGGTCAGCCCAGCTTGAAGAACGCGTCGCCGAACCGGACCTTGAGCGAACCCTTCAACGCGATGCCGGGGCTCGGCGACGGCACTAGATTGTTCGACCCTGGGGTGCGCAGATCAAGCTAGCGCACGTCGTACCCGTTGAACAGGTTTGTCGACCCGAAGGCCAGGATCACATCCTCGTTGGCCCGATAATCACGGTCAAGATTGACGACCTTGAAGCCGTCCGTGGGCAGCGCCGTGGAGCCCGCTGGAATATCAGAGGCGTCCTTGGCATCGACCGCGCGCCAGCGCACCGCCACACCCCGCCGGCTATGCTGAGCCTTAAGACAGCCCGCGCGCGGCGAGGCTCACTGGTTCGCCGCCCACAAAATGTATTCGGCGACCGCAACCGAGGTGACCGCGAAGGCAATGGCCGTAATGGCCTGTCTCAGGATGACCATGCCCGGAGTGATAGCACGGCGGGCTGCGGGTCGTTAGCCCCGTTCGCGCATTTGCGGTCGAGTGCTGCGATCGCGCAACAGGTGGGCCGGCGACGCTGCGCCGCACCGGAAGCCTTGAGTTGGCCCGTTATTTGAATGAAGCTCCGCGAAGACCCCCGTCCGCAGAGGAGCGCCCGCATGGCGTCCTACCGGCCTTTCATAGGCCTTGCCGTCATCGCGTCCGCAAGTTTGTGGCTGACGGCCGCCGGCGCCCAGCCGGCCGAGGAATTCTACCGCGGCAAGCGGGAACTCACCCTGATCACCAGTTCGTCGGCCGGCGGCGGCTACGACCAGTACAGCCGGCTTGTTGCGCGCTACATGTCGAAATATGTGCCGGGCAATCCCAACATCATCGTGCAGAACATGGTGGGCGGCGGCGGCATCCGCGCCGCCAATTTCCTCTACAACGTCGCGCCGAAGGACGGCACCGTCTACAGCCTGATCGATCGCGGCATGCCGACCGCGCCGCTGCTTTACGGCGACAAATCGCAGGCGCGCTTCGATGCGGTCAAGTTCTCCTGGATCGGCAGCCTGATGCGCGAGACCGGCATGGGGGTGCTGGCGGCGCGCTCGGTGGTCAAGACCATCGACGACGCCAAGCGCCACGAGATCTTCTTCGGCTCGACCGGGCCGGAGACCGATCCGGCCATGTTCGTGCGGCTGGTCAACGATCTCATCGGCACCAAGATCAAGGTGATCCACGGCTACAAGGGCCAGCCCGAGGAATTCCAGTCGGTCGAGAAGGGCGAGCTTGACGGGCTGTTCATGAGCGGATGGTCGGGGCCGGGCCGCGCCTATGTGCGCGACAAGATGAGCCGCGGCGAGATGCGGCTGCTGGTGCAGATGGCGCCCGAGCAGGACCCGCTGCACATGGACACGCCGACCATCATGCAGCTCGTCAGCGCGGCCGACGACCGCCAGATCGTGCAGCTCATCCTCGACCGCATGACGCTGGGCCGGCCGTTCATCGCGCCGCCGGGCGTGCCCGCCGATCGGGTGACGCTGCTGCGCGCGGCCTTCCGCAAGGCGGTCGAGGACCCGGAGCTGCGCGCCGACGCCGAACGGCAGAAGCTCGCGATCGATCCGACCTGGGGCGACGACGCCGAGCGGGTGATCCAGCGGCTCTACGCGACGCCACAGCACGTGATCGAGCGCACGCGCAAGATCGTGGCGGTGGCGCCGGACTGAGGCGGTGCAGCGCGGCTACTCGCTGTCCTCCTCCCAATCCTCATCGACCATGTCGGGCCGTTTGTTGGGCATGGCGTTGCGGATTCGCTCGGGGACTGCGCTCCATTTCCGTGCCAGCTCGTCTTTCGAGTTGGCGACCTGCTCGAGCAGCTCGCGCAGCTGATCGCGCGTCGGCCAATCGCTCGGGATCATCGCGGCGGCGTCGCGCGGGTCGTCGGCGATCGCGTCGGTGACGCCGTTGATCTTGTCGACCACGACCGCCAACTGCACGAGCAGCCGTTGCACGCCCTCAAATTCATCGAGATAGACCTCAATTTCCGACGCCATTACCCAATCCTCCGATGGGCCGCCATGTTACTGCGATTTCCAATTGATTTGCACGGCCCCTCCACGTCATGCACGGGCTTGACCCGCGCATCCATCCTTCTTTCGTAAGAAGATGGATTGCATCGGACCTCGGGCTTGCCCGAGGTCCGCAATACGATATGTCGCAAGTCGGGTAAACCCGACTTGCGATGTCAAGCCCGGCAATGACGACAGCTTGAGTGTGTCGTGTCCATGGACAAGGCATCCGCCTACTGCAAATTGGGAACGAGCCGCTTCACGGCCTCGATCAGGTCCGGCGGCGTGCGGTAGAGGTTCTCGACCAGCTCCTCCAGCCGCGCCGGCGCAATATAGGTCATGTCGATCTTGCTCTTCTCGGCCTCAGCCAGCATCTGCGGGTCCTTGGCGACGTCGATGAAGGCCTGGCGCATGAGCGCAACGCGATCAGGTGGCACTTCGGGCGGGAATACGTAGGGCCGGCCGAACTCGGTTGAGGAAAACACGAAGTGCAGGAACTGGCGCTGCTCGTCGATCTTGGCGAAGCTGTAGACCGACGGCACCTGCGGCGGCATGTCGGGCGGCGCGGTCTGCTCCAGGTGCAAGAGGATGCGGAACTTGCCCTCGCGAATGAGCTGCTGGTAGTTGTTGAACTGCGCAAACGACGTGCACACGCCGCCCACCTCGCCGCGCTCGATCGCAATCGCCGCCTCGGTAATGCCCTTGTAGCCCTCGACGACGCGGAATTTCGTGCCGAGCACGTGGTTGAGCACGGTCGGCACGATGCTGAGCGAGGAGGTGGCGCCGCCGCCGGCGACGATCAGTTCCTGCGCGAACAGGTCCTCGGCGCGCTTCACCGGCGAGGCGTGCCAGTTCACGCACACGCGGGCCGGAAGCGAGTAGCCGGCGAGCCAGTTGTAGCGGCGCGGATCGGCCTCGATGTTGGGCTGGCCCATCAGCGCCTGGCTCGCGAAGTTGCGCGAGAACGAGCCGATCACGGTGCCGTCGCGCGGCGCCTGGCTGTAGATGAAATTCGCCGCCGCAACGCTCGCAGCCGCCGGCATGTTCTGCACCACGATGACGGGCTGGCCGGGGATATGGCGCGCGAGATGCCTGGCGAGGAAGCGCGCGCCGACGTCGTAGTCGCCGCCCACCGGATGGCCGCTGACGAGGCGGATCTGCTTGCCGCGGTAGAAATCGGATGCGCTTTGGGCGAAGGCCGCCGTCGGCGTAAGGCAGAGTGCCGCCGCCAGCGCGTAGGACGGGTTGAGTGAAGCGAAACCCATCATCTCTCCTCCCATCTCGATCTTGTAGTGGCGTCCGCGATGGGTTTCGCTGACGCTCAACCCATCCTACGAAGCCGTATCTCCGCACCGGCGGCGCCCAAGAGTAGCAACGCCCCCGTGGCGAGGGAAAGCCGCCTGTGCGAACCTGTCGCTTGTTCAATTACCAAAAGAAGCACCCAAGGGAGGTTGACCATGTTGAACCGGCGCCAGTTAGTCTGCGCAGCCGCCGCCGGCGCTGCGATGTTCGCCCGCGTTCCGAATGCGCTCGCACAAGCCTACGATCTGATCATCAAGGGCGGGCGCGTCATCGATCCCTCGCTCGGGATCGACGCGAACCGCGACGTCGCAATCTCAGGCGGCCGCATCGCGGCGATCGAGGCCAACATTGCGGCTGAGGCCAAGGAGACGATCGACGCGCGCGGCAAGCTGGTCGTCCCGGGCCTGATCGACATCCACGTCCACGCCGCCCGTACCAAGGAGGGCCCCGCGCTCGCGCTGCAGGACGGCGTGACCGCGTGGGTCGATGCCGGCTCGGCCGGCGCGGACAACATCGACGCGGCCGTCGCGGTTGCGAAGGCGGGGCCGAACCACGGCCGCCTCCTGATCAACATCGCGCGCACCGGCGTCATCTCCGGCGGCGAGCTGATGGATATGAGCCGGGCCGACGTGTCGCTCGCGCGCGGCGCCATCGCACGGCATCGCGACGTTGTCATCGGCGTCAAGGCCCGGCTGTCGGCCAATGTCGTCGGCGCCAATGATCTCGAAGCGCTGCGGCGCGCGCAAGAGGCGGCCGCGCCCTTCAATCTGCCGGTGATGATCCACATGGGCCAGTCCCACTCGCCGATGCGCGCCATTCTGGCGCTGCTCAAGCGCGGCGACGTCGTGACGCATATGTTTGCGCCGCCGCCGAGCGCCATCATCGACGACAACGGCCGGCTTTTTCCGGAGGTGCTGGCCGCGCGCCGCCGCGGCGTCTGGTTCGACGTCGCCAACGGGCGCAACGACCACATCCGGTGGGACGTGGCCGATCGCGTGATGCAGCAGGGATTCTGGCCCGACACCCTCTCCACCGACTGGAATACGGAATCGCGCCGCACCGGCGTCGTCGACTTTCCGAACGTGATGTCGAAGTTCCTGCTGCTCGGCATGCCGCTCGACAAGGTGATTGCGGCCGCGACCGTCAACGCGGCACGCGTGTTCGAGGCGTTCGAGGACCGCGGCACGCTCAATGTGGGCGCGCCGGCGGACGTGGCGGTGCTGGAGCTGCGGGAGGGTACGTTCGAATTCCTCGACAACTACGAGGGCAAGCGCACCGGCCGCCAGCGGCTGTTTCCGGTCGAGACCGTGATCGGCGGCAAGCGAGCGCCGCCGCGGGCGTAGGCCGCCGTGTCCCGGGCAACTGCAGCGAGGCGCAGCCGAGCGGAACGAGACCCGGGACCCAGCGCAAAAGCGTAGCGAAGCGCGATAACACGATCGCGAGCGCGCTTGATGCCCCTGGGTCCCGGCTCTGCGCTCGCGCTGCGCGCTCGCTTGGCCGGGACACGGGTTGGGAGTTCGCGGCGGGTGTATGCTACACTCCCGTCCCTATCCGGGAGCCCCGTCATGTGGATGCGCAACTGCTGGCAGGTGATCGCTTTTGCGAACGAGATCGGGCCGACGCCGCTCGCCCGATCGGTCTGCAACGAGCCAATCGTGCTGTTCCGCACCGAGGCCGGCGAGGCGGTGGCGCTCGCCGACCGCTGCCCGCATCGCTTTGCGCCGCTGTCGCTCGGCCGCGTGGTGGGCGACCAGATCCAGTGCGGCTACCACGGACTGTGCTTCGACCGCGACGGCGCCTGCGTGCGGGTGCCCGGCCAGGACCAGGTGCCGGCGCGGGCGCGCGTGCGCAAATACCCGCTGGTGGAACGCTACACCTTCGCCTGGATCTGGATGGGCGACGCCGCGCTCGCCGACCCGGCGCTGGTGCCGGACTTCCACTGGATGGACGATCCGGCCTGGGCCTGCGTGCCGGGCTATCATCACTTCGCCGCCAACTATCAGCTGGTCAACGACAACCTGCTCGATCTCTCGCACGAGAGTTTTGTGCACGAGGAGACGATCGGCAACGAGTCGGTCGCCGAGTCACCCGCGTCGGTGACGCTCCACGGCGACATGGTGCGCGTCCATCGCGACATGTTCGACATCGAGGCGCCGCCGTTCTACAAGCGGACCACCGGCTTCGTGGGCCGCATCAACCGCTGGCACACCAACCATTTCACCCCGCCCGGCTTCCACGTGATCGAGAACGGATCGATGCCGGCACAGACGCGCGACAAGGCCCAGGCGCTGGAGCGCAAGGTGCTCAACCTGATCACGCCCGAGACCACGACGACGTCGCATTACTTCTGGGGCATCGTGCGCCAGTTCCGGCTCGACGACCGCGCGCTCGACGACGCGATCCGCGAGGGCATCGTGCGCACCTTCGACCAGGACAAGGCGGTGCTGGAGGCGCAGCAGCGCGCGCTCGGGCCCGACCCGGACAGCGTGGCGTTCCCGGTCTCGATTCGCGTCGATGCCGGCCCGATCCAGGGCCGCAAGCTTCTGGCGGCGATGATCGCGCGCGAAGCATCGGCAGCGGCTGGCGGCAACGTCGAACGGATGAAGGTTTCGTCGTGAAAAAGAAATCCGACTTCACCGCGGCGTCATGGCCGGGCTTGTCCCGGCCATCCACGTCTTCCTTCGACGCCCCATTGAAAGCAAGACGTGGATGCCCGGCACAAGGCCGGGCATGACGGTGCAAGTTGCAACACCGTTGGCAACAAACAAAGGTTGGGAGTGATTGATGGACTCGGGTGCCAATACGGCGAGCTACTCGGCGGCGAACTATCTGCTCGAAGGATTGCAGGAGGCCGGGATCGATTACCTGTTCTCGAACATGGGCACCGATCACGCACCCATCATCGAGGCGCTGGCCGGGCGCAAGAAGCGCAATCAGACGCTGCCGAAGGTGATCGTGTGCCCGCACGAGAACACGGCGGCGCACATGGCCGGCGGCTACGCGCTGGCGACCGGCCGCGGCCAGGGCGTGCTGGTGCACGTCGACGTCGGCACCGCCAACACCTCGAACGCGATGCACAACCTCTATCGCAGCCGGCTGCCGGTGCTGCTGATGGCCGGCAAGGCGCCCTACACCAGCCACGGCGAGCTCACCGGCACGCGCGACAACTACGTGCACTTCGTGCAGGAGCCGTTCGACCAGGGCAGCCTGGTGCGGCCCTACATGAAGTGGGAATGGACGCTGCCGTCGGGCGTGGTGGTGAAGGAGGCGCTGCGCCGGGCCCACACCGTCATGCACAGCGAGCCGAAGGGCCCGGTCTACCTGATGCTGCCGCGTGAAACCCTGACCGAGATGTGGTCGGAGCAGGAGGTGCGCTCCTATCCGGCCGAGCGGTTCGGTACCGTTGCGTCGAGCGGCGTCGACCCGAGGCTGGTCGATCAGCTCGCGGACGCGATCATCAAGGCCAAGAGCCCGATCCTGCTCACGTCATACGCGGGCCGCACGCCCGGCGCATCGGAGGCGATCATCGCGCTCGCCGAGTTCGCGGGCATCCGCGTCTACGAAGCCAACATGGTGAGCAACATCTCGCATGCCTCCGCGTGCTTCTGCGGCTTCATGGCGGGCCCGGCGATCGGCCAGGCCGACGTCGGCCTGCTGGTCGACGTGGACGTGCCCTGGTTCCCGCGCGACACCAAGACGAGCGAGACGACGTTCTGGGCGCAGATCGACGTCGACGTGGTCAAGGGCGGCTCGCCGATGTGGAGCTTCCCGTCGAATCTGCGCCTGCAGGGCAACAGCGGCCGCATCCTCGAACAGGTGCTCGAGGCCGTGAAGGCGAAGGCGACCTCGGCGTTCAAGCAAGCAGCCGCGGCGCGCCTCGCGCAGTTCGCGCAGGAGAACGAGAAGCGGCTGGCGCGCGCGGCGGAACTCGCCGCCAGCCCAGGCAAGCAGGGCGCGATCAATCCGCATTATCTCTGCCGCGAGCTCGGCAAGCGGATTGCGCCCGAGGACGTGATCTTCAGCGAGGCGACCCGCAACACCCCAGCGGTGCAGCAGCAGATCCCGCGCTCGGTGCCCGGCACGGTGGTGCGCGTCGGCGGCGGCGGGCTCGGCTCGTCGGGCGGCATGGCGCTCGGCACCAAGCTGGCGCGGCCCGAGCACATGGCGATCCAGATCGTGGGCGACGGCAGCTTCTACTTCAACGTCACCGACTCGGTGTTCGCGGTGTCGAAGCAGTACGGACTGCCGATCCTGACCATCGTGCTCGACAACGGCGGCTGGTCGGCGGTGAAGGAATCGACGCTGCGGGTCTATCCGGACGGCGACGCCAAGGCCGAGGATTATTTCGCGGCCGAGCTTGCGATCGACGTCGACTTCGCCAAGGTCGGCGAGGCGTTCGGCGCCTATGGCGAGAAGATCAGCGATCCGGCGCAGGTGCCGGCCGCGATCGAGCGCTGTCTCAAGGCGGTGCGCGGCGGCCGCACCGCGATCCTGCACGCCTGCGTGACGCGGTTGTGAGTTTTCGGCACGCCCCGAGCCGCGAGCTCGGATACCCTCTCCCCTTGCGGGAGAGGGTGCCGAGTGAGCGCGAAGCGCGAACGAGGCGGGTGAGGGGTTCTGTTCGTATGACTCCAGGGAAGCGGACCCCTCACCCGGCTCGCCGTCTTCGACGGCTCGCCACCCTCTCCCGCAAGGGGAGAGGGTAACCCGCGGCGCGGTCAGCGCTCCAAACGGAGCAAGTCCCGCGCGGTTAGAAGAACCTACTCCGGTTTCATCGCATGCACGACCGGGGTCCACTTCTCGACCTCGCCACGCACGAACGCCGTCAGCTCGGCCGGCGTCATCGCCGCGGTCTCGATCGCGTCGACCTCGAAGTGCCGGCGGATGTCGGGCCGGTCGACGATCCGGACCACCTCGCGGTTGAGCGCGCCAACGATCTCCTTGGGGACCCCCGTTGGACCCGACAGCATGTGCCAGGTGGTAGTGATCATGTCGGGATAGCCGAGCTCGCTCAGCGTTGGCAGGCTCCCGAACATCGGCAGGCGCTTGGCCGACGACACCGCGACCGGGATGAGGCTGCCGGCCCCGACATGCTCGCGCGCCGTCGACCAGTTCAACGCGCCGAGCTTCACGCGGCCGGCGAGCAGATCGATGATCGCGCCGCCTCCGCTGCGGTACGGCACATGCACGAGCTTGACCCGCTCTTTCGAGGCGATGTACTCGACCAGCACGTTGCCGACCGTGCCGGTGCCGGACGACACGTATTCGAGGCTCGCGCGCGTGCGCGCGTGTGCCAGCAGCTCCGGGAACGATTTCACCCCGAGCGAGGGATGCACCAGGATCACGCTCGGCGCACCGCCGAAGAAGGCGACGTGCGTGAAATCGCGGATCGGGTCGTAGCCCGGGTTCTTGTTGGTGGCGGGCGCCAGCACGTGCGACGACATGCCGGCGCCCATCAGGGTGTAGCCGTCGGGATCGGCGCGCGCGACGGTCTGGGCGCCGACGATGCCGCCGGCGCCGGCGCGGTTCTCGACCACGAATTGCTGGTTGAAGACGACGCTCAGGTTGTCGGCAAACAGGCGGGCGATGACGTCGGCGGCGCCGCCGGCCGCGAACGGCACGACCAGGCGGACCGGCCGGTCCGGCCATTCGGCCTTGGCCGGCGCCGCAATCGCGGCGCATAGGATCAGGGCGATGAGCGCGCGCATCGGCGCGCCGCGGCCGGCGGCCGGCGGCCGTGCCGGATGATCGAACAGAAGGCCGCCAACAGACATGATTCCGCCCGCGCGTCGAAGGTGCCGCATTGACCATGGCGGCGGCGGCGCGGTCAAGGCAGCGGACGTGCATCGCAGTATCGGCTTGTGCTAGAAAGCAGGAGTCGGTGCGCGTACAGGAGTAGCCTCATGCAAATGTCCGAGGGCAGCCGCGACGGCAACGCAAAGCAGCCGCCGGCCGCCAAGCCGGGCTCCCGCTGGGCCAATGTCGCCCTGCTGCTGGTGTCGCTGTTGACCTCGCTCCTGATGATCGAAGTCGGCTACCGGCTGGCCAAGGGGCTGCCGGTCTTCCGGCTCGCCAATTGGCGGGTCGAGCAAGTCGTCATGGTCAACCTCGGGGAGCTCAAGGCGATCCCCGATCCGGTGCTGGGCTGGACCAACAAGCCGTTCAACGTGCACGAGGACGGCTACACCACGATCGAATACGGGGTGCGCAAGAATTTCGACGAGACCGCGATCCGCACCGGGGCGGCGCTCGCGGTCGGCGACTCGTTCACCGAAGGCTGGCAGGTGAAGGACCACGAGAGCTGGCCGGCCTTTCTGGAGAAATTCACCACCCTGCCGGTGGTCAATGCCGCCACCGGCGGCTACGGGGCCGACCAGACCATCCTGCGCGCGCAGCAGATGCTGCCGATCGTGAAGCCGAAGCTGCTACTGGTCGGCTTCCACGAGATCGCGATCGAGCGGGCGGGCTACTCGATCTACGGCGCGCCCAAGCCCTATTTCACGCTCGAGAGCGGCGAGCCGCGTTACCATCCGCCGACGTTCGTCGAGCCGCGCGAGAACACCACGTTGCTCTGGACGGTCGCCTACGCGGTCCGCGAGGTGCTCGGCTATTCGGCGTTCGCGGACTACCTGTTCGCGCGGCTCAACCCGAACTACTGGTACGGCAAGGGCGGCGACGATCTCTACCAAAAGGCCGACAACGACGACGTCGTGGTCACCTGCGCGCTGCTCAAGCGTCTGAAGGCGCAAACCGACAAGGACGGCATCCGCATGGTGCTGGTCCTGCAATATTACGCGCAGCTGATCCTCAACTCGGACCGGCCCGGCCCCAGCTCGCAGGCGGTTGCGGGATGCGCGCGGACGCTGGGCATTCGCGTGGTCGACCAGTTCGCGTCGCTACGCCAGATCGTGCTCGGCGGTCCGCCCAACGTCATCCGCGCTTACTACAACTACGACGACGGCGTGTTCGGACACATGACCGCGAAGGGCAACGAGCACGCCGCCAATCTGATCCATCCGGCAGTGCGCGACTGGCTCCCGACGATCCTCGGCTGGTCGTCGCAGACGCATGCGACGCCCCCGCCGACTCCCGAGGCTTCCGGCGCGTTGCAGCCGTAGCGCGGTCGCCTGGCTTCGTTAAGGCGACGCACGTTGACCCACGACCGTCACCCTGAGGTGCGAGGCGCGTAGCGCCAAGCCTCGAAGGGCGACGGGTCTTACCACGCATCGGGGCCGCATCCTTCGAGGGCCGCTTCGCGGCCACCTCAGGATGACGGTCGTAGTTCGGTGCCTTTGGCTAAAAGCACGGCTCACGGCTTCGCGCGCAGCGTCTGCAGCGCGTCGAACAGGCCCTTCGCGATCAGCTCGTTGGCGAACGCGTTGGGATGCGGGTCGGGCGGCGTGACCCAGAGCTTCGCGGACGGCTGGTCCTTGAGATAGGGCAGCAGGTCGACGAACGCGGCGCCGTTCTCCTGCGCGGCCTGCCGCACCAGGTCGGTGATGCGCTGGAAGCGATAGTTGCCGACATCGTGCAGCTCCGGCAGGCTGGCGACCAGCAGCGCGATCCGGTTGGCCTTGGCGTAGTCGGCCAGCCGTCCGATCGCGGCCTTGGCGTCGAGCCAGCCCGTGCTCTGTCCGTCGCCATAGAGCGACAGATAGTATTGCGCGTAATCCATCTTGCCGAAGAACTGCCGCTTCAGCCCGTCGACGCGGCCGGCGGCGAAGACGCAGGACGCGCAGATGCGCATCAGCGCGGAGGGCGGATGGGTCGGCGTCAGCGGCTCGGCGTCGTTGACGAAGTAGTTCAGCACGATCACGTCGGGCTTGTAGCGTGCCCCGGTCGCCAGGAACGCCTGCACCTCCTGGATGGTGTTGTAGTTGCCGACCCCGAGATTGATCACCTCGGCGTCGATGCCGGCGGCGGCGTAGAGCCGCTCGACGCGCTTGGAGAACATGTCGTCGAACGGCACGCCCCAGCCGACGGTCAGCGAATCGCCGATCATCGCGATGCGCAGCTTGCCGGGCACGCGCTCGTAGGGAATCTCACGGTCGCGCAGCCCCTGCGAATTGGTGCGGAAGTCGACGCCCATGAGCCGCGCCTGCCGGCTGGGCGCATGCTCGTGCCCAATCAGCGGATCGGCCGCGACCTGCTTTACCTCGCGCGCGTATTTCCACATTTCCAGGTCGAACTGCATGCCGTCGTCGGCGACGAGCCGGGTGAGCAGCTCGAGCCCGATGGCGGTGATGACGAGGGACACGAGCAGCGCCAGCAGGTTCGACGCGATGCGACGCATGGTCATTGCACCCGGTGCGGCTATGCGGGGGAGTTAAGACGCGAGCTCTCGAAGGTGTATCGTGAGCGGGCCGATACGGCAAATCGGGGACAATCGGAGCAGCAAGAAATGTATTTATAGTCAAGGAGTTATACGCCGCTCGCACGGCGAGGCGCGTCAGCGCGAAGCAGGATGGCGGAGAGGGAGGGATTCGAACCCCCGGTACGGTTACCCGTACGCCGCATTTCGAGTGCGGTGCTTTCAACCACTCAGCCACCTCTCCGTGGCAACAAGGTTCGCGAATCCGCCGCAACGGATTGCGAACGCGCTATGTAGTCAAATGCCGATAGCGAGACAAGAGAGCGCCGCCGTTTCACTTCTTGGTGGCCTCGGCGAGCCAGCCGATGATCTGGTCGGCCACCACCAGGTTGTTCTTGTCCATCATCATCATGTGCGAGTTGCCCTTGATGCCGGCCTCGGGCAGCAGCAGGAACTTGGCGGTGCCGCCGGCCTTGCGCACCGCATCGGTGGTGGCGATGCAGCCGTTGCGGCGCTCGTCGCCATTGGGCCCGGCGGCGCCCACGGTGTTGTCGCCGACCACCGCGAGCATCGGCACCTTCACGAACGCCTTGGCGATGTCGTCGGCGTTCACCGGCGCGCAATTGCCCTCGACGTCGACGAACGCCCGCACCTTGTCGGGGCGCAGGCGCACGAGGTCGAGGCCGTAGGCGCCGGACTGCGAGTGCACCAGCACGATGGCGGGTCCGATCTTGTCGAGGAGTGCGGCCAGCGCCTTCACGGTGTTGGCGCCGCCGCCGGCGAGCGTGGTCTCGGTGTTGGGCACGAGCTGCGAGAAATACTGGTCGAGCGCGTCGAGCGGGAACTGGGCGCCCGGATACGGCGTCGGATAGGCGGCGCCGACGCGGAAGAAGACCCAGGCGCGCTCGCGGGTGGTGAGCGGCACGTCGGGCAGTGCCGCCGTGTTCGATTCCGCCTTGGCGCGGTTGATCACCGAGGGATCGAAGCCGGAACGGCCACGGCCGGAATGGTCGACCACGTAGACCGGGAAGTTCTTGCGCGCAAAGTATGTGGCCCAGCCCTCGCGTCCGTCGGGCGTGGTCTCGAAGGTGACGCCGGTATGGCCGGAGCCGTGCACCAGGACGATCGGCGGCCCGCTGACCTGCTTGGGGATCCGGAACTGCACGTACATCTGGTTGATCATGATCTGGCCGGGAGCGGCGCCAGCGGCGTTGCTCGGATGGGTCGACCGCGTCATCTGGCCGCCGATGAAGAAGCTGCCTTCGTCCTGCAGCTCGAGCGGTCCGCCGAGCGTGCCGGCGGCGGCGGCCATCATCGTCGCCGCCAGGCCGGCGGCCGCAAGCGCGCAGGTGCTGGCGATCCTTCGCACGTCGATAAGCATGGCAACCTCCCTCAACGTTTGGTGTTGTTCAGCAGTCGAGCGTCAGAGCTCGCGCCCGATCACGCGGTCGAGCGAATAGTTGCCGCCGCCGCGCAGCGCGATCGCGAACGACAGCATGCCCCACATCAGCACATATTCGTAGCCGTCGGTCCGCCACCCGTAGCCGTTGTTCCCGTATTGGACGAACGTCAGGTAGGCCATCTCGATCGAGACCGCGGCGGCGAAGAAGCGCGTGAACAGTCCGAGCGTGATGCAGATGCCGCCCACGAATTCGATGACGGTCAGGAAGATCCCGAACGCGAGCGTGGAACCGGTGACGGTCCCGCCGCGCAGGATCTTGCCCCATCCGTGGACGATGAGATGGAAGCCGCAGGCGAGCCGCGCGATCGGCCAGGCCAGCGGAACGACCCGTTCGTAGAACGAGTGCAGGACCGGCAGCAGCAGTTTGGGCTCGCGGACGGTCCGCTCGCGGATGGTATCGGTCATCGTTTTGGATCCCCCGGGCTTACCTCGAAGCGGGCGGGAGCCTATTGCACGAGCGCGATTAGACAAGGGCCGAAAGGCCGCACCGGGATCGCCATCGGCGAGCAGAGCCTTGATATCCATGGTCTTTCGCCGGCGCTCACAGCTCGGTGAGGGAGGCAACCGAAGACCTCCGCAGGGGTGTGCGCAACCCGCTGGCCGTATTATTCTCGTAACCACCAACCCGGCCTCTGGGGGATCATGACCTATATCCGGCCATCGGCATTGCGGCGTGACGCGGTGTGGCGCGAGTTGCGCGGGATCGTGCTCGCCCTGCTGATGGTCGCGGCCACGACCGTGGTGGCCTGGGCCCTGATCCGCTATCTCGACGTGCGTCGCGGATCGGTCATCTACCTGCTGCCGGTGCTGCTCGCCGGCTGGCACCTCGGCCTGGTGCCGGCGCTGACCGCGGCGATCGCCGGCGTGCTGTGGTCCGGCTACTTCTTCTACTCGCCGTTCTACACCTACTTCCTCGCCCGCCCGGCCGAGATCCTCAATCTCGTGCTGTTCATGGTGGTCGCGCTGGTCACCAGCCATCTCGCCAATTCGATGAAGCGGCAGACCGAGCTCGCCCGCAAACGCGAAAATCAGATGAGCGATCTCTATTCGTTTTCGCGGCGGCTGGCGGCGGCACCGACGGCAGCGGACATCTATCGCGCGATCGAGGAGCATCTCGCCGCGCTCGTCCAGCGCAAGGTCGTGTTGTTCGGCGCCGGCGACAAGGTCACCGAAGCCGGCGAGGTCGGCGTGCCGGAACCGGTGCGCAGCGCGGTCGTGAGCATTCGGCGCGGCACGACGTTCGCGACCACCGTCGACGACGGCGCCGGCAACACCTGGCTGGTCCGCCGGGTGTCGCAGCGCACGCCCGACTTCGGCGAGATTGCCATCGACCTCGGCAGCGTGCCGGCGGCCGGGGTCGACGATCTGCGCGAGCAGGTCGACGGGGCACTGTCGGATGCGGCCGCGACGCTCGAGCGGCTCGACGTCGCGCGCGCGCTCAACGACGCCAAGATGCGCTCGGAGACCGAGCTGCTGCGCGAAGCGCTGATCGGCTCGGTGTCGCACGAATTGCGCACGCCGCTCTCGGCGATCCTCGGCGCCGCGACGGTGCTCCGCCGCTCGCCCGTGCTCGAACAGAACGAGCGGCTGTACTCGCTCGCCGGCGTCGTGCGCGACGAGGCGGAGCGGCTCAACAACGACATCCAGAACCTGCTCGATGCGACGCGCATCAGCCGCGATCAGATCAAGCCGCACCTGGAGTGGATCGAGCCGGTCGATATCGTTAATTCCGCGCTGGAGCGCCGCCGCCGGCGCCTCGCTGACCATAATGTGATGCTCGACATGGACTCGAATCTGCCATTCATCTATGTCGATCCGGTGCTGGTCCAGCAGGCTTTCGTGCAGATCGTCGACAATGCCGCGAAGTATTCGCCCAATGGCTCCACAATCAACGTGTCGGCCAAGCGCAATGGCCATGACGTCGTGCTCGCGGTCCACGATCACGGCGCCGGCCTCACCACCGACGAACGGGCGCAGCTCGGCGAACGCTTCTTCCGCGGGCATCGACTCGCCGCCACCACCTCCGGCTCCGGCCTGGGGCTGTGGATCGCAAAAGCATTCGTCGGCGCCAGCGGCGGGAGAATCCAGGCCGTGAGCACCGGCGCCAACCAGGGATCGACGGTGTCGATCCATCTCCCCCATGCCGCCGAAGCAACCCAACCGGAGGCCGTACCGGATGAGTGAATCCGCCCCCATCGTTCTCGTCATCGACGACGAAGTGCAAATCCGCCGTTTCTTGCGTGCCGGCCTGGAGCTCGACGGCTTCATCGTGCAGGACGCCGAGACCGGCGCCGATGCGCTCAAGAGCGTGACGCTCAAGCAGCCTGACCTGGTCATCCTCGATCTTGGACTGCCGGACATGGACGGCGGCGACGTGCTCGAGCGGCTGCGCTCATGGTCGACGGTGCCGCTGATCGTGCTGTCGGTGCGGTCCAACGAGGCCGAGAAGGTGCGCCTGCTCGAGAACGGCGCCGACGACTACGTGGTCAAGCCGTTCGGCATGGCCGAGCTGCTGGCGCGCGCGCACGCCGCCATGCGCCGGCAGGTGCGCGCCTCGACCGGCGAGCCCGTGGTCAAGGCCGGGCCGCTGGCGATCGATCTGGCGGCGCGCATCGTGATGCTCAACGGCGCGCGCGTGATCCTCACCCCCAAGGAGTACAAGCTCCTGCAGCTTCTGGCCCAGCACGCCGGCAACGTGGTGACCCACCAATACCTGCTCAAGGAAGTGTGGGGCTCGCCGCACGTGCACGACACCCACTACCTGCGCATCTTCGTGCGCAAGCTGCGGCAGAAGATCGAGGAAGACCCGACCCAGCCGACGATCCTCTTGACCGAGCTCGGGATCGGCTATCGCCTCGCCATCCCGGACGCCGGGCAACCGGCGGTGGCGAATTAGACTTTCGCCGGCTCGGCACCTCTCGTGGATTCGCCGCACGTCCCTCGGGCTGCGCTTCACCACATTGACGCGTTCGTATCCGATTCGCGTGACCGAAGGCGGGGATACCGGAGAGCAACACATCCTTTAGAATTCACGTTGTGGATAGCGCCAAGAGAAGAAGTTGCCTAGCCCGGTCTGTCATTCGAAATTGGGCCGTCTGAGGGTTAGCGGCGGCTGTCAGAGTTGACGCGGCGGGTCGTAATGCGGACGTGCCCATCGGAACGGATCGGACCACATGCCGAGTGAGTATCGGGTGCAGATGTCGGCCCCGGACATTCAGCCGGAAGACGTTGAGCTTGTGACGCAGGCGCTCAAGAGCAAGCTGCTCAGCATCGGCCCTTTCCTTGATATGTTCGAGCGCGCCTTCGCGGACTACATCGGCGCCCGCCATGCCGTTGCGGTTGCCAATGGGACCTCGGGCCTCCATCTGTGCATTCGCGCCGCTGAAATTGCCGACGGCGATGAGGTCATCACCAGTCCGTTCAGCTTCATCGCTTCAGCGAATTGTGTCCTGTACGAGCGGGCAGTACCGGTTTTCGTCGATATCGACGAGACATCGCTCAACCTCGACCCTGCGCTGGTGGAAGCCGCCGTGACCGCGCGAACGCGCGCGGTGCTTCCGGTTCACATCTTCGGTCAGCCTTGCGCGATGAACGAGCTTGCCGCTCTCTGCGCTGCACGCGAGTTCCTGTTGATCGAAGATGCGTGCGAAGCGATCGGAGCCGAATACTTCGGCCGGAAGGTCGGCACGTTCGGCAAGGCCGCAGTCTTCTCCTTCTACCCCAACAAGCAGATGACGACGGGTGAAGGCGCCGTGGTCACGACTGACGACCCCCGGTGGGCCTCGCTCCTGCGCAGCCTCCGCAACCAGGGTCGCGATGCAATGGGAACCGGCTCGCAGCACGAGCATCTTGGCTATAACTATCGGCTCGACGAGTTGAGTGCAGCGTTGGGCCTGTCACAGCTGCGGCGGGTCGATGATTTGCTCGCTCGTCGCGAGCGGGTCGCAGTGCGGTATGGCGAACTGTTGCGGACAGTGCCCGGCGTTAGCCCCTTGTGTATCGTCCCCTCGACCACGCGCATGAGCTGGTTCCTCTACATGGTGCGCCTCGATCCGAAGATCGATCGGGACCAGGTTATTGCCCATCTTGAGAGCAAACGAATTGCATCAAGGGTGTACTTCTCGCCGATCCACCTGCACCCGCTCTATCGAGACCGATTCGGATATCGAAAGGGACATTTTCCCGTGGCGGAGCGGGCCAGCGCATCGATATTGGCGCTGCCGTTCTATGGCGACCTCTCGGACTCCGACATGGATTATGTTGTAGCCTCGCTTCGGTCGGCGGTCATGCGGGCGGCCGCCTGACGGGCGCCGATCTCGATGAACAATTCCAAGATGATCGAACGAGTCTTGCGGGCACCCGCCGCGGCATTCCGCCGGTTGTCGGAATTGGTGCACCGCAAGCCACGTCTCTCCAGCGGTCAGGCGCAGGAAATCATCGAAGGGCTGAAAAACCAGTCGCAGCTCCTCAATGAGAAATTGAGCGCGCTGATTGCCAGCTCGGACAACCAGGCACGCATCTTGAATGACAGGCTGAAAGAACTCGTCGCGGGATCAGAAAACCAGACCACCGTCGTGAACGACAGACTGAAGGAGCTCGTCGCGGGATCGGAAAACCTGTCGCGGCTACTAAACGAAAAACTGTGCCGACTCCTGGAAACTTCCCGCGGCGTGACGCGGATTGCGGACGAGGGGCAGAACGAAGGCACACTAAGCTTCGATCGTGCCCGGCACGATCCCGCCCTCGACCTGCCGCCGGACGACAGATTTGTCAGGCCGGGTAATCAGAGGGAACGGTTGTTGACGGTTGTCTTGCCCACCCACAACCGACACCTCCAATGCGCCAGTCAACTGCGTTTCCTGCGGGAGAACGGCTTCGATTATCCCATCATTGTGCTGGACAGCAGCGATCAGGAGCAGGCCGCCGCGGTTCGCGCCACCTGCAGAGACGTCGCGGAATACCGGCATTTTGCGTCCCACTTCAGACTGGTCGATAAGCTCGTCTCGGCTGTTGGCGTCATCGAGACACCCTATGTGGTTCTGATCCCCGACGACGACATCATCCTGCCGCACGCGATCGAACGCTCGCTGTCGGTGCTCGAACGGCTTCCCGAATACATCGCCACGCACGGGTATTTTCTCAGCTTCGCTGTGCATGGCAACGATTTCGATTTCGACCGCGTTCTTGGCTTCACGCCCTCGATCAGCGCAGATCAGCCGCTGACGCGTCACTATGAGCTCATTCGGCGATATCAGTCCTTCTATTGGGGCGTTTTTCGTACCAAGGTATTCACCGACGCCGTCACGGCCGCACAAGCGATGGACGTCGTCCTTTTCAGAGAACTGACGGTCATGAGCACTTCGATCCTGCAGGGCAAAGTGGCGAGATTGCCAATGATCCATGCGCTGAGAAGCGAGGTCGCGTCGGTTGCTCCGATCCATAACAGCAATCCGTTGTTCTGGTTCCTGCGCGATGCTGAGTCCTTTCTGCAAGCGTACGTCAGTTACCGCAGCGGGCTGGCGAACTTCATTCGAAAGCGAGGAATTGCCGGCTCGTCGGATCACCGACTCGAGCAGCTCCTCGACGTTGTGCACTTGACTTGGCTCGCGCGCGAGATCGACCTTGGAACCGTGAATTACGCGGCGCGCCAGCTGCTGGATTCTGTCGACACGCCGATCGAGCCGCCGCCCTCGCGCCCGATCTGGCGCGAACCAGCCGCGGACGACCTGGTTCACGTTTCAGAGAAGCTCAAGCGCCGTTATATCTGGCGAAAGAGCGTGTTGACTGCCGAGCCCCGCCACGAAATCAGAATCAGCAGTGAGGAAATGCGTCGCGTCGAGCTGCAGCTTGATGCCTACCGGTTGATGGCAGACCAGACCTGACCGTCTGACCCAACCGGGCCCGGCGGCCGGTCGATGCTTCACGCATGATGGAGGCGACATGGCGATCGTTCTCTTCGGCGCCGGTTCGTCGATGATCGTCGATGTCGAGGAAACCTGCGCAAGACTGCGAATCGACATCGCCGCCATCGTCAAGAATGTCGAGGGCCGCGACTACACACTGTCGCCAGACCGCGTCATCTTGTCAGATGATGCAGGCGCGGACATCAAGACGCTCCAATACATCATTCCGATCTTCACTCCCGGGCATCGTTTGGCGGCGTTCCAAGATGCCGACCGGCGAGGCTTCAAATGCGCGGCAACAATCGTCGATCCGACAGCGGTCGTTGCCGGGTCGACGGAGCTCGGCGCGGGAACCTACGTCAACAGCCTCGCGGTCATTGGTGGCGCGTCGAGAATCGGCGATTTTGTCTTCATCAACCGCGGGGCCAATATCGGCCACCATGTTGAGATCGCGGATTTTGCCTCCGTAGGTCCCGGCGCAATTCTTGCTGGAACAGTCCGGTTAGGTCGCGGCGCAGTGGCGGCGGCGGGCTCGGTGGTCCTGCCGGCGGTCGAGATCGGCAGCAATACGGTGGTTGCGGCCGGCGCCGTCGTCAGAAAATCCGTTCCGGACCATTGCCTTGTCGCCGGTAATCCGGCTCGCGTGGTCCGGACGGAATACGCCGGCTACCAAAACTTCGCGGTTTGAAATGATCGGTTGCGCCGGAGTTCCATATGACGGCTTTCGGGATAATGAATAAGCTTGCCGATCGCGGCTATGCGGTCTGCACGTCGGGGCGCAGCGGAAGCAATCTGCTCTGTCAATATCTGTCCAGCACCGGCGTGTTGGGTCACCCGCTGGAATACTTCAATGGGGCCGGCCGCCGAATGCGTGACTACCCCGATTTTCCCGATGAGCCTGCCAAGCAGACCGATTGGATATTGACGACAGGCGCAACATCGAACGGAATCTACGGCGTCAAGGTTTTCCCCTGGCAACTGGATTTGATCGCCAAGTCGATCCACTGGAGCCAGCTGTTGCCCAACCTCGCGTTCGTGTTTCTCAAGCGTCGCGACCTCTTGGGCCAGGCAATCTCCGCTTTGCGCGCAGCCCAGACGAACCAATGGCGCTCGACCATGGCCGCACAGGGCCCGGCGACTTACGATGGGCATCAGATCTACGAGCGATTGCAGTCGGCCGCGCGCGATTACGCGCGCTGGGAACTCTTCTTTGCTCGCAACGGGATTGAGCCGACAGGCATCATCTACGAGGATCTCGTCGCAAATCCTCAAGCCGCAGTCGATCAGGTCGCCCGGCTTTTTGGGCTGCAGGGTAAGGCGCGCGTGACGGAGCAGGCTATCGATCTGCAGGTTCAGCGAGACCTGGTGACTGAAGAGTGGAAGTCGCGATTCCTTGCCGAATACCGCGACCTGGATGAATTGGACCCGCTTTGAGCCCCGTGTCGTCAGCAGGATTCACCGGGCGTCCGTATCGGTCGCACGGCCGCGGCGGCCCTCTCTTTTCACGTCAAAGCGGCCAGTACTCGCTCTAAGCTACCCCTTGCGCAGCTCGGCCTTGAGCGCGCGGCGCTTGTCGGCGGCGTAGAGCGCCGGATAGTCGTAGGTGAGCGGGCGCGAGCGCTCGACGAACAGGGTCGCGAACACCGGCCCCTCCTGCGCGATCACGTGACCGACCTGCTGCTCGAACGACGCGAGCTCGGAGAAGTCGTAGGTGTGGGCGTAGCCGGCCGAGCGCGCGAGCCCGGAGAAATCGACCTTCGGGTTCGGGATCGGATGCCCGCCGTTGGCCTCGTAGCAGCCGTTGTTGCTCACGAAATGCACGAGGTTCCTGGGCGACGCCGCCCCGATCGTCACCAGGCTGCCGAGGTTCATCAAGAGACTTCCGTCGCCGTCGAGCACGATGATGCGCTTGTTCGGATTGGCAAGCGCGAGGCCCAGCGCATGCGAGGAGGCGAGCCCCATCGCGCCCATGGAGAAATAGTTGAGCACGCGCGGCCCGAGGTCGTTCCACTCCACCGCCGAGCTATAGGTCGCGACCACGATCTCGTCCTTGACGTGGCGGGCGAGCGCCTTGAAGCAGTCTTCGCGTTTCATCATGACGCCAGTGCCCCGCTTCCGAAGTTCGTCATACATCGCAGCACCCCTGACACGAACTTCGGAAGCAAAGGGGCACTGGCAGTTCTATGATTCTAGCGCCGCTTTCGATTTGAAGTTCCTCATCGAGCTTGCCACAACTGTTGTAGGACCTTCAAATCGGCGGCGCTAGCGGCCTCCGGCCGATGAGGATCGCAACGGGGAAGGAATCGGCGTAGGCCTTCTCGATCGCAGGCTTGATCTTGGCCACGTCGGAATCCTGGCTGACGAGGTGATGCGGGATGCCCATGGCGTCGCAGATCGGCTCGATGAGGCGCACGCCATAGCGGCCCGACTCGGTCGGCGCCCGCTCGGGCTCGTGGCCGAGGAGCCCGATCATCATGCAGATCGGCTGCTTGTATTCGACCGCCACCGCCCGGATGGCGTTGAGCGAATCGAGGAAGCCGGTGTACTGGATCAGGATCAGCGCGCGCTTGTCGGAGTAGTGCAGCCCCGACGCGATGCCGACACACTCGTCCTCCTTGCACACGCGGATCAGCCGGAACGACGTGTCGTTGGCGATCGGGCGCAACAGACCGGCGCTGGTCACGATGTCCGGCACCGACAGCACGAACTCGACGCCGCTCTGTTTGACGGCGGCGAGGATGTTCGCGCCATGCAGTTCAACCTTGGCTTGTTCGGCCTTGGCGGCCGTTTGGGCATCCATCCGGAAGCCTCCCGATGACGCGATGTTGCTGCGCTTGTGCGGGCTAGCTAATGCGAAATCACGACCGGCCGCAACTATGCGGATCGGCATGCCCGGCGTGACGCGCGGATGGCCCGCTCATTCGGTCCCCGCCACGCCCGCCTGCTGCACCACCTTGCCCCAGCGCGCGGCTTCCGATTTGACGAAACGCGCGAGCTCCTCGGGCGTGCCCTTGCCGTTCGGGATGAACTGAAGGTCGGTGAGCTTCTTCGTCACCTCGGGCTCGGCGATCGCAGCGTTCACGGCGGCGTTGAGCTTGCCGACGATCTCCTTCGGGGTTCCGCCCGGCACCGCGACCGACTGCCAGGCGGCCCAATCGAACCCCGGCACGCCGACCTCCGCGAGCGGCGGGATCTCCGGCGCGGACGCGGCACGCTGGGCGGTCGTCACGCCGAGCGCGCGGATCTTGCCGCCCTGCACCAGCGGATAGGCGGGCGCCATATCGCTGAACATCACCTGGATGTGCCCGGCCACGAGATCGTTCAGAGCCGGCAGGCTGCCGCGATAGGGCACGTGGGTCATCTCGATCCCGAAGGTCGCCTTGAACAGCTCGCCCATCAGATGATGGAAGGAGCCGGGACCGCCGGAGCCGTAGCTCAGGGGCTTCTCCTTGGCGAGCTTAACCAGGTCGGCGACGCTGTTGACCGGCAATTGCGGATTGACCGCCAGCACGAACGGCACGCTGCAGATCATGGCCGCCAGCGCCAGATCCTTGCCCGGGTCATAGGGCAGTTGCTTGTAGAGCGTGACGTTGATCGCCATCGTGGAGCTCGTCGCCATCATGATGGTATGGCCATCGGGCGCGCTCTTGATGACCTGCAGGGCGGCGGTGAGGGTGCCGGCGCCGGGTCGGTTCTCGACCAGAAACGTCTTGCCGAAGCGTTCGGTCAGCTTCTGCCCGATCAGCCGGCCGAGCACGTCGGTGCCGCCACCGGGCGCGAACGGCACCACGAACGTGACCTGGCGGTTTGGATAAACCTGCGCCGACGCCGGACCGGCGATGAGGCCGCTCAACGCAAGGGCGACGATCGCGTACCTGCTACGCATGCCGGTTCCTCCCTGTGCTCCGCAAGCCGAGAGCGAGCTGCGGCCATTTGGTTCGTCATTGCCGGGCTTGACCCGGCAATCCATCAGGAAAGAGTCTTTTCTCGATGGATGCGCGGCAAGCCCGCGCATGACGCCGAGAGATTTATTGCGATTTGGCGATGCCCGCTGCCTCCACCACCTTGCCCAATCGCACGATCTCGGACTTCAGGAAAGCCGCGAGCTCGGCCACCGGCGGGCTCTCGACGCCGATGCGACCAGTCTCGGCAAATTCCCTCCTGATCTCGGGCAGCGCCAGGATGCTCTTCATCTCGGTGTGCAGCCGGCCGATGATCTCCTTCGGCGTGCCGGCGGGCGCGACAATCATCTGCCACGACACCATGTGGAAGCCCGCGACGCCCGCTTCCGCGACGGTCGGGATATCGGGCACCGGGGGAAGCCGCGTCTGCGACGAAACAGCCAACGCGCGCACGCGGCCTTCGCGCAACAGCGGCAGCACCGGTGTCGGCTCGCTGAACGTCATCGGAATATGCCCGGCCACCAGATCGGTGAGCGCCGGGGCGTCGCCGCGATAGGGCACGTGCACGATGTTCATGCCGGTCATGCTCTTGAGCAGCTCCATGCTCAGATGCTGCGGCGAGCCCGGCCCGGCGGAGCCGTAGGAGAGCGCACTGGGCCGCTCCTTCACGTGCTTGATCAGGTCGGCGACCGAGCGCACCGGCAGCGATGGATTGACCAGCAGCATGAACGGCGCGTTCGAGGTCAGCACGATCGGGGTGAAGTCGCGCGCCGTATCGTAGGGCAGGTTCTTGTGCTGGGTGACGTTGATGGCGAGCGGCGTCGAGGTGCCGAGCATGATGGTGTAGCCGTCGGGCGTGGCCTTGGCGACCGAGTTGGCGCCGATCACGGTGCCGGCGCCCGGCCGGTTGTCGATCACGAACGGCTTGCCGAGACGGTCGGCGAGCTTCTGCCCAAGGGTGCGCGCCAGCACGTCGAGGCCGCCGCCGGCGGGATAAGGAACCACGAAGGTGACCGGCCGGGTCGGATAGTCCTGCGCCTGCGCGAGCGGGGAATCGGCAAGACAGGCCGCCAATATCGCAAGCGACAGCGTTCTTGGCCTCATCGAGCTTTCTCCCGCCGATTTTATTGGCCGGAGCCTAGCGGAACCCCAGGCGTCCAGTAAGCATCCCCGGCGACGCCGGGCCTTTATTTCCGCCGTATTTCTTGACTCTTATGGGCGCGATCCATAGGTTCCGCCCGCTCTCGCAAGAGACGTGGACTACCCGATTGCCGACCGGTCCCGCGAGGCCGGAGGCCACCGCCCGACAGCGCGATGCGCCCTCGGGCGCGATTGGTGTTTCGCGGTTCTTGTATGGGCGCCGGGCTCTAACCACGTCATGCCTGGGCTCGACCCGGGCATCCATCTCTTCGCGAAGAAGGATGGATTGCCGGGTCAAGCCCGGCAATGACAAGAGCAGAGAACAGGACACGATGTTCGACTCGCTGTCGGATCGGCTCAACGGCATTCTCGACAAGCTCACCGGGCGCGGCGCGCTGTCGGAAGCCGATGTCGATGCGGCGCTGCGCGAAGTGCGCCGGGCGCTGCTCGATGCCGACGTGGCGCTCGACGTGGTGCGCGCCTTCACCGAGAAGGTGAAGGCGAACGCGGTCGGCGTCGAGATGATCAAGACCGTGACGCCCGGGCAGCTGGTCGTGAAGCTTGTGCACGACCAGCTGATCGAGACGCTGGGCGCGCAGGGCGAGCCGATCGACCTCAACGCGCCGGCGCCGGTGCCGATCATGATGGTTGGGCTGCAGGGCTCCGGCAAAACCACGACCACCGCCAAGATCGCCAAGCGTCTCACCGAACAGGGGCGGCGCAAGGTGCTGATGGCCTCGCTCGACGTGCGCCGGCCGGCCGCCATGGAGCAGCTCGCCGTGCTCGGCCAGCAGGCCGGCGTCGAGACGCTGCCGATCGTCGCCGGCCAGCATCCGGCGCAGATCACGCAGCGCGCGCTGCAGGCCGCGCGGCTGGGCGGCTACGACGTCGTGCTGCTCGACACCGCCGGCCGTACCACGCTCGACGAAGCGATGATGAACGAGGCCGCCGAGGTTAAGCGCGCCGCCAATCCGCACGAAGTGCTGCTGGTTGCCGATGCCCTGACCGGTCAGGACGCCGTGAACCTCGCGCGCGCTTTCGACGAGCGTGTGGGGCTCACCGGCATCGTGCTCACCCGTGTGGACGGCGACGGTCGCGGCGGCGCCGCGCTCTCGATGCGCGCAGTCACCGGCAAGCCGATCAAGCTGATGGGCACCGGCGAGAAGATGGATGCGCTCGAGGACTTCTACCCGCAGCGCATCGCCGACCGCATCCTCGGCATGGGCGATATCATCACGCTGGTCGAGAAGGCGGCCGCCACCATCGACGCCGAGAAGGCGGCGCGCACCGCCGAGCGGATGCGCAAGGGTCAGTTCGACCTGAGCGACCTGCGCGAACAGCTCGTGCAGATGCAGCAGATGGGCGGCATGACTGGCCTGATGGGCATGCTGCCCGGCATCGCAAAGATGAAGAACCAGCTCGCGTCCGCCAACCTCGATGAGCGCGTGCTCAAGCGCCAGATGGCGATGATCGATTCGATGACGCCGAAGGAGCGCAAGAACCCCGACATCCTCAAGGCCAGCCGCAAGAAGCGCATCGCCGCCGGCTCGGGCGTCAAGGTCGAGGACATCAACCGCATGCTTAAGATGCACCGAAACATGTCCGACGTGATGAAGGCCATGGGCAGCGGCAAGCGCGGCCCGATGGCCGGCCTCGCCAACATGCTGGGGCTCGGCTCCGGCATGCCGAGCCCGGAGCAGATGGCCGAGATGGCGAAGAAGATGCCGGGCGGGCTGCCGGGCGCGGGTGGCGGCGGATTGCCGCCGACAATGCCGGGCCTGCCGCCGAGGTTTCCCGGACTGCCCGGCCTGGGCGGCCCGAAGCTGCCGGCCGGGCTGCCGGGATTGGGAAAGAAGAAGTGATTCGAAACACACAGCCTCTCTCCGTCACCCTGAGGTGCGACGGGCCTCGAAGGATGACTGGCACGAACCGGGCCGTCGCCCTTCGAGGCTCGCCTTCGGCGAGCACCTCAGGGTGACGGGTCAACACTGCGAACGAGGAAAGACTAGAAAGGAAAATCGAAATGTCCCTGAAGATCCGACTTGCCCGGGCCGGCACCAAGAAACGGCCGGTCTATCATATTGTCATCGCCGACAGCCGCTCGCCGCGCGACGGCCGCTTCATCGAGCGGCTTGGCTTCTTCAATCCGCTGCTGCCGAAGGAGAAGACCGAGCGGCTCAAGCTCGATCTCGAGAAGGTGAAGGCGTGGATGGCGAAGGGCGCGCTGCCGACCGACCGCGTGGCCCGCTTCCTCGACGACGCCGGGCTGATGAAGCGCGAGAAGCGCAACAATCCGACGCGCGCGATCCCGCGCAAGCAGCGCAAGGCGATGGCCGAGGAGGCTGAGAAGGCGGCGGCGGCCGCCAAGGCTGCGGCGGCAGCGGCGAAGGCCGCGGCCCCGGCCAGCTGATGCGCGCCGGATAGGCGGCCGTGACCGAGCGCATCTGCGTCGCCCGGATCGGCGCCGCCCACGGCACGCGCGGCGAGGTGAGGCTGTGGACCTTCACCGCCGACCCGATGGCGGTCGTGGACTACGGCCCGCTCGAGACCGCGGACGGGTCGGCGAGGATCGAGATCGAGGCGGTGCGGCCGGCGAAGACGCATCTGGTGGCGCGGTTGCGCGGCGTGAACGACCGCAGCGCGGCCGAGAGACTCGTCAATGTCGAGCTCTACGTGCCGCGCGATCGGCTCCCGGCGCCCGCCGAGGACGAGTTCTACCACGCCGACCTGATCGGGCTGGCGGCGTTCAGGCCTGACGGCAGCCGATTCGGCATCGTGGTGGCAGTCCATGACTTCGGAGCCGGCGACCTGATCGAAGTGCGTCCCGACGGCGCGTCCGACACCGTGATGCTGCCGTTCACGGAAGTGACCGTGCCGGTGGTCGATATCGCGGGCGGCCGCATCGTCATCGATCCGCCGCACGACACGTCCAAGGACGGATGAACAATTGCTGAGCAGTCATTGCCGGGCCTGACCCGGCAATCCATCTTCTTGCGAAGAAGGATGGATGCGGGTCAAGCCCGCGCATGACAACTGAGAGCACGCAGCCAGTTATGACCATACGGTTCTTTTCAAAATCGGACACCCACCGCGAGTTCTCGAACTTCGCGCCGTTTCCGATCGACCTCGATGGCAAGCGCTGGCCGACCACCGAGCAGTACTATCAGGCGCAGAAGTTCACCGATCCAGACCTGCAGACCAAGATCCGCAAGGCCGAGAAGCCGATCATCGCCAAGAAGCTCGCCGACAAGCACCGCGACCAGATCCGCCCCGACTGGGACGCCGTGAAGGACGACGTGATGTACCGCGCGGTGCGGCGCAAGTTCGAGCTGCATGCGGAGCTGCGCGACCTGCTCCTCGCGACCGGCGACGAAAAGATCGTCGAGGCGGCGCCGACCGACTATTATTGGGGCGTCGGGCGCGAGGGCACCGGGCAGAACAAGCTCGGCAAGATCATCGAGCGCATCCGCGCCGAGGTCCGCGCGCCGCCCCAAGGGTAAATGTGAGCAAGGCGATGTGGCACGCGACCGTGCTGACCATCTTTCCGGATATGTTTCCGGGACCGCTCGGTGCGAGCCTCGCCGGCAAGGCGCTCGCCGCCGGCCTCTGGCGCCTCGACGCGGTCGACATCCGTGCGCACGCGACCGACCGGCATCGCACCGTCGACGACACGCCGGCCGGCGGCGGCCCCGGCATGGTGATGAAGGCGGACGTGGTGGCGCGCGCGGTCGACGCGGCGGTTGGCGCCGACGACAAGCGCCCTCGCCTCCTCATGAGCCCGCGCGGCGCGCCGCTGACGCAGGCGCGGGTCGCGGCGCTCGCGCGTGGGCCCGGCGTGCTCATTCTGTGCGGCCGGTTCGAAGGCGTCGACGAGCGCGTGATCGAGGCGCGCGGCTTCGAGGAAGTCTCGGTCGGCGACTATGTGCTCTCGGGCGGGGAGATCGCGGCGTTCGCGCTGCTCGATGCCTGCGTGCGGCTCCTGCCCGGCGTCATGGGCAAGGAAGCCTCGGGCGCCGAAGAGAGCTTCGCCGAGGGGCTGCTGGAATATCCGCACTACACGCGGCCGCAGGAGTTCGAAGGACGCGCCATCCCGGGCGTGCTCACCTCCGGCGACCATGCCCGGGTCGCGGCCTGGCGGCGCGCCGAGGCCGAACGGCTGACACGGGAGCGCCGGCCGGACCTGTGGGCCGCCTATGCCGGGCTTTCCCAGCAGCGTGTACCCTTGGCGGACACCCATGCCGTCATCCTGGCGGACGCCGCTGGCATCATTCGCATCTGGAGCGCGGGTGCCGAGAGGCTGTTCGGCTACGACGCGGCGGCCGCCATCGGGCGCACGCTCGACCTCATCGTTCCGCCCGCCTACCGTGAGCGCCACTGGGCGGGGTTCCGGGCCGCGGTGGCGAACGGCCGGACCCAATATCCCGACGCCGCGGCCAATATCCCGGTGCTGTGCCGGGACGGCACCGTCACGCGGCTTCCCGGCCGGCTGATCTTCCTGCGCGACGCCCGGGAGCGGTCGATCGGGGCGATGGCGATTTTCGTGGCCAATGGCGGAGCTTCCGGGCCGCCCCTACCCGACCTCTAGCCGGCGTGACGACAGGGTGACAAGGCCGAATCTTTAGCGTAGAAGCTCGCCGACCCGCACATCCCGCGAAAACTGAGCGCCCGCCGACGAGGCGCTGCCGACGGAGGCTTTCCCCATGAACCTGATCCAACAGCTCGAAAAAGAGCAGATGGCGAAGCTCACCGCCGACAAGGAAATCCCCGATTTCCAGCCGGGCGATACGGTGCTGGTCAACGTCAAGGTAGTCGAGGGCGACAAGAGCCGCATCCAGGCCTACGAGGGCGTGTGCATCGGCCGCGCCGGCGCGGGCCTCAACGAGAACTTCACGGTCCGCAAGATTTCCTACGGCGAAGGGGTGGAGCGCGTGTTCCCGCTCTACTCGCCGATGATCGCGTCGATCAAGGTGGTGCGCCGCGGCAAGGTGCGCCGCGCCAAGCTCTATTATCTGCGCGGCCTGCGCGGCAAGCGCGCCCGCATCGTCGAGAAGACCGGCGCCGCCGGCGGCGAAGACACAGCCGAGGCCTGAGGCCGGCGCGAAGGTCCTACTTCTTCTCCGGCAGCGGCGCGTTGAGCATCCAGCGGTGGCCGAACGGATCGGTCAGCATCGCAAAGCGCGCGTTCCAGAACGTGTCCTCCGGCGCCAGGTCGCTCTTCGCGCCGGCGGCGACCGCCTGCTTGTACGTGCTGTCGACGTCGGCAGGTGCATCAAGCGCCAGTGCGACCGCGACCGACGACTTGCCGCCCTGCGCCGGCGCCGCGGAGGCACCGTCGTGCTCGGGAAACTCGTCGGACAGGAACAGGCTCCCGCCCTTGACGGCCAGATCGGCATGCATGATGCGCTTGCCATCCTGCGCCGGCATCCGCGAGTTTTCGGTCGCGCCGAACGCCTTTTTGTAGAACTCGATCGCCTCGTTGGCGCCTTTGACGGTGAGGTAGGGGACGACGGTCTGTGACATGCTCACTCTCCTTGGCCATGCGCCCAGCCCTGACGAGGCCCCAAAGTCGCACTTTTCCTCGGCGGGGCAAGACATTAAATAGACTCCGAAATTAGACGATCGGATGACACGATGGCGAAACCGCGCACCCTCTACGACAAGATCTGGGACGACCACCTGGTCGACGAGCAGCCGGACGGTACCTGCCTGCTTTATATCGACCGGCATCTCGTCCACGAGGTGACGAGCCCGCAGGCGTTCGAGGGGCTTAGGCTCTCCGGTCGCAAGGTGCGCGCGCCCGAGAAGACGCTGTGCGTCGTCGACCACAACGTCCCGACCACCGATCGGACCAAGCCCAATCCGGACCCGGAGAGCGCCGCGCAGATCGCCTACCTGGCCGAGAACGCAAAATTCTTCGGGCTCGAATATTTCAACGAGTTCGACAAGCGTCAGGGCATCGTCCACATCATCGGGCCCGAGCAGGGTTTCACGCTGCCCGGCACGACGATCGTGTGCGGCGACAGCCACACTGCCACCCACGGCGCGTTCGGGGCGCTGGCTTACGGCATCGGCACCTCGGAAGTCGAACACGTGCTGGCGACGCAGACGCTGATCCAGTCGAAGTCGAAGAACATGCGGGCGGTGGTCGACGGCAAGCTGCCGGCCGGCGTCACCGCCAAGGACATCATCCTCGCCATCATCGGCGAGATCGGCACCGCCGGCGGCACCGGCTACGCCCTCGAATATGCCGGCGAGGCGATCCGGGCACTGTCGATGGAAGGCCGCATGACGGTCTGCAACATGTCGGTCGAAGGCGGCGCCAAGGCCGGCTTCATCGCGCCCGACGAGAAGGCCTACGCCTTCCTCAAGGACCGGCCGAAGGCGCCCACGGGCAAGGCCTGGGACGCGGCGATGCGCTACTGGGAGACGCTCGTCTCCGACGACGGCGCGCATTTCGACCGCGAGATCAGGCTCGACGCCGGCAAGCTGCCGCCGCTGGTCACCTGGGGCACCAGCCCGGAGCAGGTGATCTCGGTCACCGGCCACGTGCCGAAGCTCGACGAGATCGCCGACGAGAACAAGCGCCGCGCCGCCGCGACCTCGTTCGAATACATGGGCCTCAAGGGCGGCGAGAAGATCACCGACATCAGGCTCGACCGCGTGTTCATCGGCTCCTGCACCAACGGGCGCATCGAGGACCTGCGCGAGGTCGCCCGCGTCGCGCAAGGCAAGACCGTCAATGCGAACGTGTCGGCCATGATCGTGCCGGGCTCCGGCATCGTGAAGGAGCAGGCCGAGGCCGAAGGGCTCGACAAGATTTTCAAGGCCGCCGGCTTCGAGTGGCGCGAGCCGGGCTGCTCGATGTGCCTTGCGATGAATCCCGACAAGCTCGCGCCGGGCGAGCGCTGCGCCTCGACCTCGAACCGCAATTTCGAGGGCCGCCAGGGCTACAAGGGCCGCACGCATCTCGTCTCGCCCGCGATGGCGGCGGCGGCCGCGATCGCCGGGCATTTCGTGGATGTGCGGGAGTGGAAGTAGCTTTCGCGTTTTGACGTGCGGACGAGCCGCAATCGCTGACGTCGCAGGAAATGCCCTCTCCCCTTGCGGGAGCGGGCTCAAAGGTGCGTCCGCAAATCCTGATGGGTGAGGGGTCCTCTCACAAAATAAGAGACCCCTCACCCATTCTCCTGCGCGGCAGCACCAAGCTGGCACGAGCTGGGCGACGCATTGGCGGACGAAGCCGGGGCCCGGAAAATCGCACTCGTAGGGCACCGGGTAGTTCACCGTCTCGGTGCGGTAGGGACAGCGCGGCGTGACGCGGACGCGGGTGCGGGCCCGCCTGGGCTGTGCCTGCGCATATGTCGAAAGATCACCCCCGCGGATGGTGGGCTCGACGCCAGTGGTCTGCGCCGCCGCCATCCCGGCGAAGCCCACCGCGATCAGCCCAAGCGCAATCGTCAATGCGGTCGATTTTACCACCATGTCCCCCGGCCCCTTGGTGCCGTCCCCGACTCGTACGCTCGCCCATCACAGCCGTGCCGTCAACGCCTGCCTTCGCCCAGGCGCCAGCGCACCTTGGCCGGACGCAGACCGTCGCATAGAACCTTGGCCATGACCGATGGCCCGTTCGACGATCCGCTGGCCTGGCGCCCGATCAAGGCGCCCTCGCTCGACGAGCTGCACGTGATTGCCGAGGAGGCTTATCGCCGCCTGCCCGACAAATTCCGCGCGCTCTGCGACGGGCTCGTGATCCATGTCGAGGATTTCCCGACTGACGAGGTGCTCGACGAGCTCAACGCGCAGACCGAGTTCGACCTGCTCGGCCTGTTCCAGGGCGTCGGCCTGCCGTTCCAGTCCGAAAGCGCGCCAACGCGCATGCCCAACATGGTCTGGCTCTACCGCCGGCCGATCCTCGACTACTGGGCAGAGCACGACGAGACGCTCGGCGCGATCATCACCCATGTGCTGGTGCACGAGATCGGCCACCATTTCGGCCTCTCCGACGACGACATGGCGGCGATCGAGGCGGACGCGGGCTGAGGGCACCGCTCGAACCCAGTCGCCGTTGCTGGGCCGCTTCGACACTGCTAGCTTCGCGGCGAGGACGGGTACGCCATGGCGATCAGCATTCTCGATCGTGTGTCGCGGTCGGACATTGTGCTGGACCCGTTCCCGCACATCGTGGTCGCGGACGCCTTGCCGGCGGATTACTACGCCCGGCTCGCCGATGAATATCCGAGTTTCGCGACGCTGGCCGGACCGGGCCCGCATCCCAACAATACGCTGTACGTGAGGTCGGCGTGGGATATTCCCTTCATGCCGGATGTCACCGCCGTCTGGCGGCAATTCGCGGCGCACCACGTCTCACGCGATTTCTATCGAAAGATGGTCGCGCTGTTCGGCGACCGCATCCGCAACGCCCACCCGACGCTGGAGGGCAAACTCGGGCGCACAGTCGAAGACCTCAGCGGTCGGCCCGCGGCACCCCAAAAAATCGCTGCACAGCGAAGCACGGGCTCACGACGTCAAGCTCGACGCCCAGTTCGGCATTAACAGTCCGGTCACGGAGCGGTCGTCGGTCCGGATCGCGCACGTCGACAGCAAGTTCAAGCTGGTCGCCGGCCTGCTCTACTTCCGCCACGAGAACGACGATTCGACCGGCGGCGAGCTCGAACTCTGCCGCTACGATCCCTCCGGGGCACGATTCGACGCAAGCCAACACCTGATTGGCAGCGCCTTCGAGGTCGCGCGCACCGTTCCCTATCGCCACAACATGCTGGTGATGTGGGTCAACTCGCCGGCCGCCCTGCACGGCGTGTCGCCGCGCGATCCGACCCCTCATCCCCGCCGTTACGTCAATTTCCTGTGCGAGACCTATATGCAGCCGGAAGGGCTCTTCACGCTGCAACGAGAGCTCGCGCCCGCGGCGCCGTAACTCTTCAATAGAGCGGCTCGCCTTCGACGGTGCAGCGGCGCAAGGTCCGCGGCTGCTCACTCGGCCAATCGGTGCGCGCGTGCAGGCACGCCAGATTGTCCCACATCACCAGATCACCGACCCGCCAGAGGTGCTCGTAGACGATCGCAGGATCTTCCGCGATGTCGAACAACTGCTGCAGCAGCGCCTCGCTTTCGCTGCGGTCCATGCCCTCGATCCACATCGTGTTCTGACTGGCGACGTAGAGGCCCTTCCGTCCGGAACCAGGATTGGTCACGATGATGGGCTGGAGGCAGTGATGAATGGCCTCAAGCTTGAGGCTCAGATCGATGCGCCGGCCGACGCTGTATTGATGCCCCTGCATCACCATCATGCCATCGAGCCGCCGCTTCAAATCTGGCGACAGGTTCTCGTAGGCGGCATACAGGCTCGAGAACTTCGTATGCCCGCCTTCCGATGGTATCTCGATGCCGTAGAGGAACGACGCGCGGTGCGGGCGCCGGTGGTAGCACTTGTCGGTGTGGAACCACATCTCGCCGTGCCCGAGCGAGCCGATCGGCTTGCCGTTGGCGTCGACATTGTCGCTCACCAGCATCATGTCGTCCCAGTCGGGCGAGCCGTCGAGCCCGGTCGCGCCCGCCCGCGGCTGCACCCGCTTGGCCACGGGCCCGAAATAGGAGGCGAACCGGCGCTGGTCGTTCTCGGAAAGCTGCTGATCGCGGAACACCAGGACGGTGTGCTTGTGCCAGGCGTCCTTGACCTGTCGCACGGTCTCGGCGTCGAGCGGACGGCTCAGATCGACACCGCCAATCTCCGCCCCGATGACGGGGTGCAGCTTGGTGACCGAGATGGCGTCGATGGTTTCCGCTGCGATGGCCATTCTTCGCTCCCGTTGATTTGCATGCCTGGCTTCTTGGCGGCTCGGCACGGCCGACGATGGCACAAATCGACAATGCGGCCATGCACCATACCAAGGCCTCCGCCGCGCCGGAAGGGCGTGGCCGGACTTGACCCGCGCCGACCGACCCGCCATGAGAAGGCCCAACGAAGGCCCAAGCCTGACCACGGACACAACGATATGGACAAGTTCACCACGCTCGAGGGAGTCGCCGCGCCGCTGAAGATGATCAACGTCGACACCGACATGATCATCCCCAAGCAGTACCTCAAGACCATCAAGCGCACCGGGCTCGGCGTCGGCCTGTTCTCGGAGAAGCGCTATCGCGACGACGGCAGCGAGAACCCCGACTTCGTGCTCAACCAGCCGGCCTATCGCAAGGCGAAGATTCTGGTCGCCGGCGACAATTTCGGCTGCGGGTCCTCGCGCGAGCACGCGCCCTGGGCGCTGATGGACTTCGGCATCCGCTGCGTGATCTCGACCTCGTTCGGCGACATTTTCTACAACAACTGCTTCAAGAACGGCGTGCTGCCGGTGAAGGTCTCGCCGGAAGACCTGGAGAAGCTGTTCGACGATGCCGAGCGCGGCGCCAACGCGACCCTCACCGTCGATCTCGAGAAGCAGGAGATCCGGGGACCCGACG
>WNGB01003167.1_pt1 | contig 35506 bp, 30 predicted proteins | sample 5400681 | NCBI WGS metagenome assembly WNGB01 (sample SAMN13153367, study PRJNA577476) | soil metagenome | isolation source: 115 cm soil or saprolite under grassland replicate 2 | place: USA:California | collected 2016-06-15 | reverse complement strand
GGAAAGATTTTGTCAGGCACCACCACTTTAGCGGAACTATTATCCAATAAATTTGCACTTTCAATCGTCGTGATTAAAAAATATCTGGCCCTCTCGCTCGGTCTGTTCGCTGGTGTTGTGATCATCATTCTGGCTTTTTGGCTCTGGCAAAGGTCAAAGCATTCAGATCATTCGGTCGGTTTTTCGTTTATACTGGTCAACATATTTCTCGGATTGGGTTTATTGTTATCTCCTTTTTTGGATATAGGGGGTAGTCGCGTCGACTGTACCGATGATTTGATTGCCGCAAATGAGGAAGTTGGGCACCATCTGGCCAGTGTGATTCCAAAAGGTAGCTTGATTTATTGGGATGGTGGCCTTTCCTTCACTCCAATGATTTACGTTCCAGGTGTTAGAATATTCCCTCCGCAAATCAATGATGGTTACACCCACAGAATTGGCGGAGATCCTGATATCCTTTATCGCTTCAGTCATTGGAACGACGAGCTTAACCGCCAATGGATTGAGAGCGCAGACGTTTTTATTATTGAGAGTAAACGATACTCTGGTTGGAAAAATTATCTCGCTCCAGATAAGTTTGAAGAGTACCAACGCATTTCAACTGCCCCCTCTTGTAATGAAGGAGCAGGACTAAGGATTTTTCATAGATTGCCATGAAGCTATCACTTATCATTCCCGTCTATAACGAAGAGGGGAATCTTTTGGCTCTGTATGATGCCGTCGAGTGTGTGATGGATGGCTTGCAGCGACCATGGGAAGTTGTCTTTGTAGATGATGGTAGTCGCGATAACAGTTTGTCTATCCTGCACGATTTGGTGAAAAGAGCTCCCGAACATGTATGCGTGGTTGCGTTTCGCCGTAATTTTGGGCAGACTGCCGCGATCGCCGCAGGGATCGACCATTCAGACGGTGACACGATCATCCTGCTGGATGCGGATATGCAGAATGATCCCGCGGATATACCTATGATGCTTGCTAGGCTCGATGAAGGTTATGACGTGGTCAGCGGCTGGCGCAAGGATCGCAAAGACAATGCTCTCACGCGTAATCTTCCTTCAGCCATTGCAAATTGGATGATTTCAACAGTCACGGGCGTACACCTGCATGATTATGGTTGTACGTTGAAGGCCTACCGTCGGGATGCTCTGGAGGGTTTCCGCCTTTACGGTGAAATGCATCGTTTCATTCCCGTCTACGCCAGTTCGGTAGGAGCACGGATCACTGAAGTTCCGGTCAAGCATCACGCGCGCAAATTCGGCAAGGCGAACTACGGCCTTGAACGCACTATCAAAGTCATTCTCGACCTGTTCACAGTTAAGTTCCTGCTCAGTTACTCCAGTAAGCCCATCTACCTCTTTGGCGGCGCGGGCATGGTGCTGATGGCGATTGGCCTGGCCGACTTGCTCTACCTGTTCATCCGCCGTTTTTGGAATGTGCCAGCCTCCACCTCGCCGTTATTACCTGTCGGCGTCATGTTCTCGATCATAGGTTTCCAATCTATCCTGATGGGCCTAATTGCCGAGCTTCTCGTGCGCACATATCACGAATCACAACATAAACCCACTTATACGGTGCGGGCAGTTATTCGCGGGAATAAAAGCGACAGTGATTAAGTGGTTCTCCCAAAATCGTGTTGTCGTCGTTCGTTGGGCGGGGACACTTCTTGCAGTTGTATTACTATTGCTCTTAATCCGCGAAGAAAAATGGGATGATATTGTCCTTGCGGTCCAACAGGTCTCCCTAAGACAATTCCTACTGGCATTTGCTCTGTTGATGATCTCCCGTCTTTTCATAGTAGGTCGTTGGTATGTGCTGATGCATTCCGGCGGGGTGGATATCTCGGTAAAAGATAGCGCGGCGCTCACTTTCACTGGCTTATTTGCCTCAAATTTTTTACCGACGACAGTAGGAGGGGACCTGGCGCGTCTCGCCGGTGCAATGCAACTGGGTTACGACCGTGCAGTTTGCCTCGCATCCCTCGTTGCAGATCGGTTGATCGGCATGCTCGGCATGGTCTTTGCTTTACCTTTTGGATTGGTGCCTTTTATGAAAAGCCTTGCTTTCATATCTTATAAAGTCTTGGCTATCATGCCATTCTTTCAAAAAACTATTAACTTTGGCCAGCGTACTTTATCTACATTCTCGATTTGGTTCAAGAAACCATTCGCGCTTCTTCTATCATTGGGCTTCACACTTGGAAATATGATCTTTATCTTTGCGGCCATCTATGTCCTCACCGCTAGTCTTGGTCGTAGCGTATCGTACTGGCTCATCGCTGGATTGTGGAGTCTGACATATTTTGTGACTCTCGTGCCCATATCTATCAATGGATATGGTGTTCAGGAATTTTCGCTTACCTATTTACTTGCAAAGCTTGGTGGATTGGATCACGCTCAAAGCGTCACGATCGCTGTACTCATTCGCTTGCTTTTCATTCTTGCATCCACACCTGGCGCGGTGTACTTACCCTCGATCATGGCTGCTATGAATCTCAGACGCGCCTCTGAAATCAACGAACTGTGAGGGTAGATATTTATCAAATGCGTATCCTTATCATTAACAGCGAATATCCTCCGATTGGTGGTGGCGCGGGCAATGCGAGTGCCAACATCGCGCGTCTGTTGGCTCGCATGGGAAATGACATTGTTTTTGTGACTGCGCATCTTAATGGGCTGCCGTATGAAGAAGTACGCGATAGAGTTCGTATTATTCGCGTCCCGGCGTTTAGACGTTATATAGATCGCTCCACGGCTTTCGAGCAATTGTCTTTTATATTTGCCGCCTCTGCGCGAAGCCTCAGATTAGCCCCGCTGTTTAAGCCGAATGTCACCTTGGCTTTTTTTGGCATCCCTTCCGGCGCGATAGCTTGGCTTCTAAAGATTCTCTATAAAGTACCTTATATTGTTTCTTTGCGTGGCGGCGATGTACCCGGCTTCCGACCATATGACTTCAAGACTTTTCATAAACTGCTTGGCCCCTTCCTGCGCGTCATCTGGCATGGCGCGTTCGCTGTCATCGCCAATAGCAAAGGTCTACGAGATTTTGCAGTTGCCTTCGAACCAAATATTGACATCCCTATCATCCCGAACGGAGTAGAGGTCATGCACTTTGACGCAGGTGAACGCGATTGGTCAACACCATGTCTGCTTTCCGTCGGGCGCGTGGTTTATCAAAAGGGATTTGACCTGGGCCTGCGTACCCTCGCACAACTCAAAGATCTTGATTGGGAATGGCATATCGCAGGCGATGGCTCACAAATGGAATCTCTTAAGTCACTGGCGCGCCAACTCGGCATCAGCGAGCGCGTCACTTTCCTCGGCTGGCAGTCACGCGAGGATTTGGTGAAGTGGTATCATCAGTCGAACCTGTTCCTTTTTCCATCCCGTCACGAAGGGATGCCGAATGCTGTGCTCGAAGCAATGGCTAGTGGATTGCCCGTTATCGCCACGAGAATCGCCGGTAACGAGGAACTTATTGTGGACGGTGTGACGGGCATGCTGGTGAATGCCGAAGATATGGATTCACTCCGCGCTGGCCTGCGCAAGCTCCTCGTCGATGAGAAGATGCGGAGGCAAATGGGGCAGGCCTCCCGTCAAAGAGTCGAACAAAAATACTCGTGGGAAAACGTCGCCCACCAGTATTCTGAAATGTTAGAGAAAATAGCATAACGGAGTCCAAAGTCTTCAGACTTTGGAAACCCGACGACGGGAGTCGTCGGACTCCAAAAAAGTGGTTAAACCTTATGTGTGGCATTTGCGGTCTCGCCTACTCTGACAATCAAAAACCCGAGCGCGCGTTGCTCGAAAAAATGAACGCGGCTATTGCCCATCGTGGTCCTGATAGCGACGGCTTTCACACTGACGCAGGCGTGGGATTGGCCATGCGTCGACTTGCCATTATTGACGTCAGTGGTGGCGACCAGCCAATAGCCAACGAAGATGAATCCATCTGGATCATCTTCAATGGCGAGTGCTATAACTATCCTGAGATGCGCGCTGAACTAGAGCGCCGTGGCCATCGCCTCACCACGAAGACCGACACCGAGTGCATCGTTCACTTTTATGAAGATGAGGGCGATGATTGCATCAAGCGTCTGCGTGGCATGTTTGCCCTCGCACTCTGGGATGATAAAAAGCGTCGCTTGCTTTTAGGCCGTGACCGCCTCGGCAAGAAGCCGATGTACTACACAATTCAAAACGGCACGATTTATTTTGGCTCCGAATTAAGCGCAATTCTTACCGCGCTCCCGCACAAACCCGAAATTAATCTCGAAGCCCTTGACCTTTATCTCAGCCTGCAATACATACCTGATCCGCTCACAATTTATGAGGGTATTTTTAAGTTGCCGCCCGCACACATTCTGGTTTGGGAAAACGGCCAGGCGCACATCCAGCGTTATTGGGATTACACCTACCAGCCCAAATGGACAGTCTTGCCGCCCGCACACATTCTGGTTTGGGAAAACGGCCAGGCGCACATCCAGCGTTATTGGGATTACACCTACCAGCCCAAATGGACAGTCTCCGAAGATGAACTGATCGAAGAATTACGCGCTCGCCTCCGCGAGGCTGTCAAAATGCGCCTGCTTAGCGAACGTCCGCTCGGCGCACATCTGAGCGGCGGCATCGACTCGAGCATCATTGTGGCACTTATGTCTGAGTTTGCGAGTGGTCCTGTCAAAACGTATTCGGCTGGCTTCGAGGAAGAGAGCTTCACCGAACTGCCGTATGCTCGTGCTGTGGCCGAGAAGTATGCCACAGATCATCATGAGTTCACCCTCACATACGGCGATGTCCCAGCTACCCTCGAAAAAATTGCTTATCACTTTGGTGAGCCGTTTGCGGATGCGTCCGCCATTCCGCTCTATCATCTGTCAGTGATGACCCGTGAACACGTCACTGTCGCGCTAAATGGGGACGGCGGTGATGAGGACTTCGCGGGCTACCAGCGTTACTGGCTGGACGGATTTGCCAACCTCTACGCGCGGGCGCCTCGCTTTCTGACCCGTGGCCTGGTTCCGTCCATTGTGCGTCTCTTCCCCGATAATGAGGACCGCCCTGTAGGACAGAGTCTCGTCGATGGGCTGAAACGCCTTGAGCAACTTCCCGAAATCGACTCGCGTGCTAGCATCCTGCGCTGGGGCTCGTACTTCTCGCCGCGTCAACGTGCTGCGTTATGGAAGCCTGAACTTTGGCAAATGTTCTGTGCAGATAACGCGCAATCAATATTGGCAAAGCAATTTGACTCTGCCGAAGGTTCGTACCTCGACAGGACTCTCTACACGGATTTACATACCTATCTCCCCGGTGATCTGCTCGTTAAAGCCGATCGTATGACGATGGCTGCCTCACTTGAAGGCCGTTCGCCGTTTCTTGACCATGAAATCGTAGAATGGGCAGCTCGGGTTCCGAATAAGTTCAAAGTCCGTGGCAGAAGCGGGAAATACCTGCTCAAGAAGGCATTTGACAAAGAGTTGCCTGATGCCATTAAAGGCCGCGGCAAGCAGGGATTTGGAATCCCCGTCTCGGCTTGGTTCCGTGGGCCACTATATGATTGGTCGAAGAAAATGCTATTGGCAGATGGGAGCCCACTGCATCAGTGGTTTGATCGTAACGCGCTGAGCAAAGTCATCGAAGAACACCGCAGCGCCCGTGTCGATCACGGCAAGCGACTATATGCTTTGTCGATGCTGGCTGTGTGGGCGAATCAGAATTTATAAATTCGCATTTCCCGAGGTCTCTTAATGCCTTTTTACGAAAACTATCTTCTTCGAGGCGGTAATGTCACCCGAGTTGGACAGGGTATTATTGCGCGTGAGCTACGTAATCGCTTGCGACTTTCGCTGAAGTTGCGAGGCAAAACAAGCCTTAAAACGCTTGAGTTGGGACCTGGAAAGGGTTATTTTGCCAGGATGGTATCGGAGCTGGGTTGGAAGTATCAAGCCGTAGATGGAAGCTCCTCGATTGTGAAGTCTTTGAAGGATGCGGGATTCCATGTTACAGAAGCCTTTGTCCCGCCAATCCCGGAAGATGTCGGGGATGGGTACGATTTGGTTCTGATGGAACACTTTATCGAGCATATGGACTCGTCCCTCTCTGCGAGAAAGCTGGTTGAATCGATTCACGTACTTCTCGCTGATGGTGGCCTGATTTTTATTGTCGCTCCAGATTATCTTGCGCATGGAACCAACTTTTGGGATTGCGACTATACACATGCTTTCGTAACAACGTTACAGCGATTGCGACAATTGCTAGTAGATTGTGGTTTTGAGGTCCGTTATACTGGCTATGAGACTCTCGGAATACAGGGCGCATTTATTACTTGGCTTATCTCGTCTTTGACCCATTTGGCATTTGCAACCTTCTTGCCTCAAGCCTTAAGCCTATTTTTGAAGCGTTCTACAGATTTAAGCAATAAATGGAAAAATGTGTTGTTGCGGAGTTGTATTGTCGTTGGGGTAAAAAATGAAACACTATCGAGATAGTTTAACAAAGGGGAAAATTTTGCATTTCAGGATAAGCTCGTATGAACAAGCTCAAAGTTTCCGTTTTGATACCAACCTATAATCAGCAGGATGTGGTTGAGCAGACACTCATGTCCACGTTGGAGCAAGATTATGATCAGTTGGAAGTTATCGTGAGTGACGATGCTTCAACAGATCGAACTCCCGGAATTTTAAAGAGTCTACAGGGAAAATATTCCGGGCGTTTGAAGGTCTTTCTGCATCAAGCTAATTTAGGGGTTACCAAGAATCATACGCGTGGGTTGATGGAATGTGATGGGGATTATGTGGCTTTTCAGGATGGAGATGATATATTCCTGCCGGGAAAGATACAAAAACAGATATCTTTTATGCAGGAAAGAAAGGATTGCACGATCAGTTTTCATGATGTTGATGTTTTTGATTCGATAACGGGGAAGAGTTTGTACCTTTGGTCTCATCGCTTCGGTCGTCGCAATGGCGGGATTAAAACACTAGTCCGCTATGGAAATTATTTACCTTCGGTTTCGGTGATGGTCCGCAGAAGCAATTTGCCGGAATATGGTTATGATGACAGAATTCGCATTGGCTCTGATTGGTTATTATGGTTGGATGTTTTGTCTCGTGGAAAGGGAAGAATTTGTTATATTGATGAGGTCCTTGCCAGGTATCGTCGCCATCCTGGGAATCTGACAAATGAATCTGGTTGGAAATACGAAGACCAAATGGTAACTCTGGCGTTGATAGCAACGAAATGGCCTGATTTGTTATCCGCCGCGCGATTGCGACTTTCAGAAATTCAATTTATGCAAGCCCTTAGTGCTCTTTCTAATAAAAGATTCAGTGACGCCAGTCATTTTCTGTGGGGGGCGCTTGTGGCAGGTTTTCCGTTCGCTCCATGGAGCAGGTTGATCTGGAGAGAGCTTTTATTTCTATGGCGATATCAAAATGCCGACGATAGCATTCTAAGGAGTATTGTTTCATAAAAAACATTTGCTCGTCCTGATGATGAATATGAAAAATACTGTATCAATGCCGCCCTCGAAGTTGTCTTTCTATATAAATGTAATTAAGATTACGTTTGCCATTCTGTTGGTTGGATTTGTCCTCTCACAAACGGATTTATCTAGCTTGGGCGCACTACTTCAGAAGATTTCATCTTTCTGGCTCATATTCGCTTTTTTGCTTTTTGCGCTGTTGGTTGTAATTAAGGCCATGCAATATCACATACTGCTTGAGAAGAAAACTGCTTATCCAGGCGTATTGAATGTAGTGATAGTACAGAATGCTGTATCTAATTTCGTGGCTACGGGTGCAGGGATTGCTTCGTATCTTACGTTATTCCGCTTGGAGCAGGGTGTCAAGTTGAGCCGCTCCGCCCTGGCGTTTTTGTTGGCCAAGGTTGGTGACCTGATCTCGATCTGGTTATTTATGCTGATTTCTAGCCTGGTTCTCTGGCCGCAGGTGACTTCATTGCACGGGCTAATCGTTTTGTTGCTGACTATCATCAGCTTGGCGATACTCTTTTTTTGTATAGTCGTTTTTTTGCGCCAGAAATTTGTTTCCATGCTAGCCTGGCTTGTGAACGTTTTGAAACTCTCGCGATTTGGTTTCATTAATAAACTAATGGACTTACTATCCAGTCTAGCTGAGCAGAAACATAGCTTCGTCTTCCATATGGTGGGCATCGGTGTTGTCTTCTCGCTCGTGTACATGGCTGTCACCATGGCATGGATTTATGCCAGCCTCCAAACTTTCTCGTTTTCTATCGGCATTTTGCCTGTGATTTTTGTCAATATCTTCATGCAGTTGATCTCATACCTGCCCATTCAAGTCTTTGGTGGGCTCGGCGTTAACGAGACAACCTCGCTGTATCTCTATGGCATCTTCGGCTTTCCCCAAAACGAACTGGCGGCAGTATTGATAGCCACCCGTCTCCTTTTCTACCTGACGAATCTGGCAGTACTGTTATACCTACCGGTATACACGTTGTTTTATTCCCCCAAAACAGCAGAGAAACATTAACCGTTATATGATACTTTGAAATTTGAATTCGGCTTGCATGTTATACTCACCCCGCAAAAATTCCTTCATGCAATGATGAAAATCCCCGCGCCAGCATCCCTTTTTAGACGCCTACTTATATTTTCCGCCTTTTGTTTCCTGGTAATCAAAGCGTCCCTGGAATTCCAGGTCATCGCGCAAGGTACGGGTGCATGGATGGCAGGTTTTTCGTTCAAGTGGGGAATGATTTTTTTTGCATTTATCATATTCTCCCTCCTTCTGCTTTTGTTGGTATTTTTTGCTGTATGGCTCCCTGAACGCCTTCACCCAATAAGGCTGAAACTTATTGCCTTTCGTTCGCGCCTCGGAGGGCTTCGCTGGATCCTTATCGCACTGCTGTTGATTGCGCCGGTTTGGTTGTTGCAATATACTTTGTGGGGGGTGATCTTTCATGGAACATACCTGCGCTTACTGGCATGGTTTCTTGAAATCATTATATTGACCTTTTTGTTAAGCAACGGGGAACATCATCGGGAATGGGCTGTCGCCATGCTTTCCATTTTGGCCAGTGGCGTAACCTTTGCTGTAGTATCCACTTTGAGAAATGTATCGGACTATCCCTTTTCGCTTGGCTGGTCGGAGGGGAATCGTCTATGGGATTACTCGGTATTGTTTGGCAGTCAGCGTTACATGTATGACCAGCCGTTTGTCCCGTATCTTGAATTAGGTCGCCAGATTGTCGGTGGACTTCCATTTTTGTGGCCTCATCTCACCATTGCGCAGGAACGCTTTTGGTTGGGGATCATCTATGTACTACCCTATATGCTGCTTGGATGGATCACTTTTTACAGGAGCAATCCAAGGAACTTGGCGTGGATCGCCATTGGCTTGTGGGTCTATCTTTTCCTCGACCAGGGCCCAATAGTTGGGAGGCTCTCCTTTGCAGGGTGGTCGTCTGAGTCGTGAGGCTTGGAAACGTGCAATCACGCTCGGGATGGCTGGATTACTTGGCGGATATATCATTCCCAGCTTAATCAATCTTTGGCAAAACCAGATCAGCGCGACCATGGCTCCAAGCAGCCTTGGCGCTGTTGTGACGCGCCAGCCTCTTTTATGGTATCGCCTGCTTCCCAATGCGACTTATGGCTATGGCATAGTGGTGGGTTTATTGATTGCCATAACGCCATTGGTAGTTCTGCTCACATATCTCGCGGTGACCTGCCAGTGGGCGCTCAATGCCTGGAAAAAACTCGCTATTCTCCTGCCTCTTCTTGTCTTTGTTGCCGTCGGATTAGTGGCCAGCGTCAAAATTGGCGGAGGCGGTGACTTGCATAATGCCGATATGTTCCTGATTGGCTTATTATTCACTGCTGCAATTGCCTGGCGTAATGGTGGTAGTGATTGGTTTGGCAAATTGATGAGTTCGCCCTTTTGGATAAAAGCATTGTTGATCATTCTGCTTGTTATCCCAGCTTTCAACTCACTAATGAGTCTGCGACCCCTAGCTTTCTCCAATTCACTTGAAAGGTTGTCTACGCTTACAGATACGGAAAATACGAAGTCACTCGGCTCTTTGTCATCCCCAGATGTTATTGACCGTGAATTGAATATTCTTCGGGATGAGGTAGCCCAGGCGCAGAAAAATGGTGAGGTGCTCTTCATGGATCAACGACAACTGCTGACCTTTGGCTATATAACCGGTGTTCCATTCGTTCCTGAGTATGAAAAGAAACTTTTGATGGATCAATCCTTGAGTTCTAATGTCGAATATTTCAAAGGCTTCTACGACGATCTAGCTGCTCATCGCTTTTCGCTGATCGTCAGCGAACCTTTGCATACGCCGATCAAGGACAGTTCCTACCAGTTTGGCGAGGAAAATAATGCCTGGGTAAAATGGGTCGCCAACCCAATTCTGTGTTATTACGAGCAAAAGCAAGTGCTGAAAGAGGTTAACGTGCAGTTACTTGTCCCTAAAACTGAGCTAGTGAATTGTTCTGCACAGTTGCCGTAAGAGGAATCAACGTTGAATTTAAATTATATTGCTCTTCGACTGGTGCGTCACTATCTGCCTGAATCGGTGGCGCGACTTTTATTAAAACGGAGATGGCTCATTCGTCCCGGTCTGGAATCGAGCGATCCAGTTGCGGCGGCGAAACGTTATTTTGAGGCACTTTCCGAAATTGGAAAATCTGTCAAGGGAAAACGTATCCTCGTATTTGGTTATGGCGGACGCTTTGCCGTGGGGGTTGAACTGCTCAGGTATGGCGCGGCGCATGTGGTACTATGCGACCATTTCGTTCTGCTCGATCGGGAGCGCAACCTGGAACTCCTTCCTCAGTATGAGGAGTATCTTGCAGTTGATGGCAATGATATTCAACCACGCCCACAATTTATTACACTACTTCATGGGGATATTCGGGAGAGTTCAATACAAAATCAAATCCAGCCCGTGGACTTGGTGTTGAGCATGTCTGTCTATGAGCATCTGGATGACGTGGAAGGCATCACACGCTCCCTGGCTGCATTGATCAAACATGATGGTCTGCACATCCACTTTATCGATTTGCGAGACCATTATTTTAAATATCCTTTTGAAATGCTCACTTTCTCCGAGCGCGTATGGAAGTCATTTCTCAATCCAACTAGCAATCTGAATCGTTTGCGCTTGCCTGATTATCAGCGAATTTTCAATGAGTCTTTTCAAAAAGTGAATGTTCTTGTTCTTGACCGCTGTGAGAAAGAGTTTGGGGCAGTGCATAAACGTATTCGCCCTGAATTTTTGACGGGCGATGCTTCTGTTGATTCTGTTGCCCTGATACGGGTTGTCGCTCAACACCCGTTCTCGCCGAGATGATATTCCACTTCGCTGCCTAGGTGCGATTTTTTCATTAAACCTCGCTCTGTGATTCGCTAACCTCCGCGAATTGTTTACTGCTCAAATACATGATGCACACGAACCGCTCACCACTGAGCCCCCACGTTCGAATGAAAATGCTGAAAGAAACGTGCAGGGAGACACTGCCTGTACTGGACGGACAATCCAGGGAGTCACGGAGTTTTTCCTTTGGTTTTCTCAGTGTCTCCGTGACTCAGTGGTTCAAAAAGTGTGCCAGTTGTCTCTGTCTACTAAAGATTAGCGAAAATTCACAGATCGTAAACTGACAGAAAAAGCGTCGACGACTTTTGCAAGAGGCCTATTGAAGCCAATGGTAATGCAATCACGCATTTCAGCATTTCTCTCTCGTAATGAAAGATTCATTCCTATATTTCTTTTTCTCCTCTTTCTTGCGGTTTCTGTGCCGGGCATTAACTGGGGAACCCCTCAAGTCTGGAATCCGGATGAATTAGTGGGGCGTGTTGATCTTGCTCTTGGCGGCGAAATTCAATTTGACGAAAACGAACCGGATTTTAATTATCCATCCCTGCCGAAATACGTGATGTATGGGATTGGGAAAATCGTTTACGGGCTTGGATATTCCCGAAGCGCTTACATTATTTCTGTGCGTTTGTTTTCAGCCTTTCTGGGCGCCCTGGCAGTTGTTCTGGTCTATTATCTTGCGCGAAGGATCAGCACTAATTCATTGACAGCCGCGCTGGCTGGATTGCTAATGATCGCCAGTGGTGTTGTTCCTGCGAATGCCCGATTTGGTCACAATGACCTCTATCTACAATTATTTTCCATTCTCTGTGTGTATTTTCTAATCAATTATCAAGCTTCAAAAAATCGGCTTTGGATGTACGGTTCGTTCTTCGCGGTGGGACTCGCTGCTTCCAGTAAATATACGGGTGGAAGCCTGATCCTTGTGCCGCTGTTTACTTTGATCTTTATTGATTGGAGTGATGTCCGCAAGAATTGGTTACAAACGTTCGAAATATTGTTTATCGGACTTAGCTTAAGCTTTTTGGGATATGCTGCGGGGACACCCAAATCATTGCTGTGGATGTCGTTTTACTTCAAGCGAGTCATGCCGGCGCTCACCCGCTATCCGCAGTATGGACTCCAGCCAAACAGCACGATTGGTTTGTTTGGACAGTGGGCTACATTTATTGATGCGGTAGGTCTTTTCATTTTTTGTCTTTTCATGTTTGCGTTTATCTGGTTCGCCGTGAAATTGATTCTCATTCACTTTGGCAAAGCGCATATGGAGGAGAATCAAAAGCAGGCCGTATTGATCCTAATTGTTGCCTTAGTTTTCTTCGATTTGCCGTTCATGATCTCGGTAAATTATATTCCTCGCTATTTCATTCCCTTCGTGCCGTTCTTCTCGATCCTTGCTGCTCTTTTTGTAAGAGAGATAACCGAACTTTCCACTCAAAAAGGATTCCGCTATGGGCAGGCGGGAATCAATCTCATACTTTTTATTGGGATTTCTTATTCCCTGTTGCGACTGGTTAGCACCGCTTTATTGTTTATGAACGATGCCCGCATGCCTGCCGGCGAATATTTACAAACTCTTCGTGGCGGTACAGTGGTTGAATATACCCTGTACCCGCCCAATATTCCATACGAGCGTTTCTTCAAAGCGCGTAATTACCCCATCTTCTTCATAAAATATCCTGGACAGGAGGTACCCACCAATAAAGCCTTTCAATATAACCAGGGTGAGGAAGGCTTGATCGAGCGAAAAGTGGACTACCTCGTTATAGATACGTTCACATACTCACGTCTCTCAGACCCATACACTTGCGAAGCCAATCCTGTGGAGTGTGATTTCTTCAAGAAATTGCTGGCGGGTCAAACTCATTTTCGATTGATAAAGGAATTTATCTATAAAATACCGCCCTATCTTCCGCAAGTGACTATCTCTGCCGTTAATCCGGAAATCCGGATCTACGAATATTCACCATAAAGTTTTGTCTATTTTATAAAATGTCCTACTTCATATACCGCCCCGAAAATGGGCGGTATGCTTTTCATTTGGATCAAATGACCCTTCGAGAAGGCCTTATGCGCCGCATTAGCAATATCCTTTTCAGTGGAAAAATGTTCATCGCGGATATCATGACCAAGCAGCCAGAACATAGTGACCATAAACGGTCGTTCGACCGGCGTCCCATAGACCATCTGACCGCCGGGCTTGAGTACGCGTCTTATCTCGACGAAAGCCTGCTCCAGTTCAACCATCTTTAAGTGCTCCAGTATGCTGATCAGCAATACTGTGTCAAAGTAGTTGTCGTCATAAGGCATGTTTAATACATCACCTGCATGCAGGACAAGAGGAATTCCTAGTGGCTCAAAAATAGACTTGACTACATCGATATCTGCTGTCAAATCTAAGCCATGAATTTCGTTGTAACAATCGTGTAGGCTGGGAAAAGCCAATCCAGTTCCAAAGCCAACTTCGAGCACGCGCTCACCGCCTGTACACTCGCCTAATGCTAGTTCTACACGGCGGCGATACATTTTTCCAAAAACAGGCCAATAATAATATTTGATAGGATCGTACTTATTTACGCCCTTATACTGGTTGGCGGGCAATAATTTTAGTTTTGGGAGCATACTCATTCCTATACAAATTTAATTCTTCGTGCTGCAAAAGCGACCATATACATTAATAACATGCCATGTTTCCAGCGCGAGATGTTCGTGGTGCCATAAGTGCGTTCACGATAGCGAATGGGCAAATCGACAATCTTGCGGTTGAGTTTGGCTGCACCGAAGATAAGATCGAAATCACCGAAAGGGTCAAATTCGCCAAAGTAGGCGCGGTTGGCAGCGATTTGTTCATAATCTTTCCGCCACAAAACTTTTGTGCCGCATAATGTATCCTTAATGGGTTGGCCTAACAGCCACGAGAAGGCCATGCTAAAGAACTTGTTGCCCAAGAAGTTCAGTGTGCGCATGGCTTCCTTCTCCATTGGATAGACCAACCTTACGCCATTGATGAACTCACCTTTCCCGGAAGCCAATGCGTCATAAAAGCGAGGCAAATCCTCAGGCGGGACAGTTAAATCTGCATCCAGGATCATAAGGATATCGCCCTTGGCTTTCTCGAAGCCAAGACGAATGGCATCAGCTTTGCCTATGCCCTTTTGACGCAGGAGCAAGCTTGGGGTCCGAGGATGAAGCGAAATTTCTTTTTCGATGGTCGCGTACGTATTATCTTTGGAATGTCCTTCTACAAAAATGAGTTCGGTCGCACATCCCATCTGAGGGAGTCTATCAAAGATAGATTTGATGTTGCCGGCTTCATTGCGTGCCGCGACGATCACCGAGACACTTGGATTTTCTACAGTTTGAGGCGTGGGCTTTGCAATAACAAGAGTTGAAAGTGCAAAGTCTCGGAAGGGCCACAGTCGAACAAGAATGCGATTTGCAAAACCGCCAAGCGGTAAAGGCCACAGAATTTCTTTGGATGTTTGAATGGTCTCGAAACCGGCCAAACGTAACATGTTGTAAACATCTTCCTGAGTGAGCCAGTTTTGATTGAGCATAGGTGCGGCAAGGTTGAAGTTCTGTGCCAAAGTGAGTGGTGTTTGCCAGACATGATTGTAAAAATTGATGATGAGCCGGGTACCCGGTATGCAAAGCCGACGAGTTTGCTCGAAGACGCGCTGCACATCCCACAGGTCGTTGACGGTATCTGAAAAGATGATGATATCGAACGGGCCTTGAATGGATGAAAGATCATGCGCGTCGATCTGGTGAAATTCGAGTTCGGGATGCAGTTCTTTTGCACGGCAAATCATCTCAGCCGAAAAATCAATCCCTACTCCGTAAGATGGCTTCACTGTAGCCAACAGTCCGCCACTGCCGCAACCAATTTCAAGTACGCGCTGGTTTGGACTGACGTGGAAACGATAGACTTCGGCAAGCCTACGGTGATACCAGCTGCCCATGCCAGTCCAGGAATCGCGCTTGCGCGCGATCTTATCCCAATGTGCAGCACGAGTTTGCTGGTAGATTTTTCCCGCTTCGTCAAAGGGTGGGTCGACGTTCATAGCGGCATGATTTTACCTGAATATTTACCAATGAGGCCCAAATTTGTGATGTCTGAAGGAGTTGGTCTTGACCCCGACTCGAATGCGGTTATAATTCAGTGACTGAATTTTGGAATAAGTACTGTGATGGAATCAGCAAACGACGAACAGCGTGAACTCTCCCTTCTCGAGAAAATCGAGAGCGATCCAAACGTAAACCAGGCTACCCTCGCCACACAATTAGGTGTTGCGGTAGGCACTGTCAACTGGCATTTAAAGCGACTGATCGCGAAAGGCGCGGTAAAAGTCTCGCGCGCCGAGCGCAAGAAACTGCGTTATATCATCACGCCTGAAGGTCTTGCTTTGCGTGCTCGCCTCGCAGTGGATTACGTTGAGCGCTCGTTCACACTTTATCGCCGGACACGCCAGCGTGTGAAAGAACACATTGCAGAGATCCGCCGTGCTGGTTACGACCATGTTCGCATCGTTGGCGAAGGCGATGTGGCTGACATCTGTAAGTTGACCTGTCTTGAGCAAGGGATAGCGGTGGTGAAAGATAAAGATGTGCCCGCGCTTGTTTTGGATGGGTTGAAAGTGCGGTTGGAGGGACTAGAATGACCGACAAACATGTGTTGATTACGGGTGGCGCAGGCTATATCGGTTCTCTCTTGACCTCGGAACTGCTCCGCGCAAATTACAGAGTCACCGTCCTTGACTCGCTCCTATTCGGCGGCGAATCGCTCCTTCCGTTTTTGCACCATCCCAACTTTCACTTCATTAAAGCAGATGTGACAGAGCCACGTGCGGTCAAGGATTCAGTCAAAGACGGCTGGCAAAAACCAAATGCGGTTGTCCACCTTGCAGCGATTGTCGGCTTTCCCGCATGCCAGGCAGTGGGGAGACAAGTCGCATGGAAGTACAATGTCGACGCCACGAAAATGGTCTTTGAGCAGTCAGCAGATTTGGGCGTTGCGCGATTTGTTTTTGCATCCACCTACAGCAATTATGGATTGGCAGCAAATGGCAAGCCGGTCACGGAAGAATCCCCTTTAAATCCACAATCGATCTATGCCGAGACAAAAATCGCAGCAGAAGAATTTTTGCTTTCACAAAAAGACACAATCTGCGCGCCGATGTCATTCCGTTTTGCTACATTGTATGGAATTTCTCCACGTACGCGTTTCGATTTGATCGTTAACCAGTTTGTGCTAGATGCCTATACCAAGCGGGAATTGTTGATTTATCAGCGAGGCTATTCACGTTCATTCGTTCATGTAATGGACGTGACTCGTGGAATTATGATGGGTTTGGAAGCAGATGAGAAGAAGGTATGTAATCAGGTTTTCAATCTAGGAACGGATAAGGGTAATTACACCAAAGACCAGATTGTGAATCTGGTGCTTAAGCGCCTGCCCGAAACTGTAGTCGAATATAGAGATTTGACATTCGGTGGTGACATGCGCGATATAACGGTTTCTTTCGAAAAGGTAAAGCGTGTGCTTGGATACGAGACAACATTAACTGTGGATGACGGTATTCGCGAGGTCCTTCACGCGTTGAAAACTGGTTTGATCCGTAACCCATTAGATGAAAGATACCGGAACGCGCAGTTTATAGTGCAGTAAACCAAGCTCAGTGCGCCGTCCTCGGCTCACATAATCGCCGCCGAGGACGGCGGCAGGAGCACCCTGGGAGAATCCATGGCTGAAAACTTTTGGCAAGATAAATGTGTAATCGTCACAGGTGGCGCGGGCTTTCTTGGTTCATTTGTCATCGAAAAGCTAAATGAGCGTGGCGCGACGGATATCTTTATCCCCCGTATTGAAAACTATAACCTTGTCGATCCAAATGAAATTCGGCATATGTATACTGATTCGCTCAGAAACGTTGATCCCAAGAACGTAGTCATTATTCATCTTGCAGCGAATGTTGGCGGCATTGGTGCAAATCGTGAGCATCCCGCCGAATTTTTTTATAACAATTTGATGATGGGTGTAGAGTTAATGCATCAGGCTTACAAGAATGGGGTAGGCAAGTTCGTCGCGATTGGTACTGTTTGCGCCTATCCAAAGTTCACGCCGGTCCCGTTCAAAGAAGATGACCTATGGAATGGCTATCCCGAAGAGACAAATGCTCCTTATGGCCTTGCCAAGAAAATGATGCTTGTTCAGGCTCAGGCGTATCGCCAGCAGTATGGATTCAACGCTATTTTTCTTTTGCCTGTAAATCTCTACGGTCCGCGTGATAACTTCAACTTACATACATCCCACGTTATCCCCGCTCTGATTCGCAAAGCCGTAGAAGCAGGCGAGCGCGGCGATAAGGAGCTGCCGGTATGGGGTGATGGTTCCCCAACGCGCGAATTCCTGTACGTGGAAGATGCCGCGGATGCAATTGTCACCGCCACTGAGAAATATAACGGCGATCTGCCTGTCAATCTTGGTTCTGGCTATGAAATTTCCATCAAAGATTTGGCCGACACGATCGTGAAGATGACAGGTTTCCAGGGCAAACTTATCTGGCAGACTGACCAGCCCAATGGCCAACCTCGCCGCGGATTGGATGTTTCGCGTGCAAAGAAATTATTCGGTTGGAGCGCGCAAGTCCCGTTTGAAGAAGGCATACGGCGGACAGTGGAGTGGTTTAAAGCCAATCGGGATAAAATTCGCTAATTACCAGGAATGCGGACTTCAGCCCGCCCTCCGGAATATCGATGACTGAACTTATAAAGCACGAACCCACTACCATTTACATCAAACCCACCAAGGGCCTGGCTGCACTAAACCTGCGCGACCTGTGGATTTACCGTGAACTAGTTTATTTCATGGTGTGGCGCGATGTGAAAGTCCGCTATAAACAGACCCTTTTAGGTATGGCCTGGGCCGTCATTCAACCTGTGATGACCATGCTTGTGTTCACTTTCCTGTTTGGCAAAGTGGCAAAACTGCCTACTGACGGTGTTCCTTATCCAGTATTTTCATTCACCGCCTTATTGCCATGGGGACTCTTCGTAACTGCACTGAATCAGGGCAGTCGCTCGCTCGTCGCTCACAATAACATGGTGACCAAAATTTACTTCCCGCGGTTGATCCTCCCAATGGCTTCGGTCTTCGCGGGGCTGGTGGATTTTGCCATCGCTTTCTTTATTCTTATTGCCTTGATGCTTTACTATCATGTGACGCCCGCGTGGAACGCGTTGTGGACACTCCCGCTTTTCCTCCTGCTTGCGCTGATCACTGCCCTCGGCGTGGCGTTATGGCTTTCGGCTATTAATGTGAAATATCGCGATGTGAATCAAGCCCTACCGTTTCTGACGCAATTTTGGCTGTTCGCGACACCTGTGGCGTATTCTTCCAAAGTTATCTCAGAAAAATGGCAGATCCTCTATTCCATGAACCCAATGGCTGGCGTGGTCAATGGATTTCGCTGGGCACTGCTTGGTTCCGGTAACGGGCCTGACATCACCTTATGGGTCTCAGCAATTATTTCTGTGTTGATATTTGTTTCTGGCCTATTTTATTTCCGCAGCACGGAAAAAACATTTGCGGACACGATATAAATTCGTCCTGCCTGCACCGCCCGTGCCTACCGGCCCCGTGCCGTCCCGCACGGGACGGTGCAGGGTAGGTATGCGCCACGTCCTGGCTCGCCTGTGCCTGCGCCACAGGTGCAGGCGGACGGGACAGGGCAGGCATGTGTGAGCGGAGGGGCCGAATGCTCGTAGCAGCCCCGCAGTCGAAGGACGAGGTCGCCCGATAACCTGCGCTTCGACTTCGCTACGCTCCGCTCAGCGCGAGGAAAATTTAGATGACTACAGCAATCAGTGTAAAAAATCTCGGCAAACAATACCGCATTGGCGCGGCGGAGACAAGATTCCGCTATAACATGCTCCGCGACGTGCTGATGGATACATTCTACGCGCCTATAAGATTGGCAAAAGCGTTGGTGGGTAAGTCTGACCGCAGGACGAACCAAAACTTTGTCTGGGCGTTGAAGGACGTGTCTTTCGATCTTGAAGAAGGTCAAGTCCTTGGTATTGTGGGACGTAATGGTGCAGGCAAAAGTACTTTGCTCAAACTCCTCTCACGCGTCACTGAGCCGACGGAAGGCACAGTCAGCGTGCGTGGTCGCGTAGGGTCATTGCTCGAAGTAGGCACAGGTTTTCACCCTGAGCTCACAGGCCGAGAAAACATCTACATGAACGGTGCGATTTTGGGAATGAAGCGCGCCGAGATTGATTCTAAATTTGATCAAATCGTCGATTTTTCCGAAGTGACTCAATTTATTGATACACCTGTCAAACGTTATTCATCGGGCATGTATTTGCGTTTAGCCTTTGCAGTCGCCGCGCATCTCGAGCCTGAAATCCTCGTCGTGGATGAAGTACTAGCAGTAGGTGACGCCGAATTCCAGAAAAAATGTCTTGGCAAGATGGGTGATGTGGCCCAACAAGGTCGGACCATTTTGTTCGTCAGTCACAATATGTCTGCAATTTTGCGACTCACACAGGAAGCGATTGTCTTGAATAAAGGTCACTTGCTCATGCGCGGACCCACTCAAGAGGCGGTTGACTTCTATCTCTCATCAGGGCAAGCTCAAGCTGGTGAGCGTGTTTGGGACGCGGATGAAGTCCCAGCTTCGAGCGCTCCATTCAGACCGTGCAGCCTCAGGGTCAAGGATCGACGCGGGAAGGTTGTAGATACTGTCCGTTCCACTGAACCTGTCATGGTTGAGTTCGAATACAGGCTCGACGCCCACGTCACTGGTCTACGCGTTGGCTTTTATCTCAACACCATGCGCGGCGAGTATGTGTTGACTTCCTTTGATACCGATGAGCCAAAGCTCTTCGAAAAATTCGATTCGCGTAAAGCGGGTCGTTATATCAGCCGCGCGGAGATCCCTGCCGATGTTTTCAATGAAGGCCGGTATGGTCTCGGCGTGAATGCGAGTTCGTTTGGAGTGCGTCGTTACTTTATGGATGAAAACGCCCTGGCCTTCAATGTGGATATTTCAGGCGCGCCTGGCACGCAATGGCCTGAGCCGCGCGTCGGCCCCATCCGCCCGCGGCTTAATTGGAAGATCGAAAAACTGGATTAAGAGATTCACCGCGAAGAGCGCGAAGATTCTAAAAGTTTTTCTTCGCGGCCTTACGTGCTTCGCGGTTCAAAAAATCATGGCAACGAAATCCACCTTCAAAAATTTTCTTGGCGAACTGCCTCTCACTGCCGAGCTTGATTGGATGTTTCGGCAAAAGAACCGTCCGCGCAAAGATCACTTCAACTTGGAACGTCTGCAAAAGTCTCTGCCTGCCGCGGTTGCGAAAACGATTCCTTTTGCAAGCGCTGCGCCGCGCGGCAAGAACATTTTGTTTTTTGCCACGCTTCACTATTGGATCGAACAATCCGCCTATCTTGGTCTCGCGCTCTCGGGCCTTGGGCACAAAGTCACTTTGTTAACCTTACCCTATGCCGAATGGCATAAGCAAAAGGACAATTTCACCCAGCGACAGCGCGTACTTCATACGCGCGATGCACTTTCTAGCCTATCTCCGTTGATTGAGCACGCTTCATTACTTGACCTTCGACTTGTTTCCGTTTTACCAGAGAGACTCCAAGCTGACGTAAAAGAGATCTCCCTCTGGGACGCGCAATACGCCTTGATGCGCGAAGAAGTGGACCTGAATGATTCTGAAGATCGCGCATTGTATGAGTTGCGGATTCAGCGAAACACATTTGCTGCGAAAGCCGCGCTTGAATGGATGCAATCCAGAAAACCTGATGTGGTTCTTGTTCCAAATGGTTTGATTTTGGAAATGGGCATCATCTTCCGTGTGGCGCGTTATTTGAATATTCCTGCTGTGACTTATGAATTCAACGACCAGCGCGAGCAAATCTGGCTGGCGCAGAACTCCTCCATCATGCAGCAGGACACGGATTATCTGGTGGATGCGCGCTGTCATTTGCCTATGACTGACGAAATGTTCGAGCGAGTGGCCGATCTGGAAAATGCTCGCCGTGGCGCACGTGTTTGGGGAAAATCCAAGCGTTTGTGGCAGTATGTCTCCTCACAGGGCGCAGAGACGACATACAAAATGATTGGCCTGGATGACCGGCCTGTCGTCATGCTTGCTGCGAATGTGCTGGGCGATAGCCTCACCCTCGGTCGCAACATCTTTGCCGACTCGATGACTGAATGGATCACGAAAACTGTCAAGTTTTTTGCGACTAGGCCTGAGGTCCAGATGGTGATCCGTGTGCATCCTGGCGAGACGCTTGTCCCAAAGGCGAAGTCTATGGGGCAGGTTGTCCACGACGCATTGCCTAATCTGCCTGAACATATCCACATCATCGGCGCGGCGGATAAGATCAACACCTATGATTTGATCGAGATCGCTGATTTGGGATTAGCGTACACGACCACGGTTGGACTCGAAACTGCCATGAACAGGTGCCCTGTCATTTCATGTGGTCAAACTCATTATCGCGGCCGTGGCTTTACGCTCGATCCGAATTCGTGGGATGAATATTTTGAAACGCTCGAAGAAGTATTGAGTGATTTACCCGCGTACCGCTTGAATGATAAGCAGACGGAATTTGCATGGAATTATGCATATCGCTTTTTCTTTGAATATCCGCGTCCCTTCCCATGGCGTTTGATGAATTTCTGGGATGATCTGGAAGTATGGCCTATTGAGAAAGTGTTGAGCAAAGAAGGTCAGGAATTGTTCGGAGATACGTTTGGATTTTTGGTCGGAGAGCCGTTCAAATGGTAATACGTAGGGACTGGGCTCGCCCCTATCCTGTAAGGGCGACAGCAAGGGTCGCCCCAACGAAAATTAGATGACCAATACAAAACAACAAGTGCGTGAGTTTTATGATGAGATTGGCTGGCAACAGGAGGAAGATGGCCTGTATCAAAACGCGCGCTATGATGATCTTCGCCCGGTTGTCATGGACTATATCCATAACACGCGCTTGCGTGTCAACCGTGGCATTTTACCGAACGGCCGATTTCTGTTGGATGCAGGTTCGGGTCCCGTTCAATATGATGAATACCTGACGTACTCTCAAGGTTATCAAAAACGTGTCTGTTTTGATATTTCCATTCAGGCTTTGCGCGAAGCGCGGAAGCGGATTGGCAATCATGGATTATTTGTCGTCGGCGATATAGCTAATTTGCCGTTCAAGCAAAATGCTTTTGATGGGATAGTATCTATGCACACGATCCACCACTTGCCTGCAAGCGAGCACAAGCGTGCATACAATGAGTTGTTCCGGGTACTGGCGGAAGGAAAAAGTGCGAGCATTGTTAATGGTTGGACGAATCCCACACTGACTGGCTGGCTGGATCATCTCATTATTTTCTCTCGTCGCCTGCGCCGAGTATTGCGTGGAAAACCTACGCGAGCCCAACCGCATGATGAGAAAGCTACTTTTGTCCAGAAGACGAGCGCGCGCTGGCTGAGGCGTGAATTGGGCGATACTGTTTCAGTTGAAATTATTTCCTGGCGTTCAGCATCCACGCGCACCCTCAGGACGTTCATCCACGAGAAATTTGGTGGCAAGGCGATATTACGCTGGCTTTATCATATGGAGGAAAGGTATCCCAAGTTTTTTGGCGAATACGGGCAATATCCGCTCATTGTGGTTAAAAAACCTTCTAAGGGGAAAGATGAATACTAAAAAAAAGCCTCTGCTCGAGGTTATATTTCTCCTGGTAATATCCGCAGTTGTTTATCTGCCTAACATAGGCAATTTAACTTATTTCAAAGATGACTGGTATTACATTTACGATGGCTATATTGCTGGAGCAGGTGTATTCCCATTTATGTTCAGTATTGACCGTCCTGCCCGTGGTGTGTTCTTTGAAATCTATTATTCGCTCTTTGGTCCTCAGCCTCTTCCATATCACATCGGCGTATATTTATGGCGTGCACTAGCTGCAATTAGCGCTCTTTGGTTATTTCGTCTTCTTTGGCCGAATAATAGAAAATTTACATTCTTTGGTGCACTCCTCTTTACACTATATCCTGGATATTATTGGTGGATTAGTCCGATCGAATATCAACCGATGATTGCCAGCCTTGCCATCGAAGCGCTTTCGATTGCTCTCACATTGAAAGCAATTAGATCAGTAAGCCGGAATTCTAAAATTTTCTATGCAAGCTGTGCAATCCTTACTGGATGGATTTATATTGCGCTCGTCGATTACGCAATAGGGATGGAGATATTTCGTTTTCTTTGCGTTTACTTGCTTATCAGCCGCGATTATCAATTTGCAACCATTTGGAAGAAGTTGCAGGCTTCCTTACAAGCTTGGTCATGGAATGTGGTTATTCCAGTGGGATTTGTTTTTTGGCGGACGTTTGTTTTTAACAATGAGCGAAAAGCGACCGATATTGGCTTTCAATTAGGTGCACTCATTGGTGATCCTGTTTCTACACTCATCCGATGGTTCATTCAGTTTTTTAATAGTTTGTGGAATCTTGGTGTACTGGCGTGGGTAGCTCAATTCCCGCGCTTTTTCTTTGGTCTGCGTCTGCGCGATACTATCTTTGGGCTAGTGATCGCAATAATCGTCCTGGTTTTGGTGCTGCTAGCTGAAAAACTGATAAAGCAGGGAGATGATGCGATAGCAAAAGACGCCAGGCCTGAATCAATAGCAATGCTTTATAGGGAAGCACTATTCGTTGGCGTGCTTGGAATGCTTTTCGGTATATTGCCGGTTATCATGGCAAATCGCACGATCAACATTGAAGGTTTTTCCCATTATGCTTTACCAGCATCTTTGGCCGCAGCTATTTCTCTAATTGGTTTTGTTTATATATTATCGTCCCGTCCTGCTCAATTGGTTTGCCTCGCTATCATCATCTCATTTGCAGCCTTGGCGCATTATTCGATCTCCGTTAACGTATTAAATGAGGAAAACGAGATTGAAAAATTCTGGTGGCAAGTAAGCTGGCGTGTTCCTGCGCTTCGCCCGGGAACCACTCTGGTTATTAATTATCCTTCTCCGAATATCGGCGATGATGGTTTTGGCGTCATGGAAGCAGCCAATATGATTTATTTTCCACAACCATCAGCTTCGATACCCGTCCATTACCCCGTCTCTGCAATTACTCTCAGTAATGTAAATCTGCAAGACGTGCTGGTTGGTAAACTATCCCGGCAAACTGAATATCGTAGTCATACGGTTGATTTCGATTATGGGAATGTGCTCGTTCTCAGTCAACCTACCCCTGCTTCCTGTGTCCATATTGTGGATGGGAATCAACCATTGATCTCTGCTTTGGATCCTGGGAATGTGATTCTGGTCTCGCCCTCTTCAAATATTGAAAATGTAATTGTTGATTCGGATCCATACATTCCTCAAGATTTTGCTTTTGGACCGGAGCCCGAAAAAAAGTGGTGCTACTACTTTGAAAAGGCAGAACTGGCTTTGCAACTCGGGGAGTGGGAAAAAGCTGTTTCGCTTGGTGAAGAAGCCATTCGCCTTGGCCTTCATCCTGAAGATCAATCTGAATGGATGCCTTTCCTTCAAGCTTATGCCGTGACTGGCAATGAGTTACGAGTAAAACAAACTGCCACAAAAATCAATACTGATAACTTTTTACGATTGCAAGCCTGTAGAATCTTAACGAACCTTGAAGAGCCATTGAAGCCTGAAGTTAAGGAATTGATTTCTACGCTATATTGTCGAAATGTGCCAGAGTAATATGTCTCTGTTTACCGATCCCAAATATCTGACGAACAATCAATATCGCGATTCATCCAATCTGGATGCGCGGCTCACGATTCATCAGCGTTTTAGCACCAATCCATATGGCTGGTTTAACTGGGTCTTCGATAAGCTTGTCCAGTTGCCTAAAGAAGCAAATATTTTGGAGTTGGGCTGCGGCTCTGGTATGCTATGGAAGGAATGTGCTAGCCGAATTCCTGAAGGGTGGGTAATCAATCTCAGTGATTTATCTCATGGAATGCTGGATGCCGCGTGGCGGAACTTGGTGACCCTTGGGCGTAATTTCAAATTTGAACAGATCGACGCGCAAGCCATTCCTTATGGAGATGAAACGTTCGATGCAGTTATAGCCAATCACATGCTGTATCATGTGCCAGATAGGCCAAAGGCACTGGCAGAGATCAAACGAGTGCTCAAGTCCGGTGGCCGCTTGATTGCGACGACGGTCGGTGATCAGCATCTGAAGGAAATGTATGAATGGCTGGCGCGCGGGAGCTTGAAATCATTTGAGTCGTTCGCCAATCCGTTTACTTTGGAAAATGGATTGGAGCAATTGAGGCCATTCTTCGCTAATGTTACGAGCGCTAGTTATCCTGACAATCTGCATATAACCGAAGTTGAGCCCATTATGGCTTATATTCAGTCAACATTTCGTGCAACGGAATTATCGCAGAATGAACTTGCAAGCATCGAACGAGGCTTGGAGAAAGAAATTCAGGAAAAAGGCTACGTTTTTATTCAAAAAGATTCGGGCCTCTTTGAAGTTAGAAAATAAATGGAGCACTAATGGATTGGAAAAATCAAGTTGTTCTCGTCACTGGGGGTACCGGCTCGTTCGGGAAGAAATTCATTGAAATCCTTGTTCGGGAATGTAATCCCAAAAAGGTGATTGTGTTCAGCCGTGACGAACTCAAGCAATACGAGATGCAGGCAAAAGGATTCAACCAGCCAAACCTGCGTTATTTTATTGGCGATGTTCGCGACCGCGACCGCCTCACACGCGCCATGCACGGTGTAGATATTGTTGTGCACGCAGCAGCCCTCAAGCAAGTCCCTGCTTGTGAATACAACCCGATGGAGGCCATCAAGACCAACATCATGGGTTCGTCAAATGTGGTGGAAGCCGCACTCGATGCAGATGTAAAGAAAGTGATGGGATTAAGCACGGACAAAGCCGTTAACCCGGTCAATCTTTACGGCGCAACAAAACTCGCTGCGGAGAAGCTAACCGTTCAAAGTAACGCGTATGCCGGTGGTTCAGCGACCCGCTTCTCGTGCGTTCGATACGGGAACGTCGTCGGTAGTCGCGGCTCGGTGGTGCCAGCCTTCCTCAAACAGCGCGAATCGGGCAAGGTCACGATCACGGATGATCGCATGACCCGCTTTTGGCTTTCGCTTGAACAAGGCGTACGGTTTGTAATCAACTGTATTGAGCAAATGGAAGGTGGTGAAGTCTTCGTGCCGAAGATACCGTCCATGAAAGTGGTGGACCTGGCAAAAGCTATTGCACCGCGTGCGGATATTGATATCATTGGCATTCGCCCCGGCGAGAAACTGCATGAAGTGTTGATTGCAGAAGACGAAGCGCGCCATACCGTTGAACTTGACAGGATGTTCGTTGTCCAACCTGCTGAAGCGATCTGGTTTGGTTATTCATGGCAGACCAGAGGAAAAATGCTTGAGGATGGATTCCGCTACTCCAGCGACAATAATATGGAATGGCTTGATGTTGATGGCATCAGGAAATTTGTTGCGCCATTTGAAGAATTGTACGCGCAGGGAAAGCTGGAAGGGTGAAGAGGTAAAAAGTACACAGGTAAACAAGTACACAGGTAAACAAGTACACAGGTTACACTCTTCATGTTTATGTGTGTACTTGTTTACTTGTCTTCGTGTCTACGTATTTACACCAGGAACAGGACCATGAAACTCTTAGTTACGGGCTCCAGTGGCTTGCTTGGCATCAACCTCGCGCAGGAAGCGTTGATCACTCATGAGGTAACCGGCGTAGATCGCGGCAAACTTGTCCATGCGCCTTTTAGGATTATCAAGACGGATTTACTCAACCCTGGTGCCGCAGACGACATTCTCGACTTGGCAAAGCCCGATTGGTTGATCAACTGCGCTGCACTCGCGGACCTCGAAGCTTGCGAGGCCGACCCGAAGTTGGCCTGCCGCCTCAACACAGACTTGCCCGGTGAATTAGCGAAAGCCTGTAAAAAGCACGGTGTCTCTTTTGTCCACATTTCCACAGATGCAGTTTTCGATGGGACGAAAGACGGTTTCTACACCGAAGAGGATCTTCCTAATCCTCTAGGAACCTACGCAAAGACGAAATTGGATGGTGAATACTCGGTGTTGGATGCAAATCCAAATGCTATCGTCGCGCGGATTAATATTTATGGCTGGAGTCTTAGTGGAAGGCGAAGTCTGGCTGAATTTTTTTATAACAACCTGACACAGAATAAAAGCATAAGCGGCTTCACAGATGTAATCTTTTGCCCAATGCTTGTCAATCACACAGCACGAATTTTAATGAAAATGCTGGAGAAAGGCCTAAATGGGCTGTATCACCTCGTAGGAATGCAGCCGATGAGCAAATATCAGTTTGGGATTGAGATTGCGCGCAGGTTTAAGTTTAGTGAAAATGACATTTTACCAAAATCCGTTCTCTCTTCCGAACTGACCGCTTATCGTTCCCATAATTTATGGCTTTCTATCCACAAGTTATCCACAGATTTGAATGAGCCTCTCCCTGAGTTCTCCACAGGTCTGGATGAGTTTTATACACAGTACCAGCAGGGTTATCCACAGAAAATCCGCAGTTATCAACAGCTGTAAGGCAGATTGCTAATCCACCATCCGCAGTATCCTGAATTTTATCCACAGAAAATATAGAGTTATCCACAGATTAAATCATGAAAAATTTACTGAAACTTGAAGAGTTTTTCCTTTTTGGTCTTTCGCTCTTTTTATTTTCCAAGCTCAACTACCCATGGTGGCTATATGCCGTGCTTTTCTTTGCCCCAGATTTAAGTATGGTTGGATACCTTGGTGGAGCTAAGATTGGAGCAATAGTTTATAACTTTATCCACCATAAGGGTCTCTCCATCGGCATTTACATTCTTGGAGCGATTCTGGCGAATCCAGTTCTGCAATTTGTAGGATTGATTCTGCTTGGCCACTCTAGCCTTGACCGCGTATTTGGGTACGGCTTGAAGCTTTCCGATTCGTTCAACAGTACACATCTTGGCACAATTGGCGAACAGCAGGCCTAACTATTCAGGAGGCAACAATGGATATTAAACTTCATGACCGAATGATCGGTTCGAATCACCCGACATATTTCATCGCGGACATTGCTGCTAACCATGACGGCGATTTGGAACGAGCAAAACTACTGATTCGGCTTGCAAAAGAAGCAGGGGCGGATGCCGCAAAATTCCAGAATTTTGATGCTCCGAGAATTGTCTCGGATTATGGCTTCTCGCATATGAACTCGCAGGTGAGTCACCAGGCAACATGGAAGAAGTCGGTGGTGGAGGTATATCGCGCCGCGTCAATCCCTTTTGAGTGGACATTAACATTGATAGAGGAATGTCAGGACGTTGGTATTCATTATTTCTCTTCTCCATATGATTTTGCCGCGATTGATTTCTTGGACCGCTATGTGGAAATCTATAAGGCTGGCTCAGGCGAAATTGACTGGATTGAGGCACTAGAACGGATGGCAAGTAAAGGCAAGCCGTTTTTTGTTGCCACAGGCGCTTCAACGATTGGCGAAGTGCAGAAGGCAGTCCATGCGATTTTGAAGATCAACAAACAATTGGTACTGATGCAGTGCAATACCAATTACACGGCCAGTCCGAATAATTACGACCATTTACATATCAATGTACTTAAAACTTATGGGACGATGTTCCCTGATGTGATTTTAGGACTTTCAGATCATACTCACGCAATGGCCCCCGTTCTTGGAGCAGTGACTCTGGGCGCGCGTGTGATCGAGCGTCATCTCACGGATAGCAATGACCGTGAAGGTCCTGACCACAAGTTCGCGATGAATCCTGAGAACTGGGCAAGGATGGTCGCAGAGACGCGCTTGCTAGAACGTTCGCTTGGCTCGCCAGATAAATTCATCGCAGAGAATGAAGAGCAGACCGCAATCGTGCAGCGGCGTTGCCTGCGCGCCGCGCGCGACATCAAAGCTGGTGAAAGCTTTACGCGCGAGATGATCGATGTACTTCGTCCTGCCACACCCGGAGCTATCAAACCTGACCAAATTGAGAACGTCATTGGCACAAAGGCGTTACACGATTTCGCCTACGGCCAGGAATTGCGTTGGACAGATTTAGGAGCGTAGCAACAAACGGAGTCCAACGTCTTCGCCCAGCATCCCTGTGGGACCCGACGTTGGCGTATTGGAAATGAAAATAATATATTTTTCCCGCAGCTACTCCACCCATGACCATCGTTTTCTCTCTGCAATTGCCGAACGTGGAGGACACGAGACGTATTACCTTCAATTGGAAAGAAGTCTTCGCCAGGTTGAAGATAGACCTGTACCTTCACAAGTAGAACAAATCCGCTGGGCGGGGAGCCAACGCGAATTTCGTTGGCGTGACATGCCTCGCCTGGCTCTTGATCTAAATCATGTGATCAACAAAATCAAGCCCGATTTGATTCATGCTGGGCCTATTCAAACATGTGCGTTTCTGGTTGCATTATCCGGTTATCGCCCACTTCTTAGCATGTCGTGGGGTTATGACCTGATGGAAGATGCTCATAAAAGCAAGTGGATGGAATGGGTTACACGTTACACGCTGAAACATTCTACTTATTTTGCATCTGATTCCAATGTCACTCGCGACAAAGCTGTGAAATATGGAATGGACTCTGATCGAGCAGTTGTTTTTCCGTGGGGCGTCGATTTGCAACATTTTCGCCCTCAGCAATCTACGAATCATCGTAGGGAACATATCACTCTTTTCTGCAATCGCACATGGGAGCCTATGTATGGCTTAGATGTTCTGGCTCGTGCATTTGTAAAAGTAGTACAGCAGAACGAAAACATTGGTCTTATTTTGCTTGGTAGTGGCTCACAGGGCAATATCATTCGGGGTATATTGCAAAGCGGCGGAGTGCTTGACCATGTAACGTTTGGTGGGAAAGTCTCACAACAGGATTTGCCTGACTGGTATCGCGATGCTGATATATACATCTCACCTTCGCACGTAGATGGTTCGTCAGTATCATTGATGGAGGCTTTGGCCTGTGGATTGCCTTGTCTCGTTTCGGATATTCCCGGCAACAAGGAATGGGTAACCGAAGGTGAAAATGGATGGCTGTTTCGCGATGGCGATGCCGACCATCTCGCGGAAAAGATTTTAATGGTGATCTCTAAAAGGGAAAAACTGTCAGAGATTGGCCGCGCAGCCCGAAGGTCCGCGGAGATGCGTGCCGATTGGCGAAAGAATGCCGAATTATTGATGAAAACCTATGAAACTGTAGTCAAGTTGAAATAGGAGGCCCTCATGTTTTTCTCTCATCATTACCATAAGTGAATGATCAGCGAACTTGAACAGAAGCCTGCACGCAAATCTTCAAAGAGGAAATAATATGCTCACGTATAATGAATTGCTTGATGGTTTTTGCCAAACTAATGTGAAACCAGGCGACACAATCATCGTTCATACTTCATATAAATCACTTGGCGGCGTCGAAGGTGGTGCAGAGACGGTGATTGATGTCATGCGCGAATTGGTTGGTCCGAACGGAACTGTGCTGTTCCCTGCGTTCAATTTTCAGTCGTGGACGGAGAGTCATTACTTCGACATAGAAGAAACGCCCTCGAAGATGGGTATGATTACCGAATTGGCGCGCCTGCGCCCGGACGCAAAACGGACTCCGCATCCAATCTATTCTTTCTCCGTTTTGGGCCCGCGTGCCGACGAATTCGCTGCGACCGAAGATGTAGAAGCCTATGGGCCGAATTCGGCGTTTGCTTTATTCCATAAAACAAATGGGACGATTGTAAGTATTGGGCTAGACTTCAATAGCACCTTCTCAATGCACCATTACATCGAATACAATGTCGGCTGTGATTACCGCCGCATCAAAGAGTTTTCGGGGATCTATGTTGGCTATGACCGTAAGCCGCAGATCAAAACCTATTCAATGTTTGTCCGTAAAGATGACCGAGTGAAGACATACATTGTACCTGGCATGAATGAACTGCTTGCAGCTAGTGTAATCAAGGAAGTGCAGGTCGGCGCGGCGAAGGTCCATTTTGCAACGGCGAAGGATTTTTTTGATAATATGTCGGTCATTGTGAGCGAACATCCTGAGAAGTTGCATTATATTGAAGAACCAAAGTATTAATCACGGAGTCCGAAGTCTGGAGACTTCGGCGCTTCCAACGTCAGCCTGTCCTGGACGGATACTGACGCTGTGCGCCAGCACAGTGCAGTCCAGGGGAGACGTTGGACTCCTAATGGAGAAACTATGAAACGCTACACCTCCCTCAAATCTATCCTTGCCGAGTTCTTCCCTCTCCATCGAACTCTGGCCTCTGATGACCAAGATAAAACACTGGAAATCGTTGGCTCATACATGCCTGATTCCTCTAACTACACCATTGAAACGTATACTCCTCTTGAATCTGCATGGACTTGGAGAGTGCCTGAACGTTATGTGGTCCATGAAGCGTATTTGGAAATTGAAGGCGGCGAGCGCGTGGTAGATTTCAAGAATAATCCGCTGCACATTGTCTCCTATTCTTTACCTGTTGATAAGACTCTTACCTTCGAGGAGCTCCAGCCGCATTTGTATTTCAACGAGAAACGCCCGCACGCCATTCCGTGGGTGTTCAAGTATTACAACCGCGACTGGGGCTTCTGTCTCCCGAAAAATGTCTTCGACAAACTGCCTCGTGACCAGAAATATTGTGCAGTCATCAAGTCTGAATTCATAACTGATCCAGCGCAGGGATTCAAAATCGCAACTGCGGTTATCCATCCTGAAGGTGGACCGAATCCCGAAGCAGGTGAGGTCATCGTTCAAGCTCATACTTGCCATCCCATGCAGGCCAACGACGATGGCGCGGGCGTGGTTAGTGCAATCGAGCTTGCACGTCGGCTTGCCGAAAAGCCACTTTCCCCTGGCTCGATGAGTATCCGTTTTTGGTTTGGGCCGGAGACTATTGGCACCATAGTTTATCTTTCCCACAATGAACACATTATCCAAAACTTGCGCGGCGGCATCTTCATGGAAATGACAGGCAACAAGAACAAGATTGCTTGGCATCATACGCGCCAACACACACATATCCTTGATCGCATTACGAATCACATCATCAGCAAGTCGGCGCACGATGAACGCGATTTCGCCGCCGCCCCTGCCAACGACGAGCGCGTGATTAATGGGCCGGGTGTCAATGTGCCATGCATTTCCATCAATCGCTGGCCCTACGATGAATACCATACCACTGACGATAACCTTGACATCATGCATGAAGATATGCTCGTCGGCGCGGCGGATGTTGCCGAGCAGATCATCCGCATCTATGCGAGCAATTACGTTCCAAAGCGTAACTTCCGCGGCCCCGTCTTTCTCAGTGGCAACGGTCTGTGGGTGGATTGGCGCGAGAACTGGCCACTCAACCGTGCCATTGAAAAAATCATGATGAGATTTGAAGGCCAGCATTCGATTTTCGACATTGCCGAACAAGTCGGTCTCGATTATTGGATAGTACGCGAATACGTTGAAAAATTCCGCACGAAGGGATTTGTGACTCGCTTGCCAATTCCATCGGAGGCACAGGATGCGTAGGTCGGATTGACAATCCGACCTATATCTACGATGAAACCAAGAGTTATCGCCATCATTCAAGGACGCATGACGTCGTCCCGTTTGCCGGGAAAGATCCTTGCCGATATCGCGGGTCAGCCAATGCTACAGCGCGTCTTCGTTCGGACCTCTCGGTCTACTACCGTTACCAAAACCATTTTCGCCACCACGACCGATCCCTCGGACGATCCCGTAGCCGAATACTGTAATTTCAGTGGAATCCCTTTTACACGCGGTAGTCTGTACGATGTGCTTGACCGTTATTATCAAGCCGCGAAACAATCGAAGGCGGATATTATTGTCCGTGTCACTGCCGATTGTCCCGTCATTGACCCTGACCTGATTGATGATGCAGTGAATACATTAATTGACGGCGAGTATGATTTCGCCTGCAACCGCCTGCCTCCGCCTTGGCATCGCACTTACCCGATTGGCCTCGATACGGAAGCCTGTACTCTCTCTGTCCTAGAAGAAGCATGGAAAAAAGCTAAAGAACCTCAACACCGCGAACATGCCATGCCTTATTTTTATGAAGGAGTTGAACTCACGCGCCAAAGCCGTACTCTGGAAACAGGTGTCTCTCCACGTGGATTCAAAGTTGCTCTCCTGCATCACACCACTGACTTTGGTGATTACCGCTGGACAGTGGATACTCCAGAAGATTTAGAATCCATTCGACAAATTTTCAGCCGCTTCGGCGGGCGCGATGATTTTTCTTGGAAAGATGTTCTAGATTTAGTCCATGATGATCCCAAATTGATGCAAATCAATGCACGTGTACAACACAAAACATTGAAAGATATTGATAAAAGGGCTCTCAAATGATATCGTCATCGCGAGCTCCAATAAGAATAACTCCTGCGCCATTATATAGAGATTGCTTCGTCGGGCTAACGTCCTCCTCGCAACCCCGCACATTCCACCGAATCAAAATCGAAATGTGCGGGACAATTGATGGGGCAATGACGGGCTGATGACTGATTACTGATGTCACTGATCACTTTATTCTCCGCTCCCAAGCCTTTTACTAATCCGCATATTGCTACGATCCAGCGGAATGCAGTCAAATCATGGACTCTTCTGCCCGATACTGAAGTCCTTCTTCTCGGCGAGGAAACGGGTCTTACTGAAGCCGCTCACGAACTTGGCGTGAAGCATCTGACGAACGTGGCGTGCAATGACAATGGCACACCGCTGATCTCTTCTATGTTTCGACTAGCGCGCGAAAACAGCAACAGCGACCTGCTTTGCATCATCAACGCGGATATGATTCTCATGCCCGATTTTATCGAAGCTGCAGAATTCTGTAGGTCACGCTTGGAGCGTGACCCATTTGTCCTCCTCAGCCAGCGCTGGGATATGGATCTTATAAATCCTCTCGAGTTCACAGATGGCTGGCAGAGTCGGCTTGAATCTGCTGTCAGAACACAGGGGCAACTTCATCGTCCCACTGGAAGCGATTTCTTCCTCTTCCCAAAATCGTGCTATACAGACATTCCCGATTTTGCTATTGGCCGCGCCGGCTGGGACAACTGGATGATCTACAAAGCGCGCAAGGAAAAATGGCCTGTCATTGACTGTACGCCGTCAGTCATGATTGTGCACCAAAACCATGATTACTCACATTTGCCGGGTGGAATATCGCATTACGAGCACCCAGATACGAACGAAAATATCCGCCTTGCGGGTGGTCAGGCCGCGATCCGCTACACTATTTTAGATTCAACACATCGTCTGATAAATGGTAAGTTTGCGCGCCCGAAAATGTCTTATCTGCGCTTTATGCGCGCTGTGGAATTATTTTTGCGAAGAGTATTCTTTTTCCTGCCTGAAAGTATGATTGAAAATGTCGCGCGTCCAAAGAGATGGAAAAAAAGAATTCGAAAAATATTCAAAATGTAGGGGCGCCTCTCGCAATCGCACTTATATAAACGCAACCATGAGCGGAGTCAAGCCCCGCCCCGACAAGGAAGGATATGCGTAAAGGTCAAAATCCCGCCAAGTTCGTCAAAGACGTAGCCCGCCCTCAGCGGATCACCGTCGCATTGCTCAATTACATTCCCTTCTTGAGCGGATTCTACACCGAGACTCTTGACGTGCTGAAAGTCTGCCTGGAGTCCATGCGCAAGGATGCAGGCCTGCCGTTTGATCTGATGGTCTTCGACAACGGCTCCTGCCCCGAAGTTCGCGATTTTCTCGTGAAAGAAAAAGAAGAGGGACGAATCCAATATTTGATTCTCTCCGAGAAAAACATGGGTAAAGGGGGTGCATGGAACGTTATGCTGGCGGGCGCGCCAGGCGTAATCATCGCCTATACCGATAGTGACGTATTGTTTTCCCCAAAATGGCTTTCACGCTCGGTTGAGATCTTAGAAACCTTTCCGAAGGTCGGCATGGTAACCGCACGTCCGTTCCGCACGCCGTCTGAATTTTACGAATCCACGCTCAAATGGGCGCGGGAAAATGCAACTCTCGAAGCAGGACAATTCATCCCGTGGGAAACTTTCTTAGAAT
>WNGB01001756.1_pt1 | contig 35523 bp, 32 predicted proteins | sample 5400681 | NCBI WGS metagenome assembly WNGB01 (sample SAMN13153367, study PRJNA577476) | soil metagenome | isolation source: 115 cm soil or saprolite under grassland replicate 2 | place: USA:California | collected 2016-06-15 | reverse complement strand
TGATCGAGAGAGTCATAGCGAACTTCAAAACCTGGCGGATCATGCACACCGATTACCGCCGCCCGATAGACACATTCACTACAACTATCTCAGCCGTTATTGGCCTGCACTTTTGGAGAGAAGCGTGAATAACCCTCATAGGCATCGCAATGCCGTATTGGACTTCGGTCACGGGGTCATGCAAGACGTGGCTGGGGTCGTAGACGACACGCATTTCCGATCTCCGTTCTTGGGCCTGGGTTGGTGGGCTGCGCGACGCTAGGATCGTACGGGCCTTACAACCGGTCAGGATGGCCTATCTCATCAGGGAGGCTGGGATGGCGGATATGACGGCAGCTCCCACCGGCGGCCGGGCTCTGTTCGTCCGGCAGTCGTCCGGGCTGGTCCGCGAGGTTAGCGTCCGGAACGCCCTTTTCTACAACACCGCGGCGTTCATCGGCATAACGGTGGCGTGGGCGCCAGTGTTCTACACACTCGCCTTCGTGCCGATCGGGAAGAAGTTCGGGCTCACCAGCTACGGCTGGACGGCCATCCTCGTCGGGATCTGCTGTGTTTTCCTCGGCCTCATTTTCGCTTCGCTCGCGACCGTGATGCCGCGGTCCGGGGGCGACTACGTCTTCACCAGCCGACTGATTCCCAAAGCCGGGCCCTTCCTCGCCTGGGTCGAGTCATTTACGCTGGTCTTTGCCTCACTCGCGGTCATCGCCTTCGAGATACCGATTGTGCTGCACAACACCCAGATCAGCGGCGACATCATCGGGATCGGCACCGGGGTGGGCTTCTTCAAACGGGCGAACGGCTGGTTTACCTCAGGCGGGAGCGTCACCGGCTGGCCCGGAATGATCGCCGCGCTCGTAGTGATCGCCCTGATCCTGCTGGTGGTGGTCCAGCCGACCCGCCGGTTCCACCGCATCGTCACTGGCCTCGGGGCGTTCGGCCTGCTGTCGTGGATCGTCATGTGGGTTGCCGGGCTGCTGTTCGTCCACCGCGCCAGCTTCGAAGCGAACCTGCCGAAGTACACCGGCATGACCGCGGCGGCGCTGCAGAAGGCCGCGGTCACTGGCGGCGTCGTAGGGCACGGCTTCAACTGGAGCACGACTGTCCTGCCATTCCTGATGAGCGTGATCCTCTTCCAGTACATCGGATTCCAGTACTCCGCGTACATCGCGGGGGAGGTCAGGGGGAACATCAAGCGCGGCATACTGATCGGCGTGCTGGGCGCGCTGTTCTTCGCCGTGGTCATGAACTCGCTCTACGTGGACACCCTCAGCAATCGCCTGGGCACGACGAACATGCTGGGCTGGGGCATCAATTACTGGTCCGGCCTGAAGACGCCTCTCGGGCAGGCGACGGCACTGCCGCTCGCCTCTGCCATTTCCCATCCCGGGCTGTGGCCGATCTGGCTGTTCGTCAGCGTCGCTGCCACGCTCTGGCCGTTCCTGCTCTGCCCGGTTTATATCAGCCTGATCAGCCGGATCTCGCTGGCGTGGAGCATGGACCGGCAGGTGCCCAAGTGGTTCGGCGAGGTCAACGAGCGGCTGCGCGCTCCGCTGAACGCGATCCTCACCGCCGTCAGCGTCTGCGTGGTTCTCGCGATCCTGCAGAACTTCGCATTGCTGCCGAAGTCCATCGCACCGCCCGACGGAAAGCTGAATCTGGTGTCCACGATCTGGTTCAGCATCCTGATGGCGCTGCTGAGCTGGTGCATGCCGGGCGTGAACGCAATCGTGTCCCGGTTCTCACGGCCTGACCTGGTCCGCAACGCGCCATGGCGGAACGCGCTGTGGGCGTTCGGATTGATATGGCTGGCCTTTGCCGTGTTTACCTACTGGTTCGCGGGCATCAAGCCGATCTCCGATGCGGTCAGCGCCGCCCTCACGCCAGGCAAGGGCGGGGTGCTGTCCTACTTCAACAACACCGGGATCACCCTGACCATCGCCCTGTACGTGGTCGCCGTGATCATCTACATCATCGTGGCCATAAAGAACCGGGCCTCCGGCGTCCAGACGTCTCTGCTGTACAAGGAACTCCCACCTGATTAGCCATGCGGCCAGCGTTCGGGTGGTCCGGCGCTTTCCCGCAACCCGTAGGCTGGGCAGATGCCGCTGTTGAAACGGGCGTCGAAACGCCGTGGCACCCGCCTGTATGTCGTGTCGGACTTCCACGCCTCTGACCCAGCCTGGCGGAAGCTGCTCAACGCCGTGCAGATGAACATTTACAAGGCGGACGCGGTCCTTTACGCGGGCGATCTCACCGGCAAGGCGATGGTCCCGATCATCGCGGTCAGCGACCGCTATGAGGCCACCCTGCTGGGGCAGCGCCGCGTAGCCAGGACCGAGGACGAGCTCGCGGCACTGGAGCGTGACGTCGCCAGCCTCGGTTACTACGCCTTCCGGACGACCAAGGAAGAGGTGGATGCCCTGGGCGGCGACCAGGCCAAGCTCGACGCGCTGTTCAGCAAGGAAATCCGGGCCCGCGTCAAACAGTGGCTTGACCTAGCGGCGGAGCGGCTGGACGGCACGGGGGTCCCGCTCGTCCTCATCCCCGGCAACGACGACCCGTACGACATCGACGAGTCGCTCGCGGCCAGCCAATACTGCACGAACGCCGACGGCACGGTCGTGGACATCCCAGGTGACCTGCAGGTCATCGGGCTGGGAAAATCCAGCCCAACACCATGGCAAACGCCGCGGGAGGTCTCCGAAGATGCCTTCCGCGAGGAGATCTACTCCCTCGCTGACCAGGCCAAAGATCCCAAGCGGACGATCTTCCTGATCCACTGCCCGCCCTACGGGTCGGGCCTGGACACCGCGCCGGTCCTCGACCAGAACCTGAGACTCCAGGCCTCGGCAGGTGACCTGATGCGGGGCCCGGTCGGCTCGAGAGGCGTGCTGGAGGCAGTAAAGCAGGTGCGGCCGCTGCTCAGCCTGCACGGCCACATTCACGAGTCCGGCGGAGAGAAAAAGATCGGCCCGACGCTGTGCGTCAACCCGGGCAGCGAGGCAGGATCGGGAATCGTCCGCGGGTACCTGATTGACGTGGGCAGCGACGGCATCGAACGATCGTTTCGGGTGGAGGGCTGAGCGTGACCGGTTCCAGGCCGGCCGCCCTGGAGGAGGCCGTTGGCATCTGCGAGGCCGCGGCCGACGAGGGCATCACCGTCAGGCTGGCCGGCGGTCTGGCGATTCAGTACCTAACGCCCGAGTTCCCGCCGCGCAGTGGCGATCATCAGGATCTCGACCTGGCGACCTCGTCAAGCGATCGTCGGCAGCTGACCCGGTTCCTGGCCGACCACGGATATGTCGGCGACAAGAACTTCAATGCGCTCTACGGCCATAAGCAGCTGTACTTCCAGTCGGCGGAGACCGGGCGGTCTCTGGACGTGCTGATCGACCGGCTGCACATGTGCCACACCGTCGAGTTCAAGGATCGGCTCAAGCGGATGCCGGTAACCCTCGACCTGTCCGATCTGTTGCTCACCAAGCTCCAGATCGTCGAGTTGAACGAGAAGGACGCACAGGACGTGCTGTACCTGTGTTCGGCCTACCCGGTCCGGGAAGGTGACGAGCCGGGCACGATCGGCCTCGACCGGATCCGCCCGATCGTCGGGAACGACTGGGGGTGGTGGCGGACCGTTACCCTGAACCTAGACCACATCACCGCCCTGGCCAGCGGTAATGGCCAGAGGCTGGTTCCCGCGGGCGGGAAGTATCACGCCGTCGAGCAACTCGCTTTGCTTAGCAAAGCTATCGAGACCGCTCCGAAGAGCTTGCGCTGGAAGGCCAGGGCGAAGGTGGGCGAGCGGGTCCGTTGGTACGAAATACCCGAGGAGACCGCGCATCACTAGCCGCCTTCCGCGAATTGACGCGTCCTATAGCGTGCGCTCCGATCCGCCCGGGTCCGGGCCGGTTGCGGTACTTCCGTGCTGTACTCCCCGGCCGTGCGCAGGAGTCCCGGAATGTTCCGGGTGCCCGGGCCGTGTCCTCTGGCAATCCGCGCATCCCGCGCTCCGCCAAGCAGATGCAGCCGCAGCACCCGCCATATCGTCACAGACAAGTCCGCGGCGATCTAAGCCCGGGAACTGGGCTCTGACCTGGGAAAACGAGTGGAGCTATGGGGATTCGAACCCCAGATCTCTTGCATGCCATGAAGCCCGCACCCAGTTCGCCACCTGCGCTAACGTGGCGTGACCAGCCAAAACAGCGACCCAGAGCAACGCAGAGCGATGCGGAGCAACGCCCGCCAACGCCAATCTGCTACCCAGACCGCTACCTAGGACACGCCCGCTCAGCACTGCCCTGGCACCAGCCGCGCCGCGCCCTGCAGCCTTGCAATGCAAGCGTAGCGGGCCCTGAACAAGCACGACTCTGCCCGTGTCAAGAAAGCCAGCACGCCGAGCGGACTCCCGGTGCGACAGCCTGCCGTGCGGCCCACCCGCGCCGTGCTGGCAGATCCGGAACGTCCGACTCTGGCTCCCCTGTGTGTCAAGAGGGGTTATTCCCGGCCTGGATAGTGTGCCCGGTCCTCGCCGTCGTCAAGCAGTCTGCGCTTGATGACGTCTGCGGTCCGGCGCCGGCGGAGAGTGCCGGGAGTGACCAGGAGAATGGGCTGGTCTTGCTGGCGTAGGGTCGTGGGTGGCGGGTCCGGGGAGTGACTTCTCCGAAGTGCCGGCGCTGGGGGCAAGCCGGCCGCGCTGGAGCCAGTAGCCGCCCCCGGGTGTCCTCCCGGGTCCGTTGCCGCGCGCCGGGCGTCGGTGATCATCTGGTGGCAGGCGATGCCGGCAGCCGGCGTTTGAGGGCGCGCATCGCTTCGCGGGGTGTCTTCCCGGCGGCGGGTTTGCGTCGTAGCAGGCGCGGCCCTCGACGGGGTTGCGGAGCCGGCCGGCGGCCATGATGTGCAGCACCCGGCTGGCCTGCCGGTTCCCGGCCCCGGCAGCCGGTGCCGGACCTGGTCCCCGGAGGAGGCGCCGGCCGGCGCGGTGCCATCCCAGGAGGCGAAGTGCGCCTTGGCGGGGAACCGGGTCACCTCACCGGCCCCGGCCAGCAGCCGGGCAGCGCCGGGGTGATCGGCGCTACACCGCCGAGGCCTGGCCATGCATGCTGAGCGAGCGTGGGGTCATCTGCTGTCAAGGGCATCAGGATCTGCCTAGGGACGGTCATGAGAACAGTTCTCATGGCCGCCAGCGGGCAGCTATCTGGCCGTCTGCGGGCAGTTCCTCGTGGCCGTCGTCAATCTGTTCGCGGCAACTGTTAGCACAGCCCCTCAACCGTATCGAAACATGACAGCATGATCAGGGATGACGAAGATCATCCACGTAATGCCCGATGTCACGATGTTTGGGTGGGGGGTTACGGTGGGTAGCGTGACGTGCCGGGGGTTTGCGTACGGGTAATTCACGGCGGGGGTTCTTCCGGTGGGAGAGCGCATGACCACGGGCGATGCACTCGATCGGAGCCGGGGCTCGTTTGGCCGGCATGCCTGGGCGGACGCCTTTTCCGGATTGTCTGCCGCGGATCATGAGGCGCCGCTTTCGCCTGAGGATCTTGAACGGCTTGCGCTGGCCGCTTACCTGGCCGGCAGGGACGACGACAGTGCCGGCATCTGGGCGCGCGCGTATCACGAGCGGCTGCACCTTGCTGATGCGCCGCGGGCCGCCCGGTGCGCGTTCTGGCCGGGATTCACACTTCTGCACCGGGGCGAGTTCGCCCGCGGCGGCGGCTGGCTCGCCCGGGCCCGGCGGCTGCTTGACGACGACCATCTGGACTGCGTCGAGCAGGGGTACCTGCTTTTGCCGGCCGCACTGCAGAGCATGGCAGGCGGCGATGCCGCGACCGCGTGCGCCACCTTCGGCCGGGCCGCCGAGATCGGCGGGCGTTTCCGTGACCCGGACCTGGAGACCCTGGCCGGGCTCGGCCGGGGTCAGGCCCTGATCCGGCTGGCAGAGACGGCCGAGGGTGTCGCATTGCTCGACGAGGTCATGGTCGCGGTCACCGCCGGCGAGGTATCCGCGATGGTTGCCGGGATCGCCTACTGCGGTGTGATCGCGGCGTGCCAGGAGATCTTCGATTTGCGCCGGGCACATGAGTGGACCGCGGCCCTGACGCGCTGGTGTGACTCTCAGCCGGATCTGGTGCCCTTCCGCGGTCAGTGTCTGGTGCATCGCGCCGAGATCATGCAACTCCACGGCGCGTGGCCAGATGCCATGGACGAAGTGCGGCAGGCCCGCGACGCCGCGCCGAGTCGGTGGCGTGCATCGGCTACGCCGATAGAGGGCATCACGCTGAGTGATGGCCGATGTCCAGGGAGAACGCGCGCAATGCCGCCGCTATGAGCGGCTCCGGAGTCGGACCCGGACGGACTGCGGGCGTGCAGATCGGGTGAATCTGCTGCGCTGGCCCGGCTGGGTCCCCGGTCTGCTAGCGGGGCGGCCGTGGCCGGACAAAGCCACCTAGCATCTTCCCGACTTCAATCGTGCCCGTGCCCGTTGTAACGACCGGATCGTCCGCGGCGAAGGCCCGCAACTCCTCTTCATCGTCAGCCTCCACGACGCCAAGACCCCAGGAGCCGCTAGCGTCGAGCACGGGACCGAAGATCACCATCTGGCCTGACTCAACCCAGGGCCGCCAGTGCTCGGCGTGGCGCGCCATGATCTCGCGCTCCTCGTCGCTCATGTCTAGCGCGAACGTCGGACGGGGCGCCTTGAGCCGGAATACGAAAGTGCTCATGAGCCCAGAATGCCAAGTTCCTGACCACGGCCGGGTGCCACGGCAGTTCGTCACGGGCGGTACGGGCCTTGGGCGCACCCGGGCCCCGCCGTTCGGCGTGGACGGCAGGTCTGTGGGGTTACGCTCGCGATGCATACAGATCAGGTATTCCGGCGCTGTCTGGCAGACTGCGATCTCATGGCCGACGCCTATGAGATGCTCGCCGCCGACTACGACTGGCTGTTCGGCGACGACGCGCTTGCTGACGGAGGCGCGATCAACCAGCCCGCGGCGGCACGCCTGCTGCAGCGGATCAGCCGCACAAGCGCGGTGCTGGACGCGGCCTGCGGCACGGGCATCGACGCGGCAGTGCTCGCGCGCCGGGGCTTCACCGTGTGGGCGGCCGACGCAAGCGACGCGATGGCCGGGGGCGCGGCGGCCCGGTTCCGGCGAGAGCGGCTGGCGATCCCGCTGTTGCGCAGTAGGTGGCCGGATCTTCCCGCGGCCACCGGCGAACGGTTTGACGTGGTGCTGTGCACCGGGAATGCACTGGTGCACGCCGCCGGCCGCGACGCCATGGTTGAGGCGCTGACCGGGCTACGGCGGATGGCCCGTCCCGGGGGATACGTGGTGGTTGATTCCCGTAACTGGGAGAAACTCCATGCCGAGCGGCAGATCGTCCAGGTTGCCGACCGGGTGGTGACCCGCGGGGGGCGGCGATGCCTGGTGCTCTATGCCTGGGAGGTGCCGGATCGCCTCGGCGACGAGCACATCGCCCATCTGGTGTTCGTCTTCGAGACCGGCGGCCAGATTGAGCCGCACGAACATGTGATCACGTTCCGTCCCTTCACGATCAGCGAACTGCGCGCACGGCTTGAACTCGCGGGATTGAGGGAAGTCGACACCGACTTCGACGCTTCCCGTGACCGCTACACCGTGGTCACAGTAACGACCTAAGCGGGGCGTCTAAGCCTCAATCCACCGCGAGGCTATGAGTGATCATTTTCGGGAGGTGCGCCTTAACATCGCGATCTTGCAGTTCTCGCGGGCATGGGCGTCTTGCCGCTTACTGTTCTGCGGCTTGTCCGGGAATCTGGCCGGGGATCGCGGTGGCGTGATGCCGGGTGGCGCTGTTCTGTGGGGTGCAGTGATCGTGTCCGGGCTGGTCAGGCCGCCCGGGCCTGCGGCGGGCCGCAGGCTGCCTCGAACAGGTTTCGCCATTCAGTCTCACGGTGCCAGTATTCGGGCAGGTGCAGGATCAGGTGGCCGCGGCCGCGCCGGGCGGCGCGGGCAGCGACGTCGATCAGGTCGCGGCGGATCGTCGCGCTGCGGTGGCCCTGCTGCGCGAGGACCCGGGTGGTCCGCGCCTTGATCAGCGGGCCGTGGGAGCCGCGACGATCAGCGTCCTGACGGCGCTGGCACGGACCGCGCCCGTGCTGGTCGCGATCGATGATCTGCACTGGCTCGACCGCTCGATCGCGCGGGTGCTCGCGTTCGCCGCCCGGCGGCTCGGGCGGCTGCCGGTCGGCCTGCTCGCCTGCGAGCGCATCGGGGCCGACCGCAAGCCAGGGCTGGAGATCGAGCAGGCGCTGACCGAGGGTCAGGTGGCGCGCGTCGTGCTGAGGCCTCTCGGCACGGCCGCGCTGCACGAGGTCGTCAAGTTTAGGCTGGGACGCCCGCTCACCCGGCGGGCGCTCGGCCGGATCGGGCAGGCGGCGGGAGGTAATCCGTTCTTCGCGGTCGAGATCGCTCGCTCGCTGCCCGATGACCACGACGCCGGGCAGGCCGTTCTGCCGCTTCCCGACAGCCTGCGCGCGCTCATCGGCGCCCGGGTGGCGGCGCTGCCGGAGCGGGCGCGGCACGCGCTGCTCCCGGCGGCCGCACTCCGCTCGCCCACCGTCGAGCTGGTGACAGCCGGGATGGACGGGCCGCGGGACGGGTCGCGGCAGGCACTCGAGCAGGCCGCGGCCGCGGGGATCATCGAGGTGGACGAGCCACGCGTTCGCTTCACCCATCCCCTGTTCGCGGCGGTGGTGTACTCCTCAGCAGGCCACCGTGAGCGGCGCCAGGCACACCGCCGCCTGGCAGCGGTGCTTGACGATGCCGAAGAGCGGGCCTGGCACCTCGCGCTCGCTGCGAACGGTGCCGACGCGGACCTGGCGAATACGCTCGATGCCGCGGCCGAGCACGCCCGCGCCAGGGGCGCACCGGACGCCGCGTTCGAGCTGACCGAGCAGGCGCTGCGGCTGACGCCTCCCGGCCGGGTTGCGGAGGTGCAGCGGCGCAGGGTTCAGGCGGCCGAGTACCACTACCACGCCGGTGAGCCGCGCCGCGCCCGCGAGCTGCTCGACACCGTCCTGAACCAGGTTTCCTCGGGCTGGGTGCGCGCCAACGCGTTCCGCCTGCTAGGGGAGATCCTTTATCACGAGCAGAGCTTCCCCGAAGCGGTCCGGCTGTTCGAGCAGGCCCTCGAGCACGGCAGCGGTGACGCCTCCCTGGTAGCGATGCTCGAGCTGCACCTCACCTACGCGATAAACGCGGCCGGTAACTTCACCGGCTCCGAGCCGCACGCTCGGCGGGCGCTGACGCTGAGCGAGCAGGTCGGCGACGAGTCGCGCCTGGCCGAGGCGATCGCGGTGTCCGTCATGAGACCGGCCACTTGCTGGGACGGGGCCTCGACGAAGCCGCGCTTGACCGTGCGCTCGCACTGGAGGACCAGCAACGGCAGACCAGCATGGAGATGCGCCCGCGCCTGATCGCGGGGCTTCTGATGCTGTACGAGGACCGCGCGGAACGCGCGTGCCAGCTGCTCGCGGGCCTGCGGCAGCGAACACTCGACCGCGGCGAGGAGAGCGATCTCGCCTACGTCGCCAGCTGCCTCGCCTGGGCGGAGGGCTGGCGCGGCCGGCTTGACGTCGCCGTGGCCTACGCGGACGAGGCGGTGGAGTACGCGTCCTGCACGGGGATGGAGTCGGTGCGCTGCACCGCGCTGGCGCTCGGGTCCGTTCCGGTCGCGTATGCCGGTGAAGCCCAGGCAGCGCGGAGCATGGCCGAGGAGGCTCTCCGGCTCGCCGCCGCGACGGGCTACGGGATCGGGGCCATCTGGGCGAGATGGGCGCTCGCGGTGCTGGCGCTCTCGCTCCGCGAGCCCGCGGACGCCCTCACCGCGCTGGCGCCGCTGCTCGCGGAGGTCGAACGGGAGGGCGTGGCTGAGCCGGTCCGGGTGATGTTCCTCGCGGACGGGATCGAGGCGCTCGCGGCGCTCGGCCAGCTCGACCGGGCGGAACGGCTGACCGCCATGTTCGAGCAGGCGGGGACGCGGCTGCAGCGAGGGTGGGCGCTCGCCCAGGCGGACCGCTGCCGCGCGCTGCTGCTAGCAGCCCGCGGTGACCTCGCCGCCGCCGCGGCGGCGGCCGCCAGCGCGATGCGCCGCGCCGAGCGGCTCGAGCTGCGGCTGGAACTCGCGCGCACGCTCCTGGTCGCCGGCGAGATCGAGCGCCGCGGCAGAAAGAAGCGATCAACCTGCGAGCTGCTTGCGCGAACCGCTGAGATCTTCGAGTCCGCCGGCGCCAGCCCTGTGGGCGCAGCGCACGCGCGCCGAGCTTGACCGCGCCGCCGGGCGGCGAACGGGCGGCGACCTGACCGAATCGGAAAAGCTCGTTGCTGACCTCGCCGCCTCCGGGCTGACGAACCGGCAGGTCGCCGCGCAGCTGTTCATGAGCCCGAAGACGGTCGAGGCGAATCTCGCCCGCGTCTACAGTAAGCTCGGCATCCGCTCCCGGGCGGAGCTTGGCGCCGCCTGGCGGGGGCAGAACCTGCGCCCTGGCAGCCCGGGGAATTCCCGGGAGGCGGAGCCCGCCGCGCATACATAGGGAATCACCCGATTCAATCCCTCGTCAGTGCGGCGTACTGTCTGGTCCTATGCCGCCGGCTACGGCGACTTCACCGGCCTGATGCTGCTCGCCGACGGCGTCGTCCTGCTTGCCGCCTGGCTGGTCTGGACCGGACATGTGACGGCGGCGAAACTGGGACCTGACCGCACCTGAGCGCGCGAGCGGAGCATTCATCCTGCCGTACTGGATCCGCGGCGGCTGTGCCGCGGTGCTGGCCGGCTTCGACCCGGCGACGTATCTCGATGAGCTCGCCAGATACCGGGCTACCGAGATCAACCTGGTGCCTACCATGCTCGGGATGCTCGTCCACTCCAGCGCCGCCGAGCGCGCCGACGTCTCCAGCCTGCGCACCGCGATCTACGGGGCCAGCCCGATGCCCGGGCCCCTGCTCGAGCAGGTACTCGACCTGTGGGGGCACAGGCTTGTGGAGTATTACGGCCAGACCGAGGCACCTCTGGCGATCACCGTGCTGGACGCCGATGACCATCGCGACCCGTCGCTGCTCGGCTCGTGCGGGCACCCCTCGGTCGATGCCGAGGTAGCCGTCACCAGCGAAGAAGGCACCCAACTACCCGCCGGCGAGGTAGGCGAACTGCGGGTCCGCGCGCCCTTCGGGATGTCTCGCTACGCGGACGCGCCGGACATCACCGTGGAGACGATCACTGCGGACGGGTGGATCCGCACCCGCGATCTGGCCCGCATCGACGACCGCGGCTACCCTGGTCGACCGGACATCCGACATGATCATCACCGGCGGCTACAACGTCTACCCGAGGGAGGTCGAGGAGGCACTGCTAGCGCACCCGGCGGTTGCCGGCGCCGCCGTCGTCGGCGCCCCCGACGACACCTGGGTCGAATCCGTCACCGCGTTCGTCACGCTTCGGCCCGGCGCCAGCGCCAGCGAGGACGAGCTTCGGCAGGCCGTCCGCGCCCAGCTGGCCGGCTACAAGGTCCCGAAGACCGTGCAGGTGATCGACGCGATCCCGATGTCCCCGGTCGGCAAGGTGCTCCGCCGCGCGCTGCGCGAGCCACTGTGGAACCGGCAGTAACAGCCCGCGTGTTTCTGGCAGGTCTGCTGCGCGATCGCCTGGCGCCAGGGTCAGGCCCGGTGCTGGGGGCCCTCGGCCCGCCGCTTGATCCCGCGCAGCAGGTTGCGCGCGGTGATGACCTCGCCCCAGATCAGCACGACCGGCACCGCGACGAGCCGGAATGGCCATGGCCCGCAGGTCAGCCGCATCCGGCGGACCAGCCGGGTCGTGCCTGGTTCTGGCTCGGTCAGCAGGTAGCTGTCGGTGATCTGGCCGTAGATGCCCAGGCAGGCAGGATGCGCGGCAGGTGCGTGTCGCTGAACAAGACGAAGGCCCTGCGCGGCTCGACGTGCCGTACCTCGTAGTAGGCCGTGCCCGGCGGCCCGTCGGCGGTGCCTGCGCGCGGGCCTCCTGCTCGATCAGGGCAATCTCGACGAGGCACGGGCTGAGGCGCTGTCCGCTGCTGCAGCGGCCGAGGATCTCGACTCCACGAGAGCCTGGTGCTCGCCCTCAGCATTCTGACCGAGACATCGGTCCGGCAAGGCGACCTGTCGGCCGCCGCGGCAGCCGTCAAGCGCATGCGCGCAGGGCCAGAAGTCCGGCCGGTTTGAGGCAGAACGAACCTGGGCGGAGGCCTTGCGCACCATCTTGAGGCCGCCTACTCGGCCTACGCCGCGGCGAACGCGCACCGGGACACAGCCCGGGTTCGCCGGATGCTCCGCACCCTCGGAATTCGCAAGCGGCACGCGGTCGTCGCCCGGCCTGGCCGCGGCTGGGCAAGCTTGGCCAGCGCAGAACTGCAGGTCGTCCAGATCGTGGCCCAGGGCTGCACCAACCGCGAGGCAGCTCGCCAGCTGTTCCTTTCACCAGACACCATTAACACCCATTTGCGGCACGCGTTCGCCAAGCTCGGCATCCACTCCCGCGCGGAGCTGGTCAGGGTGGTCCTCGAGCTCGAGCATGCACACCCTGGGCCGCGACCTGGATGAGATCGCCCTGGCCAGCGCCCGGCAGGTCCGCTAGCCCGCAACTAGCTCGCTGTCGTGCCGCGCGTACAGGGCAGCTACCGCCGCGGGATCGACCGCCCTGTGGTCAAGACCCGCCTGAACTCCGGCCTGCCCGGCGCGCTCCAGATCGAAGAGTTTCTTCGACCAGGCGGATGGCACCCGGGGTCGCCACGGGCAGGATCCGGGCCGGCTCGGCTGACGGATTCGCGAAACCGTGACTGCAGCCCCGCGGGAGTAGCTGTCCGGCAGGCGCTCAATCGGTCGGATAGGTGCGCGATCCCAGCTCGGGACTACAGCTCAAAGATGGATACCCAGAACTGGAATCTCTGTGCAGCTGTCCGATCGATGCCTACCAGATTAGTAGGCATTCATAGTCGGCGATTTGGGCATCGCCGTGCCTGTCGGCGCTCGCCCGGCACGGTGACGACGCGTGCGCACCGAACTGGTTCGTCCGGGGGAAGAATGCGTTCGTCGCATTGTGTGCCCAGCATGATGACACCGAGCAATTGGTCGCCCGACTGCGGCCGTTGAGCGGCATGGTGCGCGAGCGTCTGGAGATCGTCGTCGCCGACCCTCCCGCCGCACGCCCGACGGGGGGTCACCCTGGGCGGGGATCTCGGGTGCGGCGGTGTTCGCGGCGGACCTGCTGGTCGGTGTCGTCCAGACCGATCCTGGGGCTACCAGTCATCGTCGCCTGCGCGCCGTGCCTCTGTCGTCGTTCGCCGAGCACCCCGACTTCGTCAGGCTGATCACGCAGGATGGCGGTCCCGCTGCGCTGCGGCGCTCCCTGCTGCATTGGCGTCAGATCGATGACCTGCTCGAGTTGGGTATCGGTGACACCGGTCGGCAGCGCGCCGTTGCGGAGGTCGACCCATACACGTTGCGGATCACCGGGACCCTTATGGCAGGCGCGGGTACCGGCTCGACCCTTATGTGCCCAGGGATCGTGACGAGCTGCTGCGGACCGCTATCGGTCGCTCGGACTTCGTCATGGTGATCGGCCCGTCGAAGGCAGGCAAGTCCCGCACCGCGTTCGAAGCGGCGCTGGGTGTGCTGCCGGAAGCGGTTCTCATCGCGCCGCGTCCTGGCCGCCGGGCGCTCGACATAATCGCGCGCGGCGATCTGCTCGATGCGTGCTGCCCGGATCGGCAGGTCGTGGTGTGGCTGGATGACCTTGAGCGCTTCCTGGCGCCCTCGGAAGGATTCGATACCGGCCGACTTGCGCAACTGGGCAGGCGCAGCCCCAGGCTCATGGTGCTGGCGACACTGCGCACGGATCAGCTCGCGCGACAGGTGCAGCCAGGTACCACCGAGATCGACAAGACGGTGCGCCAGCTCCTTGAGTCGGCCGAGCAGGTGCGTCTCGAGCTGTCTCTGTCCGACGGAGAACGCGAACGGGCCGCAGCTGCCTACCCGGATGAGGATTTCGCCGAGGGCGTCGGAATTGGGGAGCGCCTGGTGGCCGGGCCTGAGCTGCGTGACAAGCGCCTGGCCGCGCGGCTCGACGAGCCGGTACGCTGGTGCCTGGCGAAGGCCGCCGTGGACTGGCGGCGCATAGGCATGCATTTCGGACAGGTAGTCATCGATTTCCCTGACCAGGTGCCGTCGCGATTCGTGCCACAGCATCCGCCGCGGGAAGGTGGTAGACAGCGGTGGCGAACAACCGGATCAGCCGCGCGCCGCGAGTATCAAGGCCACTGCGGCGGCCGGCGTGTCGTAAAGCGGCTCTGGCCGCCGCGGGAAAGTCGACTGCTGGCATCGCCGTCTCGTACTGGATCGTCATCGCCCGCCAGGCTGCGCTCTGGCGGTACTGAAATTCAGGCCCCACCTGATCCACCACCACAAGGCTACTAGCGTTGTTCTCTACTCAGGTACTAGTATCGCCTAGGTACCGGGAAGGGGTTTGAGTCTCATGGCTGGCCAGGCGCCGATCAAAGTGAGCGGGCAGACGAAGGAGCGCATCCGCTATCTCGCCGCGCTCACCGACGTGACGCAGGCCGAGATCGTGGACCGCGCTGTCACCGAGTACGCGGCCCGGCACGCGGACGTGATCCAGGAGGGCATTGAACGTGCCCGGCTGATGCTCGCCGGCGGTGACGTCGCCATCGCCGCGCATCTGCTGAATATGCCCGCAGAGGACATCCGGCGGATCGCCGGGGAGCCACCCGCCGGTTAGCGCAAGCCCAGCCTGATCGCCTCCCACCAGCTCGCCTGGCCCCCGGGCCAGTCGCCCCGCACCTCGAACACCGCGTCCGGCAAATGGGCCTCCAGGGCTGCGAACAGGATGTCGCGGAGTTCATCGCGGACGTGCGTGCCGCCAGCGGCCCGGGCGCTGAGCGCGCACCAGATCTCCTCGATCTGACCGTTGCCCCGGACGAGCACCCGGCACGGCAGGTAACCGCCGAGGTCCGCGCTCAGCTCCGAGCCCTTCCGTGACCGGGCATCATCGACGAGCCGCAGCAGCGCGGCGGTCAGGCCCCGCTGCAGCCGGATAACCGCCTCGGAGCGATCACGCAGCCGGTCATCACTGCTGGGAAGCAGCATGCCGTCGGCGTGCAGCTTCGCGAACCACGTGTAGGCATCGTCATCGGAGCCTTCCTGCCGGCGGTGAACCGCGCAGAGCCAGACGACACCGTGCTCCTCATCCATCCACGTCACGCCGCGTTCCGCCGACAGGCGCAGCCGGTACACCAGCGGGCTCCCGATGGCCAGGACGCGTTTTTGGCCCCTGGGCGAGGCCGGGGCGATCCGGCGCAGCTCGCCGAGCCACGAGTCATCAAGCTCACCCAGATCCGTGTCCAGCCACGGCAGAGCGATCCCGAGATCCTCGGTCAGGCAGCGGATCGTGGGCCTCGCGCGACGGCGATCAGGCATGGCGCCGGAATCGTACCGCCGGCGTCCGACGGCGCGCTGCGCTGCCACCGGGCCGCCCGCAGCTGGGAGCTACCGGGCGGGCCCTGTCCCGCCCGCTCCCCCGGGCCAGCTAAAGCGGACCAGCCAGGACTCTCCGCCTGAGCGAATTCCGCAGGGCCGGGCCTGGCACCGGGGCCGCAGACGAATCGCCAGCTGCCGGGGCGCGGTAGGCGCGGACCTGCCCGCGCGGCCGCCGACAGCCAGTGACCCGGGCGGGCGGTCCGGCGACCGCAGTCGCTGATCATGTGCGGGGCTGGCCACGGGCGCGGGAAGTAACCACGCGGCTGGGCCGGCTGGCGGCTCATCGCTGCTCATCCCGCGCCGACCGCGGGCAGGCGGCCGAGAGTCCCGGCCACCTGCTCCACTTCCCCGGCCTGATAGGCGGTCCGCACCCCGGAAATCGACATCCCGGCGGCGCCGGCCAGGTCGATCAGCTTGTAAGGCCGCGGATGGGTGAAACGCCGACCGTAGGCGATCAGCAGCCGCATCTGCTCCTCCAGCCGCAGCCGCCGCGCGCGCAGGTCCGCCAGCGCGCTCAGCAGCGGGTCGGATCCGTCTCCGGACCAGGCCGCCCGCAGCGACTCCGCTAGCTCATCCCGCTCACGCTGCGCCTCCTCAGCAGCCGCGTCTAGAGCCTCATCCGGCAGCACATCGCCGGGAACAGGGACAGGATTCAGCAGTGCCGCGACATCCGCGCAGAGATCATGTGCCGTCATAGATTGCAGCATACACAATAAATTACGAGTATCGCAATAGAATCTCCTGACCGCAGTTTCGGTTTGGCTCATGGTCGGGCCAGAGGGCGTCACACCGCTGGCCAGCGGATGGAGAGCCGGGCACGCAGCTCGCCCTGAGCCGACTTGGCGCAAGCTGAGCCGCAGCGCCGGGCGCTGCACCAGGCTCCGGCGCGGACGCCGGGACCGAGCCTGGCACAGGCAGAACTGGCAAAGCGCCTGCGCCGGGCCCAGGGCCAGGGGTCGTCGGCGCGGCCATTCGGGGCTTTCGCGAAGTATCTGCGGGTTGGGACCAGTGTCCGCGCGCCCGGGGACCTTCGGCCCTGCCATCCGCGGACAATCCCGAAGGAGTCTCGATGGCAGCAGGTCATGCAGGGGGCAGGATAATGATGCACATTCGTCTAGTTGATGCAGGCGCCGACGAGGAAGCAGCCGTGCTGGCGGGGGCCAGGGAGGGTCCCCGGGGGGCTACACCGCTAGGGCTGAGGCACCGGATCTGCCCGGCCGGCGAAGCCGTCGTGGACATCGCCGGCGAGCTGGATATCGCCACCGCCGATCAGGCAGTCAGGTACGTCAGGCAGGTCATTGACCGCCACCGCGGGCCGGTGACCGTGAATCTCGCCGCGCTGGAATTCTGCGACGCCGGGGGTCTGGGCGCCCTGCTGCGCATGGCCAGTTACGCGGAGCAGGCCGGGTGCCTGTTCCAGCTGGCCTCGCCCCGGCCGTCGCTGGTCAAGATCATGCGGATCACCGGCCTGCACCGAAGGTTCCTGAAATTCCAGGCGGCAGCCGGCCTGAGTCCTTAATGGCGCACCCTCGTAGTGAGCGCGCACCGGGCACGCCGACCTCGGTGAGCGGGCCATGGCCCCAGCCGGCCAGGCGGGCTGCTCATCTGGGCGCAGCCGGGGCCACCGGCCGATCAGCGAAAATGATAGGCGCGTGGCCAAGCTGCTCCGGCATTGGTCTGCGATTCACCGATTGCCGGCCGCGGGTGTCGGGACCGCGGCTGGGCAAGGAACCCGCCTGGTCCTGATCACGCTTGCGTACGGCCAGCTCCTGATGACTCTCCGCAGCTCCGTCATGAACGTGGCCATTGATGGAGAACCGCTCCTTCGACCACATGCTGGGGTATTTGTCCCTCACGGGCGGGCGAGCGGACATCGACGGCCTTCGTCCCGGGCTCGCTAACGAGTATCAGGGACGCAGCTACCCGGTTCATCATCTCGCGACGACGAAAGTGGACGTGGACCCTGACCACACCGCCAGCGCTGTCGACGTGCAGGTCGATGGCGGGCGGATGGGCGGCTTCGTCGCGAGCCTGGCGGCCACCATTGCTGATAGCCGGGTTCACGGTGGTGACCCGTCACCCGCTGTGGGGTACTACGACGGCGCGGACGTGCCCGTTTACGACCACCTGGCGGAGGAGTTCCTGGTCTGTGACCGCTGGTTCAGCTCGGTCCCAGGTGCAACATGGCCCAACCGCCTGTACGCCCTGTGCGGGAGCGCCGCCGGCGGCCGGGATGACCTGCCTCCCCATGTGCCACCCATATACCACAAGCCGTCGTTCGTCCGGCACCTGGACGAGCACGGCGTTTCCTGGCGCTGGTACTGCTTTGATACCCCGACGCTGCGCCTGGCCGGCGCCCGCTACACCGCAGGACACCACCACCACTTCGGCTACTTCAGCAAGACCGGCCTGAGCTGGAAGACCAAGCTCGAGATCAGGATCGACGCGAGGGCGGCAAGCTTCCTCGAAGACGCCGCAAGCGGCTCCCTGCCGTCGGTGTCCTGGATCGACCCGGCCTTTACCTCCTTCAACCCGCTCGGCTTCCGCCCGAACGATGACCACGCGCCCGCCGACATCAGGGACGGCCAGGACCTCGTTCTGGCCGTCTACGACGCTCTGGCGACAAGCCCTGCCTGGGAGCGTTCGCTCCTGGTCATCGTCTATGACGAGCACGGGGGCTTCTATGATCACGTCCCGCCGCCCCAGGCACCAGACGACGACCCCGCGATGTTCGGCCGTTACGGCGTGCGGGTACCGGCGATCATGGTGTCGCCCTGGGTGGAACCGCGCTCGGTGTCGAGCACCGTCTTCGATCACACCTCGATCATCAAGTCGGTTCTGCTCCGCTTCTGCCCCGAGGCTCTGGAGAACCCGGCCACCAAGAACAGGTCCTGGAGATTCCGCACGTATCATCCGCAGCATCTCGGCGCCCGGGTGGCCCACGCCGCCCATCTCGGAGAACTCTTGACCCGCACTGCGCCACGGCCGGCGCCGCTGCGGGACCCGCTGGTCATGGACGCCGCAGCCCGGGTGCCAGAACAAGCGAAAGGCGGCAACGGCGCAACCGGTCAAGCGGGCCCGGGGGAGCATGCTCACACAGACCTGCAGAAGGGCTTCCTCGCGGCGGCTCACGAGCTGGCCAGATGGGGGCACCCGGCAGGCAAGCCCTAACCTCGGGCTTCCGCCCGGCAGCGCGTCCCACAATGAGCGCTCTGCCTTGTTGAGATCTTCAGGTGCCACGACGTCAGTCTCCGGCATGATCACCAGCCTTCACCAGGGCCAGAGCAGCGGCGGACTAGCGGTACCCATCTTCCTGGGAGTTGCGTACTGGGCGCGGCCACCACGATCAGTGCATGCACGACAGCTGGATTCTGCAGGCTGCCGGATCAGGCTGACCTCAGCTACAGCAACCTGCTGCGACAGGCCACCGGCGAAGGTCTCTCACCTCCACCCGAAACCGCTGTCACGGCTCACGGCGCAAAGCCGTTAGGTTGACAGACCCTCGCCGAGCCGCCATACGCGATCGCGGGATCGGTTCGGTCGCTGCCTTTACGATCCAGATCAGGACGATCTGGCGGCGGTGCGGTGCGGACTGTGGCAGGCAGTTCCGGTAGTGATGCCGGCCGATGTGGAACTGTCCGGGGCTTGCGGGCTGCTGTACGGTAAGGCCTCGTGACGAGCATGGGCGGCGGGCGTGCCGCGGTGGTAGTGCCGGGGCTGCGGTACAGCGCGGACGGGCCGACCCGACTGCCAAGGACGGCCGCAGGCGCATCAAGGTCACCGCTAAGGAGAAGGCCGAGGCCAGGGACAAGCTCGACGAGGCCCTCCGCAAGATCAAGGAAGGCACGCCCATCGGCAGCGCGCTGGAGACCGTCGCCGACGTGCTCCGCAGCTGGCTCGAACACGGCCTGGACCGCAGGAAGATCAAAAGCGAGAGCACCGTCGACGGCCTCACCTGGGCCGTCGAGAAGCAGCTCATCCCGGCCATCGGCGCTTGCCGGATCCGCGGCCTTGAATGCGACCAGGTTGACGACATGCTTGCTGGCTGGCTGGCGCCGCAGAACCACCGTCCACCCCCATGCGGGCTCATCACCGGTCCGCGGGGCTGCCTTCGTCTGCAGCCAGCTGCGCCGCCACGGCCTGATCGATGTTCTCGTGGATGTTGCCGGCACCGATGCGGTCGAGGACGCCATCGCGCGCTAGCAGCTCGCGGACCGCCGGCTTGACCCGGGCCAGCCGCAGGGTTACCCCGGCGTGCTCGGTGAGATCGAGGATCTCGCGCATCTTCGCCGACCCCTGGGAGTCGATGAAGTCGATGCCCTCACAGTCGAGCACGATGCCGGTGACGCCCGGCGTCGACAGGGCGACCTCCCGGACCCGGTCCTCCAGGGCGTCGGAGGTGGCGAAGAACAGGCCGCCGTCCAGCCGGAGAACCACGACCCCGGGGAACCGCTCGTCGCCGGAGTGCTCGTCCAGCTCCCGGAAGGCCTCAGTGCCTGGCTCCCGTCCCAGCAGCGGCATGCGGGGCCGTGTCGCCACGGAGATGAGCCAGATCAGCGAGAGCCCGATCCCGATCATCACCCCGGCGAGCACGCCGACCAGGAGAGTCCCGATGATCGCCGCGATCGCGATCCAGAAGTCGAACCGTGCCACCCTGGCCAGGCGGCGCATCTCGGGCACGTCCATCATCCCCATGACCACCGCCTCGATGATCAGGGCAGCGAGCACGGGCTTGGGCAGATCCGAGAAGACAGGCGCCAGCACCAGGAGAGTGAGCAGGACCATCACGCCGGAGGTGAGCGACGCCAGGCCGGTGCGCGCGCCGGAATGGTCGTTCAGCGAGCTCGCGGACAGGCTGGTGGAGACCGGCATTCCCTGGAACAAGCCAGCGCCGGCGTTCGCCATGCCCTGGGCGGCCGATTCCTGGTTGATGTCGATGCGATAGCGGTGCCGGGCCGCGAACGTCCGGGCGTCGCCCGCGGTCTGGGAGAACCCGATGAGGACCAGCGCCACCGCCGCCAGGGCGATCGTGCTCGGGTGATCGCGCAGCAGCGAGACGTCGGGGACCTGCAGGGACGGCAGCCCTCTGGGCACCTCGCCGACCAGGGCCACGCCGTGAGCGCCGAGATCGAACAGCCAGGACGCCACCAGGCCGCCGACGACCAGGACCAGGGCACCGGGGATGCGCGGCGCGACCGCCCGCAGCCCGAACACCACCACCAGCGCGGCGGCGCCGACGGCCACGGTCAGCAGCTGGACATCGCCGAGCGTCCCGATCCAGGACCACAGCTCCCGGATCGGGTTCGAGCCGGTGGTCTTTGTCCCGGTGAGTTTGGGCAGCTCGCCGATCACGACGTCGATCGCCGCGCCGAACAAGAACCCGGTAACCACGGCCCGGGAGAGGAACTGCGCGATCCACCCCATCTTGAGCACCGCGAGGAGAAGGAACAGCACCCCGGAAGCCAGGGTGATCATCGCGACCAGGGACGCCGCGTCCTGGATCCCCTTGACCCCGGCCACCGCGACGGCGCTCGCGGCCACGGCCGCCAATCCCGGGCTCGGCCCGGTCGAGATCTGCCGGCTCGTCCCGAAAACCGCATAAAGGATCGCGCCCGCAGCGGCCGCGTAGAGGCCGTTCTGCAGCGGGATCCCCGCGATCCCGGCGTAGCCGAGGTTCTTCGGAACGATCAGGGCAGCGACGGTGACCCCGGCGATGAGATCACCCCTGAGCCAGCGGCGCTCGTAGGAACGGATCCACCCCGCCATCGGCACGAAACGCCACCGGTCCCGCGCCGGAGCTGATCGGGACCCTGTCATCGGCCCGGCCGCCGTGAGACTCGAACCTGGTTGTCCATCCTCCGCCACCTCGCTAATTCCAGTGTCCTGAGTCACTACCTGCCGGGCGGCTCCACGTGTCAGGCTGACCTGGTGATCAGGCGGTGACCGAGGGCCGGGCGGCCCGGGATCGCCGGGCAAGGAGCTTGCCGAATTCCCACAGCACCAGGAGCGCTATGGCGGGCAGCAGCGCCCACGCGAATTGCCGCAGGTTGAGCTGAGCTGTTCCCAGCAGGCGCCGGAAGACATCCATCTGAGTGACCAGCACCGCCAGGACGAACTCCCCGAGCATCGCCCAGTTCATCTGCTTGCTGTCGAAACTGGCGGTCGTCAGCACGGTGCCGGTCTCGCTGCGGCATTCCAGCGCGGCCACGATCAGGCACAGCGCGAAGGACGTGAACGCGATCGAGTTACCGATTCCGGCGCTGCCGAAATGGGACTTGCCGAGCTGGATGAGCAGGAGCAGCCCGATGGTGATGGCCAGCCCGGCGAGCCCGACCGTCACCATCACCGGCCTGGTGAGCACCGACTCGCCACGGGGGCGCGGCGTGCGCGCCATGAGGCGCGGGCTTTCCTTGTCGAAGCCGAGCGCGAAGCCGAAGGGGGCGTTGACGAAGAAGTGGATCCACAGCACCTGCGCGGGGGTGAATGGTTCGCCGGCGGCGATGTTGAACAGGGCCGCGCCCAGGAACGTCAGGACGAAAACCACCAGCAGCACCAGCACGAAGCGGATGTACTTGGTGAGGTTGTCGTAGATCTTGCGGCCCTGGCGGACCGCGAACACGATCGTGGCGAAGTTGTCATCGGACAAGATCATCCGGCCGGCGTTCTTGGCCACCTCCGTGCCAGTGCCCATGGCGATCCCGATGTCGGCTGCCTTGATCGCCGGGGCGTCGTTGACGCCATCGCCGGTCATGGCTACCACTTCACCGGTCTTCTTCAGCGTGTCGGCAAGGAGCACCTTGTGCTCCGGCGCGACCCGGCCGACCACGCCGATGCTGTCAATGCGGGCTAGCCGCTCGGATTCCGGCAGGGCGGCGAAGTCGGCGCCCAGGATGGCCTCGCCGCCGATGCCGACCTGCTTGGCGCTGGCCGCGCCGGTGATCACGTCGTTGCCGGTCACCATGCGGACCCGGATGTGGGCGGCCTGGGCGCTGGCCACCGCAGCCGTGGACTCGTCCCGGGGCGGGTCAACCATCCCGACCAGGGACGTCATCTGCAGATCGGTGACGTACCCGAGCAGGTCGCCGCCCGGGTCGAAGCCGGCCGGGTCGAGGTCACGGGTGGCGGCGGCCATGACCCGCCGGCCTGCGGCCTCCATGCGCTCCATGTGCGCGTTCGCTCGCTCGCTCAGGTCCGCGTCCCACGGGATCGTGCTGCCTTTCGCCAGGGCCGTGGCCGCGCGTGCCATCACCGCGGGCGCCGCGCCCTTGACGAAGCAGCGCATCACCGACCGCCCGGACGCATCCGTGGCCGTGTGGAAGGTGGCCATCAGCTTGTACCTCGGGTCAAAGGGCAGCGTGGCCAGCCGGGGGAGGTCATCACGGGTGGCGTCGATGTCCAGGCCGGCCTTGTGGCCCAGCACGAGCAGGGCGCCCTGGTGGGATCGCCGACCACCTTGCCGTCCACCAGCCTGGCGTCGCTGGCGACGACATAGGTCAAGATCGCGTCCTCGATCGTGTCCGATGCGCCGGCAGCGTGGTGGACCTTGCCCTCCAGGCCGTAGCCGATGCCGGAGATGGTGTAGCGGTCGGTCGGGTCCACGACCTCGACGGCGGTCATCTGGTTCATCGTCAGCGTGCCAGTCTTATCGGAGTTGATCGCCGAGGTGAACCCCAGCGTCTCGACCGAGGGAAGGTCCTTGACGATCGCATTCCGCTTGGCCAGGCCGACACCGCCGAGCGACAAGATCGTCTGCGTCACGGTCGGCAGCGCCTCGGGGATGGCCGCGATGGCCAGGGAGATCGCGCTGACGAAAAGCGCGTCCCAGGCCACGCCACGCTGGCGGCCAAGGGCGAACATCACGATCATCGTCAGGCCGGCCGCCGCCGCGATCCACAAGGTGAGCCGGTTGAGCTCCCTGGTCAGGGGCGATTCTTCCCTGGCCGTGGCCGACAGCATCCCGGAGATCTTCCCCAGCTCGGTGGCCGCCTCCGTGCTGGTGATGATCAGCGTGCCGCTGCCGTGCGTGACCGGCGTGTTCATGAACGCCATGTTCGCCTGGTCTCCCGGGCCCAGCTGATCACCGGATAGCGTCACGGCGTCCTTGGCCGCCGGCGTGCTCTCCCCGGTCAGCGCCGACTCATCGATCTGCAGCGCGCTGGCCTCGATGATCCGGCCATCGGCCGGGACCTGGTCCCCGGCCGTGATCAGCACGACGTCGCCGGCGACCAGTTGCTCGGCGGGGATAACCGCTTCGGCCCCGTCCCGCCGCACCCGGGCAGTTGTCTTCATCATCGACTTCAGCGCATTCATCGCGCTCTCGGCCTTGCCATGCTGCCGCAGGCCGACTACCGCGTTCAGCACCGTCAGCAGCACCAGCAGGACCGCGGTGCTCCACTCCTTGATCGCCAGCGACACTACCGCCGCCGCGACCAGGATGATCTGCATGTAGCTGCGGTACTCCCCGGCAAACCGGCGCCAGCCCGGTGCCGGCTTCTCCTCCGGCAGCGCGTTCGGCCCGTTCGCGCTCAGCAGCCCGGCCGCCCGTGCAGCGGTCAGCCCCACGGCCGGATCGACGCCGAGCGCCGCGGTCACCTCATCCGGCGAGCGCGAGTACCAGTCCCGGCCCGCCGTGGCTGGCTGCCCCGAGGCGTCAGCTTGCACCGTCATGTTTATGCCTCCGATCCAGGCATCCGCTAGCCCGGCTGGCCCTTGGCCCGGGATCTGCCGGTCCGAGAGGTCACCTGCGCCGGCCCGGGGTGGTCGCGCCGTCACGGGTCTGGCTTGCTCCCGGGGCCGACTGCGCCGCCCCGTCCTGGCTGGCCGTCCTGCTCCGGGCTCGGCTTGCCCTCGCCGGCTGACCCCGGCTCTCGTCAGGCGGATGCCCTCCTTCCCCGGCAGCCTGGCTGTCCTCGACCTTGGCTGCTGCCTTCCTCCTGGCCGCAGCCTTGGCCTTCTCGGCTGCGAACGGGTCGGCTGGGGCACCCTTGGGCGCCTGGGCCTCAAGTTCACCCTTGACCACGAGCAGTTCCTGGCGCCGGTCCGCTGTCACCTCTGGATACTGCGGATCGATCCCGATCAGCGTGTGGGCGAGCACCGCAGCCGCGCAGACGCGCGCGAACCACTTATGGTCCGCCGGTATCACATACCAAGGCGCCCAGCGCGTGCTGGTGGCCGACAGCATCTCGGAGAAAGCCTTCTGGTAGTCGTCCCATCGCTGGCGTTCCCGGACGTCAGCCGCGGAGAATTTCCAGTTCTTCTCCGGCAGATCGAGCCGCTTGAAGAACCGGGTCCGCTGCTCCTCCTTCGACAGGTTCAAGAACAGCTTCACCACCTTGAACCCGTTGTCGGACAGGTAGCGCTCCCAGTCGTTGATCTCCCGGTAACGCCGCCCCCATACCCCCTTCCCCTTCACCCCGGCCGGCAGTTTCTGGCGGTCGAGAAGTTCCGGATGCACCCGCACCACCAGGACCTCCTCGTAGTGGGACCGGTTGAAGATCCCGATGTCCCCGCGTGCGGGCAGCCGGCAGGCATACCGCCACAGGAAGTCGTGATCCAGCTCCTCCGCCGAGGGCACCTTGAAGCCGCTCACCTGCACGCCCTGCGGGTTCACCCCGCTCATCACGTGGCGTATCGTCCCGTCCTTGCCGCCGGCGTCCAGCGCCTGCAGGCAAACCAGCACGCCGTAGGTGTCCTGGGCGGCAAGCCGCCGCTGGTAGTCAGCCAGCAGCGCGACACCGGTCCGCAGCAGCTCCTTGCCGTCCTTCTTCTTCAGAAAGCCCGCCCTGTAACCCGGGTCGAAATCCTTGCCTAGGTTCACCTTCGACCCCGGCTTGACCCGCAGCGGCTCGATCAGCTCCGCGATACGCTTCGCCCTCTTATCAGCCATCGCCGGTACCTCCTTTCCAGATCGGGGCAAGCGCAGGACCGGCAATGCCCGCCGAGCCCAGGGCAACAACGGAACCACGCCACAACACCGCTGAGGCTGACTCGTGGACGAGGCTGGTGGACACGAACGTCACGAAGATCATGCCGGCTGCCGTGCTATGCCGCTTCGGCCCCGTTCCTGTCGAGACGCTATTCCCGATTATGCTCGAACCATCTCGGGGTGTCCTCACCCATCCGAGGGTGATCCCGCTCGCTCCGGCGGCTTTGGCGGTCACTTCAGCGCTGCTTGCCGGGCAGGCCTCACAGCAGAATCGGGCCGCACCGCAGAACGATCTCAGAGCAGACGCAGATCGACTGCCCGCTCAATGGCCTCCGAGCGCGACGCCACCCCGAGCTTCTGGTAGACCGACCGGAGATGGGTCTTTACCGTGTTGCGCGAAATGTAGAGGCTCGCTGCCATCTGCAGGTAGGTGCTGGTCGGCAGGAGCTTCAGAATCCGCAGCTCGGCAGCGGTCAGTGGCTCGACAAGCACGCCACGGGACCGGGCGGTGTCCGCCTGGGCGGCGCGCACCTCGAGGGCCGCAGCGATCAGCTGCTCCATGAACGGGTCCGGTTGCATTCGTGTCGAATGCCCGACCAGGTAACTCGTCACCTCGGGCGCGGTCGTGACGACCGTGTTGAGGAAGCCCTCGCGACGGGCTGCTTGGAGGACACCGCCCACGATGCTCGCGGTCATGGGGTCGCTCCGCCCGATCGCGGCCGCGGCCAGGAGTATCTGGCGCACCAGCGCGCGCCGCGCCGTCAAGCCACCCAGTGACGGCGCCTGCAGGTATTCCTGCGCGGCGTGGTGATCACCGGAAGCAAGCGCGACCCTGGCCAGTATTAGGTCGCGGCGGGCGGCGGGTAGCCCGCTGGCCAGCTCAATAGGGGCGCGCAAATCGCCGAGCGACAGGCGCATAAGCGCCTCAAGCTCATCGGCCCTCGCCAGCAGAACCGACCCGGTCCCGGCCAGGACGAGACGTGCTGCTTTGATAGTCGTCAGCGCTTCGCGGACCTGCCCGCAGGAGGCCCAGATCCCGGCCCGGTCGAGCAGCGCGAGGAATTCAAAGATGGGCCGCCGCCGCTCCGTTATCGTGAGCACTCGCTCGGCGAGTTGCTCCGCGGTATCGAGGTCCCGCCGCTCCAGCGCGAGGCCGGCCAGGACGCGCAGGTAATCCACAGCGAAAAAATGCTGATCGAATCCCAGTCGGCGCGCATCCTCATCGGCGGCCCTGGCAGCCCTGGCGGCTTCAGCGAGGCGGCCGGACTCGAACCACGCCAGCGCCTGTGCACTGGGCACCAGCACCAGCTTGGCCGGTTCGGTAAGCTCGGGCATCCCAAGAGCCGCCGCAGCCTCACGCTCCACTGCCTGGAGGTCTTCCAGGCACGGATATATGCGCAGGAGGATCAACGGGACGGCGGCGTTCCACTCGTCCTGGAGCCGCGTCCGCTCCTGGATGGCCCGCGCGGCGAGCGCCTCACCCACAGCCTCGTCTAGCTGGCCGATCTGCGCATAGTGAAATGACCGCATCGCCGCGAGCCGGGCCGCCAGCCTCGATTCGGGCCGGATCGGCGGCTGGACGCGATCTAGCAGGTCAAGGTACTCGCCGCCGCGGGCCGCATGACCCGACAGCAGCAGGTCGGTTGCCAGGGCCAGCAGCCGGTCGGGGGCATCCGCAAGCAACGATGGATCGACCGTGCTGAGATCCAGCGCGGCCGGAATCGCCGGGTCGTGCAGGAAGTCGGGCACGACCCGGTCTTGCAGGAGGGCCAGCGCCCGGTCGGCCTGCTGCGCCGCCAGGAAGTGGCGGGCCGCACGCCGCATGTCACCGGCTGACTCGAACCATTCGGCCGCCCGCAACTGGAGCGCCTGCTCACGGGCCCGGTCTCTGACGCGCAGCTCAGCGTCAGCCTCATCACATGACAGCCATGAAGTCACGCCAGGTGGTCTGGCCACTGCCCAGCTCGACAGCAGCACACTCTTACCTGCACCGGCCGACCCCACAACAACGGTCAGGCGCTGGCCAGCCCCTTCCGTCAGCCGGTCATGCAGCACGAACCTTGTGACCAGCGTGGTCGGCAGTGTCGTAGGCCGGAACTTCGCCATGGCAAATCGTGCGCCCAGTGAGGCGCCGCGCCCAGTCGTCGCGCCGTCTGCCACGACACCTCTCCCGCAGTTCCCCGCCCATAGGCGGTAGCCACAGGCCCGATCCGTTTCCTGATTGTAGGGTGAAGCACGATCGCGGACCAGGCTGCCGGGTCCCCGGGTCACCCTCGGATGGGTGATGACGCAGACTCAGCCCTCAGGCACGCTGGCGGCACGCTGAACCAGCAGACCGCGAGGCGTCACTTTGGTGCGACCACAGACGTATGAGATCACTTTCACGGGCCAGGCGGGCACCACGCTGCGCGCGGAATTCGACGACTGCGAGGTCACCACAGGCCCGGGCACGACAACCCTGCGCGCCGAGCTGCCAGACCAGGCAGCCCTGTGCGGACTCGTACTCCGGATCACCGGCCTCGGGCTTGAAATCCTCCACTTGCATATCGTGGCGCCGCCACCCGGGCAATGACTGATCTCATGCAGATCAGGGCGCCCGGGAGGGTCAGGAGCAGGTAACGATGACAGCTGCGCAGCCTGAGCGCCCAGTCGCTGAAGGAGTCCGCAGCCTTGAGGTGCGGTGGATCTTCCCGGGCCAGCTGGATACTGCGGTGGCCGGATGGTTCGGGCGCTTCCCGGCTCGGATGGAGTCGCGCGAGGACTCCTATCTCCTTGATCCGCATGTGCGCGGGCTGTCCGTGAAGGTCCGCGGGGGCGTGGCACTTGATATGAAGGTATACCGCGGCAGCCCGGGAATCCTCGAGGTGGCGGGATGCGCCCGTGGTCGCATGGAGTCCTGGCAGAAATGGTCCTTTCCCTGTCACCCTCTCAGCCAGGACAGCGGTAACCAGGCTGGTTGGAGGCCGGTCAACAAGAGGCGGCGAATCAGCCGGTTCTCACTGGCCAGCGGACGGATGCTGGCACGCGCCCCCGGGCTGGGCAAGGAGCCGCGGTGCGAGGTGGAACTCACCGAGGTCCGCATGCGAGGCGAGGCCTGGTGGACCCTTGGGTTCGAAGCGACCGACCCCGCCGACGTGCTCCGGCGCGAGCTCGCGGCCACCGCCGCGCTCGTATTCGCCGAGACCCTGCCGGGCGGAGTGGAACCCGGCACGGATGACTCCAGGTCCTATGCGGAGTGGCTCTGCCAGTGGCCGGCTGCCGGGAGTGACGCCGGTGCCTGATTCTCAATCCCTTTGTCAGACGGCGATGGATGAACTGCCAGATTGGTCCTGGTAGAGCGGTCGTCGCGGAACATGCCGATGAACATTCACGCGAGCGCCGGGCTAGGACGAGGACGGCCTGGCGGCCCGCACCACCCGGTGCGGGGGAGGCGCGACATCGGTGCTGCAGGTGATCGTTGAGGTGCCCGGCGGGTCGGCAGCCAAGAGCCTCGAGGCATCCATATGCACGCAATAGCAGCGGCCTCATCGGCGACACAGTACGGCGCGTGGGCCTATCTGGCCGTCTTCGCGCTGATGGCGCTGTCGTTCGCCGGGATACCGGCAATAGGGGCGGCGGTCGTGGGCTGGGCCGCCGTGCTGGCTAGCCAGGGAAAACTCAATATCTTTGTGGTGCTGATCGTGGCAGCGCTGGGCGCCGAGGCCGGCGGCCTGGCCGGTTACACCATCGGCGACCGGTGGGGCCGCCAGTTCCTGGACCGTCCCGGCCGTCGGCAGGAGCGGCGGCAGAAAGCCGTCGCCACGGCAGCGGCGATCTATGCGAAATGGGGACGTCTGGCCGTCTTTTTCACGTCGACTGTGATCTCCGGCATTCTGAGAATGAAGTACTCCCAGTTCGTGGTCTGGAATTTCGTCGTCGGTGCCGTGTACGTGCTGTCGGTCGGGCCCGCCGCCTACGGCGCGGGCAAGGTCGCGACCGATAAGCAGGACGGAGGCAGCCTGGGCGCACTAGTGGCCGGGCTGGCGATCGCGGCCGGTTGTGCCGCGCTCGCGGCAAGGTATTTCCGCCGCCGCAAGGCCCGCAGGCTGCTGCCAGGCGCCGCCGCGGCCAGTCGCAACGGAGGCAGGTGTGAAGATCTGTGATCAGCCCGGACTGGGGTGGACGGTGGTTCGGCGGCGCTAGCAGTCATGAGGCCCGCGCGCTGGCCCACGGGGTTGTCGGGCGGCGCGGCTCGAGGTCGAGTGGTGGCGCGTCCACCGGGAAGCCCAGTACGGGGTGCCGGGCGCCCGCGATGAGCTGGTTGATGCGCTCGCGCGCCTGTACGCATTCGTGTTCGGGGTGGCCGAATCCGATGTACGCCCGGTGGCGGTCCACCGCTGCGCCGCGATGGAGATCTCCGACCGATGGGTCGCCCGGGGCAGCCGCCCGGACAGCCCGCTACTCGCCGTGGAGCGGGCCGCCCTGGTCCGGTCGTATACGGCGCTGTTCGCTGCGGTCCACCACTGAACTGACCTGCGCACAGTCCCGCTGGCGGGCGATGATGGCCGTTCGCGAGCGGCAGCCGCAACCCGGCGGGCCCTGACTGACTGCCGTCCTCATGGCCGAAGCCGTGGACGAGCGCTCCTGTCAGCCGCCGGCATCCCGGCGCCGGCACATGCGCCTCGCCTGAACACATGGAATCGGCGTTAATTGACCAGTGTGCCCAGAATCTCCGGACATGCCGGTCCGATTCCACAGTGCGTTGGTGTCGGTTGTGGGTGCACGTGGCGTTCGGGTATACAGGAAACACGCATATCATCGCTGGCCGCACTCAGATGACGCTGCGTAACCATAGCAAATCGAACGGGTTCGCCGTATTGCTGCACCGGTCATTGAGAAGGCCATGGGACGCGCCAGCAAAAAGGGTCTATGCGGGCTCCGGCAAATCGTCGGGGACGGACCTGGTGGCGTCAGTGTCCGGCCGGCCCCCGCTGAATCCCGGCGAGCAGCAACTGCCGGAACCGACGTGGGCCTGAAACGCCGGGCGGCAGCCCTGGCCGGGCAACGGCAACAGAAAACGACCGGGTGGGGGCACATTCGGCGGCTGCCCGCCCACGTGGTCAGTAAATGGTGAACGCCGGCCGCTGCTTCGTGCAGACCGTGAGCGTCTTGATCGTGTTCACCATCGCGCGCGCGTTCGGCCTGCTGGGCCCGCCCGCAGTTTCCGTCAGCCTCCTCATCGCAGCGCTGGTCCTGATTGCCTGGAGTGCGGGCGCAACACGCGTAGACCTCGGTCTTGGCCGGGCGGATGTGGGTGCGGGCTTGCGTTACGGAGCCGGTGCCTTCGGGGTCGTCTTGCTGGTCCTGGTGGCGGCTGCCGTGATCCCTGTGACGAGCGGCTTCCTTCACGACTCGCGAGCGCAGATCGACGGCGGACGGCTGCTTTACGAACTAGGGGTGTCGATCGTGCTGCTGACGGCGATCCCCGAGGAGCTCGCCTGCCGCGGCGTTCTGCTGGGCTCGGCGCTGAGACTCTGGAGCCCGTGGCGCGCGAGCCTGATCACCTCGGCGCTGTTCGGCCTGTGGCACATTGCGCCGACCTTGCACACGATGCAGGACAACCACGCGGTCGCCGGTGTCTCCGCCGGTGTCGGCGGGCAGGTACTGCTGGTGCTGGGCTCGATTGCGGTGACGTTCGCGGCCGGTCTTGTCTTTTGCTGGCTCAGGCTGCGATCCAGGAGCCTCATCGCCCCGATCATGGCTCACGTCGCGGCCAACGGCCTCGCGCTCACCGTCGCGTGGTTCGCCGTCCACTAAGGCAGCCTGCTAACCCGGCGTGGCACGCCGCTACCTCAGTGCCGCTACCGCACTGCCGTAGTGATCTTCCTGAGGCTGGCCAGGTCCTGGGCGGTAATGCCGGCAGGGCGCATGACCGTATTCCACCCGTCGACATACTCGCCGGAGTACCGGTGGCCGTGCCCGTCCGGAACGCCGGTGGCGAACGGGAGGTCGGCAGTGACCTGCCAGAAGGTCACGAAAGGCATCCAGAACATGCCCTCGAGCACGTCCTTGCCGGGAGCCTCGCCGATCCAGTCCGGCTGGCTGAAGACCAGATGCGGACTCCACCAGACAATCGGGTCGGACGGGTGCATCAGGTACAGAACCCGGCTGCCGTCCCAGGGCTGGCCTCCCGGCGGGATCCCCGCCGCCGGATCATTGGCGAACCGCGCGATCCGCCCGTCCTGGTAGACGGGCTGGACTTCCCGGCTGCCAGCGTCACGGTGGTCGCTGAATTCCCGGAACAGCGTGTTGAAATTCGGCGGCCCAGCGAACAGCGTGCCCGCGGTGCGGTTGCGCAGGTCGTATTCGCCGCTGAAGGCGGCCTCGCCGCCGAACGAACCCAGGCTTTCCCCGGCCACGAACAGCCGGGGACGGCGGCCCTGGGGCAGCTGCGCCCAGCGGCCATAGACCGCGTCGAACAGCGCACGGCCCGCCTCACGGGCCTTCGACTGGTCGACCAGATAGGAAATCCACGACGGCAGGTAGGAGTACTGGATCGCCACCGTCGCCGAGTCCCCCCCGCTGAGGTACTCGAACGAGTCCACCAGCGCCGGGTCCACCCAGCCGCTGCCGGTCGTCGTCACCACAAGCAGATTCTTGCGCTGGAAACCGCCTGCGCGCTCCAGATCCCTGACCGCGAGTGCGGCCCGGGACTCCGCATCGGCGGCGGACGCCAGCCCGGCGTAGGCACGGACCGGCTCCAGGGCCCGGTGGTGGCTGAACTTCTCGATATCGCTCGGCGAAGGGCCTTCGCCGGTGAAGTTGCGGCCCTGATAGCCCAGCGTGTCCCACGGGATAAGTGAGTCCGGCCCGCCCGAACGCAGGCTGGTCGCGGGCTGGTGCACCCCCTCTGCGGTTGTCGTGTCGCGCACCGAATACGCCTTGTTCATGAGGCCGATGAAGCCCTGCAGCAACAGGCCGCTGACAACCAGATAGGTCAGGCCGGCCACCAGGAGCCACCCGGTCGCGTTCGCCGCGCGCCGCCCGATCCAGCGGCCGAGCAGTTTCGCGGCCCAGCGGTACAGGCCGCGAAGGCCGCGCCCAATCATCAGGAAAAAACAGAAGGCCAGCGCCGCAATAAACGGCGAGGCGACGGCGAGCGGGACGTTGTAATCCGTCACCCCCATCAGCTGGCGGATCTCATGCTGCCAGTACTGCCCGAACCCGAAGGCACCAGCGAACAGGACACCCCCGCTGATGAAGAAGGCGAGCCAGGCCCAGCCCCGCGGACGCCGCGAGTCCCGATCTGCAAACGCGCGCCAGATCCACGCGGCAAGTACCCCGAGCCCGTAGCCGATAGCCGCGGTGATGCCACAGACCAGGCCCTGGATCAGGCCGCCGCGCGGCAGCAGCGACGGAGTAAAAGAAAGGCAAGCGAAAATGAGAGCACCCCAGCAGCCGGGAAGCGTGACATACAGCAGCTTCCGGGGCTTCCCGGGCTCCGGCGACGGCTGAGGGCCTTCAGCCGCTGCTACGGCCGGGGAGGTTCCGGCGGCCGCAGGAGGCTGATCGGCTTCGGCGGGGCCGGCAGCACGCTGGGCCGCTACATCTGGATGCTCACCCGGTGACGGACCGGCCGGCGGCCCCGGCACATCCCGTGCCATGGCGACCTCCTCCATAACAGTGGCCCGAACGGCCATCCGGCGCCAGGGACGAAAGTGACCATCACCGGGCTGGACCAGCAGAGTCCCTCCTCCGCGACGGCGCACCAGCCGCCGAAGAAATGCCGGTGTCGACAGCGACGGTTCGAGGGCAATCGGGGACTGGCAAGACGGCTCTGAGTGCCCTGGACCTGTCAGCTCAGCAGGATACGCAGTTCCTCGTGGCTAATGTCGCCCGGCCAGCCCTACAGCCACAGGACTCCGCCAGCAGCTTCGACCGGAGGTAGGTACGAATGGCTCGGCCTAGCACGGCAGAACGCCGTCGAACGCGTTGCGAATGGGCGCTCGTTCCTCTCGCCCTCGCCCAGTTCATCTGCATCTTCGGCGGCTCGAAACTGAATGTGATCATCAACGATATCAGCAAAGCCTGGACACGACGGTGCAGGGCGTGCAGATCGCGATCACGGTCTTCCTGCTGGTCATGGTGGCGCTGATGATTCCCGGCGGCAGCTGGCCGACCGCTATGGCCGGAAGCGGTGCATCACCGTTGGCGCCCGTCCGGCATGCCATCTCGGGCGGATGAGGCTGAGTGCCAATCAGCCACGTCAGCCATGTCATGTCAGCCGCGACGGTCAGATGACGGTCAAGCGATCTTGGAACATCCTAGATGATCTTAAAATCTGGGCTCTGACCTGGGAAAACGAGTGGAGCTATGGGGATTCGAACCCCAGACCTCTTGCATGCCATGCAACTTAGGCAACTGCACGACCTGGGCCTCAATGGCTGCGACCTGGACTTATTGTGCACGGGAGTGCCCGTGAGTGCCCGCAAGCCTGTGTGGGATGGCTGTCCTCTTGGCTGTCCGCTGGCCCTTGATCAAAGTCTTGATCACAGGGTGTTCGAACCCTCGAACACCCTGGCGGATACCAGCGGCTGCCCAGCCGCTGTCCTCGATTCGTCAGCTGGCCTTCCGCAGCGCGGCCTCGACCTGCTCCCGCACGATCCGGGCCAGCTCGTCCCGGGAGACCAGCAGCTCCTCGCCGGTGGTCTCCTGCCGCAGCCGCTCCAGGACCCATCCGCGGATCAGCACGCTCGGAAGCTGCCCGCGCGCCTCGGCGAGCCGCCGCAGTGCAGCCAGCGCATCCGGGGGGATCCGTACGCTGTAGACCTGCGCCCGGCCCCGCGGCGGCCGGCCGTGCGGGACGAACCCCGCCGGATCATCAGCGGCAGCCCGCCGCTCGAACTCCTCCTCTGCTTCTGCGGTGATCTCCCGCTCAGTCTTCCCGGTCATCGCCTCGTCCTTCCCAATACGCTGCCCTCAACCTGCGGCCCGCGGCGATCGCGCTGCCGCCCTGCCAGCCCAGAAGGCGGATGCTCGGTCGTGTAGATCCACACCAGCAGTACCCGCCGCGCCGACGGCGAGTAGCCCAGCACCTCCACCGACTCCCGGCCGGTGCCGCGGCGCACCAGCCGGTTCGGGTCCAGGGCCGCCTCGCTGGCCCACAGCGGCTCAAGGTTGATCTCTGCCGGGCCCTTACGCTCAGCCCGGGTGCGGATGTGCTTAGCCCGCTCCTCCGACCAGACCACCTCATCGATCGGCAGCTCGCCAACCGGAATGCCGTCGAACTCCTCACCCGCCACACGGCTAGTGTAATACCTGGTAAGACAAGATTTCGCCTAGTCGTGGCCGCTCTCCCACCGCTGCCTGGGCAATGAACACTGTCCTAGCCACCGCTGGCCACGCTTGCCTGCCCAGGCTGCCGATCGGCTGTCTCACCAACCAAGTCGATGGCGCCGCGGGTCGCCGCCACACGAGTGCAAGATGCTCGACACCGGCCTCCGGCCCAAAGCAGCCGTCAATCTTGACCGCTGATCCCCGACCTATCACGCAACTCACCGTCCGCCGACCTTGACGGCTCACAACGTCATCACGCTCGGTCACCACCATGTGAACGGACCAGCGAGCGAAAAGCCGCCGATATGCGCGTAAATCCCTCTCGGCTGCGGCGCTGCCAGCACCGCGCCGAACAAGTTGTTCTGCACGCCATGGTGGAGCGGGATAGAGTCAGGCCTGCATTCAATGTATATAGCAGTCGCCACCGCATTTATTGCGTTTACGGATTGCACTGCCGGATTCGCCTGCATTAGGTCAAGGCGGCGCGCTCCGCGCGCCGCACGTAGGGGGGTAGCTGAACTGCCGCACGTTCCATGGCATGCAAGAGGCCAGGGGTTCGAGTCCCCTTAGCTCCACGGTGGGTTACCGACAGAACTGCCGGCCTCGTATCGACAGAACTGTGGCGGTGGCCTGACTTTGAGTATGGTGCCGGGGTCTGACATGGCGCTGGTCGCTTTCGGGTCGGCTTTCTGATGGGTGAATGGCGTTGTTGCGCTG
>WNGB01001967.1_pt1 | contig 35536 bp, 33 predicted proteins | sample 5400681 | NCBI WGS metagenome assembly WNGB01 (sample SAMN13153367, study PRJNA577476) | soil metagenome | isolation source: 115 cm soil or saprolite under grassland replicate 2 | place: USA:California | collected 2016-06-15 | reverse complement strand
AGGTCGGCCTCGCGCAGCGCGGCGCGGCGTTGGTGGCGCATCTGCAAGGGGTGATCGCGGCCCAGCAGCCCGCGCCCCATGCCCGAGAGGTAGGTTGGGATGCCCAGCCGCTCGACCGCGCGCGCGACCTCGGCAGCCTCGTGCGCGGCCAGCAGCGCCTGGCTGCCGACCAATAGCACCGGGCGGTCGGCACGCAGCAGCCGTTGGGCCACCTGCTCGATCGTAGCGCGATCAGGCTCGGGCGCTGAGGGCACTATTTCTCCCCCGATCGTGGCCTTGCTCATGCCAGCGAACAGGTGGCGGACGTGCTGGCGCAGGTAGAGCCGGGTGGCCTGCGCCACCAGGCCACGCCCGCTGGAGCTGGCGCCATACAGCTGGCGCACGATCGCCTCATCGTAGAGCAGGTCGATTGGGCATTCGAGGAACACCGGCCCGGGCACGCCGCTCTGGGCCTCGCGGAAGGCTTGCTCCAGCAGCGCCGGCAACTCGGCCACGCGGCGGGCGGCGCCGGCCCACTTGACATGCGGTCGCAGCAGCGCCATCTGGTCGATATCCTGCAATGCACCGCGGCCCTTGAGCGCAGTGGCGGCCGCGCCGCCCAGCAGCACCACCGGAGATTGCGCGATCTGGGCGTTCTTGACGGCAGTGATCGTATTGGTCAGCCCTGGGCCGGCTGTGACCGCCGCCACGCCGGGCCGCCCGGTCAGCCGTGCCACCGCGTCGGCGGCGAAGACGGCGGTGGCCTCGTGGCGCGTGTCGATCACACGGATGCCGCGCTGCTTGCAGCCAACCAGGATCGGCGAGATGTGGCCGCCGCACAGCGTGAACAGAAATCGTGTCGCTTGCGCTTGCAGGACGCTTGCGATCAGGTCGCCTCCGTGCATGGCCGTGCTCCTTGTTCGAATTGCAGATTGCAGATTAGTACTTTGGGGTAGTGTACCCGATCTGGCGGGGCGTGGCGCTGAGATGGTGTGGAATGCGACGGCAGATCTTGATGACCAATGGTATCAGCGGTACGTTATCTTCTTTTTGTTGTTCGTTTTTTCGCTCTGCGAGCGAAAAAACGAACAACAGATGAAATGGGAAGTACCATGCTGCCGCAGGCAAAGCGGCGGTTGAAAGCGCGACCGCGTAAGTCCTCTCAAATACAGGCCATGATACAATAATCGTCGTTCAGTTTGTGTAGAAGCGATGGAGGCTGTAGATGCAAAGCATTGCCACGGATGTGACCAGCTACCTTCAGGAGCTGCCCGACGATCGGCGCGTGAGTCTGGCGCAACTGCGCCAGCTGTGCCTGCATACGCTGGAGGGCTATGAAGAAGGCATGGACTATGGCATGCCCAGCTACAAGAAGAATGGCGTCGTCGAAGTTGCGTTTGCCAGCCAGAAGAACTATATCTCGCTGTACATCCTTAAGGAGGCGGTCGTTGCGGCGCATCGCGCGCAGTTGGCCGGCTTGAATGTTGGAAAGTCGTGCATTCGCTACACCAAGCCTGCCAAGATCGACTTTGTGGTCGTCGAGCAGCTGCTGAGTGCGACGCGCGATTCGGCTGGGGGTCCGTGCTAGAAGCCAGCCATATTGCTGTCTTCTCAGCCTGCGCGGGCGGGCTTCGCAACCGGGCCTTGTGTGTTTACGCGCTAGGCGGTCTGCCGCCCACTCACCAATACGAACTCCGCTAGCAATCCCTCTTCATGCCTATGCTATACTGCTGATCTGTGTATTCACTGGTCATTTTTGGGTTGCGGAGGCGGCGAAGCCGCTTCGCACCTCTCCAGATCTCCATAATCAAGAAGGACGATCTAGCGCTGCCAAGTAGCTACTATCACTACCAGGGCGGTATCTATGGATGCCCAAGGTTGTGGCGATCGAGCGCGATTGCACTGCGGCGATCGCGGCCGGGTGGCGAAGAAGTAGCCGGGACATAAGTGACGTTCTGTACCCTGTATCCTGTATCCTACAACCCGAGGCATCACAATGAAACACTTCGAATGGACCTGGTACACCGCCGACAAGACCCGGCTGTACGCGCAGAGCTGGCGACCGGATGGCGCGGCGGTAGGCGTGGTATGCCTGGTGCATGGCTTGGGCGAGCATAGCAGCCGCTACGCGCACGTCGCGGCGGCGCTGAGCGAGGCCGGCTATGTCACTCTGACGTTCGACCAGCGCGGGCATGGCAAATCGCAGGGCCCGCGCGGCGACGCGGCCAGCTACGATCAGCAGATGGACGACATCAAGCGCCTGCTGGACGAGGCCGGCGAGCGCTATCCGGCGCTGCCGCGCTTTCTTTACGGCCACAGCATGGGCGGCAACCTGGTGCTCAACTACACGCTGCGTCGCGGCCCGCAGATCCAGGGTGTGATAGCTACCGGCCCGTGGCTGCGCGCGGCGTTCGATCCACCGGCCTGGCGCGTGCGGGCTGGCCGCTTCTTGCATAAGGTCAGGCCGGCGCTCCCGCAACCATCCGGCATCGACATAACGGCGGTCTCGCGCGACCCGGCGGTGGTACAAGCCTACCGGGACAACCGGCTGATCCACGACAAGATCTCGCTGCGGGTGTATTTCTCGGGCTTCGACGCTGGGTTGTGGGCGCTGGAGCGCGCGGCCGAGTTTTCGCTGCCGCTGCTGCTGATGCACGGCGGCGCCGATCGTCTGACGTCGGCTGCGGCCAGCCGCGAGTTCGCCGCGAAGATCAGGGATGGCTGCACGTACAAGGAGTGGGATGGGCTGTTCCACGAGATCCACAACGAGCCGGAACAGCAGCAGGTGTTTGCATATATGATCGATTGGCTGAATCAACACAGCACTTCGTGACGTTTGACGCAACTATGCGACTGTGCTAGACTCGCGCGCAGTCCTCCAAGCTCTTAGTACAGCATATCGCATATTCGACCTGCGTTTGACGGAAGACGGAAGATGGAGGACGGCATCATTCGTCGTCCGTCCTTCGTCTTCCGTCCAGAAGAAGCTATTGCTATGCCACCTGAAAGCATGATCCAGGCGCCTGCGAAAACTGCGCGAACCCAACGGCTGCTGCTCGCCGCCGCGATCGGGGCCTATAGCGTGGCGGTAGCGTTTGGCGCCGCGCCGGTGCTCAGCGCCACGCTATTGAGCGCGCTGGCGCTGGCGGCACTTGCGGCGGCGCTGTTCGCCTATGTCGGGATGCGCCTGGGGCCAGCTTCGGCGGCGCGGCTGGGCGGGCGAGCGCAGGTGGCGCGGCGGCGCCTGCGGGCGCTGGCGTTCGGTGTGCTCGGCGTTGTGTATATCACACTGGTGGCCGGCGCGCTGGTGGCCAACCAAGGTGCATTGTGGAGCTGTCTGGCGCTGCCAGTATGCCTGGCGCCCAGCCAGCCTGCGGCAGGCGAATCCCAATCGTTGGCTGCTGTCGCTATGGCGCATCGAGTGCTGGCAGCCCTGGCGGCGCTGTTGGTCGTCGGGCTATCGGTTCGAAGCTTGCGTGCGCGTGGTGAAACAGCCCTTCGGCGTGCGGCTGGATGGTCGATCGGGCTGATGCTGGCGCAGGTGCTGGTGGGCATGGCGCAGGTGCTGCTGGCGCGCGCGGGCGACAGCGCAAGCCTGACAGCGCTGCGCGTAGGGCACCTGGCTGTGGGCGCCGCCGCCTGGGCAGCGCTCGTGGTGCAGGTGGCGCTGGCGCTTCGCAGTGCTGAGTCACGAGGACTGAGGACTGAGTCAGGGTTGATTCACGGCGCTCCTCAGTCCTCAGTCCTCAGTCCTCAGTCCTCGGTTCTGAAGGATTACATCAGCCTGACCAAGCCCGGTGTGATCTCGCTGCTGATCCTGACCACTGTGGCAAGCATGTACCTGACGCCGGCCGGCGCGCCAAGCCTTACGCTGGTGCTGTGGACGTTCGTGGGCGGCTGGCTGATGGCCGCGGGCGCGCATTCGGTCAACTGCTGGGCCGATCAGGATATCGACATCAACATGGGCCGCACCAGCCGCCGCCCAATCCCAAGCGGCCGTATGCCGGCCTGGCACGCGCTGGCGCTGGGGATCGCGCTGGGCGTATTGGCGTTCGCCATTCTGGTCGCGTTCGTCAACCTGGCGGCAGCGCTGCTCTCGCTGGCGGGCTACCTGTACTACGTCTTCGTCTACACGCGCTGGCTCAAGCGCACCACGCCGAGCAATATTGTGATCGGCGGCGGCGCGGGCGCGTTCCCGCCGCTGGTCGGCTGGGCTGCCACCACCGGCGGGCTGACGCTTCCGGCACTGTTCCTGTTCGCGATCATCTTCTACTGGACTCCGCCGCACTTCTGGGCGCTGGCGCTGATCCGCGAGAAGGACTACGCCCGCGCCAACGTGCCCATGCTGCCGGTGGTGGCCGGCAGCGCCGAGACTAAGCGGCAGATTCTGCTCTACACCATCCTCATGCTGGCGCTGACGATTATGCCGACACCGCTCCAGATGTTCGGCATCCCCTACCTGCTGATGGCGATCGGCCTGGGCGCGATCTTCCTACGTTATGTCATCCGTCTGCTGCGCCAGGATACAACGGCGGCGGCATGGGGGCTGTACAAGTTCTCGCTGCTGTACCTGGCGCTGCTGTTTGGGGCGATGGTGGTGGATCGAGTGGTGTTTAGGTAGTCCCCAAACGCCCGCCAACATCCGTCGAAAGTCCTACGCGCATACCTCGATCACAGTGCTATACTTTCACGGTTTCGTGCGCGCTGCCGTTGGCGGCGCGCTTCTTGCCATCCTCACATCTGCTTTCTCAACCGTTTCGCCAAAGGAGGTGTCTCGCGTGGAACATCTTCGTCACCTGCTGCCGTTCGTCAAGCGCTACCGCTGGCAACTGCTGTTCGGCCTGATCTGCGCCGCCTGCTCGGCCGCGCTGACGGCATCAATCCCGCAGCTGCTGCGGCTCGCGGTGGATGAGCTGCACGTCCACGGCGTGGTCGCCACTGATCTGCTGCGCTTCGGCCTGATCATGATCGGGCTGGCGCTGCTGGATAGCCTGTTTCGCTTCGGCCAGCGCATGCTGGTGGCCGGCGCATCCTACCTGGTCGAGTTCGACATTCGCAGCGCGATGTTCCGGCGCCTGCTGCTGCTCGATCAGGGCTTCTACGGCCAGGCACATACTGGCGACCTGATGACGCGCGTGACCAACGATCTCTCAGCGGTGCGGCAGTTCCTTGGCCCGGGCGTCAATTCCTTGATGACCGCCACTCTGTTTATCGCATTCGCTGGGACGCTGCTGTTCCGGACCAATGCCGCGCTGGCGCTGCTGGTACTGGCGCTGCTGCCGGCGATCACGCTGCTGTTCGTGATCGTCGGCGGGCGCATGCGCAAGATCTTCCGCAGCGTGCAGGATCAGTTCGGCGATCTCTCGACTCGCGCACAGGAGAACTTCAGCGGCATTCGCACGATCAAGGCCTATGCCCAGGAAGAGGCCGAGATTCGTGTGTTCCGCGCGCAGAACGAGCAGTACCGCGCGATGAATGTGCGCTATGTCCAGCTGAGCGGTCTGCTCTGGCCTTCGATCACGCTGACGATGGGCGCGATCGGCGCGCTGGTGCTGCTGGTCGGCGGGCAGTATGTCGCTGCGGGCACGATGTCGCTGGGCGACCTGGTGCTGTTCAACACCTATCTGGCGCTGCTGGCCTGGCCAATGGTCAACCTGGGCTGGACGGTCAATTTGTATCAGCAGGCCTCGGCCTCGATGGGCCGGATCGCCGAGGTGCTGCACAGGCGCCCGGCGATCGCCAGCCCGGCCGATTCGCCGGCGCACGCTGCCGTGGCCGGCACGATCGAGTTTCGCGATGTGGGTATCCGATTTGACCGCAGCCTGACTACTGACGACCGACGACTGACCACTGGCGATGGTGCTATACATGCTGGCGATCGGTCGTCGGTCGTCGGTCGTCGGTCGTCGGAGTGGGTGCTGCGCCATATCTCGTTCACCGTCGCGCGCGGCTCCTCGCTGGCGATCGTCGGCGCCACGGGCGTGGGCAAGACCACGCTGGTGAACCTGCTGGCGCGCGTGCGCGACCCCGATGAGGGCCAGGTGCTGCTCGACGGGCAGGACATCCGCACGCTGCCGCTGGATGATCTGCGCCGGGCGATCGGCTATGTGCCGCAGGACACCTTTCTGTTCAGCGTGCCGCTGCGCGAGAATGTGACCTTTGGGCGTACCGATGCGACCGAGGAGCAGATCGACCGCGCGGTGGCGATCTCGCGGCTGAGCAACGACCTGATGCAGTTCCCCGATGGACTGGACACGCTGATCGGCGAGCGCGGCGTGACGCTCTCGGGCGGCCAGAAGCAGCGCACCGCGATCGCGCGCGCCGTGCTGCGCGACCCGGCCATCCTGGTGCTCGATGATGCGCTCTCCAGCGTGGACACGCACACCGCCTCCGAGATTCTGGCCGGGCTGCGCGAGGTGATGCAGGAGCGCACCAGCATCATCATCGCCCAGCGGATCGCAACGGTGAAGGACGCCGACCGCGTGATTGTGCTGCACGAAGGCGAAATCGTCGAGCAGGGCACACACCGCGAGTTGCTGGCCCAAGGCGGGCGCTACGCCGCGATGTACCGGCGCGAGTTGCTGGAGGCCGAGCTGACCGAGGAGTAGCCAGGAGGCGGTAAGCAGGAGGCAGAAGGCATGTGATTGCCTCCTGCTTATCACTGGCGGTCTAGTGGGTGAACTCTACTATCTTCGAAAGGCCTGATTGAGCAGAATCGCCAGCGTGAAGAACACCAACGTAGCCACAAGCGAGATGGCCCCGGTGATGGCAAACTTCAGCGCTCCGTGCATATCGGCGCGGAAAATACGACCATTGATCGTCATAGCTACGGCGCCAAGCCCGCCGCCTAACGCGCCGCCCATGAAGAGCAAAACGAGCGGCAGCCCGCTCCAGATCCATACATACCAGGGGAGCGGTTCGGCGATTTTGATCTTTTTTCCGTCCACAGTCACCTGTGGGATCGGGTCGACAAACACGCCGCGAAGCTGGGCGATTACAGCGACACCATCATTGCGGCGGAGTAGGAGTTGGCCGCGTTTCGGCCCTTTGGACGCCGGCTGGCCGTCGAGCATCAATCGTGGGCCAGCGAAGAAGCCCGCGCTCTCGACAACCAGTTGCCGCCCTTCGAAACCTTCAGCGTGTACGTAGTGCTGCATTGGAACGCTTCCTTTCAGAACGATGATAGACCAATATGTCTGGTTGCTACTATATAACGTTCAAAGCGGGCGTCGGGTATCGAAATATGAGCGATCGAGATGCGAGTTACGTGTGCTGGCGGGACGCGACTTAAGGCAAGCTTCATCGCAACTTCACAAAAAGCGATAGCTGAGCGAGGTGTATATGGCTGGTGCAAACTTCGAGGACGACGAAATTCTCGGCAAGGCCTACGATGGCCGGCTGATGCGACGGCTGGTAATCTTCGTCAAGCCGTACTGGCGGCGGCTGGTGCTGGCGATGGCGCTGCTGTTCGGCGCAGCATTGGCTGAGCTGGCGCCGCCCTACCTGGTCAGCCGCGCGATCGATGGCCCGATCGCGGCGGGCAATCCGGCCGGCATGCTGCCGATCTTCGGGCTGTACATCGGCGCGCTGCTGGTGTCGTTCGGCTGCCGCTACGGCCAGACCTACATCATGCAATCCACCGGCCAGCAGGTGATGGTCGACATTCGCATGCGGATCTTCAGTCACATCCAGCAGATGAGCCTGTCGTTCTTCGACCGCAACCCGGTCGGGCGGCTGATCACGCGGCTGACCAACGATGTGGACGCGCTGAACGAGTTCCTGGCGCAGGGCATGGTCTCGCTGCTGGGCGACAGCGCGCGGCTGGTGTTTATTGTGATCACCATGCTGCTGCTGAGCTGGCGGCTGGCGCTGATCAGCTTTATCATGCTGCCGGTGATGGTGCTGGCCACGATGTTCTTCCAGCGCGTGATGCGCTCGGCCTTCCGCGCGGTGCGGCAGCGGCTGGCGCGCATCAACGCCTACCTGAATGAGCAGATCACCGGCGTACTGGTCACGCAGCTGTTCAATCGCGAAGACCGCAGCCGGATGCGCTTCGAAGAGCTGAGCAATGACTACCGCACGGCGCAGTTCCGCTCGCTGCTGGCCTTCTCGATCTTCTTCCCGACCGTCAGCTTTCTCTCGGTGACGGCGTCGGCGCTGCTGCTGAACCTGGGCGGGCAGGCGGTGCTGGGCGGGCTGGCGACGATCGGCATGCTGGTGGCGTTTATCCAGTACACCGACCAGGCGTTCGGCCCGATCCGCCAGATCGCCGATAACTACAACACGCTCCAGAGCGCCATGGCATCATCCGAGCGGATCTTCCGCATCCTCGACACCGAGGCCGATGTTCAAGACCCCGAGCAGCCACTGTCGCTGCCTACGCCGGTGCGTGGCGAGGTCGAGTTCAGGGATGTGTGGTTTAGCTACGCACCGACCACCGACCACCGACCACCGACCACCGAAAAGACCGAGCGTCAGTCGTCTGTCGTCGGCGGTCCGTCGTCGGATGACTGGGTGCTGCGCGGCATTTCGCTGAAGATCCCGGCCGGGCAATCGGTGGCGGTAGTTGGCGCTACGGGCGCGGGCAAGACATCGCTGATCAGCCTGTTGGCGCGCTTCTACGATATCCAGAGCGGCGCGATCACGCTGGATGGCGTAGCGCTGCGCGACCTGCGCCAGAGCGAGCTGCGCCGCCATATCGGCGCGGTGCCGCAGGACCCGGTCTGCTTCAGTGGGACGATCACCTCGAACATTCGGCTGCACGACCAGAGCATCAGCGACGAGCAGGTGCGCCGCGCGGCCGAGATCGCCAATGCCGCGCCGTTCATCGAGCGGCTGCCGGGCGGCTACGATTACGAGGTGCGCGAGCGTGGATCGAACCTGTCGGTCGGCCAGCGCCAGTTGCTGGCCTTCGCCCGCGCGATCGCGTTCAACCCCGAGGTGCTGCTGATCCTCGACGAGGCCACCAGCAGCGTCGACACCGAGACCGAGGCGCTGATCCAGGCCGCGCTGGCGCGGCTGCTGCACAATCGCACCAGCATTGTGATCGCCCACCGGCTCTCGACCATCCGCGATGTGGACAGAATCATTGTGCTGCACAAGGGCCGCGTGGTCGAGGATGGCAGCCACGAACAGCTGCTGGAGCAGCGCGGCTACTACCACCGGCTGTACCAGCTCCAGTTTGCCGAGCAGATGAATGTAGGGCACGACGACCCGATGACACGCTGACAATTTTGCTCGACTTACCCGCCGCCTAGCAGCGCCTGTATCTTGGCCTGGAGCCGCGCGAAGTTGATCGGCTTCGACTCGTAATCGTCGCAGCCGGCTGCGATACTCTCATCGCGATCCTCGGTGAGCGCGTAGGCGGTGAGCGCAATGATCGGGATGTGCCGTGTATTTGGCGTAGCTTTGATCCGCTGGGTGGCCTGCCATCCATTCAGGATCGGCAGGCCCAGATCCATCAGGATCAGGTCGGGCAGCTCGGTCTCGGCCAGAGCCACCGCTGTCGCGCCATCCTCGGCGCTGATGACCTGATAGCCCTCCCACGCTAGCCGGCGCGTCACCATCTCGCGGTTGAACACATCGTCTTCCACCAGTAGAATCTTTGTCATACACGATTCTCCTTCGGAGCGGTCGATTCAGCTCAGCGGCGCGATCGCATCGGCTGGGTCACTTATGGCTGGGAACACCATCCGCATGGTTGTGCCGCGACCAAGCGCGCTTTTGACGCAGATCGCGCCGTGCAGCCCGCGCACGATGCCCAACACCGCCGCCAACCCTAGCCCGCGCCCAGGAAATTTTGTTGTGAAGAACGGATCGAAGATTCTGGCGGATGTCGCGGCGTCCATTCCAGCACCGTCGTCGCCGACCGCCAATGTGACATAGATTCCAGCCGGCAGATCGGGCGCGTGGTAGATCGTCGAAAGTGTGGCCTGATCCAGCTCGCGCAGGCTGGTCGTCACGCTGATCGTGCCGTCGGCGTCGCCGATCGCTTCGGCCGCATTGGTCATTAGGTGCGCCAGCGCCTGGCGCATCTGCGCGGCATCCGCGACGATGGCCGGCAGCTGCGGTGCCAGCTCGGTGGTCAGCGTCACGCGCCGCGCGACCGAGGCGCCCAATAGATCGCTTATGTCGGCGACCAGCTCATTCGCGTCGAGCGACTGCAATAGGAAGTTACCGCGCCCAGTGTACATCAGCATCTGGTGATTCAATGCCGCGGCGCGCTGGGCGGCCGTTGTAATCGGCACAATGCTGGTTCGCGCCGGCGAATCCTGCGGAAGCTCGATCAGCGCTAGCTCGGCGTTGCCAAGGATCGTGGTCAGCAAATTATTAAAGTGGTGCGCGATGCCGTTGGCCAGCGTGCTGAGGCTCTCGCGCTTCTGCGCTTCCACCAGCGCTTCCACCAGCGCCGCGCGCTGCCCAAGCTCGTGGGCTAGGCGCTGCTCCAGGCCGGCCTGCGATCGGCCCGCGCGCGCCGCCGCTTCGGTTTGTTCCAGCAAATCGCAGTGGGTCTCGATTGTCTGCGCCGCCAGCGCGGCGATGTTGGCCAGGCTGGCCTGCTGGCTTGCGCTCCACGCGCGCGGCGCGTCGTCTGCGACGCATAATGCCCCAATCACGATGCCGCTGGCGGCCAGCAGCTTGGCGCCGGCGAATGCAGCGATCGCACAATTGGGCGTTATCGCGGCGCGAGTGTCGTGGAGCAGCAGCGTTTGCCCTGGCTGAGCAGATTTCTGAAAGATGGCGCAGGCGTGCATGAGCGCTTCCGGCGCGGGCGCGCGGGCGCCGGCCGAGCTGAGGATCGTCTGTTGCTCGGCATCGCCAAGCACGATATAGGCGATCGGGGCATCGAGCAGATCCGTCGTCAGGCGCGTCAGCCGATCGAGTGCCGGCCCAAGGGCGGGCGCGCGCGCCACGCAATGCCGTAGCAGCGCGAGCCGGCCAGGTGGGTTCGGAAGAGTTGGGTCATGGCTCATGCAGGAATCCTCTATCGGATGCCGTCGATCGGTGGCCTGGCGCCGGCTATCGCCGTGAATAAATCGTCAGGTTCAGTTAAACGCCTGTTAAGTTTGCGATCACAGAAGGCTTTTGGCGTGCTGTTAGGCTTGGAGCATCTACCTAACTCAGCGAAGGGAGCAAGCCATGGCCCAAGTTTACGCGCCGCGCCTCGTACGGTCGCATCCGTGGTACCGTGCGATCACCCCGCACCGCCGCCTGCTCACGCGCACAGCTTATCTGCGGCTTAAGCGCGCGATCGATCTTATGCTTTGCGTGCTGAGCCTGCCGCTGGTGCTGCCGCTGCTTGGCCTGATCGCCGTGCTGATCCGGCTCGACTCACCGGGGCCGATCGTATTCTGCCAGTGGCGCACCGGCCGGCATGGGCGGCGCTTCCGCATGTACAAGCTGCGCACCATGGTGGCGAATGCCGATGCCTTGAAGCCGCTCTACGCGCACCTGAACCACCAGACCTGGCCGGATTTCAAGATCGCCGGCGACCCGCGAGTGACACCGATCGGCCGGCTGCTGCGCCGAACCAGCCTGGACGAGCTGCCGCAGCTGCTGAATGTGCTGAAGAGCGAGATGAGCCTGATCGGCCCGCGCCCGACCTCGTTCGCGCCGGATGACTACATCCTATGGCACACCGCGCGCCTGGATGTGCTGCCCGGCATCACCGGACTGTGGCAGGTGAGCGGGCGCGGCCGGCTGAACTTCGACCAGCGCGTCAAGCTCGATCTGGCCTACATCGAGTGCCAGTGTCTCTGGCTCGATCTCCAGATCATCCTGCGGACGATCGGGCAGGTGTTCGTCGGTGAAGGGGCGTATTAGAGCAGTCGGCAGTTGGCGGTCAATCTTACTGCTCACTGCCCTCGTCGCTCATTCCGCCTCGAACGCCGCAAGCTCCTGAAAGGTCGCCCGGAGCGCTGGGTAGAGCTGCCGGTAGATCGGGTACAGCCGCTCGTAATCGGCGGCGCCGTCGGCCGATGGCTCGATCACATCCACGATCTGAATCAGCTCGGCGCAGGCGGCCGGCACATCGGGCCATGCGCCCGCGCCCACCGCCGCCAGAATAGCCGCGCCAAGCGCCGCGCCTTCGGTGCTGTTCACGGTGTACAGCGGAATGCCGGCGATATCGGTGATGATCCGCCGCCAGAGATCGCTCTGCGCCGCGCCGCCGCTGACCGCCGCCGTGGCGGGCTGGACGCCGCGCGCGCGCAGCAGCTCCAGGTTGTCGCGCATGCCGAACGCCACGCCCTCCATCACCGCGCGGGCCATGTGGCTTAGCTGGCTGCGCAGCGTCAGCCCCACGAATCCGCCGCGCGCCAGTGGGTCGGGGTGCGGGTGGCGCTCGCCGGTCAGGTAAGGCGCGAACAGCAGCCCGGCGCTCCCGCGCGGCGCCTGGGCCGCCAGCTCGCTTAGCTCGGCGTAGCTCCGGTCAGGCGCCAGTGTGTCGCGCAGCCAGCGCATCCCGCCGGCCGCGCTCAGCATCACGCCCATGTGGAACCAGTAGCCCGGCACCGCATGGCAGAAGGTGTGCAGCCGGCCTTCCGGCTCGGGCTGGTACTGATCGTTGGCGGTGAACACCACGCCCGATGTGCCGACCGCGATGCTGGTTTGGCCGCGCCCGAGAATACCGCTGCCGATCGCCGTGGCCGGCTGATCGCCGGCGCCGCCGACCACCGGCGTGCCCGCGCGCAGCCCGGTGGCCGCCGCACCGGCCGCGCTGATATGCGCGCACACCGCAGGCGACTCGCACAGCTCGGGCAGCCAGGCGCGCGGGATATCGAACGCCGCCAGCATTGTGTCCGACCAGGCGCGGCGGCCGATATCCATCAGGCCGAAGCCCGAGCCGTCGGACACATCGGTCACATGCGCGCCGGTCAGCAGCAGGCGCACATAATCCTTCGGCAGCAGCACGCGCGCGGCCTGATGGTAGATCTCGGGCTCGTTTTCCCGCACCCAGCGAATCTTGGGTGCGGTGAACCCCGGCAGCATAATGCTGCCGGTGTGCTGGTACAGCCATGCCGCGCCGACTTGCTCGGTTACAGCGGCGCACTGCGGGCTGCTGCGGCCATCGTTCCACAGGATCGCCGGCCGGATGGGCTGCTCATGCGCATCCAGCAGCGTCAGCCCGTGCATCTGGCCGGTCAGCCCGACGGCCGCGATATCGCCTGGGCTGACATGTTGCAGCACTGCACGCAGGCTAATGCATGTGGCCGCCCACCATTGGCGCGGATCTTGCTCCGACCACTGTGGCCGCGGAGTCGAAAGATCGTGGGCGTGGCTGTGGCTAGCTACCACCGCGCCGCGCGCGTCGATCACCAGCGCCTTGGAGGCGGTGGTGCTGACATCGATTCCAATGAAGTAGCCCGGCATAGCGATGTGCTCCTGTCAACGGGAGTGGTAGCAATCGAAATAGCATGCGAGCAGGGACAGATCACAGTGTGCTGGGTCAGTGCGTGGCATCGCGATGATAACTCGCAATGGCTGTGAAAGTGTACCACAGATTGAACATAAGGTGGCACCGACGTAGGTGCTGGGGTGAGATGCACGTGTCTGCATCCCGGGGAACACGCGAGGATCAATCCCCGCGCTACGATGCGAAGCCCGCTTCAGCGGGCTGGTGATTCCGTGAGCCCGCTTCAGCGGGCTTCGCAATTGTAGCCGAAGGCTTCAGCCTGCGGCGTGCGGGCTTGCAACCCCCAGCCGAGAACCCTAGCGCCACGGGCCAGCGATATGCGCTATACTGTTTCGCCAACCAACGAACCTGCAAGTATTCGGTGAGGGGATGATGCATTGATGCCAGCCCGCGTTCTCGCGTTAGTACTGACTCTCGCGGCATTGAGTGGCTGCAGCCCCGCGTCGGTGACATCGCCCACATCAGTTCCGTCGGTATTGGACTCGCCCAGGCCGCGCGATCTCCAGACACCGGAGAGTACCGGCGCGCCAACCCCTGGATCGAGGACGCCAACATCGGCAGCAGCTGTGCCACCAAGCCAAGCACCAGCCGAACGCCCCACCGCACTCGCCACAGCGGAACCGTCGCCAAGCGCGGCTCCTGCGCCTGCTGCACGCTTGTTTAGTTACCCGATTGGAACGCCGGGGAAGCCACTGGGTGATGAGTTCTTTATTCGCCATGGCGCCGAGGTTGAGAATACTTGGTACAATCCGGGGTACTGGCACACAGGTGAGGACTGGTATGCCGTTGCGGGTGATACTGTGGGCGCTCACGTCTACGTGATTGCCGATGGCGCGGTGGTGTATGTTGGCGGCAATTATCCTGGCCGCGTGGTGATTGTTCGACATGCGGGCGACCTGTATTCGATGTATGGGCACCTCGATCCGCATTTGAACATCCAGGCCGGTGCGCGGGTGACACGCGGCGAGCTGATTGGGACGGTACTGCGACGGAACGACACGACCCCGAATCACCTGCATTTTGAGATCCGCACGTTCTTGACCGCACCTGCCGTCAATGGCAGCGCCCCGCGCTATAGCTTTCGCTGTGGCGTGAACTGCCCGCCTGGGCCGGGCTACTGGCCGATCCAGGCCCCCGATCTCCCAAGCGATCTTGGCTGGCGCACCCCGACCCACGTCATTGCGCAGCGCATGTTTCCGCCTGATGCGCGGCGTCCGCTTGGCGAGGTTATTGTGGCAACGCACCCTGTTTCGCAGAGTGTCGCGCTCTGGTCGGGCCCACCCGACGATAGTGCGCGCAGCATGCTCGATACGTTAGCGCTCCGTGCAGGCGAGCGTTACCCGCTCTTGGATGTGCGCGCCGGCCCCGAGGACACCCATGAAACCAGCGCGCTCGGCTACCAGCTCTGGTATGCGATCAGGCTCCCCGACGGGCGCACCGCATGGGTGCAGGCCGCGATCCCTTCGACCTTCGAGACCGGCAGCGACGGTCGCCCGTCAAGCATCTACTTCAACTTCTTTCCGGCCGTCGATACGCCGCTCTAAATGGCGGGGTTGCATGGACGCCAACACTATTCCAATCTCCTCAGCCTTCAGCCGCTCCATTGTGTTGCATGCAGGTTGACACAGTCGCGGCTGTGGATTATTATGTGGATAATTATCCACAGACGGAGGTGGGCAATGAAAACGATCCAAATGACGATCGATGACGACCTTTTAACTGAGGTTGATCAGGTTACGCAAACGCTCCAAACAACGCGCTCGGCGTTTATTCGCTCGGCTTTGCAGCTTGCGTTGCGACACTATGCAGTGCTGCAAAAAGAGCAGCAGCATGCCCAAGGGTATGCCCGCCATCCCGTCGCACCCGACGAATTTAGCGTTTGGACCAGCGAACAATCCTGGGGCGCCGAATGAACCAGGGTGACGTGTATTGGTATCTGTTTCAACCACCCGATAAACGCCGACCGATTGTCATTCTCACGCGCGATTCGGCCATTCCCTACCTGACCGCGCTCACGATCGCGCCCATTACGACGACCATCCGCTCTATCCCCTCTGAAGTCGTATTAACCGAGGATGACGGCCTCTTCACTGATTGTGCTGCCAATTGTGACCATCTGCAAACGATACCTAAAGCTAAATTGGGCAGTTTCATCACTCATCTCTCGCCCATGAAGCTTCATGAGCTGCGTGATGCGGTCATGTTCGCCCTGGGCTTCGATGTGGTGGAATAGATCAGGCGGCTGATGGGCAAGCCGTTAGGCTGGATCGTTGGCGCTCTCGATCAGCACGCCGCCCCATTCCTGCGGATCGCCATCGGCGATCGATTGCGAAAATGTCCAGTTTGATTGATTTGGCTGATCATTCATAGGTAATATTCCCCCTCAAACTGCTCATGCACCCACAGGAATTCCTGGCGCTTGTTGCGCACGCGCACCAGGCCGCCGAAACCAGGGTCTCTGGCTTTGAGCAGCGCCTGGAACTCGCGCAGCGTCGCGCCCTGCGCGCGGATCATATCACTGAAAAACGATGGTTCTCAATGCGGAACAGCGTAAAGATGTAGGGTACCTCGTCTAACAGGACGCGGACAAACACGGACACATGGTTCACGTCCGCGTTCGTCTGCGTTCGTCCACGTCCAATACTGAGAGCTGTGAACCCTCACCCCTGCCCCTGCGCCCGCCGCAGCATCAGCAGCGCCAGCAGCGCGGTGCGCGGCACGATGCTGGAGACCTGGATGTACTCGCGCGGGCTGTGATCCAGCCCGCCGATCGGCGCGAGGCCATCCAGCACCGGCAGGCCCATGCTGGCCAGATAGTTGGCATACGAGACGCCGCCGGTCTTGGCGGCCTGGACGCGGAAGCCAAGCTCCTGGGCGCACGCGTCGGTCAGCTGCGCCAGGGCGGCGATGTCGGGTGTGAAGGCCATGGGCGGCGCGCCCCAGCCGCCACTAAGCTCGGCCCGCACACCCGACACGATCGTGCGGGCGGCCTCGGCGCGCAGCGCAGCGACGAGCGGATCGATATCCTCGGGCCGCACCGCTCGCGTGTCGATCACCGCCTGGGCGTAATCCGGCACGGTGTTGGGCACGCTGCCGCCCGCGATCACGCCGACGTTGACGGTGACGCCGTCGCGCAGGCCGTTGAGCCCCTGGAGCGCGACGATGTGGTGTGCCAGCGCCAGCACCGCGTGCGCGCCCTTCTCGGGCTCGACCCCGGCGTGCGCCGCGCGGCCGTGCGTCTCCAGCACGAAGTTGCCGCCACCCTTGCGCGCGCCGACGATATCGCCGTTCTCGCGGCCGGCCTCCAGCACCAGCCCGATGTCGTGCTGTGGCGCCAGCTCGTGCATCACCGCCAGCGAGGCGCGCATGTCGGTCTCCTCGTCGCCGCCGCACAGCAGCGTGATCGCACCGATCGGGCCGAGCAGGCCCAGATCCTCGAGCGCGGCCATGGCGTACAGCGCCGAGAGCAGCCCGCTCTTGTTGTCGGCGCTGCCGGGGCCAAGCAGTGTGTCGCCGTCGATCCGCAGCGGGCGCTCGGCCGCCACGCCGATCGGGTAGACCGTATCGAGGTGCGCCGCCAGCAGCACCCGCAGCGTGCCCTGCCCGCGCACGGTGGCGGCCAGGCTATCGCCGGACGTCGCGTCGGGCCACGCGCGCACCTCCCATTCGCGCGTCGCCAGCCAGCGCCGCACCCAGGCGCCGGCCTGGTCCACGCCGGCCTTGGAGGATGTTAGGCACTCGATCGCGCAGAGCTGGCGCAGATCTTCCAGGTATGCCGGCAGGCGCGCTTCCAGGTAGGCAGTCAGGGTCTGGGCTTCGGCGGTCATGGGGCTGTTCCTTTCATCTGGCAGGGTGACAAAGTGACAAGATGACAAGATGACAAGGCGACAAGATATATTCGTTGCTCAGCTCAGATTGGCTCATGGTTCGTTCCTCCTGCGCTCTATTATACCTCGCAATGGTGGAAGCTACATGGCTTCCAATTGATACATCCGCTGAAAGGCGCTCGGCTGGGCGCGCTGCTTCCAGGCCGCGATGATCCGCTGGGCATTCACCTGCGGGTCGTCGGTTGAGTCGATTTCATAATCGTATGCGCCAAAGCTGTGGACGACTGCCAGATGATCGCACGCCTCGCCGATCATGCGGTCGCCGCGCTCGCGCTCGCGCCGTTCCAATTCGGTCAGCGGGCAGTGTACACCGACGAAGAAGACATCGAATGGTGCCAGCAGAACCACCAACTCGCGCATCCAATCGGCGTACTCGATGACATGGTCGATCACCAGGTTGTTCTGGGCGCTGGCGATCGCTGGCAGGCAGCGGTGAAATGCGTCAAAGAAGCGCGGGCGCATGATTGACCAGGCGAAATCGCCACCCTCGGCGCGCCGGTTGGGCAGCATCCGGCTTTCCACAAACTGATCCGATGCGACATGCCAGAACGGCTCATCGATCGCCTGTTTGGATCGCGCGCGCGATCGTGGTCTTGCCGGCACTGGATGGGCCATTCAGAAGGATGAGCTTGCCGTTGGACATGGTTCAAACTCACTTTACCGTTTGGCGCGCGGCGTAGCAACGCCTTTACGCGAGCGAGCGCATCATCGCTGTGCAGAGGAGGAAAATGAAACGGCGCAGAGACTCCTATCACGCAACCCAGTACCAGTGTACAAACATGATGGTGAACAGCGCCAACATCAGGATGCTGACATATGCGATGGTCTGAAACCAACGATCAGTTTTCACAAGTAGCGCTGTAATAATAAACAGCGGAAAGACGACGGCGGTAAAACGCCCCATGCTTCGCCAGAGTGAGAAGGAGGCGAGAATAGTCAATACACTCCAGACACCATATGCCCTGCGCGATAGACGCCAGGCAAGCAAAGCCAGAACAAGAGCGAAAGGAAAAACAAGCAGATTGATTAAGTAAATCGCTTGGTATTGACCAGAACTGAGTGCCTGGAACGACCAGGCATCTTGGACGACTTTGAGAGCTTGTTCCCATCCCAGATCGGCCCCCCAACCGGGAACGGCTTGACTGCGCACAAATTGTAAAGGGGAGCCAAACCGCACGGCAAGAAAGAGCATATAGCCGCCTGGCCCGAGCGCTCCCAAGAGTACCCAGAGGATATTGGGGCGAATTTTCCGCCAGTCGAAATCGATATGTTCTAGATACAGAACCAGCAAAGCCACCATGGTAATGACACCTACCACTCGTGTAGCCCCTGCCGCTGCTGCACTCATACCAGCTAAAAACCACAACTTTCTTTCACCGAAATAGAACGTACATACGACAGCCAACAGAAAGAGCGACTCAGTATATACAGCGATAAAGTAGAACGAAAAAGGATACACAGATAACAGCATGATACTCCGTTTAGCAACTTCAATTCCGTAGAAACGTTCAACCAGATTGAATAACAAGAGTATTGCAATCAAGAAGGTGAGATTCGAGATAAATAAGCCAGATATGTACGATTTCTTGAAGACAAGATTCGTCGCTTTGATCAAAACAGGGTAGAGCGGAAAGAAAGCGGTATCTCTTTGAACACCTTCATGCTTAGGAATATTGCTATACCCTTGTTCAGCAATGTCGCGATACCATGCCGCATCCCACCGCGTCCAGCCATCGAGAAACAAGTTGTTCGGGAAACCCCGCTCTAGTCCCGCGCTTGGCACAGGCAGAAAGATCAGGCTCAAATATGCGAGCAGGCATAATCCGGCACGTGTGACAATGAAGATTTGAAGCGGTGCTGCATACGCAGCGATCCAAGCACGAATCGCTGCAAGCGTTGATTGACGACCGCGCACCCACCCACCATCAAGCCTATCTGTACCCATTTCCCCTCCTCTGCATCTACTCTCTGCCGGCTATCTGACTGTTACAGTATCTTTCCGGGAAGAAGGTTTTGGCACGTTTCTGCTATGAACCTGCAAGTGAACTACTAGCGTAAGTTTTGTACAACTACATCGTATATGACTTTTTCCGCGCGCTAGTGTAAAGTAGCCTTGAACCATGCCCAAGGCATAGATAGAACGTGTTTCACCTGCTTGCTACCAGCGGCATGTACACCCAGTGCGGCGGGTTGGCGCGCCCGTTGGTGCAGCGCTCGGCGGCCTTGCCGATCGTGGCGTAGGGGCAGCCGGCATTCTCCAGCAGATACAGCACCGCATCGCGATTGCGCGCTGTCTGCGCTGCGATCAGGCTGGCGGGTGGGTAGAAGCTTTCGCCGCCAAATATTGATGGGTACATTTCGAACGTGAAGGCGAAGATCCGATGCCGGCCATAGGCCCAATCGACGAAATCGCCGTCGGTAGTGTACAAGGTGCTGGCCTGCATGGCCTGGTAGCCGTTACTCGCCGCCATGGCCTGGCCGAGCGCCACGAACACCGCATGATCATCCTGCCACATATCCGGCGGCAGCGCATCGAAGGTGTAGCCATACGGCCAGAGGATCAACTCGCTGTAGGTGTGGAAGGTGATCGCCACCTCGATCTGCTGCCGGCCGCCGATCGCTCGGCTGTTCACAAAGCGCTCGATCGCCGCCACCTCGGGCGCGCTGGCCGGCGCCACGCCGCGATAAGTCTCACTCCCAGGGCTGGACGAGGAGCCGCCGCAGCAGCCCCACTTATAGCTATGGTTGCGGTTGGGGTCGGTGCCGACATAGGCCGAGCCACTGTTGGGCTGGCGGTTCTTGCGCCAGAACTGGTAGTTGCCGCTGGCAATGTCGTACTCACCGCCATCTGGGTTCAGCTCGAAGATCAGGTAGATCTCGCGGCTATCGACCAATCCAGTGATCTGCTCTTGCCCGGCTACACCATAATTATCGGCCAGCAGGTGCAGCAGGTACAGCTGCATCTCGACAGTCAGGTGTTCGCGGGCGTGGTACAGGCCGACGAACAGCGCCTCCGGCTCATCCTCATCCTGGCCGACATTGTCGCTGATCTTCGCGGCCAGCAGGTCGCGCCCCTCATAGGATGCGCCAATGCTGAAGAGCTTGACGATCGACGGGTGTGCGGCGGCGGTGGCCTGAACCTCGGCGACCATCTCGGCATAGTTGTGGTAATCGGCATCGGTCACTGGAAAGTCGCTCGGTAGCGGGGCCGGCTGGAGCGTGAAGCCCAGCGCGGCGATCTGGCGGCGCTGGTCGGGCGTAGCGACGACGATCACCTGATCCTGCCCAACCGCTTCGATATCCGCGCCAGTCGCAGCGATCGCGCTGCGCTGCTCGCGTGTGCGCACTTCGCCGATACGGTAGCGCTGGGGCGCGCCCGGCACATCCGCCGCACTGGCGGCCGGCGCGCGGCTGGGCTGGATCTGCGCTGCCTGTGAGGGGATCAGCCCCAGTGCGGCGAGTGCGGTGACGAGGGCTAGGAGCGAGCACCTGAGCCGCGATCTGGCAGGCATGCTGGGCCTTTCGAAGATGCTGTGACGCGAATATCATACCGCGACTTGCTCGATCGGGAGCGAGAGAACGAACAGGCTGCCCTGGCCGGGAGTGCTGCACGCCTCGACTGTGCCGCCATGGGCATCGGCGACCCACTTGACGATCGCCAGCCCCAGGCCGGCCCCGCCGCTCACGCGTGAGCGAGCCTTGTCGGCGCGGTAGAATCGATCGAACACCCGCGGCAGATCTGCCTCCGTGATGCCTGTGCCGGTGTCGCTGACGCTGAGCCGAGCGCGCTGGCCGTTGCGCTCCAGCGCAACGCACACCTTGCCGCCGGCCGGCGTGTGCTGGAGCGCGTTGACAACCATATTCAGCAGCGCCTGCTTGATCCGGTCGCGGTCGCCCAGCGCCTCGACCTGCTCGGCCACATCGGGTGTCAGCGCGACCCCATGCGATAGTGGGGCCAGCTCGCGCACCACCTCCAGCACCAGCTCATCCAGCGCTACCGGCTCGTGGCGCAGGATCGCGCCGGTCTCGGCCTGCGCCAGCAGCAGCAGATCGCTGGCCAGCCGCACCAGCCGGTTGACCTCGCGCTCTATCGCGGCGAGCGACTCATCTAGCTGCTGTGGGTCGCGCGCGGCGGCGCGCCGTAGAATCTCCAGGTTACCACGCATGGCGGTCAGCGGCGTACGCAGCTCGTGTGAGACATCGGCGACGAAGCGGCGCTGGCTGTTGAACAGCGTTTCGAGCCGCTCCAGCATCTCATTGACGGTCGATACCAGCGCGCCAATCTCGTCATCGCTTGCCGCGGGGCGGACACGCTGGGCCAGATCTTCGGCCCGCACGATCTGTCGCGCGGTCTGGGCAACTTCCGCGACTGGACGGAGCGCGCGCGCCGCCAGCCACGCCCCGCCGCGCAGGCTCGCCAGCAGCGCAATCAGGCCGCTGGCCGCCAGGCTGAACAGCAGCAGTCGCAAGGTCTGGTTGATCTCGCGCAGCGGCTGGGCCACCTGCAAGACCCCGACGATGTTCTGATCGGCCAGCAGCGGGCGCGTCAGTATCAGCACGCTCGCAGCGCCAAGCTGCGCCTGATCGATCCGCGTTTGCCCGGCCATGGCCGTGGCGCGCGCGCTAGCGTCCAATGGCAGCAGCTGATTCTGAAGGCTTGGCGATGTCACCACCACCATGCCATTCGGCGTGGCGGCCTGGACATACAGCGCTGGGGAGTCGAGGCCTTCGATGCGCGGATGCGTGCGAAGCAGGAAATTCGGTTCATTGAAGTAGTCGCGCAGGGCATCATTGCTTGCGTCAAAGTCCTGCTGGATCAGATCGCTGCTGGTCTGGAGCTCGTGGCGCATCTGGCTTAGCAGTGCGCTCTGCACTGCAAGATAGACGCCGACGCCCATCAGTGTCAGCACCAGTGCGAAAAAGGCGCAGTAGCCCAGCGCCAGGCGGGTGTGGAGTGGCAGCGGGTGTTTTAGCATAGCCGTGACCGGAAGACAAGGCGACAAGGCGACAAGGCGACAAGGCGACAGGGGTGCTCTCCGTCTCCTTGTCGCCTTGTCGCCTCGTCAGGCATCCTCACGCAGCACATAGCCGACACCACGCAGCGTATGGATCAGCCGCGGCGCGCCGGCAGACTCCAGCTTCTGGCGGAGCGCGCGAATGTACACCTCGATCACATTGCTTTCGCCGCCAAAGTCGTAGCCCCAGATCCGCTCGTAGAGCAGAACACGCGTGAGCACCTGGCGCGGGTGGCGCATAAATAGCTCCAGCAGCTCAAACTCCTTGGCGGTAAAATCGACCCGCCGATCATCCAGGCGCACTTCATGCGCCGCCAGATCCATCGCCAGCACGCCAAAGCGCAGCACTTCGCCAGTATCCTGCGCCTGCTGGCGGCGCAGCTGCACGCGAATGCGCGCCAGCAGCTCCTCGAAGGCGAACGGCTTGACCAGATAATCGTCGGCGCCACGCTCCAGCCCGGCTACGCGATCGGCCACTGAGTCGCGTGCAGTTAACATAATGATCGGTACGCTCGAACCAGCGCGCAGCCGCTGCGCCACCTCCATGCCGTCCAGCCCGGGCAGCATCAAATCGAGCACCACCACATCGGGCGTGCGCTCGCGTGCCATGGCCAGCGCGGCCAGACCATCGCTGGCGATCTCGACGGCAAAGCCCTCGTAGGCCAGCCCACGTCGCAGGTAGTTGGCGATCTCGATCTCATCCTCGATGATTAGGATTCGCTGTGGCATCATGTGCCTCGGTATGGTACTTTATGTTTTTTTGTATGTTCTTTTTTCACCCTGCGGGGTGAAAAAAGAACATACTTAGGGCTTACGCAAGCGACGCATTTCATATACTCTGTCTATCGTTTTTTCGCCCACAGGGCGAAAAACGATAGACAAAAGAAGAAAAGCACCATGCTGCCGTTCGTCCTGAGCCTGCCTGCCCTGAGCATGTCGAAGGGTCGAAGGGCAGGCGAAAAGTAACGCTTGCATAAGTCCTAATACAAAAAAGAAAAATTTGTGGGATGCACAAGTTCTCATCATGGTAGCACGAAGGCTGTATTTGGACAACCACTGAAGTTACTTCAGCCCAAAGGTCACCTGCACATCCACGCTGAAGCTCTGCTCGCCCGGCTGCACCGGCGCCGCCTGGCCGGCCGGCGCGCCCTCGGCGCGGGCCATCATTGGCATCGGGTTCGGCTGGGCGCCGATGTTCTCGCTGATCACCAGCACATCGCCGATCGCCGATCCGCTCGCGCCGGCCAGCTGGGTCGCGCGCGCCCTGGCGTTCTCGATCGCGGCCTTGCGCGCCTGGTCGAGCAGCGTCTCGGGCTTCTCCACGCTGAAGCTGATACCGTAGATACTGTTCGCGCCAGCCTGCACCACCTGGTCGAGCAGCGTGCCAGACTGGTCGAGTTGGCGGATCTTGACAGTGACCATGTTGCCGACATGGTAGCCGGTCACCTGGCGGCCGTCGCTGCCGTAGGTTGGGCTGATCGAGAAGTTGCTGGTCTGGATATCTTTCGCATCCACACCCAGCTTGGTCAGCTTTTCCTGAACCGCCTGGGCCCGCGCGCTGTTCTGCGCCAGCGCGTCCTTAGCTGTGGCCGCCTCGGTCTCGACGCCGATCTGCACTGTCGCTGTATCGGGCGCGCCCTTGACCTCGCCGTGCCCAACCACCGTGACCTGGCGCATGCCCGGCACGCCCGCGCTTGTCTGCGCCGTGACCGGCCGCGCGTACAGCAGCCCGACCATGCCGGCCAATACTGCCAGCAGCAGCACCGCCGCTACCACCGCAATTGTGAGACTAATTCGCCGTGTCATCTGATTGCCTCCTCAGGCTGAATACCCGGCGCGTTCGCCGCACCGGCATTATGTGCTTCGTGTGTGGATGACGGCGGAGGCGGCGAAAGAGTTCCCACGATTAGGGGTTGGGGGTTGGGGGTTAGGGATCAGGGGTTAGGAGTCGCGCGCTCTATTCGCTCAATTACTTCAAGCAGCCCCAGATCCGGCAGCGACATCACCACGATCGCCGGCATGCCCAGGCGCTTCCAAAAGGGCAGCGGCGCCACATCGGCGTGCTGGGCCACAAAGAGCGTCATCACAGTGCCGTGCGACACGATCGCGACTGTCTGGCCGGGGTGGGCCGCAAGGACATCTCGCACGGCGGCATCGAAGCGTGCGCCGGCCTGGCCGGCGGTCTCCTCGCCAAACACCAACTCATCCGGGCGCGTGAAAAACGCGACGACGGCCTGCTCGAACGCCGGGTTCGACAGCCAGCCGACCTGCTCGCGCTGGTGCTCGTGTAGCCCATCCGCCACTATCGCCGGCAGGGCCAGCTGCGCGGCGACGAGCGCGCCGGTCGTGCTGGCCTTGCGCTCGCGGCTCGTCACGATCAGATCGGGGGCGTAGGCGGCCAGGCGCGCGGCCAGCGCTATGCAGCGCCGGCGGCCTGCTTTCGTGAGCGGCCACTGGCTGGCCGGGCGCTCGGGCTCTTGCTGCGATTGGGAGTGCCGAATGAGAATGAGTGTGCTAGACAAAAAACGTGAGTCCATCCCACGGCTGCGCTTTGGCCGTCGCAATGCGCGTGGCCAGGTCGGAGGCGTGGATTTCAAGCTTATGGCCGTCCGGGTCGAGGAAGTACAGCGAGTCGCCCTCGGTCCAGTTTTCCTGATTCCCGATATTGGACCCCTACGCGGGCGCTGCGTGGATGTCGGCGGACAAACGCGGACCCATGGCTGATATCCGCGTTCGTCCGCGTTCGTCCGCGTCCCATTACCGAAGCGTGAACAATTGCGGCTCCGCCGGGGCGCCGAGCGTGTCGATCAGAAAGGCGTAGATCTGCGCGTCCTCGCGCAGGTGGTCGTAGCGACCAGACACGCCTGAGTGCCCCGCCTCCATGTTCGTGATCAGCAACAGTTGGTTGGCATCCGTCTTGTGGGCGCGCAGTTTGGCCACCCATTTGGCGGGATCCCAGTATGGCACCTGCAAGTCATTCAGGCCGGCCTTGGCAAGGATGTGCGGGTAGGCTTTGGCCTCGACGTTGTCGTATGGTGAGTACGACAGCATGTAGTCGAACGCTTCGGGGTCGTTTGGGTTGCCCCACTGCTCGTACTCGGTCACTGTCAGCGGTAGATCCGGCATGAGCATGGCGGTAATCACATTGGTGAACGGTACCAGCGCGACGATCGCCTTGAACAGGCCGGGGCGCATGTTCACAACGGCGCTCATCAGCAGCCCGCCGGCACTCGCGCCCATGATCGCCAGGTGTTCGGGCGTGGTGTAGCCCTGAGTAACCAGGTGCTCGGCGCAGGCGATGAAGTCGGTGAACGTGTTCTGCTTGTGCATCAGGCGGCCCTGCTCGTACCAGGCCCGCCCCAACTCGCTGCCGCCGCGGATATGCGCCACAGCATAGACGAAGCCGCGGTCGAGCAGGCTCAGCCGGCGCGAATCGAATTTTGGCTCGCTGCTATAGCCGTAGGAGCCGTAGCCCTCCAGCAGCAGCCGGTTGCCGCCGGCGCGCCGGAGGTCCTTGCGGTAGACCAGTGAGATCGGTACATACGCTCCGTCCGCCGCCGTGGCGGTCAGGCGTACAGATTCGTACCTTGACGGATCGTAGCCGCTGGGGATGTCCTGCTGCTTTTTCACCTCCCAGGCGCCAGTGTTCATATCGTAGTCCACCGTCGAGTCCGGGGTGACGAGCGAGCTATATTGGAAGCGCAGCAGGGCGGTGTCGAACTCGGGGTTCCGGTGTTCCTGATAGGCGTCGGCCTCGAACGTGTAGACCGGCTCGGGGAAAGCAACGTAGCGCACGTCCGAGACGCCGTCGGGCGCGGAGATGCGGATGCGCTTGAGCCCGCCCTGGCGCTCGTAGACCACCAGGTGGTCGCGGAAGGCGCCGACGTCTTCAATCAGGGTATCGGCGCGGTGCGCGATGGCCTCGCGCCAGTGCGACTTCGATGGGTCGGTTGCCGGCGCCTCCATCAGCTTGAAGTTCTCCGCGCCGCCGTCGTTAGTGCGGATCAGAAAGCGGTCGCCATGGTGCTCGACGTAGTATTCCAGCCAGCTCTGGCGCGGGTGAACGATCTGGAGCGCGCCGGCTGGCTGATCGGCGGGCAGATAGCGAACCTCACTGGCGGTATGGCTGCGGATTGTGAGCAGCATATACTCGCCGCTCCTGGTGCGGTTGACAATCAGGAAGAACGTCTCATCCGGCTCGTGGTAGATCAGCGCATCGGCGGCAGGCTCGCCGCCGAGCGTGTGGCGCAGCAGACGGTCGGCGCGGTGGGCTTTGTCAAAGGTGGTGTAGAACAGCGTGCGATTGTCGCTTGCCCACGCGGCGCTCCAGGCCGCCTGAGGGATCGGGCCGGCTAGCAGCGCGCCGGTGCTCAGATCCTTGACGTACAAGTCGAACACCCGCGCGCCGGTGGTGTCCACCGAGTAGGCCAGCAGATTCTGGTCGGGGCTGAGCTCGAAGAGAAAGACACGGCAGTAGGCATGCCCCTCGGCGAGCGCGTTCTCATCCAGCAGCACCTGCTCGGGCGCGTCGAGTGAGCCGCGTTTGCGGCAGAAGATGCGGTACTGCTTGCCGGCCTCGACCCGCGAGTAGTAGTAGTATTCGCCGCAGCGTTGCGGCGCGCTGCTGTCGTCCTCGGCGATCCGGCCGCGCATCTCCTGGAACAGCCGCTCCTGGAGCGCCTCAGTGTGGCGCAGCGCGTTGCGTGCATAGGCGTTCTCAGCTTCCAGGTAGGCCAGCACGTCCGGGTCATCTTTCTGCTGTAGCCATACGTAGTCGTCGATGAGCGTCCGGCCGTGGTGGATGCTCGGCTGCGGCGCCACTCTGGCCGCCGGCGGAGGTGCTGTAGTCTTAGTCATCGTTCGCTCCTTGCTGTCCATTCTCCGCGCGCACGATCTCGCGCAGCCGGTCGATCGCGCGGCGCTCGTCGGCGCCGCCGTCGAGGTAGTACCAGTGTTCCCAGCCGTTGCACGGTGCGCCCTGGATGGCTCGGCCAACCTCGTGGATCGAGCCGCTGAGCTGCCCATGCCGAATCTGGCCGTTCGCGAGCACCACTGCGGCGATGTCGTCGCGGTTGCGGAAGTACAGCTCCTGGCCCGGCTGGAGCAGCCCGCGCTCCAGCAGCGCGCCGAAGGGCACGCGCGCCCGATCGCGCTTGCTCTTGAAGATGAAGACGCCGTCGAGCGGCGCGGGCTGGATGCCGTCGATGCGCGCCTGGGCGACCTCGATGTAGCGCTCGTCGCGCTCGATGCCGATCCAGCGGCGATGCAGCTTCTTGGCGACCGCGCCAGTGGTGCCGCTGCCGAAAAACGGGTCGAGCACGATATCGCCAGGGTTGGATGCCGACAAGATCGCGCGGTACAGCAGCGCCTCGGGCTTCTGGGTGGCGTGTGCCTTTTCGCCATTGACCTTGATGCGCTCGGCGCCGGTGCAGAGCGGCAGCTCCCAGTCGCTGCGCATCTGGATGCCGTCGTTGAGCGCCTTCACAGCCTCGTAGTTAAAGGTGTAGCGCGCGCCTTTACACTTCTGTGCCCAGATCAGCGTCTCGTGGGCGTTGGTGAAGCGCACGCCGCGAAAGTTGGGCATAGGGTTGATCTTGACCCAGACCAGGTCGTTCAGAATCCAGTAGCCCAGATCCATCAGCGTGGCGCCAACCCGATAGATATTATGATACGAGCCAATCACCCACAGCGTGCCGGTATCTTTCAGCACCCGCCGGCAGGCCGCCAGCCAGGCGCGCGTGAAACGATCGTACTCGGCGAAGCCGGCGAACTGATCCCACTCGTCGTCCACCGCATCGACGCGGGTCATGTTCGGGCGCCATAGCTCTTGCTGAAGCTGCAAGTTATATGGTGGGTCGGCGAAGACCATGTCGACTGAGCGCTCCGGCAGGCTATTCAGCAGCTCGATCGAGTCGCCCTGGTAGATATGGTCCAGCAGCACAGCGCACCTCGTGTTAGGGTGGTTTGCAGAAGGACGAAGGACGAACGACGAAGGTCGGCAGCGCTGGCGTTCGTCGTTCGTCCTTCGTCTTTCGTCCCGTCAATGTTGCCCGGACGGAGTATTAGATCTTCCGCGCGATGCTCTTGCCCTGCATATACAGCAGCAGGTAATCCGGCCCGCCGGTCTTCGAGTCGGTGCCCGACATATTGAAGCCGCCGAAGGGATGCACACCGACCATGGCCCCGGTGATCTTGCGGTTCAGGTACAGGTTGCCGACATGGAAATCTTCCTCGGCGCGCGCCAGCCGCCCTTCGTCCTGCGAGAACAGGCCGCCGGTCAGGCCGTACTCGGTGTTGTTGGCGATCGCCATGGCATGCTCGAAATCGTCGGCCTTGACAAACGTCAGCACCGGGCCGAAGACCTCCTCCTGCGCCAGCCGCGCATCCGGCGCAACATCGGCGAAGATCGTCGGCTGTACAAAATACCCACCCTCGGCCTGCGCCTCGCCGCCCAGCACCAGCCGGCCCTCGCGCTGGCCCACCTCGATGTACGACTTGATCTTATCGCGCGACTTGTCGTCGATCACCGCGCCCATAAACGTGCCGCGCTCGGTGGGATCGCCGACCGTCAGCCTGCGTGCGCGCGCGATCACCTTCTCCAGCAGCGGCTCGTAGATGGCTTCGACGGCCACAACGCGCGAGCAGGCCGAGCATTTCTGGCCCTGGAAGCCGAACGCCGAGGCCGCCACGCCGTCGGCCGCCGCGTCGAGATCGGCCGTCTCATCCACCACAATCGTATCCTTGCCGCCCATCTCCAGCACGGTGCGCTTGAGCCACTTCTGGCCGGGCTGCAGCTTAGCGGCGCGCTCGAAGATCCGCAGGCCGATCTCCTTCGAGCCGGTGAACGAGATAAAGCGCGTCTTCGGGTGATCGACCAGCGCGTCGCCGACCGAGCCGCCCGGACCCGGCAGGAAGTTGACCACGCCGTTCGGCAGGCCAACCGTCTCCAGCACCTCCATGAACTTGGCCGCGATGATCGGTGAGGTCGAGGCCGGCTTGAGCACCACAGTGTTGCCGGCCACCACCGGCGCCACAGTCAGGCCGATCATGATCGCGCCGGCGAAGTTCCACGGCGGGATGGCGATGCCGACGCCCAGCGGGATGTAGCTGAACTGGTCGTCTTCGCCGGGCATCGAGTGGATCTTCTGGGGGGCTGCCAGGCGCAGCATCTCACGGCCGTAGTACTCGCAGAAATCGATCGACTCGGCGACGTCGGCGTCGGCCTCGGCCCAGCTCTTGCTGACCTCGTAGATCAGCCAGGCCGATAGCTCGGCCTTGCGCCGCCGCAGCTCGGCCGCCGCCTTGAAGAGGTAATCGGCGCGCTCGGCGGCCGGCACTTTGCGCCAGGTCTCGAAGGCCTGGCTGGCCGCCTCGATCGCGCGGTTCGCCAGATCGGGCGTGGCGCTGGCCGCGTAGCCCACAACCTCGGATGGGTTGGCCGGGTTGATCGAGGCGATCGTCTTTTCGGTGCTGATCTTCTTGCCGCCGATGATCAGCGGATACGTGCGGCCAAGCTGAGCCTTGACCTCGGCCAGCGCATGCTCCAGCGCGGCGGCGTTCTCGGGCTTAGAAAAATCGGTAAATGGCTCGTTGCGAAAATCGGCGAGCGACATCGCGTTCCTCCTAAAAATAATGGTACTTTGTCTTCCTTTTGTGCTTTGTTTTGCGCTCTACGAGCGCAAAACAAAGCACAGCAGAGATCAAGAAGTACCTTGCTGCCGTACATCCTGAGCCTGTCGAAGGGCAGGCTATAAAGGGCATCGTGCGGCTACAACGCAAGTTGGGTAGCTATTAATCCTAGCTGCGCATCTATTATAGCACGGCCGGCATGGCCGAAATGTGCGACGGGGAAGGACGATCAATCCGCGCCACGTAAGATCTCCGCCAGCGCGCTATGCAGATCGCGATAGGTGGTGATCGCGTGAAGTCCCAGATCGAGCGCGGCGGCGGTGCTCGCCAGCGCGGCGCTGATGCCCACGATGCTGCTGCGCGCGCCCAGCAGCGCCGCCGCGCGGACGATCTTCAGCAGCTGGGCGATCACTTGGGCATCCCCCCCCGCCAATCCGGTCACATCGATCACCAGCTGATCGGCCTGGCGTGATATCACAGCAGCGAGCACCTGCTCTAGCACGCGCTCGGCCCGCTCGGCGTCGATCCGGCCGACCAGCGGCAGCACCAACACACCCTCGGCCACCGGCAGCAGCGGCGCGGCTAGCTCGGCGATCGTTCCGCGCAGCTGCTGAAATAGCCGCGCATTCTCGACGGCCACGCCCACCTGCGAGGCTAGTAGCAGCAGCAGGTCGGCGTCGGCTTGTTTGAAGGCGGCAGGCTGGTAGCTCTGGATCGACAGCACGCCCTGCACAGTATCGCCAGTGATCATCGGCGCGCCCAGCCATGATCGTGAGCGTTTGTCGGTTTGGCCGAAGGCGATTAGCCCGCCCTGGAGCTGCTGGCGGTCGCGATCCATGTCGTCGATCTGTACGACTCTGCGCTCACGGATGATCTGGGCACTCAGCGGGGCTTGGTCGAGCAGCCGCTCGTCGTCCTCACGATCATCGATCATACCCTCGTCGACGCTGTAGACAAAGCGCACACTGTCGATCTCCGGCAGATACAGCGCGATGAACAGCGAGTCGCAGCGCACTACACCCTCGAGCTGTGCGGCCACCGCGCGGTACAGCGACGCAAGATCGCGCGAGGCCCGCATGGTCTGGTTGACCGCCAGCAGGGCCAGCATCTCGCCGCGCATGCGCGCCAGCTCGGCGTGCAGTTCGTCCTCGTGACTCATGGCGATGTCACTCGATACTCAGCACCCACGCAATTTGTTGGGATGAGCGCTGGGGTGGGGTGCAGCCGTGCCCCAGCCCTTTTCTAAAACCTTATCGCCAGCATGTTTCAAATAAAGAGCATTTGGGTTGCCAATTTGGAGTCGCGGCTTTAGCCGGTTCACTGGCACTGGACCCGGCTAAAGCCGCGACTCCGAGATCGCCCAAACTGTAAAGTGACCATGACACATTCCTTAGGCTGTGACGGTAATCCCGACCTCCTGGCACAGCGCGCTCAGGTAGTCTTTGGCGAGCAGGACTTCCCGATCGAAGGCCGCGGTCGATGCCTGTCCCGCATGCGCGACGCCGGGCACATCCTCTAGCTCGATCGAGAGCACATAATCATAGCCGACCGCCTGGAGCGCCTGCAGCACTGCGCGCCAGTCGATCTGCCCTTTGCCGGGCCGCCAGTGGACATTGCTGGTGCCATCGTTATCCGAAAGATGGGTATGAAAGATCCGATCGCCCACTTCATAGATGACCATCTCGGACAGTTCGCCCATTGGGAAGAGGTGGCTCGGGTCGAAGTTCATGCCCAGCGCCGGCGAATCGACCTGCTCGATCAGGCGCAGCATAGAGGCGGCGTTGCGCATCAAGCGGTACGGGTGCGGCTCCAGGGCGTAGCGGATGCCAGCATCTTCACAAATCGTGCAGCAGCGCCGCACAACCTGCACATAGTCGGCCCAATTCTGCCGCCAATCCAGGTTAGGAGCAAAGTCCATCCCCCATTCCTGGCGCAGATGTTTGTCGGTGATACGTGGGACGGCGAGCTCGAACGGGGTTGGAGCCACAGTATTGACCATCCTGGCGCCCAATTCCACCGCCACCTCGACCATGCGCTTGAAATGGTCGATCGCCTGCGCACGGGTTCCGGGATCAGGGCTGGCCATCCCGCGTGGCGTCGACACGAACTCCGAAAGCTCCAGCCCTTCGTCGGCCAGCAGCCGGCGCAGCGCCGGGATGCGCTGCGGCGTATAGTAGTCGTCCAGCGCCTGCCGATCCCAGGCGATCAGCTCTACGGCGCGAAAGCCGAGGCCCGCGATCCGGCGAATGGTAGTTTCATAAGGCGGTTCCCACTGGAACGGCCAAACACACGCGCCAAACTTCATCGGTCCCTCCTATCTATCGTTGCGCCAATGCCCGTGTGGCATCGGCCTTGCCCATTGCGAACAGTGTCTGGTGGTTGGCCTGCTCGTAGTCGATGATCCAATCCCTCGGCATCAGGTTAGCCGGCGCGATCACCGTCGGCGGCGCGATTAGCCGTGGGATCATGCCCACTAGTTCCAGGCTGGAATCGCCGGTTTGCTGGGCCGCGCGGGCCAGTTTCGCCGCCGCATCGGCCAGCTGGTTGCGGTGCTCGATCGCCTCGAAGGCGACGCGATAGGATGCCAGCAGCGCCCAGTCGAGCGTTAGCGAAAGCGCCTGCCCCCACCATGCCACTTATTTGGTGCAAACCCCGCCAAAACAGGGCCGGAGTGCCATATAAGTGGTACGTATACGACAATTCCACTTTACCAAAGAAACAAGAGAGAAGTCAAGTAAGAAAATGGTACGGTGCGCGTGCGTTTCCTATTGACGCCTAGAGTATAATACGAGTGGAAGGGCCTTGCTCTCCGACCTTCTGCCTTTTCCGCTCTCGCGCTTCAGCCCGCCCCCCATGCTGCCTGTCCGCAGCCGAACAACCTACTCGCTCGTCATGCGTTGGCAGCTGCTTGCGCGGTGCATTGCATCGTGCTCTGCTCTCCCAAACAGGAGATACTGCCAGCTTCTGGTGCGCACCGCTCCCTGTGCGCTGGCGTATCAGCTACGATACGCGTTCAGGCTATGCGAGGTTGAATAGGTACAACGCCCGTCAGCGTCGTGCGCCGCCGCTCCTATGCGCGGGGGTACGGACGGACGGGGAAAGGAGGAGGATCATGCCAACCTATGTGGTGCTCTACAAGTTCACGGATGAAGGGGCGAAGAACAGCAAGGCCACCGTCCAGCGGGCGCGCGAGAGTCGCGCCGAAAATGAGCGGCGCGGCTTTACGATCCACGGCCTCTACTGGACCCAAGGCCAGTATGATATGGTGGCGGTGGTCGAGGCGCCCGATGAGCAGGCCATGCTCGCCGGTTTGTTCAATATCGCCAGCGCGGGCAATGTCCGCAGCGAAACGTTGCGGGCGTTTACGGAGACCGAGATGGAAGCGGTGATCCAGAAGATGTGACGCACGGCATGCGCCATGGATTGGGTATGCTCTGGTATAGGAACGCGGCGGTCCTTGACCGGGGCATTGGTCTGTTCAGTGCAGGGCTATGCAGGATCGCCGTGATAGCGCCCACGTCACGTGCGGGGAAGGGGAGACGCCAACACCATGCGAGAAACATCTGGTTCCTGGAACGGGTCTTCTTAATTGAAGTGCTGACTTTACAAGTAAGGGAGTGAGTGTCAATTTTGGGCATTCCAAAGCAACATTATAACGTTAACTAACGTTGCATTCAAAGCGTAGAGCTTACAACGTGCTTCGGAAAGATGACAATTTTGTAATTCGTACGTCCCAAGCACATGCCATGCATTTTTCTCTCATATCAAGTTCTCTATAATAGTGTATAGCGGCTGTATAAATAAAGACCCTCGATCCGGTCAAAATCGCTACGTAAAGATGAAATCGTTCACGCAAGTTGCCGTTTTTATCGATAAACGAAACGTGCGTTCTGATATTTGAGCCTTACAGACCCATTGGCGGCCCAACAGTTTATTTATACAGCCTCTATACTGCGGCCGGCGCCATGCTCGGTGATGCCCATCCCGCTAGCACAATGCACACTATATTTCCCATTGTGACATCACAGGACGATCTACCTCTACCTCAGAAAGGGGGTGATTACTCAAAACCCTAATCGGTTACACGAAGCGGATGTACGGGAGGTATCAAGTGAAAAGACTCGCACTCTTCGTGGCACTGACGCTTATGACGGCGCTCACGCTGTCGCCCCTGTCGGTGGCCGCTCAGGGAACCACGCGGGTGACCGGTGGCGGCGCCACCGCGATCACGACGTTGGTGCTGACTGATGGATCGACAATGGCAACGCAGTTGCCAACCCATCTCGGCTTTGCCGCGGTCCAGCACGCTGACGGGCAGGTTAGCGGCCAATTTCAGTGTCTCATCAACGGCCCAGGCTTCACCGGTCACTTCATGAACCTCCATGGCGACATCACCCAGCTCGAAGTAACCGGGAACATCGCCCGCTTCAGTGGTGAATCGAACTTCGGATCGTACAGTGTGGTCGTGACGGACGGGCCACAACCGACGCTGAGTCTGCGCTGGACGGCGCCCTTCGGTCCAGGTGTCGTGGGCACCGAAGAAGTGCTCACGCACGGCAGTGTTCAGATCGAAGGGTAACCCGTCGTCAGAGTGTACGGCAGCGGGTCCAGCGACCTACTGCACACAAGGAGCTACACAATGAACAGGCGAAAATTTCTGACCAAGGCGGGAGTTGGATCGCTTGCCCTAGCAGCGCTGCCAGCGCTGGCCACGCCCGCTTTAGCAGCTGGGCACATGGGGTTCCACTTCATGTCAGTGAGCCGCGCAGCCACCGTTGGTGGTGTGGCACACGCGCTCGTCATGGCCGGGGACGGCCATTTCAGCTCGTCGCAAGTCGTGGGTAGTGGCATTTTTAACCACGTAAACGATGCGGCGCCAGGATTGCCGAAGCCCCTCCTGGCCTTCGGCTCGTGGAAGGCCAAGCGGCTGATCAGCTTTGAACTGGTTGACACGTACGGAGCACAGGCGTCTGGCATCCTTGAAATGGAGATACACCTTGTCCCGGAAGGAGGACCCGTGACCCCAGCGACACTTGAGGTCATCTGCAATATCGGTTTCGCGGGCCTGTTCACCGGTGAAGAGGAGGGGGTCATACTCACCATTCCTGGCGCCCCGTTTGGACCATTCATGCCGATGGTTCCGGCGCTTGGACTGACCACCTTCACCACCGTGAACGAGCAGCGCGACTGAGCTTGCGACTTCACGGATGGGCAGCGCCCTGACTAACGGCAGTGCGATCACCAGCGCGCAACTGCGGCCCCATGCCGCCCGGCGAGTGCCATGCTACCGACGCATGGGCCGTATCCTTCATCGGATGCGGCCCATGCATGTATCCTCCGAACATGCGGGGCTTATCAGGTTTTGTCTTAACAGAAGATAAGCCATAGAGCGGCTTGAGCATATGTGATCTTTCAGTCGTGGCCGTAGAAGGAGTGTAAGACTCATGAAACGCGGCACTGATCCTCACGACACGTCATCTTCTGAACCGCCCGCGCTGCACCGCCGAGATTTCCTACGCCTGCTGGCGTTGAGCTCCCTGGGCCTGGCGCTCCCGCGTGAGAGCGTCGCCGCCCTGCACCAGGCGGGCGGGCGCGGACCTGGGCGCGGTCCT
>WNGB01005911.1_pt1 | contig 35540 bp, 30 predicted proteins | sample 5400681 | NCBI WGS metagenome assembly WNGB01 (sample SAMN13153367, study PRJNA577476) | soil metagenome | isolation source: 115 cm soil or saprolite under grassland replicate 2 | place: USA:California | collected 2016-06-15 | reverse complement strand
TGGCCGTGGTTAACGTTGTCCAGACACGAGCCCAGCTCGTGGCGCTGACGCGGGCCCTGGTCCTGTGCGGAGCGCTGGCCGCCATGATCGGGCTCGTGGTCCAGAGCCTGCCACAGCAGACCATCGTCGATCTGCTGTCGTCGCTGAGCGTCGTGGGCTACCCGTCCGGTTTGGACGTGCTGCGCTTCCGGCCCGGCCCCAACAACACCTATACCGACGTGCTGCGCGCAACCGGGACGTCGATCGACCCCAACGTGTTCGGCGGACTGCTCATGCTCGCGGCGGCGCTCACGGTGGGCCAACTGCTCTCCTCGAGCCCTGTTCTGCCCCGTCCGGCGCTGGTCTCCTTCGCCGCTATCGACGTGGCCGCGATGGTGGCGACGTACTCGCGCGGAGCCTGGGTGGGACTGGCGGTGGCGCTGGCCTTCATGGCCACGTTCCGCTATCGGCCGCTCTGGGTGGCGCTGATCGCCGCGGCCCTCATGCTCGCCTACCTGCCGATGGGCCGCGACATGCTCGGCCACCTCATGGCCGGCCTGGCCGCGGCCGACCGGGCCACCGCGCTGCGGCTGGACGAGTATCGCCAGGCGCTGCGGCTGATCGCCGCCTACCCGGTGAGCATCTACCTGCTGGTCGGCGAGCAGACCGGACTCGTCGGCCTCGGGCTCTATCTGGCGACGCTGGCCACGCTCCTGGTGGGCTCGTTCCGCGCCTCCGCCGCGGCGCCTGCGGAAGACCGCGGTCTGATCGCCAGCCTCCAGGCGGCGCTCGTGGCGGCCCTGACGGCCGGCTTCTTCGACCACTATTTCATGAACCCGCAGTTCCCGCACATGGTGGCGCTCTTCTGGCTGTACGCGGGGTTGCTAGTGGTGGCCGCCCGGCGTACCGCCGGGAACGTGGGGCAAGCGACGTAGGGGCGGGTCTCCCCGCCGCGCGGAGCGCACTGGCTGGCCAGGGGACGGCGCCTCTACGAGTGGTGCCGGCGAGAATCGCGCATGACCCAGTGATTGCTGGACCGAGGCGACGGGAGCGTGTATCGTTAGGCACGTGCTCTGCAAGTGGACCGGTCGGTGGGCCGGCTGGCGGGGCGTTCGGAGCATGTAATGGCCCCATCCCGGTCCGCCGGTCGCGATGAGCCGACTGGGGGCCGGGAGATGGGTGACGGATCTGGCTCATGAGGATCTTGCTGGCCGCCCTTACCCTTGGGGCCCTGCTTGTCGTCGCCCCGCGGCCAGCCGGCGCAGCCCCCTCCGCCCAGATGACCGTTCGGGCCGGTTTCGACGGTATCGGCAAGGTAGGCGGCTGGATGCCGATCGAGGTCGACGTCCGTAACGACGGCCCGGACATCAATGGCGAGGTCCAGATCACCGTCTCGGACAGCAGCGTCAGTCGGGGTGGCACCTACACTCGCGCCCCTACCCTCTACACCGCCCCGGCCATCCTGCCGCGGCGCTCTCACAAGCGGCTCACGCTCGAGGTGGAGCTGCGAGCCCCCGGACAGCGGATCCAGGCTCGGCTAATCGAAGGCGGCACGGTCATCAGCGAACAGGACGTGCCACTCACTCGAGTTGCAGCGGGAGACCTGCTGTGCGGCGTGCTGTCTCGAAGCGGCTCGGCGTTCGACTTCCTGCTCAGCCTCGAGCTGCCGCCGCCTCTTCGGCGAGCGCGGATCGCGCACCTGGAGGTAACCGACCTCCCGAATCGACCCCAGCTGCTGGCGTCGCTGGACTGTTTGATCCTGGACAACATCTCCACCGCCGCGATGCTCCAGGGACAGAAGGATGCCCTCTCAGCCTGGGTCAGCGGCGGCGGGTTGCTGGTCGTGATTGGCGGTCCGACCTGGCAGAAGACCGTGACGGCGCTTCCGCCGGACCTTCTGCCGGTCAAGCTGACCGGCCTGGCGAGCCTGGACGATCTGGGAGCGCTGGCCGATTTTGGGCGCGAGCCGATCCCAGATGCCGGGCCGTGGCTCGTCTCTCAGGCTAGCCTCACCGATGGGAACGCGGTCGTGGAGCAGAGCGGGCTGCCGCTCATCGCCGCCGCTCGGCGCGGCAGCGGCACCGTCATGTATCTGGCCATCGATCCGAGTATGGAGCCGCTTCGAAGCTGGGCCGGGACTCCAGGCCTGTGGCGGTACGTCCTCGCCCACGGGGCTGGCGGGGCAGGGTTTGGCGCGTCGGTCGCCAACTCGTTCGTCGGTTGGGGCCGGATCCCCAGAAACGCACTGGTAGATATCTCGATGCTGGGTGGGCCGACGGCCGGTTGGATGCTGCTGGCCCTCTTCGGGTTCGCGGTCCTGGTCGGGCCACTCACCTACCTTTTCCTTCACCGAATCGGCCGGCTCGGCTGGTCGGTGGTGACCATTCCGCTGCTCAGCGGGCTGGCGGCGGTCGGCACCTTCACGATGGCTTCGGCCGCGCGCGAGAGCGAGGTGATCGTCAACAAGGTCTCGTTGGTGCGTGGTAACCGCCAGGCGCCCGCGTACGGTCGCACATACGTGAGCGTGTTCTCACGTCAGCAAGCGACGTACGACATCCGGGCCAACGAGACCGCGCTGCTGAGCGGCCTGTTCTATCCATTCCCGCGTGATTCGACCGCCGAAGGACAGAACTGGGCGCTCAAAGTTAGTGGCGGGCCCGCGCCGGCCGTCAGTGACCTCCAGCTCGGGGCGGGAACCCTGGGCACGTTCCAGGCCGACGGCCAGCTGCCGCTCCCAGGCCGCCTCGATTCGGACCTGCGGATCGAGGGGCGGCAGCTCGTCGGCACGATCACGAACGGACTCGGCGCGCCGATGTACGACGCGGTCCTCATCGTCGACTACCAGGTGACGCGAATCGGGGACTTCAAGGCCGGCGAGACGCGTGACGTGGCCATTACCCTCGGGGCGACGGCCACGTCCGGCTACGGTCCGCCCACGTCTTTCTCCAGCCTGCTGTACCCAACCTCCGCGGGAGGCCGGCGGCTAACCGACGCCGGACGACGTGACATCCTGGATTCCGTGTTTGGGTCGGGCTTCAACTTCAGCCGGCTCGAGTTCACCGGCCCGACGGTCATGGGCTGGCTCGACGCCGGTGCCCTGCCGCTCGAGGTGCGTGACGCTCGCCCAGCGATGCTCGACAGTACGTTGTTCATCATGACCCTGCCCATCAACCTGCCGCGGGGATACGAGGGTGAACTGCCAGCCCCCACGGTCAGCCGCCGCCAGCTCGGCGCGGCGACAGTGAATCGGCAGCAGTTCGGCAGTTATGACCTGGCCGCTGGCGAGTCGATCGCGCTGCAATTCAGCCTTCCGGTTAGCAACGGCCGCTTCTTGATGGACGGCCTGTACGTGAACATCGACGGACGTTTTCGGGGCGTCACGTCGATCGGGCCGTCGATCGGCGAGGTGTCACTGTACAACTGGCGGTCGGCTGAATGGGAGGACCGCATCGTGGGCTTCGGCCGCAACCTGGTGAAGGACCCCGCCCCATACATCTCAGCGGTCGGGGACGTGCGGCTGCGCTACACGTTCAAACCAGCGCCCGACAGCGGCGCCACAGGCGTCAGCTTCAGCCGCTTCGACGTCACGGCCTCCGGCCTGATGCGATGAGCGAGCGAGCTATCAGCTGTCAGCTATCAGCTAGCAGCTGTCGGGCATGGGTGAGCGGATGCAGTCGGCCATAGATGGAGTGTTAGACTTCCCAGGCGACAGTTCCCGCCGCTGACTGCTGACTGCTAACCCCTGACGGCTTACGAGATGAACCCAATCGAGCTGGATCACGTCACGGTGGTCCGCTCCCGCGAACAGAATGAAGGCTCCCCAATCCTGGACGACTTGACGCTGAGCGTCGGGGACGGGGCCAGCCTGGGCCTGGTTGGGCCCAATGGCTCAGGCAAAACGACCCTGCTAAGGGTACTGGCCTGCCTGGTCCGCCCCGCCTCGGGTCGCGCCATGGTGTGCGGCTTCGACACTACCCGCGACCCGATCGCCGTTCGGCGCCGGATCGGCTATGTGCCTGAACAGTTCGGCGTGTATCCGCGCCTCTCGATCGTCCAGTATCTGCAGTTCTTCGCCCGCGCCAGTGGCGTCTCTCAGTGGGAGCGCCGAAACACCGTCGAGACGATGCTGCGCGTCGTGGACCTGTTCGATCAGCGGCACGAGGAGGCCGCGGCGCTGTCGCGTGGCTCACGCCGCCGTCTGGCGCTCGCCCGAGCGCTGCTTCACAACCCGCCCGTCCTGCTGCTCGACGACCCTCTGGCCGGGCTCGATGGGCGCGGCCGGCTGGAACTGGTCGAGGTACTCAGGGAAGTGCGCGACATGGGCATCACGATCGTGGTCTCGACCCATCTGCTCGCCGACCTGGCCCAGGTATGCGACTCGGTGGCCGTGCTGCGAGCCGGTCGCCTGGCCAGCATCACGCCGCTGGCCGTAGCGTTGGGCCGCGAGGGGCGCGGCCGCCAGCGAGTTCGACTGGAGCTGATCGAGGGAGTGCGATCGACTGCTCGGCCAGAGGCGGTCGGCGTCTTGCTGTCCAAGCAGCCTGGTGTACTCGACGTGACCGAGGGCGACGGTGGCCTGTCTTTCGTGTACGAGGGCGACCCTGACGGCCTGGCCAGTGTGCTGGACCGACTGGTTGGCTCGGGGGCCCGTGTTGTTCAGTTCGGGCGGGGTCCCGAGCAGTTGGACGAGCTGTCGGCAGCTCTGGCGGAGGGCGACGACATGCCGCGCGCGGTCCGCTCGTACTCGGCCTGATGTGGACCGCCATCGTCGGCAAGGAGTTCGCGTCTCGCCTCCAGGGGCGCTTGACCTACGTGGTGCTCACCCTCATGGTGATCGGGTTTACCGGATTGGTCCTGGCCAGCTTCTGGCTGGTCGTGGCAAGCGTGCCGACACTGCTGCCGGTCATCGGCTCGAGCGTGGCAGCCAGCACGTCGGTGTCTCTGCCAGGGCTGGTCAGCGGCTATCGCGGCATCTTCCTGTTCTTCGCGATGGCGTTTTGCATGCTGGCGGCGCTGGCCGTAGTCGCCCCGGCCGTCGCCAGCGCCGCCCTGAGCGGCGAGCGCGAAGAGGGAACCTTCGATCTGCTCCTGTCGACCGGCCTGAGGCCGCGCTCGATCGTGTTCGGCAAGCTCGTGGCCTCAGTTGGCTTCGTGTTGCTCGTCGCACTGACCGCCGTGCCCGGCTTCGCGATGGCGTGGATGTTTGGCGGCGTGGCCGCTGTGGACGTGATCTTGACGGCGCTGCTGCTGCTGGCCGCGCTGTGGCTGTTCGCCGCGATCGGCCTGTTCTGCTCTTCGATTGCACGTGCCTCCTCGGTTGCGGCGCTGTACGCGTACGGGTTGGTCTTCCTGCTCGGGACCGGGACCCTGGCGATCTACTTGATTGGCGCCTCGGTCCAGATGGAGTCCGCAGTCCGTCCGCTGCTCGCGCTCAACCCGTTCATTAGCCTGTTCTCCGTTCCCGATCAGATTAGCGGCCAGCTCGCCCAGCTCCTGCCATTCCAGTACCGACCGCTCCTCGACAGCGGAGCCCAGCAGGACCTGTTCGGCTTGAGCGCCATCCGCTACCCGCGCTGGGTGCTAACATTGACGTTGTACTGTCTGCTGACAGTGCTCCTCGTGGCCATGAGCAGCGTCGCGATCGATCCCTGCCACCCGTAGAAAGCGCGGCGCGCCAGGCGGGCGTTTATCGATCGGGGGACCGAATGACAGTCGTGGCCGGGGCGGGCGGCTCGCTGGGCGCGCCAGGCTTCGCCGATCGAACCGAGCTGTGGGAGCGTCTCACGCTCGTCGGCCGCGTGCTGAAGCTTCAGCTGATCGTGACCTGGTCGATCCGGCTGACGTTGGCCGGGCTGGCGCTCGATTGCCTCTGGCTGGGCGGCTCGCGGGTGTTCCCGTACATCGTGCCGGTCCCACTGCTGCCAGCCGTGCCGCTGGCGCTCGTGGGGCTGGGCGCGCTAACCCTGACGTTCTGGCGCCCCTCAATGGCGTTCCTGGCTCGCAACGCGGATCGTCAGCTCAGCCTGAAGGAGCGGCTGACGACCGCCGTCGAGCTGCAGACGGAACGGAGCTCCGCTGGTGGGGCCGACGGGGTCGGGCAGAAGCTGGCCGGCCTTCAGCTTCAAGACGCGATCGGCCACTTTCGGCACGTCGAACCGGTCGAGGCGTTCCCGATTCGTATCTCCCTCAAAGAGCTGAATATCGCGCTGGCCCTGGCGGTCGTGGCGATCGTGCTAGTAGTTGTGCCCAACTCGATGCAGCAGACGGTTCGGCAGCGCGAACAGGTCCAGCGCTCGATCAAACAGGAGGCCGAGCGGCTCAATAAGCTGGCCGAGCAGGTGGCCGAGTTGAACGTGGAGAACCCGAGCGAGGAGCTGCAGCACATCGAGCAGGCGCTCCGTGAGGCCGCCCACATGCTAAATCAAGGCTCGATGAATGGCGAGGAGGCGCTGGCCGCGCTGTCGGCCCTCGAACAGCGTCTCCAGGCGCTGCAGGGACAGGGCAACGGCGATCTGGAGGAGGCGCTGTCGTCGCTGGCGGGCTCGCTAGCTCAGGACCCGACTACGCGCCAGCTGGGGACCAGTCTGGCCAGGGGCGACTACAAGCAGGCGGCCGAGGACCTACGGCGGCTTGCCGAGCAGATCGACAGCCTCTCGCCAGCCGAGCGCGCGCGACTGGCTCGCTCGCTGCGCCAGGCCGGACAGCGCGCCTCGCGAGCGAACCAGGGCCTGGCCCAGAGCCTGAGCCAGTCCGCAAACGCGCTCGAGCAGGGAAACGTCACCGATTCCCAGAACGCGCTCGGCAACACGGCCGGGCAGATCGAGCGGGCGGCCGGCCAGCTCAGAGCCGGCAATGAACGCGAGCGGGCTATGTCGCAGCTCCAACAGAGCCGCAGCGCGGTCAGCCGCTCAGTGCAGCAGCAGCAATCCCAGGCCCGGGGCCAGCCTGGCAGTCGGCAGCCGGGCAGCCGGGGAAGCAGCTCGTCGGAGTCAGGCGAGGATGGCGACAGCCAGGCCGGCCCTGGCTCGAATGAGGGTGACCCGTCGGCCGGCGACCGGCCTGGCGGCTCTTCGGCCGGCACGGGCTCCAACCCGCGCTCCGAGGAGATCTACGACCCGGCCTTCGCCAGTTCACGCCAGGAGCGACTCAACGAGGGCCAACCGTTCACCCCGACCGACTCGTACGACAACCCCAACCCCGAGGACCCGTACCGCAACGACGCCCAGGTCGGCTACAGCCAGGTCTACGCCCGCTACCAGGACAAGGCGGTCCAGAGCCTGCAGAACAGCTATATCCCAGTCGGCCTGAAAGACCTGGTCAAGGATTACTTCTCAAGCCTCTCGCCGGGGAAGTGAGCTCGGGACTAGCTAATTACCTAACCCCCCAGCCGCCTTTTTCCGCACGGGCAACCTAACCCCCTAGCCCCCTTCCCTAAAGGGAAGGGGGAACTGGGTGAGGCGTAATCACGTGATCCGATGCCGGTGCACGACGTGAGTGAATGAGCATCACGCAGCTCCCAACTCATGGGATCGTCACTGGGCAGGTCGTGGACGACGCGAAGGCGGGCCGGGCCTGGGAGCTTCGTCGGCGCATGACCAGGGAGGAGCGCATCCTGTGGAAGGCGCTCCGAACTAACCGCCTGGGGGGCCTTCACTTCCGCCGTCAGCAGGTCATCGACGGGTTCATCGTCGATTTCTACTGCCATGCGGCGGCGTTGGTCGTGGAAGTCTACGGCCCCGTGCACGTCGAACAGGCTGGCTACGACTCCGAGCGCGACCAGATCCTGTCCGCCCGGGGACTGCACGTTCTGCGCGTGACAGACCAGGCGGTCCAACAGGACCTGCCGGCGGTTCTGTCTTTGATTGCCGCGCTGGCGGCCAACCGGATGGCAAACGGCAAGCCCCTTGGCTCACCCCCAACAGCTGAAGCAGATCCCCCTTCCTTTAGGGAAGGGGGTTGGGGGGTTAGGTTGTCCGCCGCAGAAAGGGGGCTGGGGGCTAGGCTGTCCGTCGCGGAAGGGGGCTGGGGGGTTAGGTTGTCCGCCGCGGAAGGGGCTGGGGTTAGGTCTTTCCGCACATTGATACCCTGGCCGCCCCCGTTCGCGAGCCTGTACCCTTTTCACACGTCCCCGTCGAGGACCTGAGCTTGGCTACCCTGCAGCTTGCGCCGACCGATTTCATCAAGACCGCCCGGGCGATCGAGGACGAGGTCGCCAAGATCATCGTCGGCCAGGATGAGATCGTACGCGGCATCCTGACCTGCGTTCTCGCAGGAGGCCATGCTCTTCTCGAGGGCGTGCCGGGCCTGGGCAAGACCATGCTCGTCCGAACGCTCAGCGATGTGCTGGACCTTTCATTCGCCCGGGTCCAGTTCACACCTGACCTGATGCCCGCTGACATCACCGGAACGAACGTCATTACCGAAGACGGCGGCATCCGTGGCTTCCAGTTCCAGCCAGGTCCCATCTTTGCAAACCTCGTCCTGGCGGACGAGATAAATCGGGCGACGCCCAAGACGCAGTCGGCGCTGCTCGAAGCGATGCAGGAGCATCGCGTGACCGTGGCCAAGACCAGTTATCAGTTGGACCGACCGTTCTTCGTCATGGCAACCCAGAACCCGATCGAGATGGAGGGCACCTATCCGCTGCCCGAGGCCCAACTGGACCGCTTCTTCTTCAAGCTGAACGTGAACTACCCGTCGGAGGATGAACTGCTCACCATCGCCGAACGGACGACCAGTGGCCATCCGCCTGAGGTCCAGCCGGTCGCGGCCGGGCCAACGGTCCTGGCGATGATGGAGCTTGCGCGTGAGGTGCCGATCGCCCGTCCGGTCCTCGGCTTCGCGGTCAAGCTCACAACCCGGACGCACCCGGAGAACCCGGAGAGTCCCGAGTCAACCCGTCGCTACGTGCGCTACGGAGCCAGTCCGCGTGGCCTTCAGGCGCTGGTGTTGGGCGCGAAGATCCGAGCCATCCTGGAGGGTCGCTTCAACGTGGCTTTCGAAGACCTGCGGGCCGTGGCACTGCCCGCGCTGCGACATCGAATCATCCTCAACTTCGAGGCCGACGCCGAGGGCGTCACGGCTGACCGGGTCATCTCGGACGTCCTGCTCGCGACCCGCGAGGAGTGACGTGATCGACGGGGCTTTTCTGGAGCGATTGGAGCGACTGTCGCTCGTGAGCCGCCGCCGGCTGGTGGGCTTTGGCAAGGGCGACCGACGCAGTATTCACAAAGGCACCTCGATCGAGTTCGTCGACTACCGCCATTACGCGCCGGGCGACGATCCGCGGCAGGTCGATTGGAACATCTACCGTCGCTCTGGCAGCCTGTACGTCAAGCAGTTCGAGGAGGAGGAGGTCCTGACCGCTCACGTCCTTGTGGACGTGAGTGCCTCGATGGACTGGGGCAGCCCCTCGAAGTCAACGTACGCCGCCCGTCTGGCGGCTGCGCTCGGCTACATCATTCTGGCCGGCTCCAGTCGACTGGCGGTGGCCACGCTCTCCGGCGCCACCAGCACGACGTTCGGGCCGGCGTGGGGCCGCCGGCAGTTGTCCGGAGTGATGAGCCTCCTCGAGCGGGAGCGGGCGCACGGGCCCACCAACCTGGACGCGGCCCTGGACGGCTACGCTCGCCGCGCCGAGCCCGGCCTGGCGGTCATCATCACCGACCTGCTGACCCCAGAGTTCGAGCAGGGCCTGAGGCGACTGCTCGACCGCCGCTTCGAAGTCACCCTGCTGCATTTGCTCGCACCCGAGGAAGTACATCCACCCATGAGCGGCGATCTGACATTAATCGACTCAGAGAACAGCAGCGAGGTGGCGATCACGCTCAACCAGGAGGCGCTCGACCTGTACGGGACCCGCTTCCGGGCCTGGACGGCTGGCCTGGAGAGCTTCTGCGCTCGGCACGGGATCATCTACCAGCGCATCCAGACCAGCGAGCGCCTCGAACATGTCCTGTTCGACCGCCTGCGCCGCCGGGGAGTGCTGCGATGAGCGAGGCGGCGTGATGAGTCTCCTTACGCCGGCCATGCTCGGGCTCGGGATCCTCATTCCGATCCTGATACTGCTCTACCTGCTCAAGGTGAGGCGGCTGGAGTACCCCGTTAGCAGCACCTTGTTGTGGCAAGACCTGCTGCGCGACTTGGCAGCCCACGAGCCCTGGCAGCGCCTGCACTGGAGCGTACTTCTGGTCACCCAGATCCTGATAGTCGGGCTGGTCGTGCTGGCGCTAGCCAGGCCGTTCTTCGTCGTTCAGGCGCAGGAGGCGGTCCATGCAGTCCTTGTGCTCGACGCATCCGCCAGCATGCAGGCGACAGACGTCGAGCCCAGTCGCTTTGAGGTGGCCCGCCGTGCCGCGAGGCAAACCCTCCGCGATCTGGGCGAGGGCTCGGTGGCGACGATCGTGTTGGCCAAAAGCCAGCCCGAGGTGCTGGCGCCGGCCACTGATGACCGCCAGAGCCTGGAGCGCGCGATCGACGCAGCCGAGGTCTCGTTCGGCCCGGCCGACATCCAGCAGGCGCTGGTCCTGGCCACTACGCTGGGGCCGGAACGCGGCCGCCTGCGCGTTTACCTGTTCACCGACGGCGCGTTCGGCGAGTTGAAAGGGTTCGATGCGGAGGGGATCGACATTCGGCTCGTCTCGGTCGGGGTGGATGGCGAGAACCAGGCCATCACGGGCCTGGCTGCCCGCCCCGACCCTCAGAACGCTCGACGCTTCCAGCTCTTCACGCGCGTTCGCAACTACGGTGACCAGCCCGCCCGAACGACTTTCTCGCTTCAGGTCGACGGCCAGTTGAGCGAGAGCCGCCAGATAGACCTGCCGCCGGGCGAGGCACAGGAGTTCATGTTCTCCGACCTGCCGCTCGGGGCCAAGGCGGTCGAGGCGCATCTAGCGGGCAGCGATCACTTCCCCCTCGACAACGCCGCTTACGCTGTGCTGGACGTGCGGCGCTCGTCTGAGATCCTGCTCGTATCGCAAGGCAACCTGTTTCTGGAGAAGGTGCTCGGGCTGCTTCCAAACAGCGAAGTGTTCAGGGTGGCGCCGCGGCGTTACTTTTCGATCGACGCTGATCGCTATGACGTCGTCGTCTTCGACGGCTTCCTGCCGGACTCGATGCCGCGCGGCAGCGCGCTGGTGATCAACCCGCCAGAATCGTCGCTGTTCACGATTGACGGCGAGCTGCGCCGCCCCCGTATTCGGCACTGGGAGCGCGATGATCCGGTCCTCCAGTTTGTCGACCTCCGTGACGTCGCCATCGCGCGCGCCCAGCGGATCACGCCCCCCGGCTGGGCGCGAACGCTGATCGAGTCGGATGACGCACCCCTGCTGCTGGCGGGCGAGCACGATGGCCAGCGGACTGTGATCATGCCCTTCGACATCCGCCAGTCGAACCTGCCGCTCTCGGCCGCCTTCCCGATCATGATGGCGAACATCCTCGGGTACCTCGAACCGGGCGGCCAGGCGGCCCAGCGTGACCTGCATCCCGGCGACGCCATTACGATAGCGCCGTTGCCCCAGGCTGAAGACCTGGTCATCCGGAGACCGAGTGGTCCGCCAAAGACGATCCACGTCGAGGGCCAGCCGATAACGTTTGCCGACACAGGCGAGCCGGGTCTGTACGGCGTCTCACAACGAGCGGCGGGTCAGACGATCCTCGAGGAGTTGTTCGCCGTCAACGCCTCCGACGAGCAGGAGTCGGATATTCGGCCCCGAACCGTGCTGCTGGGCAATGGTCGGCCGCTTCAGGCTGGCACCCAGGCCGACCTGGTGCCGGTCAACCGCGAGATCTGGCTCTGGCTCGCCCCCCTCGCGCTCGGCCTGCTGCTGTTCGAATGGTTCTGGTTCCACAGAAGAAGCTGATAATGGAGTGGCGAATGGCGACTCCATGTCCCTAGATTTCACGCACCCGCTCGCGCTGCTGCTGCTGGGGCTGCTGCCAGCCTTTTGGCTGATCGATCGCGCGAGTCGAACGCACCTGCCGCGCAGGAGGCGGCGACTGGTCCTCTGGGTCCGGCTGGCCGTCGTCCTGCTGGTGGTGCTGGCTCTGGCCGGACCGCGCGTCATTGGGCAGGCCGACCAACAGGCCGTGGCCTTCCTGGTAGACGTCTCGGACAGCGTCACGCCTTCGATGCGTGAACGCGAGCTAGCCTGGCTTCGCGAGGCGATAAATGGGATGGGGGAGCGTGACCGAGCAGCGATCATCGCATTCGGCGACCAGGCAGTTGTCGAGCGCCCGCTGAGCAGCGCCCGCCAGGTCGCCCCGATTGCATCGATCGTCGGCGGCGGCCAGACCGACATCTCGGCCGCGATCCGTCTGGCACTGGCGACCCTGCCCAGCACCGTGGCGCGCAAGATCGTGCTCATCTCCGACGGCAACGAAAACGTCGGGCGAGCGATCGACCAGGCGCGAGTCGCGCGGGCCACGAAAGTGCCGATATTGGCGGTCCCGCTATCCCAGCAGCTCGGGCCCGAGGTGCTGGTCCGCCAACTCGAGACGCCCGCCTTCGTACGCGATGGCGAGACGTTCTCGGCGGTACTGACCATCGAGGCGAGTCAGGACACCGTAGCCCAGGTCCACCTGCTCGCCGACGGCAAGCTGCTCAGTAGCCAGAGCGTGGAGCTGAGCCAGGGCATCAACAGCATCGTCCTGCCACAGGACCCGCTCGGGCAGGGCTTCCACCTATTCAGGGCTCAGATCGAAAGCGCAACCGACAGCTTCGTCCAGAACAATGAGGGCGGCAGCTACACGGTAGTCACCGGGAGACCCCGCGTTCTTGTGGTTGAGTCTGACGCCGGCGAGGCACGCTACCTGGCTGACGCCCTGCGGTCGGCCGGCCTGGAGGTCGACATCAAGGAAGTGAACGAGGCCATCCTCGACCTTCCGACGCTGCGTGGCTACGAGAGCCTGGTGCTGGCCAACGTGCCCGCGGCTCAGCTCAGCGTCACGCAGATGCGCGCCATCAACTCGTACGTTCAGAATCTGGGGGGTGGTCTGGTAGTCATCGGCGGCGAGAAGAGCTACGGCGTGGGCCGCTACAACCGGACCCCGCTCGAGGAGGCGCTGCCGGTTCGCATGGACCTGCGGGGGCGGACGCTGACCGCCAGCGTCGCGCTGATTCTGGTCATCGACGCCTCCGGGAGCATGGCCGGCGGGCCCGGCTCATCGAAGATGGACCTGGCCAAAGAGGCGGCAATCCGCGCTACCGAGCTGCTCAGCGAGCAGGACCAGGTGGGGGTCCTGTCGTTCGACGACACTTCTCGCTGGGTGGTGGAGACTCAGTTTCTGACCGACCCAGGCAACGTCCAGACCCAGATCGGATCGATCAGCCCCGGCGGAGGGACCGCGATCTACCCGGCCGTCGAGACGGCGTTCAACGACATCGTCGCCCGCGACGCCAAGGTCAAGCACATCTTGCTCCTCACCGATGCCCAGATGGTGATCAAGGACACACAGGAGGTGGCGCGGGCAGCGATCGTCGAGGAGCCATTCCGCCCCACTCAGGTGGGGGCCAGCCCGATCCTGGAGGGTATTGACGTCAGCCTGATGCCGCCCCTGCTCGGCTATGTCTCCACGACCCCCAAACCGACTAGTCAGATACTGCTGGTGTCCAAACAGGTCGATCCGATCCTCTCCGAGTGGCAGTACGGGCTTGGGCACGTCGTCGCCTGGACGTCCGACGCTAAGAACCGCTGGGCCCAGGACTGGCTGACCTGGCCGGACTTCAGCCGATTCTGGGCCCAGGTCGTCAAACGGACGATCCCCAACCCGATTGACCGCAACCTGCAGGTCCAGATCACGCCGGAGGGCAGCACCGCGCGAGTCACGGTCGACGCGATCAGCGACGACAAGACGTACCAGAACTTCCTGAGCACCAGCGCGACAGTGGTGGACCCCTCGAACACGCAGAGCCAGATCCCGCTTCCCCAGGTCGCCCCGGGGCGCTACGAGGGGCGCCTACCGATCACGACCGAGGGCGCCTACTTCCTGAATATCGTTCAGACCAGCCCGGACGGCACGCTCCAGGCCGGGCGGCCGGCTGGTTTCGTGATCCCCTACTCCGCCGAGTACCGCGACCTGCGAGCGAACCCAGAATTGCTCGGCCAGATCGCCCGCGAGACCGGGGGTAAGATCCTGGCCGAGCCGCGCGACATCTTCATCCGAGAGCAGACCGTGTCCGGCCAGCCGCGCGAGCTGTGGCCGCCGCTGCTTGTCCTGGCCGCGCTGCTGTTCCTCTTCGACGTGGCCGCCCGACGCCTGCGCCTCGGCTGGATGGACGCGGAGCGGGCCTGGGCGCATGTGCTCGACAACTGGTTGGGACGTGCCCGACGAGCGGCCGCGCCGGCGGCCGCCAAACTGCTGGCCGCCAAGAGTCGGATCTCAATCGAGGCGGCCGGCTTCGCCGACGGTCGCCGCGGCGAAGCGGCCCGAGCCAGCCCATCGGCGGCAGGCTCGGCGCAGGCCGTGGGCGAAGCGCAGCCGCGCAGCTCGTCCGTCCTGGGTGCCCGTCTCCTCGACGCCAAGAAACGCGCCGCCCCAAGGAGTCGGTAGCCCGAGAGGCCCCAAGGGCAGCGAAGCTCCACGTCGTCTCTTCCAGCGCCACCTGAGTCTCCCAGATCTGTGCTACAGTGTAATACAACCCAGCTCCGGAGTGCGGCTGTATGCCAAGCAAGCTCTTCTCGATTCGAATGGACACGGCGACCACCGCTCAACTCGAAGCCCGCGCTCGAATGACCCGCGAGCCAAGGTCCCGGCTCGCCAGGCGTCTCATCGAGGAGGGTCTTCGAATGGAGGCTCACCCGGGCATCGTATTCCGAGACGGCCCCGTCGGCCGCCGTCCGGCGGTTATGGGCGGTCCTGACGTGTGGGAGGTCGCGCGCGTGATCCGAGACGTTGCTGAGCGGGGTGAACCGCTGATAGACACGGTGGTCGAACTGACGGGCCTCATGCCGCACCAGGTGCAAGCCGCGCTCGGCTACTACGCCGAGCATCGAGAAGACATCGACGAGTGGATACAGCGGGTCGATGACGAGGCCGAGCGAGCTGAGGCCGCTTGGCTGCGCGAGCATGAATTGCTTGCGCGTTGAAGCTGTTACTAGACACGATGTTCGACCCGGAGATCGCAAACCAGCTGCGTAGGCGTGGTCACGATGTCGTAGCTGCGATTGACCGTCCCCACGCGGCAAAGCTGGACGACGCCGACCTCTTCGCGTTGGCGCAGGACGAACGGCGCGCAGTCGTAACCGAGAACGTGCCCGACTTCCTGCGTGTTGACGGTCTCTACCGGGCGCAGGGCAGAGCCCACTTCGGACTCCTTCTGACGACCCATCGTCGCTATTCGCGCAGCTCAGCACGGACAGTGGGACAGCTCGTGCTGGCGCTCGACACTTTCCTGCGGGCGCAGGCAGTTGATCCCGAGCCGACTAGCCTGATTCACTGGCTGCGCTAGCCGCGCTCTACGCCTTCAGGCGAGGGTCCAGCGCGTCGCGGAGGCCGTCTGCGAGCAGGAAGATGGCCAGGGTGGTCAGGAAGATGGCCGCGCCAGGGGTTACGACCAACCAGGGCGCGCGAGTGACGTTTTCCAGGGATGAGGCCAGCATGCTGCCCCACGACGCGACGGGTGGCTGGACCCCGAGGCCCAGGTAGCTCAGGCCGGACTCGGCCAGAATGCCGCCCGCTACGTCGAAGCCGGCGATCACCGTGACCATCGAGAACACGTTGGGCAGGACGTGCCGCGCCATGACGCGGCCGTCCGAGGCGCCGAGCGCCCGTGCCGCAAGCACGTAGTCGCGCTCGCGGATTGAGAGCCCCATCCCGCGCACCAGGCGCGCCGTGCCCATCCAGCCCAGCCCGCCGATGATGATTGCCAGCACAAGCACACCCGGCCTCAGCGTGGCCGAGAGCAGGATCAGCAGGAATAGGGTCGGGATGTTGATGAGTGTCTGGATGATCGCATTGGTCAAGTCGTCCAGTCGGCCGCCGTAGAAGCCGGACGCTAGCCCTATTGGCACCCCAATGGCCAGGGAGACCAAGGCGATCGTCAGACCAATCGACAGTGAGACTCGGCCAGCAATCAGGGTGCGCGCAAGGTTGTCCCGGCCAAGGTCGTCCGTACCCAGCAGGTTGGCTGGCGATGGCGGACGGTAGCGTTGGACAAGGTTTTGACGATACGGGTCCACGTCGAGCACGCCCCACGCGATCCAAGACGCCAGCATGGTGACCGCTACGATGACGATGATCATCCCCAGCGCGGCCATCGTCATGCGGTCACGCCACAAGCGGCGCGCGGTCCCGGTCATTCGTAGCGGACCCGTGGGTCGGCCAGGCCGTAGCTCACGTCGGCGATCAGATTTCCCAGGATGATCAGGAATGAGAAGATGACGGTCAGCGCCATCAGGACGGGAAAGTCACGCTGATAGGCGGCATCGACCGACATCCGACCCAGCCCGGGCCAGGAGAACGTGGTCTCGAACAGGACCCCGCCCGACAACAATCCCGCCAGGCTGCTGCCAAGGATCGTGATCAACGGGATCAAGGCGTTGCGCAGCGCGTGCCGAAAGAGGACCAGGCGAGCGCTGAGGCCCTTGGCCCGGGCGCTTCGAATGTAGTCCTGGCCGAGCACCTCGAGCATCTCCGAGCGCACGAACCGACTGAATCCAATCCAGCCGCCGAGGGCCCCCACGAGCGCCGGGAGCGCGAGATGCCACAGCCGATCCGGCAGCGAGCCGTCGCCCACCGTGTACATCCCGCCGAGCGGGAAAATCCGAATGGTTGAGGCGCTGAGGACCAACAGCATCAGGCCGAGCCACCAGTGCGGAACGGCGTTCCCGAAGACGGTGAACAGCCGGATCGTCTGGTCCTGCCAACGACCCCGCCGGGTGGCCGCGTAAACGCCGAGCGGGATGCCTAGCAATCCGAGTGCGAACGAGGTCAGCGAGAGCTGAAAGGTAGCCGGCACCCGCTCGGCGATCTTCTCGATAACCGGCCGGCGATCGATGAAGGAGTAGCCAAAGTCCAGACGGACCACGTTCCAAAGCCACTTGGCGTACTGGACGGGGAGCGGATCTTTGAGCCCGAATGACTCCAGAAGAAGCTCTCGGTGCTCCGGGCCGATCCGCGGGTCGTCCAGGAATTGAGCCGGCCCGCCGGGTGCGAGCCGCATAATCGAGAAGCTGAGGACGGTGATCAACAGGACCAGCAGGGCCGAGTGGAGTGATCGTCGAGCGATATATCGCGCCAGCCCGGAGGTCACGAAACCAGGCAGTCAGCGGTCAGCCATCAGCGATCAGCAGCTGAAGCGCACACGAGGCGCGCCGCGGCGCTCACCGGCCTGCGGAGGCCGCTGATAGCTGATAGCTACTGGCTGACGGCTCGTCACTTGACAAACCATCGCTCCCGGTTGTGGCCGATCCCGAGGGGAGTTGGCTCGATCCCGCCGATGCGGTTGTTGATGCCCGTGTAGGCCAGGTCGGTGGTCAGAAACACGTACGGCGCGTCGCTCGAGATGATCTGCTGGATCTCCTGATAGGTCTGCTTTCGCCGCTCGCGGTCAAACTCGCGGACACCAAGGTCGAAGAGCTGCTCGACGCGCTTGTTGACGTACGCCACGGAGTTGAGGGCCGGGATTGAGTCTTCGCGCCAGATCTGGTTCATCCAGTGTGGCTCGAGGGTCGAGCTCCAACCCAGGACGCAAACGTCCCAGTCGTACGGTTCCGATTTGAGTGTCGAGAGGTAGGCGCCCCACTCCATCCCCTGGACCTCCACCCCAACCCCCAAGTCGCCCCAGGCCTGCTGGACGACCGTGGCGATCCGCTCGCGGGTCTTGCTGGTGTTGGGCCCATACAGCATCCGCAGCTTGAGCTGCTGGCCGTCTTTCTGACGCACGCCGCCAGGCCCGGGCAGCCAGCCGGCCTTCTCGAGCAGCTCTCTGGCCGTAGTGGGGTTGTACTCGTAGGTGGGGACGTTGGGGTTGTACACCCAGCTCGAGGGCGGGAAGATCGAAAAAGTCGGCCGCCCCAGCCCGTTCAAAACGTACTCGGCGATCGCGTTCCGGTCGACAGCATGGGAGAGCGCACGACGCACCTCGATGTCCTGGAGCCACGGGCGCCGAAAGTTGAACCCCAGATAGCTCCAAGACGCGGCGGCCGGCCACCACTCGTAGACCGTCACGTTGGGCAGCCGCTTCGCCTCCGAGTAATTGTCGGGCGTGAAGCCTGCCAGGTCGACCTCGCCGCTCTTGAGCATCTGAAACGCGATCTCCTGGCTCGGGACAACTCTTACCGTGTATGCGTCGATCAGCGGGCGGCCACGAAGGTAGCGGTCGTTAGCGACGAACGTAGCGTGGTCGTCCTTGCGCCACTCTTGCAGGATATATGGGCCCGAGGTGACGCTGGGGTTCATGATCTGCGGGTTCTTCGACGGGTCGCTCCAGTCCAGCTTTTCCCAGACGTGCTTCGGCAATGGCTCGATAGTGTTGGCCGCTTCCAGGCCAACGACGATCGGCTCCTTCATCTTGATCACGATCGTTCTCGGATCGGGCGCGTCATACGAGGCGATGAGCTGAAGATTGGAGATATAGGGGTACTTGTTAGCCGGGTTGGATGCCTGGTCGAAGGTCCATTTGTAGTCGGCCGAGGTGATCGGAGTGCCGTCCGTCCAGCGAAGATCGTCGCGCAGGGTAAACGTGTAGGTGAGGCGGTCGTTCGAGATGGTCCAACTCGTCGCGGCCTCCGGGCGCGGCTCGAGGGTGTGCGGGTCATACACCCACAGGTCACCTCCGTACACCAGCGCCTGGAAGGAGCCGGACGCGGTGTCCGTGGTCAGGTAAGGGTGGAAGCTGACGGCGTCGGTCGTCGAAGCGGCGACCATGTTGCCGCCCGGCTTAGCCCCCGCGTCAAAGGTGGTGGTAGCGCGCGGGCCAGCGCTCGCGGCGGCCGGCGGCGCGGGCAGCGGGCCCTGGGTCGGAATGCCCGCGGCCGCGGGCGCACTGGTCGATGAGCCGGTCGCCGGGGGTGGGGTAGGGCCGCACGCCGCGACCAACAGGACCAGCAGGCACGCCAGGACAAGCGTCGAGAAGCGAAGATCGCAGGTCATGGCCACTTATTGTTGCTGAGCGACGTCGGGCGGGACGTGGTAGAGATACTCGTGAAGGTAGCGGAGCTCCTCGTGCTTATCGCGCAGCTCGACCCGCATCAGATCCCGAATCGAAATCATCGAACGTAGGCGGCCCTCGCTCACGACAGGCAGATGCCGGATGTTGGCTTTGTCCATCTTGGCCATCGCCGACTGGTAGTCGTCGTCGGCGTTGGCCACGATGAGGTCGGTGGTCATGACATCCTGGACCGCCGTTCGCGCGGGGTCGAGGCCTTTGTCGACCACGCGCCGGACGACATCCCGTTCCGAGAAGAGACCGGCCAGCCGATCTCCCTCCAGCACAGCCACGATGCCAACGTTGCGGTCGGCCATGGCGCGACAGGCCTCGGACACCGTCGCGGTGCGCCGCACCGTGACGAGGAAACCCTCTCGCATGATGTTGCGCAGCTTCTTCATCGAAGCACCTCCCCGCGCGGTCAGCGTCGACCACGCACCACCACGCTACTCCCGGGCGACAGGCCCCGTCAAGACCGCTCGCACTTCGAAGGCCTTGGGGTATCCTCAGGATCGCGATGACCTCGAACGAGATCCCGCAGGTGTTCAACATGGCGAGCGCGCTCATCGATCGCCAGGTGGCGGAAGGACGGGGTGACCGCGTGGCAGTCCGATTCCGAGGACGCGAGATCAGCTACCGAGCGCTGCAGCAAGCTGCCAATCGAGCCGGGCACGCCCTTTTGCGGCTCGGCATTCAGCGCGAGAACCGGGTCGCGGTGCTGCTGCCGGACTGCCCCGAGTTCCTGGCCAGCTTCCTGGGGGCGATGAAGGCCGGCGCCGTGCCCGTCCCGATCAACACTCTGTCGGGGCCAGATGAGTACCGCTACTACCTGGAGGACAGCCGGGCGACCGGACTCGTCGTGGATGGCGACGTGTGGCCAAAAATTGCCCCGAATCGAGACGCGCTCCGCCACCTTCGCGTCATTCTCTACCTGGGCGACGGGGCCGTCCCGCCGGGCACGACAAGCTTCCAGGAGGCGTGCGCGGCCAGTCCAGCCGAGCTCGAATGCGCCGAGACCAGCCGTGACGAGCCGTCGTACTGGCTGTACAGCTCCGGCACGACGGGCCGCCCGAAGGGCGTCGTCCACCTCCATCGCGACATGTTCTCGTGCGCTTCGATCTACGCCCGCCACGTGCTGGCCCTACGGCCGGACGACGTAACATTCTCGGCCTCGCGGCTGTTCTTCTCGTACGGACTGAACAACTCGCTCTACCTGCCCCTGCTCGGGGGCGCCTCAGTGCTTCTCTCCTCAGAGCGCCCGGCTCCAGCGCCCGTGTTGGAGCTGCTCGAAGCCGAGCGCCCGACCCTGTTCTTCGCCGTCCCCACCTTCTACGCCGCGCTGCTCCAGGAGATCGAGCGCCTCGACCGGCCGCCCGACCTAGGGTTCATCCGCCTGGCGGTTTCGGCCGGCGAGGCGCTTCCCGCTCCGCTCTACGAACGCTGGGTCACGACGACCGGCATCGAGCTGCTGGACGGGCTTGGCTCGACCGAGGCGGGCTACATCTATACGTCGAACCGGCCCGGGCGGGTCCGCCCGGGCAGCTCCGGCGAGCTGCTGCCCGGCTATGAGGCTCGTCTGCTCGACGAGCGCGGGCACGAGGCCCCGCCTGGGGAGATCGGCGACCTCTTCGTGAAAGGTGCCAGCACGGCTGCCCGATACTGGAACAAGCGCTCCCAATCGGCGTGCACGTTCCTCGGCGAGTGGCTCCGGACCGGCGACAAATACACCCGCGACGAAGAGGGCTTCTACTACTATTGTGGACGCGCCGATGACCTGATGCGCGTGAGCAGCCAGTGGGTCGCGCCGATGGAGGTGGAGGCCGCGCTGCTGGAACACACAGCTGTCGTCGAGTGCGCTGTGGTGGGCTGCCCGGACGAGGCCGGTCTGGAGAGACCGAAGGCGTTCGTCGTCGCCAGACCTGGCCAATCGTCGCAGACACTCGCCGCTGAGCTCGGCGAGTTCGCCGCTGGCCGTCTGGCTCGTTTCAAGGTGCCACGTTGGATCGAGCTCGTCGACGAATTGCCCAAAACAGCCACCGGAAAGATCCAGCGGTTCAAGCTACGCCAGCCCGCGTAGGGGCGGGGTGTGCCCGCCCCGCAACGCGCACTTGTTGGGCCCGGGGACCGCGCCCTACCCGGTCGGCCCTTACGCCCAGGGCATCGTGCCCCAGCGTAAGACCCGCTCCTGCTGGATCTTCGCTTCGTCTAGTTCCATGCCCATGCCGGGCGCGTCTGGGACCATGACCAGACCGCCCTCCGGCTTGAGCGGCCCCTTCAAGAAGAACTGGTGGACCTCGTTCCACTTGACCAGGTACTCCAGCAGCGGGCAGAGGTTCGGCGGCTGGGATGCGATCAACTGAGCCGAAGCCGGCGTGGAGTGGCCGTGTGGGATGACGGGCAGGTCGTAGGTCGAGGCGAGCGCGCAGATCTTCAGCATCTCGGAGATGCCACCGGCCCAATAGATGTCGGGCTGCAGCACGTCGACCGCTGCAGCGTCCATGAGCTGCTTCAAGCCCCAGCGCGTGTACTCGTGCTCGCCACCCGAGATCGGGATGGCCACCCGGCGACGGATCTCGGCATAGCTTTCGATCTTGTCCGGCATGACCGGCTCCTCGAGCCAGCGCGGGCTGAACTCGTCAAGTCGCTCCGCCATCGCCACGGTGTACGGCACGTCCCAGCTCATCCAGCAGTCGAGCATCACGTCGACGTTCTCGCCCACCGCCTCGCGAAGGGCTCGAACTAGCTCCACGTTGCGGGCCATCCCGTCCCGACCGTCGCTCGGGCCGTTTCGGAAGAACCACTTCGTGGCCCGGTAGCCCTGGCCGACGAACTCGCGGGCGCGCGCCGCTGCCTGCTCGGGTTCGATCGAATAGCCAAGCGCGCTGGCATAGGCCGGTATTTGCTGCCGCGTCGGGCCGCCGAGCAGACGATGAACCGGCGTGTTAGCCCATCTGCCTTTGAGGTCCCATAGGGCGCAGTCGATCGCGCTGATCGCCATCATGGTCGGCCCCTTCCGACCATGGACGGCATAGCGGTACAGCTTGTCCCAGATCAGCTCGTGCGCAAGCGGATCAGAGCCTTCGACCAGCCCCCGAAGCTGCGTGTCGATGATAAAAGCCTGGTCGAGCGAGATCGGCCCACCGGTCCCGCTGACGCCCTCGTCGGTGAGAAGCTCGACGAACGTCGCCTCGATTCGGTAACTACCCTCGCCAAGCTTGCCGAGAAATGCTGGCCCCTCGGCCCGGTGCTCAGGGTAAATGTCGATTGGCCTGATCAGCCGCTCCTCCCAGAAGTCGCCGCCAAACTCCATCACCCCCCTGAGCTGGCGCAGGCGAAGCTCGGTCACTCTCATCGGACTAACTCCCAGGTCGCCAGGTTTGCACGCTCAGGGTAGCTGCAACTCTCGGTGGACGCCAGACCAGGCGGCGTGGCAGGTCCGCGGGCGCGCTCAGCGCAGCGCGAAGAGCGCCAGGTCGCCGGCTTCCGAGAGCAGCCGGTACTGGGTCCGTGCGGCCTCGTAGATCGGGTCTCCTTCGGCCCTTCGGGTCATCAAGAACCAAGGTCGCTCCGGAGGTCCGATCGGCTCGATCAGGCCTCGTCCCCGCAGAGAGGTCCGACCGAGGAAATAATCCGTGCCCGGCATCCGCGCCCCCTCCAGCACGACGACGGCGTTGGCCGGCAGGCGCGACGCCATGGTCTCCACTCGGCGCTTCTCACGGCTCCAATCCACCTTGCTCGGCAGGTTACCGTAGGGCCGCACGCCCGTCCCCGCGAGGGCTGTGATCAGCAACCCCGCCCCCACGACTAGCGCGCCGTAGCGCAACCCTGTCGAGTGGCCGACTGCTGTCCAAATCAGGCCGACTGCCAGGGCGACCGCGATGCTGCCTGAGACTGCTACCTGATCGATGGTGTGGACGTGCTCATGGCTGTGCTGACGCAGGAGGATGAACCACAGACTCTCGCTCGACAGGACGACGCCCAGCCACGTCAGAGCGGACAGTTCAGGCCGCCACCGTCGGCGGTACGCCAGCAGGCCCGCAAAGCCGACGCCGGCGAGGGTCACGGTTAGATGGAGTGGATAGTACGCTCCGAGCCGGTACAGAAGCTCTTCCAAATACGGTTGGCCCCCATACAGCTCACCATAGTCGGCGAACGAGCGCCTCGCGAAGACGGCAGCGAAATCGGTCAAAGCCGGCCCCGCCCCACCCAGCATGCAGGCGTTGTGGACGATCCTGGACAACATCCCGCCCAGCAGGCCGGCAGCGACGAAGAGCGCCGAGAGCAGTGTCGTCCGCAAGCGCTCAGCGCGGGGCGTGAACAGGAGTGGGAACAGGACGCTGTACGACCCGATGGCTGGGGCCATCTCAAAGCCAGACAGTGCAAGTGTGGCGAATGCTGCCACGCCTGCCGTGACGAGCCAAGCCAGTCGCCGCCAGCCTGAGCTAAGCGTCCCGAGAGTGATGAAAAGAAAGGTCCAGGCTTTGGCGGCGAAGTCGTATGAGGGGTAGGCGAACGAGTCCGAGAGCAAGCGGAAGGGGGCCGAGGACGCCAGCGCGAGCAAGGCGGCGATGCCGGCCCGCCAGTCGCCTAGCACGCGCCGTGTCACGAGGTAGACCGCGATCAGTGCCGAATGGGAGACCAGCAGCGGGACGATCCGGGCTTGTTCTGTAGACAGGCCGAGCCGAAAGAGCAGGCTGACAATGATGGCCGGAAATGGCGGCCAATGCGGGAAATAGGATGGCTGTAAGCCAATCTCTGCTCCGTCATCCAGTGTCAGGCCAAAGCAGAGCCGTGCGTAGCCGTATCGATTGAATTTATCCGCGGCTACAAGGTGGAGCATGTCGGCCCACGCATCGCCATGGTCGGGCACGGTCGCCCGTTGGCTCTGGCGCGCGTAGACATACACGAGCGAGGCGACTGCCAGGCCGACTGCGAACAGCAGGTGCCGTGGCTGACCCAGGACCGACCTGCCGGCCGCCATGTTGCAGTTCAGCTCCGAGCGCGGCTAGGCTCTCGTAGAGCCAACGCTATGTCCCAATCACTGGCCAGCCGTTCGTGCGTGCCGTGTCGGGGTGGAACACCGCCCCTGACAGCCAAGCAAATCGCGCCGCTCCTGGCGCAGATCGACGGCTGGTGCGTCGAGGACGACAAGAAGCTCGTGAAGTGGCAGCGCTTTCGGGATTTCGCCGAGGCGCTCGACTTCGTCAATCGAGCGGGCCAGATCGCCGAGACAGAGGGCCATCACCCGGACCTTCACCTGTCCTGGGGCCGGGTAGGCGTGGAGATCTGGACTCACAAGATAGGCGGCCTGACCGAGAGCGATTTCGTGCTGGCCGCCAAGCTAGATCGCGCCCGCGAATCGATGGGCGCACAGCGTCCACCAGGTGGGCGACCTGGGACTCGAACCCGGGACCTCACGGATGTGAACCGTGCGCTCTAACCAACTGAGCTAGTCGCCCGATCTAGAGTCGATTATACGCACCCTTCAAAACACGGGCAACAGCTGAATACCCCTCGCCTGCCCGCTCCACGGGGAGAGGGGGTCATTCTTGCCCACCCGTCGCTTTGCGCTACTATGGCCGGGCGTCGTGGTCGTCCTCGACCGGGTCCCCCATGGGGTTGGGCCCGCGTGGAGCGCGATGGACTCGATCCAGCAGCTCGAGGCCCTCAAGCGGTCTGCCCGTAACCGGTTCTTGGCCGGGCGGTACGGGCTGGTGTCCGTCGGTGCCGACCGTCTGCCGCGACACAAATTCCAGCAGATCGTCGAGACGCTGGACGATCTGCCGCCCGACCTGGTACGTAATGGGCCGATCGCAGGGCTCTCGCTGGGCGCCGATCTAGGCCTAGAGACCTACGGCGAGACGGTCGATACGAGCGTGGCGATCGGTCTGGTGACGTGTCGCGGCGTGGGCAATCGTCCCCACGTCATTCCCGGCCTGACCCTGTTCCAGGCGACCGTCGTCCACGAGATCGGCCATACCGTTGCCTTTGCCGATCAGCGCCGCCTCCAGACCGCTTTCGAACACGTCTTCTGGCCTGGCGACGATCGCGCTCGCGGCCAGGGCAGGCCAGTCTCGACGTACGCCCTGCTCTCCGCTAGCGAGGGCGCGACGCCATGGTCTCCACTCGGCGCTTCTCACGGCTCCAATCCACCTTGCTCGGCAGGTTACCGTAGGTCCATGTCATCTCCGATATCTGGCGGCGTTCCGCCGCCTGCCGAAGCTCGGAATGACAATCTGGGAGCTATCCCCCTATCCTCTATCCCGTCTCTCCTGCCTGCTCGCCGAGCACCTCGTCCTTGAAGGCGAACAGGGCTGGTAGCCCGCCGGTGTGGATGAAGACGACCGTGCTGTCCTTCCCCAGCTCACCTTTGCGGGCGTGGTCGATCAGGCCCGCCATCGCCTTGCTGGTATAGACGGGATCTAGCAACAGACCCTCGGTCCGCGCGGCCAGTCGGATCGCCTCGAGGCCGGCCGGGCTCGACTTGCCGTACGCCTCGCCGACGTAATCGTCGTAACTCTCGATCTCGTTCTCGCTCAGATCCACCTCCCAGCCCAGCGCGTGGCCCGCGTCCAGGGCGGCCTTGACGGCGCCCGACTTGCGGTCGCTCCCGTAGCGCTGGCTGATGGCGATGGTCCGAAAACGCTTGCCGAGCAGCTTGCGGCCCAGCACCAGCCCGGCGTGTCCCTTGTTGCCGGAGGCCATGTACAGGTGAGTCGGCTCCAGGCCGAGCGCGGCCGTCTGCTCGACGATCTCGAGGGTGCACAGCACGTAGGCGACGGCCGAGCCGAGCACGAAGGCGCCGGCGTGGTTCATCACGTACGGCAGGCGGCCGAGTCGGCGCTGTTCGTCGGCCGTCTGCTCGAGCACGCGATCCATCTCGTCCGGATCGTCGCTCTCCAGAAAGCGCACCTCGGCCCCGAGCAAGCGGTCGACCAGCAGGTTGCCCTGCCAGTCCCAGTCGCGGTCCTGGTGGAGCACCAGGATCGTGCGCATGCCCAGGATGTTGGCCGCCGCCGTCGTCTGGCGGGCTGAGTTGGACTGCGCCTCCAGGCCCGCGATCATCACATCCGTGCCCTGCTCGACCGCCTCGGCCATCCGGAACTCGAGGTTGCGGGTCTTGTTGCCGCCGAACGCCAGCCCGGTCAGGTCATCGCGCTTGGCGAACAGCCGCCCGATCCCCAGCTCGGTCGCCAGCCGCGGCAGCTCCTGAAGCGGGGTGGGGGTCAGGGCGAGCGGTACTCGTGGCAGCTGCGCGACTCGGCTGCGGATCTCCTCGATCGTGGCCGGCGCCGTGAGCGGCTCCAGGCTGGTCATCATCGGCAATCTCCTCTCTGGCCCATGCCCGATCCGAGCTGACAGTTGGAACGTGGCATGATAGACCCAGCGTGCCGCTTGTCGTCGATTCTCACGTCCACATCTTCCCCTATCTGGACGAGCCATCCGGCTTCTCGTCGCCGGCTGAGCATCGCCGGTTCCTGCAGCTCTACATGGCCGCCCATGGCGAGCCCGTCCGGCGCCTGAGGGACCATGCGCGCGTCGTCGAGCAGACCCTTCACGACGGGAGCCTGGCCGGGCCGGCCAGCCTGCGCGACGTCGACTTCCGGGCCGGCAAGTACGGCCGGCTCGAATGGACGGTCGACGGCGAAGACCTCTACATCCAGTTCTTCCCGCCCAGCCTCCAGGACATGGCCGCTCCGCCCGAGTTCACGCTCCAGCAGATGGCGCGAGCCGGAGTGGACGTGGCGGTGCTTCAGAATGCCCGCCTCTACGGCAGGCTCAACCGGTTTTTCGCCAACGCGGCGAGGCGCTATCCGGACAAGTTCATCGGCCTGGCCGACGTGGACGAGGCCCGGGCGGATACCGAGGAGCAGATTACGACGCTGCGGCGAGCTGTTCGCGAGCTGGGGCTGCGGGGGCTCTACTACGCCAACCGCGGCCTGTTCGCCGACGGCTACCGGCGGATGTTTGACGATCCGGCCTTCGACCCGTTCTGGGAGGAGGTCCGCTCACTGGGCATTCCTGTTTTCTGGGAGATCGTCGGCGTCCCGAATCCGGCCGATCAGGCGGCGCTCGTGCGCGAGGTCGAGCGGCTCAATCGCTGGGCCCAGCGCTGGCCGGACATTCCCGGTCTCTGGACACACGGCTTCTCGCCCGAGCTGCTCGAGGCCATGCCGGCCCCGCTCGAGGCACTCTTCAAACGGCCCCAGTTCATGGTCGAGATCTTGTACCCGATCCACTGGGCGCGCGATCACGAGTACCCATTCCTGGAGCTGCGGCCGGCCATCCGCGCCCTCTACTCGCGTCTGGGCGGGGAACGGCTGGTGTGGGGCTCGGACATGCCCAACGTCGAGCGCAACTGCACCTACCGCCAGTCACTCCAGTACCTGAGGATCGTGGCGGACGGGGTCATCCCGTCTGTGGACCTGGATCGCATCCTGGGACTGAACGTCCTGCGGCTGCTAGGAGTCGGCGTGCCGTAGGGACCTTGACTACCCTCACCCCGCGCAGCGCACTTGTTCCCGACCCCTCTCCCTCACGGGGGAGAGGGGAGATCCCTTCGTCGGGGAGCCGGGCCAAAACTTTGACAGGCACCCTCCTGAGGGGTCGCGTAGCGTCGAACCAGAAGTTCTGCTACTCTCACGCCTTGTGAGGAATCGTAGGCGGGGGGCTTGTCCCCCCGCTCTTGCCGGGCGATCGGCGGGGGACATGCACCTGCGCTACGATTTTTGTGTTGGTCATCCTGAAAGCGGAGCGAAGCATGCGTGCCCCGGCCACTGGATACGGATCCTTCGCTCGGCCCAACCCGAGGGCACACATCGCTAAAGTGCATGCGTCGGTGATGTTCCGTAGGGAGGTGCCGCCGATGCTTCCCACCACGCGCCGCCAGTTCTTGCGGCTGGCCATCCTGGGCTCGGGAGGCGCGCTGCTCGCGGCGTGCGCCCAACCGGCTCAGCAGGCGCCCACCCGGGCACCGGCCGTGGCCACGCCTCAAGTCGTTCCAACCCAACCCCCGCCGGCTGCCAAACCAGCCCCAACCTTGGCGGCGGAAGCCGCCAAGCCGACCGCGGCGCCCGCGGCGGCGGGCCAGGTCAGAGACGTCAACTTCGTCGTCGTCGACGGCACCGAGCCAAACAGCCTCGACCCGCCCGTCGGGACCGGCCCGTTCCAGCACATCCTCAACGCCATCTATGACCCTCTGGTGGTCTGGAGCGACAAGATGGAGGCCGAGCCGGGCCTGGCGACCTCCTGGGAGGTCAGTCCAGATGGCAAGACCTGGACCTTCAAGCTGCGCCAGGGAGTCAAGTTCCACGACGGCACGCCCTTCAATTCCCAGGCGGTCAAGGTCACCATCGAGCACCTGCTGGACAAGGACACCGCCTCCACTCGTCGGGCCAGCTACACCCTTATCAAGGAGATCCTCACGCCGGACGACGCCACCGTCCGCTTCGTCACCGACCCGCCCACGCCCGACCTGCCGTTCCTGATGGCCGATGGCTCGGTCAAGATCATCAGCCCGGCCGCGCTCCAGAAGTACGGCAGGGACTTCGGGCGCAATCCCGTGGGGACCGGGCCGTTCAAGTTCGAGGAGTGGGTTCCCAACGACCACGTCTCGGCGATCGTCAACCCAGACTACTGGGGCCCGAAGTCACTCGTCCGTCGCTTCGTGTACCGTCCGATCCCGGAGGCCGCCGGGCGAGTGGTGGCCCTCAAGACCGGTGAGGCGGACGTCGTCCTCAACTTGCCGCCTGCCGACGTCGACAACCTGAAGCAGGACCCCAACGTCGCGGTCCAGGTAACGCCCGGCTTGACGATCGTCGAGGCCGAGCCGCGCCAATCCAAGCCGCCCCTGAGCGACGTTCGGGTCCGCTACGCCCTCAACCACGCGATCGACAAGGACGCGATCATCAACAAGATCATGCGTGGGCTGGCCCTCCCGCTCAACACCCCTTCCATCCCGGGCCTCTGGGGGACGTTCGACTTCGAGCCCATCAAGTACGACGTGGAGCGGGCCAGGCGCCTCATCGGTGAAGCCGGCTACACCGCCGGCATGGACATCGCGCTGGCCTACGTCAGCGGTCGTTGGGCCGGCGACGACCAGGTCGTCGAGGCGATGCAGGGCTACTGGAACAACATCGGCGTCCGCGCGACGATCAAGAAGATCCAGAGCGCCGAGCTGGGGCCGCTGCTTCAGACCGATCCCGATACCTTGTCCGGCACGCTGGTGTTCCTACTCAAGACCAGTGAGTACGTCGACTACCACCTCTATCGGATGTACCACACCGAGGCGACGCTGCGGACGGTGACGGCCCAGCGCTACGCCTACACCAACCCGGAGGTCGACAAGCTGATCGAGCAGGAGCAGAAGACCTTCGAGCCCGACAAGCGGCTGCCCGTTCTGAAGCAGGCCCAGGAGCTGATCTGGAAGGACCAGCCGCTCGTGTACCTCTTCCACCAGGTCAATATCTGGGGCCAGCGCAAGAACGTGTCCGGCTTCAAGTTCATCGCTACCAACCAGATCATGCCCGGCCAGGTCCAGAAGTCAACCTAACCCCCAACCCCCTTCCCTAAAGGGAAGGGGAGCCATCGTGTCCCTTCCCTTTAGGGAGGGGGCAGGGGGTAGGTTAGATCCCCTTCCCTTTAGGGAGGGGGCAGGGGGTAGGTTAAGTGTCCCGCTACGTCGCCGTCCGTCTGCTCTGGCTGGGGCCGGTCTTGCTGGGCGTCTCGCTGGTCGTGTTCGGGATCATGAAGATGGTCCCCGGCGATGTGGCCCAGGTCATGGCGGGGCTGGATGGGACGGCTGAGGACGTCGAGAACATCCGCCACTCGCTGGGTCTGGACCAGCCGCTGCACATCCAGTACGGACGGTTCCTCTGGAGATCGATCCAGCTCGATTTCGGCCGCTCGGCTGTGTCGAGGCGGCCGGTGGTCGAGGAGATCGCGGTCCGGATTCGGCCTACGGCCGAGCTGGCGCTGGCCGCCCTTGCCCTGGCCAGCGTGCTCGGTCTGGCGACCGGGATCATCTCGGCTACGCGCCAGTACACGATCTGGGACAACCTCGCCACCCTGGTGGCGTTGGTCGGCGTCTCGATGCCGATCTTCTGGCTCGGGCTCATGCTGATGCTGCTCTTCTCGGTCGAGCTGGGTTGGCTGCCCAGCAGTGGAGCCGGCACGCCGGCCCAGCTCGTGCTGCCGGCCCTAGCGCTTGGCTCGGCATCGACGGCCGTCATCGCCCGCCAGACGCGCTCGAGCATGCTCGACGTGCTCCGCCAGGACTACGTCCAGACCGCGCGGGCTAAAGGGCTCACGGAGCGGCTCGTAGTCACGCGCCACGCGCTCCAGAACGCGCTGATCCCCACCGTAACCGTGGTGGGGCTGCAGGTCGGCTATCTGCTTGGTGGGGCCGTCCTAACCGAGACGGTCTTCGCTCGCCCGGGGCTCGGCCGACTGCTGGTGGACAGCATCGCCAGGCGCGACATTGCCGTGGTCCAGACCGCGATCATGCTCCTCTCGGTGACATTCGTGCTGGTCAACCTGATCGTCGACCTGCTCTACGTCAAGCTCGATCCGCGAATCCGGTACGAGTGACGAGCTACCGAGTTAAGAGTGAAGACCGACGAACTGGCGGCAGCGGGAGAACAACTCAAGAGTCCTGTCCGTCGTCCCCAGCTCTTCACTCTTAACTCTTCACTCTTAACTTCCTTCCGCCGCAGCCGGGCAGCTGTGCTCGGGCTGGCGCTGATCCTGGCGTTTGTGTTGACGGCTGCCCTGGCGCCCCTGATCGCCCCCCACGATCCGGTGGCCTTCTCGCTCGGGCAGCAGCTGGCGCCGCCGTCCATCACCTACCCGCTGGGCACCGACGAGCTGGGCCGCGACATCCTGAGCCGCCTGCTGTGGGGCGCGCGGATCACGCTGCTGATCACCGTCGGAGCGGTCGCCCTGGCGCTGGCAGCGGGCACCGGGCTGGGGATCTTCGCGGGCTTCCGCGGTGGCTGGAGCGATCTGCTGATCATGCGCGCCATGGACATCCTGCTCGCGATGCCCGGTTTCCTGCTCGCGATCGCGATCATCGCGGCCCTTGGTGCTGGGACGCTGAACGTCATCGTGGCGGTCGGGATCTACTCGATTCCCGGCTTCGCGCGAGTGGCTCGCGGCTCGACATTGTCAGTGCGCGAGCAGGACTATGTCTTGGCGGCCCGGGCGCTCGGCGTGCCGGACCATCGATTGATGTGGCGCCACGTGCTCCCAAACGTCACGCCGCCCCTGCTGGTTCAGACCACGCTCCGGCTGGCGACTGCCATCCTGACCGCCTCGGGCCTCAGCTTCCTGGGGCTCGGACCGCACTGCTCGTTACCGTCGGCTTCAATCTGCTCGGCGACGGCCTGCGCGACGCCCTGGACCCGAGGATAAGTAGGCAGTAGGCCCATTTCGAGGCCGATCGCGCCTTCCAGAGTTTGTAGTAGCATACCGAACAGAATTCATAGTGCTGGGGCAACAGCTGACGTGCAGAAGATCATAGGAGTCACAGAGTTGCAGCGGCGCTTCCGGTCCGTGTTCGACGAGGTCGTCCACCAGGGAGTGCCCTACATCCTGGCCCGCGGCAGCCGACCCGAGGCGGCCCTGATCCCGTACGACCAGTTTCTGCGCTACCAGAGGCTCGATCGGCAGGGCATGTACGACTTGCTCGATCAACTCCAGGCTCGAGCGCCCGCTCGGAGGGCCCAGCTCAGTGAGGAGGAAGTCGCCGCGGATGTGGCAGCGGCGATCAAGGAAGTCCGCTCAGGCCGAAGGAGCGCACAGCGGTAGGTGCGCGCGGTCGCCCGGTCCTCGATCGACTGGGCGCAGGCGCATTCACCGTTCTGTACGCTCCAGCACTGTTGGAGGAGGTCGCCGAGGTCCTGGCCCGGCCACGGATCCGGCGACGACGTCCCATATCGAGTGTCAGCCTGGCTGATGGAGCCTGACGTCAGGGATGCGTTGAAAATGCTTGTCGCCGCTGACCAGGGTCAGGTCGTGGGCGACCGCCGTCGCGGCGATCCACAGATCGTTATCCGCTAGTATCTGTCCCTGCGCGCGAAGCTGGGAACGTATTCTGGCGTACTGACGGGCCACCTGGGTGTCGGGAGTGATCACGTCAACGGTGGCCGTGAACGTTTCAAATCGCGCAAAGCGCTGGTCCGGCGAAGAATCTCTCAGCAGTCCTTCGTAGACTTCGCCGCACACAATGATGCTGACTGCGAGGCCCTCGTCTGCAAGTTTGTCGACCAGCTCGATCGCCTCGGGTCGGCCATTGAGGAAACTGATCACGACGTCCGCATCGAGGAGGTAGCTCATGCCTCGATGGGAGCACTGGGCGGAGCCTCGTGGCGAGCTTTGTACAGCTCCTCGATCATGCGATCCGCATCTAGGTCGCTCCACGCCCCAGCCAGGGACAGCAGACGCGACTTGAGGCGCTTGCTCGTCGGCCCGTCAATGGCAGTGTCGGCACGCCTCTGATCAGGTGTGATTGGCATCAACACGGCAATGTCCTCGCTTGCCCGTCGCAAGACGTGGGGCTTCCCAGTAGCTCGCACCTCTTCGGCGATACGCAGGAGGTCGGGTAAGTTGCTGATATCGATCGGTCTGAACTCGTTGGCCATGGTGATCCCCCTGGCGGTAACCGCTGCGCACATATTATCTCACCGCGGACCGCCAAGCCCCCAGTTAGCCTATCGGCAGGGCCGGACTGCGGGCGGCGACAAGTGTCTCGCTATCTCAGCTCGAGAGAAGCTTCCGTTTCGCGAGCTGGAACTCCTCCTCGCTGATGGCCCCGCTCGTCTTGAGGGCGGCCAGCCGCTCCAGCTGGTCGATCAGCGCGCCACCGGCCTGGCTCGAAGGCGCCGCACCCGACTTGATCGCCTGGAGCCGGCTCTGCAGGCGCTGGCCAAAGGCTACGACCTCTTGTTCTGTCGGCGGCGGAATGCCCATTCCTGACTTTTCTGGCCAGAAACTTATGCTGCCCATCTGGGATGTGTACGCCCGTATTGTAAACGTTCCTAACGGAGCACCCCCCTTTCCTGTGAGCCCGACTGTGGCCACATCTTGCCAGTAGATATGCGTGGAATAGCGGATCCGGCCGCGCAAAAACCCGGCCGGCATCTCCCAAACAGATACTGTTCTCAATGGTGTCGCGACGATTAATTGACAGCCTCTCGGACCGTCGAGAGACGACTCTTGGCAGCCAACTATCGCGTCAGCGATAGGCTCGCCATCCGCAAGCACCCGCGCTAGCCTCCTTGAGGGGCTGAAGTCTGCACGAGGGTGCAGACTTGTAGAGAGGTCAGGCGGCGAGTCGGGCGTCGTGGAGCATGGCCTCGAGCGCGGTGTCGACCTGCTGCAAGGCCAGGCGCAAGGGGGGCGGCGTGGTGACGGGCACCCGGGGGTCGGCGGCCTGGAGGCCGGGGCGGAGGATCCGCACGTGGAGCTTGGTCAGGAACAGCGCGACCCGCCGCCCAAAGGGGCTCAGCTCGTAGCGGAGGGTCCTCGGCGGGCGGTGGAGCAGGCCCTTGCGGGCCAAGCGACGGAGGTCGTAGCCCATTTGGCGGGCGGTGTACTGGTCGTCGGGCATGCCGAGCAACTGGGCGACCAGCGGCCGCAGGCCCCGGTTGGTGATCCCCTGCGGGAGCACGGTGAACACGCACAGGGCCTGCAGCAGAGCATCGACGCGCGGCTGACCGAACTTGAGCCCGGGCGCGGGTTGGCCCTCGGCGGTCCGGCTCGGCAGGACCAACTCGGCCAGATCGGCCGCGCCCAGGCCGCAATCGTGGGCCAGTTCCTCAATCTCCAGCAGCCGCCGGTTGATGCGCTGCCCCAGGTCGCGGAGGCGGGCGAAGTTACTCAGACCACGCGTGAGCCCGACGTCGTAGGCGTCGTTGAAGGTGGTCTCGGTGCGCAGGGCGCGCCCCTCCTTGAAGTACTGCTTGACGTGGCAGCGCTTGTACTCGACGTGCAGGCTCGGCAGGACCCCGTGGGTGACCACCCGCGTCGAGAACCGCCCCGGGGTGGTCTTGATGATCTTGCGGTCGAACAGCAGTTGGATCCGATCCGGGCGGCCGAGGTCGAGATGCTCGCGGATCACCTCCTCGAAGAGCTCCCGCCCGCGCTGGGGCTGGTCGAAGACCTGAGTCCGACTGACCTCCAGTTGCAGGATCGACAGCGTGTAGCCGAAGCCGGCGCGTCGGTCCGCGTCGGTCAGCGGCAGCGGCAGCACCCTCAGCCAGCGGTCGAGGCAGGCCTGGAGGTCGGCCGCGCTCAGCCGATCGCAGACCGCTTGGAGGGCCGCCGGGTCGGAGCAGGCCAGGAAGCCGTTGTCCAGCGCGGTGAACGCCACACCGGCCCGGGGCAGCTGTCGCTTGGCCCACTCGTGGCCATTCAGGCACAGCTTGAGGGTGTACGGCGCGTAGCCGCAGATCTTCAGGAAGCCTGGCCCCCACTGCTCGTCGACGAAGTAGACGTAGTAGTGGGCCACGTAGACCGACGTCCGCCGATAGTCGAAATGAATCCGCTGCCCCTCGATGCGCTTAGTCCCCCGCCAGCCGGTGGCGCGCTCCTGGGCCACGCCCACCAGCACGACCCCGGTTCGATTGATGAAGCTGCGTCGGTACGACTCGACGACGTCGTCCTTGCGCTCGCCCTTCTTGAACTCGAGCCAGGGGATGTCCCGCGCCTGGCACCAGGCCCGCAGCTCAGCCTTGAACGCCGCGGGGAGCTGGCCGAACACCGCCGGCGAGGGGATCCTTTGCCCGCGATGCAAGAGGAAGCCGATCACCCCGCCCTCACTCTGCAAGCGCGGGACGTAGCCGTTCAGGTACAGGCGATCGACGCACTCGACGGTCAGGGTGACATGATCTTTGATAAGCTCAGCGACGTTGGGCATGGCCGGCTCCATTGCTTGCGAGGCGTGGAACCCATCCTACCCAACCGCGCCCCGGGCGACCCATCTAGTCCCCGGGGCGCTGCTTCACTCGTCGGTTTGAGGCGAAGCTTCGTTAGATATTAGATGCAGGACAGCCCAAAAGGATTCAGGCCGAGGCGAAGCCGCGACCGAAGCCTTCGTCTGCATCACCGGGGCGGCTGCGTCGTCGCTTCACCGGGGAAGGAAGCGCACCTAAACAGAAGTCCCCGGCCAAAGACTGGGGACTCCGCGAGCCTATATCTGCTAGTTTAGGGAGCTTCCGTCGTCCGTCTTCTCGATATTATCCTGCGCTTCGGGCCAACTAGCCAGGAAGCTCAACCCCATTCAGGTGCGCTACCAGACTGCGCTACGGCCCGATGCTTTTTTGCCTGTTCGCCTCCGAGTGTAGCCGCCCCTTCCGGACCCCGGCAAGGGCCCGGAGTGAGACGGGTGCCCCGTAGCTTTTTGCGCGGGGAACAA
>WNGB01002302.1_pt1 | contig 35552 bp, 33 predicted proteins | sample 5400681 | NCBI WGS metagenome assembly WNGB01 (sample SAMN13153367, study PRJNA577476) | soil metagenome | isolation source: 115 cm soil or saprolite under grassland replicate 2 | place: USA:California | collected 2016-06-15 | reverse complement strand
GGCACCGCGCCGGCCGCGTCGGGCGGGAAGACCATGCCTCCGCGAGCGAGCAGCTCGGCTTCACGCCGGGTCCACGCTTCGAGCTGCGCCCGTGAGGGGGCCACTCCGGACACGCCCATGAACGAGGCCCCGGGAATGCGCACACCGCGGAGCTGCCGCGAGGTCGCCCAGCCATCCGCGATGTCCCAGTGGACGAGGAACGGCGTGGTCATGATGTCGCGCAGAAACCCCAGCCCGGGCATGATGGCCGTGAAGGCCCACGGCTGGGGAACGATGTCCACGAACTCGATCTCGAGCAGATCACCGGGCCGGGCGCCCTTCACGAGGACGGGCCCCGTCAGAGGATGTATCGCTCCCGCCTGCATTGCGGCGAAATCGGCCTCCGTCGACCGCGGAGTGAGATAGCCGTCGGTGGCTTCCCGAGTCTCGATCGCGACCTCCTCCCCCTCGTCCACCTCCACGATCGGGGGGATGTCCGGGTGCCAGCGATTGTGTCCCGTCTTGGGCTCGTCACGGAGCGGTCGCTTCCGGTCGATCGTGACAGACGTCATGGCCCCTCTCCTCTCGCGTGCTCTCGAAGCACTAGCCCAGTTCCGACAGCGAGACACGACGGCCCAGCTCGGACGAGCGTTGCGCCGCTTCCACGACCTCGAGGGCCAGCAACCCGGCCTCTACGTCCACCGGCGGGGCGGTGCGGCGCGCGCAGGCATCGAGGAAGAGCGTGAGCTCCTGGCGTAGCGGCTCGGGCCCCGAAGCTTTGAGAGTCTCCCCCGCCCCGTCGGGCGCGTTCCAAGCCTCGCCGTGCTTGACGTGTCGATTGGCGAGGACCTTGACCTCCGCGGTGCCAAAGTCTCCGGCCAGCGTTTCCTCCTCACCCACGATCACGCAATCACGGTAGGTACCCGGCGCGAAGTAGCCGACCTCGACGAACGCGGGGACGCGGCCGTACTCGACAGAGCAGAAGCCGATATCGTCCAGACCGCGGTCGAGAAGATCGCGGAGCGTCGCCGTCACCGCGGTGGGGTTCTCCTCGAGCAGGTAGGCGAAGAGATCGAAATAGTGGATGCCGTCCGTCTGCGTCACTCCCACGTCCGTGCGCGGACGCTTGAAGCCCGCCAAGCGCCCCGTGCAGTAGCGGACGGGTCCCGTGGTTCCGCTCCTTATCCGCTCGCGCATGAGCTGCGTCACCGGATGGAAGCGGAAAATGTGACCGACCTGCAGAATGCGCTTGGTCGAGCGCACGACGTCCGCCAGAGCGCGGCCCTCGGCCACCGTGAGCGTCACAGGCTTCTCGACGAAGCAGTCCTTGCCCGCGCGCAGACACTCAGTCGCGAGTGATAGATGACTGTCGGCGGGCGTGACCAGATCGACCACGTCCACGTGGGGCAACGCCGCGCGGAAATCCGCCACCGCGCGCGCCTCGGGCACCCCCGCTCCGACCGCGATCGCCCGGCGCTCCGGCGACCGGTCGGCGACCCAAAGCTCGCAGCCCAGCTCGCCCAGCACGCGCAGGTGCTTCTCTCCCCAGCGCCCCAGGCCGATCAGCAGCACCTTCATGCGCGGTTGCTCTCCTCGCCGCCCAGGTCTTCGGCGACCTCGTAGCGGAGCAGCCGGTCTTTCATCCAGCGCACCGCGAGCAGGTCCTTGAACGCGCTCCATGCACGATTGCCGATGCCGTACTTGGACTCGCCGAACCGGCGCGGCCGATGGTTGACCGGCACTTCCAGCACGCGGTAACCACGCATCCTGAGCAGGGTGGGCATGAAGCGATGAAACCCCTTGTAGAGGACCAGATCGCGGAGACACTCGCGGCGAAATGCCCGGAAGGTACAGCCGCTGTCCTGTATCGTCTCGTCGCTGATCTTGTTTCGGATACGATTGGCGATTCTCGAGGAGGCACGACGAACCCACGAATCGCCGTCACCGCGCTTCACGCGCCAGCCGGTGACCGCGTCCCACTGGCCGAGATGACCCAGCATGCCCGGGATATCGTGCGGGTCGTTCTGGAGATCGGCGTCCATGACCACCACCCAACGCCCCTGCACCGACTTGAAACCGGCATCGGTGGCCGCTGTCTCGCCCGCGTTGGCCTTGAGCCGCACGAGCCGGGCGCGGCGATCCTGCTCGCGGAAGCCGCGCACGATCTCGGCACTCCGATCGCGGCTGCCGTCGTCAACGAAGATCACCTCGTAGTTGAGCCCGATGGGATCCAGCACTTCGCGGATCTCGGGCCAGAGCACGGGCAGGTTCTCCTCTTCGTTGTAGACGGGAATGACGATGGAGAGGTCGATCGCGCCCAGCGCCCGGGCTTCGGTGGCGGCAATGGCGCTCACGCGCGCGGGGGCAGGTCAGTGCGCCGGTTGGTACCCTGCCATTCCGGAACGAGCTCCTGAGGCAGACCCAGCCGGTCGAGAACGCGGGCCAGCGTGTGATCCACGAGATCCTCGATCTGCTTGGGCCGATTGTAGAAGGCGGGCATCGGCGGCATGATGATCGCTCCCATCTCGGCGAGCGCCGTGAGCATGCGGAGGTGCCCCAGGTGCAGCGGCGTCTCGCGCACCACGAGAATGAGGGGGCGGCCCTCCTTCAGGGTGACGTCGGCCGCGCGCGTCAACAAGGTACCCGCCAGACAGTGCGCCACCGAGGCCGCCGCTTTCACGCTGCACGGCACGATGACCATGCCGTCCGTCTTGAAGGATCCCGAGGCGATGGCGGCGCCGATGTCCTTGTTGTCGTAGCGATGGGTGGCCAGCGCCTCGACGTTCTTCACGGTCCAGTCGGTCTCCTCCACGATGGTGCGCTTCGCGGGGTCGGACACGACCAGATGCGTCTCTACCCCTGATCGTCCTCGCAGGAGCTCGAGAAAGCGGATCCCGTAGATCGCTCCCGAGGCCCCGGAGAGGCCGACCACGATCCGCTTCACAGCCGGAGCCTCCGCTTGTACACCTCGTCGCGCGTCTTGTTGTAGAGGACTTCCCACTCGGAGCTGCCCTCAGGCGCGGGGCGCGAATAGCTGCTCAGCGTTTTCCGCACTTCCTGATCCACCGTCTCCTCGAGGCGGCCCTCTTCCTCGAGCACACGAAAGATCTCGGTCCGGAGCTGATTGCGGACCTTGTCGTCGGCGATCTGCCGGATGACCACGCCTTCCGTCGCCGCCAAGTCACTGACGATGCGCTCGGCGAGGCCGAAGAGCCGCTCGCGGCTCATGCGCATCACAGCGTGAATCCTCGCTCGCGGGCGAGCCTGGTCTTGGCCATGGTGAAGAGCCGCTTGTAATCGGAGGCGGAGTCTTTGATGAGCTTCGCATGGTCGAGAAGGAGGCTCTTGACCTCGTTGTCGATCTTCTCTTCCGCGAGGAAGTTCTCGGAAAGCACGTGGCGAACCACTTCCCGGGCCCGTGTTTCGTCCTTGATCTCGGCGAGCTTCCTCGCGACCAGCCGCTTCACCACGGCCTCCGCCATCCTGCCCGCGATCTCGTTCTGCCTTGACATGAGCCCGTCCGAGACTACACGCAGCCGTCGGAGGGTGTCAAGCGAACTGGCCGGAAAATCGGCCAAATCCGGACTTTCAGCCGGGCAAGAGCACCCGAAATCGCGAGCCTTTCCCAGGCAGGCTCTCCACCTCGATGGTGCCGCCATGCGCGTGCGCCAGCCCTCTGACCAGACTCAGTCCGAGCCCCAAGCCGGGCGCGGCCGCCGTCTCGGGATTGCTGATGCGCACATAGGGGTCGAAGATGCGTGGCAGCGCTTCCGTGGCGATGCCGACGCCGTCGTCCTCCACAGACAGCTCGACCATGCCGGGCTTGTCGAAGGCGATACCGGTCTCAACCCGCACCCGGCCGCCGCGCGGCGAGTACTTGATGGCGTTGGACAGCAGGTTTTTCAGCATGCGATCCACGGCATCCCGATCGGCACAGAGGGGCGGAGCGGAGCCGGCGCCGCTCCAATCGAAGTGGTGACGCGGATGCTGGGACGCGAAGATCTCGAGATTGGCTTCGATGATCTCGCCGAGGTCGAGGGGCACCCGTCGCAGCTCAGGGCCGCGGCCCGATTCGATTCGGGAGAGGTCGAGCAGATCGCCCACGATCCGGCCAAGTCGCTTCGATTCCGTGTGGACGTGCCCGAGGTATCGCCGCGCCCGATCGGGTGGCACCTCGCGCGTGAGGAGAAGCTCGCTGAACCCCTGAAGCGCGGTCAGTGGGGTGCGCAGCTCGTGAGAGGCGATGGTGAGGAATTCGTTCTTGGCCTGATCGAGCTCGCGCAGGCGTCGCGTGGCGCCGGCCACCTTCGCCTCGAGCTCGTGGGCAAAGTGTCGTTGCCGTTCCGTGAGCCGCGCATTCTCGATGGCGAGGGTCAAGTGCAGCGCGAGGGCCCTCGCCACGCTGCGGGTGGCCGTGGAGAGGTCGCCGTCCTTCTCGACGATGATCGCGCCCACCGGTCCCTGCCCGGCATCGAGCGGCAGCACGAGCCGTCGGCACGGGGTAGCGGCGCCGTTCGGCAGCGTTTCCACCGGACGGAAGTCCTCGGGCGCGCTGGCCGCCATACGGTCGCCGCCGCCGGATTCGAGAACGAGTCGCACCCGATCTATTCCCACCGCCCGTCGCGTGAGCTCGGCGACGACGGCCAACCGCTGCCCCAGCGGCCCTTGGCCGGCCAGGCTCCGCTGGATATCGAGCAAGGCGTCGAGCTGGGCGCCCCGGCCGCGTGATTGATCCACCAATCGTCCGACGGTCAATCCCAGAGTGAGCGGGGTCGAGAGCGAAACGATTCCATCCACCGCAGACCACGACGGGCCCGCCCCCTCGATCAACGGAAAGACGCTCAGCGCCTGGACAAGGCCCGCGACGAGTCCAACCGGGCAGCCTCCCGTCACGCCCCGAGCGAGGGCGGCCCAGAGGGCGGGGAGCAGATAGAGATGGTGAAGCGACGACACCTGATCCCCACCCGCGAGCCGCACCGCGAGGGCAATGAGCGCGACCAGCCCCAGCGCACCGAGGATCACACGAGCAGGACGCGATAGGCCGCGAAAAAGGCCACGGTGGCGAGGTAGCCGGGCAAGAGACTGCCGCTCCAGGCTCGAAGTGCGCAGCAGCCGAGGCCCAAGAGCAGCGTGTAGAACATCGCGCCGGCCACGAGCTCGGCGGTTTGCGGCAGCGCGGGGTCGAGAAGGTATCGCAGGAGTGCCAGACCGGTGGACGCCGCGGCGGCCGGCCAGAAGCTCCAGCGGCGCCACAGCGCCGAAAAGATCGCGCCCCGGAAAAGCCATTCGGCGGTCAGCGCATTGGCGCCGATGTCATAGGCCACCGCGGCCAGGTATCGACGCCCATCGGGAACGGACACCGGGTAGCCCAGCATGAGCGACGCCGCGAAGAGGAGGTGAATCCCGAGAAAGATCCCCGAGGCCGCGCCCACGAAGGGCGCACGCAGCTCGCGAGGAGCGCGCCAGCCTATCCACCCGAGTCGGGCATGCCAGACAGTGGCGTCCCGCGCGATGACAAGAGGGACCAAGAGATAGGCGACGGCGCCCGCGGGAGAAAGCCCGGCGGCCAGCGAGGCGACAATGACTGCGCCCGCTCCCCGGAGGGCGGGCCCCTGCCAGGTCCCGTGCCCTTGAAGCGCCAAGACCCAGCCGGCCGACAGAAACCCTGCATGCACCGACCCGCTGGCGAAGGCGCGGCCAAGCCTACTGCCGAGCCCGGCCAGCGAGTCGGCGGCCACGCCCAGCGCGCTGCCCAGCACCGTCAGGCCCGCGATCAAGCTCAGCTGCCCCGCGATCGCGGAGAAGTTTGCGAATCGCTCAGTCTCGAGCCGATGGGCCAGGAGGCGCATCGATCACCTTGTCGAAGAAGATTTCAAGGAGCCGCCCGTCGAGCGTGTGATCCGCTTCGGCCGTCATGCGCTCGTGCGCCTCTCGATGATCGAAGGCCCGGCGGTACGGCCGGTCCGAGGTGAGCGCATCGTAGACGTCGGCGATGGCGACGATGCGCGCGCCCACGGGAATCGTCTCGCCCGAGAGCCCGTCCGGGTATCCGCTGCCATCACGGCGCTCGTGGTGATGGCGGACGATGAGGGCGCCGTCGGCAAAGAACTCGAGAGGGGCCACGATCTGGGCACCCGTGAGCGGATGCCGACGCATCACCTGCCATTCGTCGTCCGTGAGCGGCCCGGCCTTCCTCAGGATGCGCTCCGGCACCGCGATCTTGCCCAAGTCGTGGAGCAATCCCGATTGGGCTATGGTGACCGCCTCGCGGGCGTCAAGCCCCGCGGCCAGCGCCAATCGCCTCGCGAGAGTGGCCACGCGATCCGAGTGCCCGCGCGTGTACTCGTCCTTCGCTTCCAGCGCATTGGCCAAGCCGAGGAGGCTCTGGAGAATGGAGTTCTGCAGCTTCCGATGCGTCTTTTTCAGATCGACGGCATAGGTGAGCGACTGCTGGTATGCGGCGCGCAGCTTGTCGCGCGCTCGCTCGACTTCCTGCTCGCGCGCCCGAGTCACCTCGTAGAGGTTTCGAAGGTCGCGCGCGTAGGCGAGCGCCTGGGACAGCGCTACGTCGGCCGCCATGACCGTGTCTCCGGCACCAGCGCCTCGACGAGCGCGAGGAGGGCCAGCGGCGAAAAGGGCTTGGTCAGATACTCATCGGCTCCGGCCTCTCGACCGCGGGCACGGTCGGCCTCCTGGCCCGCCGCGGTGAGCATGACAATGGGTGTTCGCGCCAGAGCGGGCTCGCGTCTGATCTGCCGGCACGCTTCGAGGCCATCGAGCCTCGGCATGTGCACGTCGAGAAGAATCAGGTCGGGCCTTACCCGGCGTGCGACCACGAGGGCCTCCACGCCGTCCGACGCTTCGACCACGCGCACGTCGGCGTCTTCGAGCGTGAAGCGCACCAGATCCAGGATGGGGGGCTCGTCATCGACTATGAGGATTGTCGTCATGCCCAGACAGAAGTGCGAACCACATGCCAAGAAGGAAACGCTTACGCGGCGAAGAGTTGGGTAACGGCGGGGCGTGATGGTGCCTCGGGGGCGGGGCGCTCATCCGCCCGTCTGCCCTGCCCGCGGTGCAGCGGGCGGCAGCTATGCCGCGTGCGACAGAACGAGCAGGCGCGTCAGCGCGCGGGCCAGCGCCTCCAGGGCGCGCGCGAAGTCGATGTCCTCATTCATGCCGTCGGGGCTCCTGCCCTGCAAGCGCATCTCGGCGCGCTGTCGGGCGCGCTCGGCGCGGAGCCGATCGATCTCCTCGGGCCGTTCGGCATTCTCGGCCAGGATGATGACGCGCTCGGCGCGCACGTCGGCGAAGCCCCCCAGCACGGCGAGATGGTGCTCGGTCTGGCCGCTGCGGTAGGTCACCTCTCCGGGCTTGAGGGTGGTCAGGAAGGCGGCGTGACCGGGCAGGACGCCGAAGTACCCTTCCGTGCCCGGCGCCACGACCTCGTCGGCATCGACGCTCACGAGCATCCGCGTCGGCGTGGCCAGCTCGAAGAGCACTACTTCGTCTCGCCCATCTTGCGGGCCTTCTCGCGCGCCTCTTCCAGGGTGCCGACCATGTAGAAGGCCTGCTCGGGCATGTCGTCGCACAGGCCTTCGACGATCTCCTTGAAGCCCTGGATCGTGTCGGCGAGCTTCACGTAGCGTCCGGGCTGACCGGTGAAGCCCTCGGCCACGTGGAAGGGCTGGGAGAGGAAGCGCTGGAGCTTCCGCGCCCGCGCCACCGTCAGCTTGTCCTCGTCCGAGAGCTCTTCCATGCCGAGGATGGCGATGATGTCCTGGAGGTCCTTGTAGCGCTGGAGGATGGACTGCACGGCCCGGGCCGTCGTGTAGTGCTCCTGGCCCAGAATGAGGGGGTCGAGGATTCGCGACGTGGAGGCCAGCGGATCGACGGCCGGGTAGATGCCGAGCTCGGTGAGCGCCCGCGAAAGCACGGTGGTGGCATCGAGGTGGGCGAAGGCCGTGGCGGGTGCGGGGTCGGTGATGTCGTCGGCCGGTACGTAAATCGCCTGCACCGACGTGATGGAGCCCTTCTTGGTCGAGGTGATGCGCTCCTGGAGCGCGCCCATCTCCGTGCCGAGGGTCGGCTGGTAGCCGACGGCCGACGGCATGCGGCCGAGGAGGGCCGAGACTTCGGATCCCGCCTGGGTGAACCGGAAGATGTTGTCGATGAAGAGGAGCACGTCCTGCCCCTCCTCGTCGCGGAAGTACTCGGCCGAGGTAACGCCGGTGAGGGCCACGCGCAAACGGGAGCCTGGGGGCTCGGTCATCTGCCCGAAGATGAGCGCCGTCTTGTCGATGACGCCTGATTCCTTCATCTCGTGGTAGAGGTCATTGCCCTCGCGAGTGCGCTCCCCTACCCCGGCGAAGACCGAGATGCCGCCGTGCTGCTTGGCGATGTTGTTGATCAGCTCCTGGATGAGCACGGTCTTGCCCACGCCCGCGCCGCCGAAGAGGCCGGTCTTGCCGCCCCTCGTGTACGGCTCGAGCAGATCCACGACCTTGATGCCCGTCTCGAACATCTCGACCTTGGTCGACTGCTCTTCGAAGGCGGGCGCCGGCCGGTGGATCGGCATGGTCTTGGTCACCTTGAGCGGCCCGGCCTTGTCCACGGCTTCCCCCGTGATGTTGATGATGCGGCCGAGCGTTTCCTTGCCCACGGGAATGGAGATCGGCTGCCCCATGTCGTTGACGGGCATGCCGCGGGTGAGACCGTCCGTGGCCGCCATGGCCACCGCCCGCACGCGGCTCTCGCCCAGGTGCTGGGCCACCTCGAGGACGAGCTTGGCCGAATAGGCGAAGACGTCGGTGCTGCCCGCTCCGGGTACCTCGAGCGCGTTGTAGATGGCGGGCAGCTTCCCCGGCTCGAACTCCACGTCGACGACCGGGCCGATGACCTGGACGATCTTGCCTTGACTCATGACGATTCCTTTCTCGGCTTCTCGCTACGCCTCGGTGGACTGGCGGAGGGCTTCCGCGCCGCCGACGATATCCAGAAGCTCCTTGGTGATGCGCTCCTGGCGGGCCTTGTTGTACTGGATGGTCAAGACATTGATCATCTCGCGCGCGTTCTTGGAGGCGGATTCCATGGCCGTCATACGGGCGCCGTATTCACCTGCCGCCGATTCCATGAGGGCGCGGTAGACCTGGGTGGTCACGTGGCGAGGCAGGAGCGAGGCCATAATCGCCTCGGGGGCGGGCTCGTAGAGGTATTCCTCCTGGGGCCCCGCATCGTCCTTGGGGTCGCTCTCCGCATCGGCCTGGATGGGCAGGAGCTGCTGGCGAACCGGCCGCTGCACGGCCACGGAGCGGAACTCGTTGTACATGAGGTGGACCTCGTCCACCTCCTCCGTGAGATAGTCGTGCATGAGCCCATTCGCGATCTCCTGCGCATGGGAGTAGGCCAGCCGGTCGAAGAACCCCAGCATCTCGGACTTGACCGTGAAGTGCCGGCGCCGGTAAAAGTCGCGGGCTTTCTTCCCCACCACCACCAGCGTCACCGAGGCCTCTTCCGCTCCCCGGAGAAAACGCAGCGACTCACGCAGGATGTTCGAGTTGAAAGCGCCGCACAGGCCCTTGTCCGCGGTGATGATGACGAGGCGCTTACGCCCCGTGTCGCGCCGGGCGAGGAGCGGATGCGTCTCGTCGCCCGTGCGTTCGACGAGACCGCTCAACAGCTCGTTCATCTTCTTCGCGTACGGGCGGGCTTCGAGGATGCGCTCCTGGGCGCGCCGGAATTTCGCCGCGGCCACGAGCTTCATGGCCTTGGTGATCTTCTGGGTGGACTGGACGGATCGGATCCGCCGCTGGATATCCCGGAGGGTAGCCATCGTTGCGCGCCCTACGCCGCCTTGATGCCTCGAGCCGCCATGAACTCGGACTTGGCGGCGGTGAGCGCCTTGGTCAGCGACTCGCGGAGCTCATCCGTCAGCTCTCTCTTGTTCGCGATCTCGGGGAGGAGCTGCGCATGCTTGCGCTCGAGGCACGCGTACAGGAATTCTTCGAACGGCCGCACGTGGTCGACCGGCAGATCGTCGAGGAGGCCCTGGCTGCCGGCGAAGATGATGGCCACCTGCTTCTCGACGGTCAGAGGCGCGTACTGCCCCTGCTTGAGGAGCTCCACCATGCGCTGGCCGCGGGCGAGCTGCTGCAGCGTGGCCTTGTCGAGGTCGGAGCCGAACTGCGCGAAGGCCGCCAGCTCCCGGTACTGGGCGAGATCGAGGCGGAGCTTGCCCGCGACCTGTCGGATGGCCTTGATCTGGGCCGAGCCACCCACGCGGGACACGGACAGGCCCACGTTCACCGCGGGCCGGATGCCGGAGTAGAAGAGATCGGACTCGAGATAGATCTGGCCGTCCGTGATCGAGATGACGTTGGTCGGAATGTACGCGGCCACGTCCCCGAGCTGCGTCTCGATGATGGGGAGCGCGGTGAGCGAGCCGCCGCCCAGCTGTTCGTTGAGCTTGGCCGCGCGCTCGAGCAGGCGCGAGTGCAGATAGAACACGTCGCCCGGATACGCTTCGCGTCCCGGCGGCCGCCGGAGGAGCAGGGACATCTGCCGATACGCGGTGGCGTGCTTGGAGAGGTCGTCATAGATGCAGAGCGAGTGACGGCCAGAGTCGCGGAAGAACTCGGCCATGGCGCAGCCGGCGTAAGGCGCCAGGTACTGCAGGGCCGCCGATTCCGAGGCGGAGGCCACGACCACCGTCGTATAGGCCATGGCGCCCGTGTCCTCGAGGATCTTGACGACCTGGGCCACGGTGGACTGCTTCTGGCCGATGGCCACGTAGAAGCAGAACACGTCCTGTCCCTTCTGATTGATGATCGTGTCCACGCCGATGGCGGTCTTGCCCGTGCCGCGGTCGCCGATGATGAGCTCGCGCTGGCCGCGCCCGATCGGGATCATGGCGTCGATGGCCTTGAGGCCGGTCTGGAGCGGCTCCTTGACCGAGCGCCGGTCGACCACGCCCGGGGCATAGCGCTCGAGCGGCCGCGACTCCTTCGACGCGATCGGGCCCTTGCCGTCGACAGGCTGACCGAGGGCATCGACGACGCGGCCGGTGAGCGCTTCGCCGACGGGTACCTGGGCGATGCGCTTCGTGCGCAGGACGGTATCGCCTTCCTTGATGAGGATGTCGGAGCCGAGGAGCACCGCGCCGACATTGTCCTCCTCGAGGTTGAGCACGAGTCCAAAGACGTCACCGGGGAATTGCAGCAGCTCGCCCGCCATGGCGCCCTGCAGGCCGTAGATGCGGGCGATGCCGTCGCCCACCTCGATGACGCGGCCGGCTTCCTTGAGGTCGACCTCGGCCTCGTAGCCCTGCAGCTGCCGCTTGATGATCTCGCTGATCTCCTGCGCCTTGATCATGCCTATCCCCTCACCAGCCGCTCGCGCATGCGGGCGAGCTGCCCGTCGAGACTGCCATCGAGAATGAGACTGCCGACTTGGGCGACGAAGCCGCCAAGGAGATTCGTGTCCACGCGTTCCTCGAGGATGATCTGCTTGCCGAGGGCCGCCTGGAGATGCTGGGAGAGCTGCGTCTTCTCGGCATCTGTCAGCGCCACCACCGTTCGGACCGAGGCGCGGACCCGGCCAAGCGTGGCGTCTTCGAGATCGCGGTAGGCCGCCACGATGGCCGCCAGATGGTTCAGCCGACCTCGCTCGGCCACGAGGGCCACGAAATCGCTGACGAGCTTGCCGCAGCCCGCCTTCCTGGCGAGCTCGAGGGCGGCGGCGTGCCGGTCCGACGGCTTGATCCAGGGCCGGGCGAGAATGTCCAGGGCCGGGCGATTGCTCTCCAGTCCCTCGAGCAAGGCCGCCAACTCACGACCCGCGGCCTCCCCTACCCCGGCTTCGGTCGCCGCCATGTGCAGGGCCTTGGCATAGCGCCGGGCCGTTCCCTCCTGGGCGCGCATCGCGGACTAGTTCTTCTGGCCCATACGGGCGATCGCGTCGTCCACGATGCGTCGGTGCTCGGAGTCGTTGAGGCTCTTCTTGATCAGCTGCTGGGAGACGCCGATGGCGAGATCGGCCACCTCTTGTCGGAGCTCCTGGCGCGCGCGGCGGACGTCCTGCTCCAGCTCTTGCCGCGCGCCCGCCACGAGGCGCGCCGCCTCGGCCTTGGCGGCGTCAACCAGCCGCCGCTGCTCTTCGGCCGCCTCCTTGAGCGCCTCGGCCCGAATGGCCTGCGCTTCACCGTGCGCCGCCTGGATCTTCGCCGCGAAATCGTCCCGCTCCTTCTGCGCCTCGGCCCGCGCGGCCTGGGCCTCGTCGAGCGACTTCTGTATCGCCTGCGTGCGCTCGTCCATCTTTTTCATGAGCGGCTTGTAGAGGAGCTTGGTCAGCAGCACGAGCAGGATCACGAAGTTCACCGCCTGGATGATGAGCGACTTGTCGAGGCTGATCAGCCCACCTTCCTCCCCGCCGGAAGCACACGCGACCACCGGGAGGAGTCCGGCCAGGAAGCATGCGATCGCGATGAGACGACGCATCTTGAGTTCTCCGGTTGCGAGACGTTGTGAAATAAGAGACAAGCGCTAAAGAAGTATCACGCCGAGGGGAAAACTGTCAAGCGGGTTCGGCCCTGCCCGCGCCGATGACCCCCCCACCGATCACCAAGTCGCCCTGATAGAAGACCACCGACTGCCCCGGGGCTGGAGCCCATTGCGGGGCTTCGAAGCGTACCTCGACGCCCCGCTCTCCCGGCCTGATGGTGGCCCGGGCCGGCGTATGGCGGTGGCGAATCTGCGCCAGAACGTCGAGCGGGCCGTCGAGCCGGGCAAGGCTGATCCAGTTGACCTGCTCGGCCACCAAGGTATCGACCTCGACCTCGCGTGCGTCGCCCACGACGATGGTATTTCGAGCCGCATCGAGGCGCGTGACGTACAAGGTGCGCCCCGTCGAGAGCCCGAGGCCTCGACGCTGGCCCACCGTGTATGCGGCCAGGCCTTCGTGCTCTCCCAGCACCCGACCGCCGCCATCCACGATCGGGCCGGGCCTGAAGGCCTGGGGAATGCGCCGCCGGAGAAAGCCGCGGTAGTCGTTATCGGGAATGAAGCAGATCTCCTGGCTCTCAGGCTTGTCGGCCGTCACGAGTCCCAGGGTGCGCGCCCGCTCGCGCACCTCGGCCTTCGTCAGAGCGCCAACGGGAAAGCGCGCGGCGGCGAGCTGGGCTTGCGAGAGCGGCCAGAGAAAATCCGACTGATCCTTCTGGGCGTCGACACCACGCCAGAGCAGGAACCGCTTCGTCGCGGGATCCCATGTGACGCGCGCATAGTGTCCGGTGGCGACGGCGGCGGCGTCCCAGGCGCGCGCGCGCGCGAGGAGTGAACCGAACTTGACGTCGCGATTGCACACGGTGCACGGCACGGGCGTGCGCCCCGCCTCGTACTCTCGCGCGAAGTCGTCGATCACCGTGCGGTCGAACTCAGCTTCGCTGTTGAGAAGGTAGTAGGGAATGCCGAGCCGGCGCGCGACCTCCCGCGCATCGCCCACCGTGGCGGGCGAGCAGCAGCTGCCGAAGCGCTGCGCCGCGTCCGTCGATTCCTGCCACGGCCAGACCCGCAGCGTGATGCCCACCACGTCGAAGCCCTGCTCGACGAGGAGCGCGGCGGCGACGGAAGAGTCGACGCCACCAGACAGACCTACGACGATGCGCTCGGCCATGCTCAGAGTCTACGCGATCTACGTTCGCCGACCGGCAATGAGCTCCGTCAGTCGCTCGAGGTCCTCGGCCGAGGTGTAGGCGATCTCGATGCGGCCGGCCCGTTCGTTGCCGACGAGCCTGACCCGCGTAGCCAGCGCCTGCCGGAGCGAATCCTCGAGCGCGGCGAGATCGGCCGAGCGTCGCCCCAGACGGCGGGGCGCCGAGCGCTGCTTGCGCTGAACGCCTTCCTCCGTCGCGCGCACCGACCACGAATGGGCGAGTATTTCCTCGCGGAGCTTGAGCTGGTCGGCCGGGGAGGTGAGGGAGAGGAGCGCGCGCGCGTGACCCATGGTGAGGCGGCCCAGGCGAAGGTCCGCCTGGATCAGCTCGGGCAGCTTCAGCAAGCGAAGGCAATTGGCGACGCTGCTCCGATCCTTGCCGACTCGCTGGCCAAGCTCTTCCTGCGTCCAGGCAAATTCCGTCAGAAGCCGCTGATAGGCCTCGGCCTCTTCCATCGGGTTCAGGTCTTCACGCAGCAGGTTCTCCACGAGAGCCAATTCCAGCGTCTGGGCATCGGTGGCTTCGCGGATCACCGCCGGAATGCGAGTGAGACCCGCTATCTGGGCCGCCCGCCACCGTCTTTCACCGACAACTATTTGAAATTGCTGACCATAACGCCTCACGACAATGGGTTGGAGGACCCCGGTGCGCTTGAGCGACTCCGAAAGCTCATGCAAGGCCGCGTTATCAAAGGCTTTCCTTGGTTGATTGGCATTGGCGATGATGGTATCCATCGCCAATTCCTGCGTGCCTGCCGGAGCTTCCTGTGATAGGGCGACAGATGGCCCCAGTAGCGCCCCGAGGCCGCGGCCCAAGCCGTGCTTAGCGTTCATGGCTCAAGATCTCCTTGGTCAGTTCGAGATAAGCCGCGGAGCCGGGGGACTTGAGGTCGTAGAGCATGATGGGCTTGCCGTGGCTTGGTGCCTCCGTGATTCGCACATTTCTCGGAATTATGGCCTGCATGACCTGTCCGACGAGGTGTCCTTGGACTTCGCTTTTCACCTGGGCAGCCAGACTAGTCCGGCCATCGAACATCGTGAGTACGACCCCTTCGACTATCAGGGACTGGTTGAGCTTCTCCTTCACGAGACTGATTGTCCGGAGGATGTGGGCAAGACCTTCCATGGAGTAGTACTCACACTGGAGCGGCACGAGAGCGGTATCTGCCGCGGTGAGTGCATTCAGGGTCAGCAGGCCGAGGGAGGGAGGACAGTCGACGACAATGAAGTCATACGTGGCGGCAACTCCTGTCAGGCCACTCCTCAGCCTGTGTTCGCGGTTCGGAACGCTGACGAGCTCGATCTCGGCCCCCACAAGGTCTATCTCGGCAGGGACGAGGTCGAGGAATCCGAGTTCAGTCTTGATCCTGGCTTCCTCGATTGAGAGCCCCTCGAGCAGGACGTGATAGATCGTCTGCTCCAGTCCGGCCTTATCGACCCCTAGTCCGGTAGTCGCGTTACCTTGGGGATCCAGGTCAACAAGGAGGGTTCGTCGCTCAGCAAGGGCAAACCCGGCGGCAAGATTGATCGAGGTCGTCGTCTTGCCGACACCGCCCTTCTGATTCGCAACAGCAATGACTTTGGCCAATTGACCTCTCGAGGTGTTCCACGTGAAACGCCCTTACTCGCTGTTCCACGTGGAACAGTATCCAAGAACTAGACGGAAATCAATCCTCCCGTGATCCTATGAAAAATCTTCGTACGATTCCTATCTTTGCGAAGGATATGGTCTTCCAGTCTAAATTACCCGGCCAGTTCACCACAGGTTGCGGATCGCCCGAGGGCGGACCTGAAGTCACCAGCTTCCCACCCGGCTTGAGATACTTCATGGCTCCGTCTATGAACTGGCCGTCCAGCCGCACCGCTCGAGTAACCGCAAAATCATAGCTGCCCGCAAGCTCCGGCATCTGGGTGGTAAGCGCCTCGGCGCGGCCATGATGTATCTCGACGTCTGCCAGCTGGAGATCGCGAACCAGTGCGTGGAGAAACGAGACCGGCTTCCTTCGAGACTCCACCAAGGTGAGCGCTATCTCATCATCCGCAATGCGGAGCGGAACGCCGGGAATGCCAGCTCCCGCTCCAATGTCGACGACGCGCTTCGGCCCGGAAGGGAGGAGAGCCAGAAACAGCAGCGAGTCGAGGAACAGGCCGCGGCCGATCGCTGAGCGCGAGCGAAGCGCGGTGAGGTGATGGGTGCGATTCCAGAGAACCAGCAACTCGGCATAGCGATCAAAGGCCTTCCGCTCGGCCGCCGTCGCAGGTCGCCCCAGGAGGGCAGGGAAGGCCTTGAAGAGATCTTCTAGCGAGTCATCCCCGGGGCGTGCCACGGCACTATGGAATCACGCCTTCTTCGCAGCGCGCGCCAGCGGCTTTGCCGGACTTCCACTGCGCTCCATGTAGAGCTGCTGAGCGATCTGGAGCACGTTGGAGAGCGTCCAGTAGAGAACGAGCCCCGACGGCAGATTCAGGAACATAAAGGTGAAGACGACGGGCATGAGCAGCATCATCTTCGCCTGCCGCGGATCTCCCATCGTCGGAGTCATCTTCTGCTGCACAAACATGGATACGCCCATCAGGATTGGCAGCACGTACGTTGGGTCTTGGGCGGCCAGATCGCAGATCCACAGGTGCATACCGAAAAGGTAGCCGAAGCAAATGAACGGGGCGTTTTGCATCTCCACGGACACCGACAGTGCGACATAGAGCGCGTAGAACACCGGGATCTGCACAATCATCGGCAGACACCCACCGAGCGGATTGACCCGGTGCTCGCGATAGAGCTCCATCGTCTCGCGCTGAATCCGCTGTGGATCGCTCTTGTACTTGGAGCGCAGCGCATTGATCTGCGGCTGGAGTGCCTGCATCGCCTTCATCGACCGCATACTCTTGAGCGTGAGCGGGAAGAACACCACCTTGGTCAGGATGGTGAGCAGGATGATGGCGACGCCATAGTTGTGGGTGAAGCGATGGAACCACCCAAGAAGCCAAAGAATGGGCACGGCGATCCATTCCATCGGCAGTCCGCCGTACGCCTGCGGAAGAGGGAAACCCCCGAAATATATAGACTTCTCAAGCCCCACCCCGAGGGCCTTCAGCCGATAGTATTCCTTTGGCCCGACATAGGTGAGGATTCGGCCGTCCCAGCTCTGACCCGGCTGAAGCGAGGGGAGCGCCACCCGTAGACCTGCGTGGACGGTCTCCCCGACCTTGCCTTCGGCCACTCGAAACCCGGGTGTCTGTGCCACAAGAGCGGCCAAGTACCACTCGCTCTCCAAGCCGATCCACTGGCCGTCGCCGACGAAATCTGCAATCTTCGCCAGCTCCTCGCGCCGCACGCTCCCATTCACGGCCCGGACGACCCGCGTCGGATGCTGGCCCTGGAATCTCTCCGTGACGTCCTTGGGCCAGGTCACCGGCGCGCCCCACATGAAGACGATCGTCGCTTCCTGCGTAGCGCGACCCCGATTCTCGACGCGAACGGAGCGCTCCACATCGTAGTCGTTGCCCCGGAAGCGTAGCGTCTCCGTGATGCGCAGCCCGAAACCGTCCTCTCCCACGAACGTGATTTCGCCGCGACCCGCCATCCTCGAAACATCGAGCGCCTCGCCCATCACGGTGAAATCCACGACCCGTGGCGGCTGCCCCGCGCGCTCGACGGTAATCCCCCGCGGCCCGAGCAGGCCCGGCACGATCATCGGCTTCGTCCCGCGGTAGTCGAGCTCCCAGGCGGAGAGGTCTCCGCCGTGGCTCGACACCTCTGCCTTATAGAGCGGCCCGGTTACCTGTACCGTTTTCAAGGGCACGGCGGCCACGGGCACCGGCGTCGGGGGTGCCGCAGCCTGGGGCGGCGCAATGGGGATTGGAGCGGACGGAGCAGACGGCGTGGCCGCAGGCGCCTCGGCCTTCTGAGGGGGAGGGGGAGCTTCGGGAGAATGGACGAAGAACGTCTGGTAGAGGATCAGAAGGCCCGCCATCAATAGGGCGGCAACTATTGCTCTTTTCTCCATCAGGCCCGCGGCTCCATCAAGATTGACGCCCCTCTCTTGGGCGTGGCGAGAGACCAGGTGGCGGATCATACCCGCCCGGGTGAAATGGATGACACCGCCCGAGTCTGCGCATCGCGAGCCAGCCACCGCGGACGAGCCCGTGCCGGCCCAGCGCTTCTCGCGCATACTCCGAGCAGCTCGGCTCGAAGCGACAGGCGGCCGGCAGAAGGGGTCTCAGGAGCAACTGATAGCCACGTATCAACCCGGAGGCGATCTGCGCCCCCAGACTCACCTGGCCGCGCTCCCGGTGGCTAAGCCGAGTGCCCGCGACATATCCGCCCGCAGCTCGTCCAGCGGCGCTTTCAGAGCCCACGCCCGAGCCACGAACATAGCGTCCACGCCCCGCGCTCGAGCCGCGCCCAGCCCTCGATACGCCTCCCGCATGCGTCGTCTCGCGCGATTTCGGCGGACGGAGCCCCGGATTTGTCTGCTCACCGCGAAGCCGGCGCGGCCGGGACCTCGTGAAGGTACCCAGAGGAGCACGAAGGCACGTCGTTCCTCTCGTCGGCCGGCTTGGAATACTGCCTGGATATCGTTGGCCTGCCTGAGGCGGGCGGTGCGGGGAAGTCCGAATGGTCTGACGGCTCGGCTCACAGCTCGCCGCTAGACGGTGAGCCGCTTGCGTCCCTTCGCGCGCCGCCGCTTCAACACCTTTCGCCCGCCTGGCGTACTCATGCGCTCCCGGAAGCCGTGCGTCTTCTTCCGTCGGCGCGTGTTCGGCTGATACGTCCGCCTCATGGAGGAACTCCTTCCGTCGATCGTCGAACCTGCGTAGTGTACTGAGCGCGTTTTCCCAAGTCAAGACACGCAACCCCCTTGCGAGCGCGTTTCGCGGTGTGGTAACGTGCCGTTCTCACGTTTCCCTGCGATTTTCGGAACTGGCCGGAGACACGCCAGGGGAGCCGCTCGCACACGAGGTTGCCGCCGCGAATTTTCCGAACCAGATGATATATCCGCTGCCGGCTTCGCTCGTTTCGCTCGCAGCTCACACCAGACACGATGGCAATCATGGTTATCCACATCTGTGGATAACTCTGTGCGTAACTGGGCCCCCGCCCGCTATGGAGCGACCTTAGCGATGCTCGACGCTCTGTGGAGCCGAATGCTCGTCGCGTTGGGAACAAAAGTACCCCCTGCGGCATTGGACTCGTGGCTCCGTCCCTGCCGCCTTGCCGCGGTCGAGGGTGATCACATCAAGATCGCCGCGCCGAACCCGTACACGCGGGACTGGCTTCATCAGCATCACACCGAGTCGCTGCAGGCGGCGGCCCGAGAAGTTCTCGGCGGCAATCCCCGCATTTCCCTCGACGTCGACCGCGAAGCGGGCCTGCCCACCACCGCGCCGGCCGAGGCCGACCCGCCCGTCACCGCCTCCGGCCTCTCCGTCCGCTACACGTTCGATTCCTTCGTGGTGGGCAATTCCAATCAGTTTGCTCAAGCGGCCTGCCAGGCGGTCGCGGAGTTGCCCTCGCGCGCCTACAATCCACTCTTCATCTACGGCGGTGTCGGCCTGGGGAAGACCCACCTCCTTCATGCCGTCGGCCATCAGATTGGCCGCCTCTTCCCGCACCTCCGCCTGCTCTATCTCTCCTCGGAGCGCTTCACCAACGACCTCATCAATGCCATCCGCTACGACCGCACGTCGGAGTTTCGCGCCAAGTACCGGACCATCGATCTCCTCCTCATCGACGATATCCAATTCATCTCGGGCAAGGAGCGGACGCAGGAAGAGTTCTTTCACACTTTCAACGATCTCTATGACGCGCGGAAGCAGATCGTGGTCTCCTCCGACGCCGCGCCTAAGGAGATCCCCGACCTCGAAGAACGGCTGCGCTCCCGCTTCGAATGGGGTCTCATCGCGGACATCCAGCCCCCGGACTTCGAAACCCGCGTGGCCATTCTCAAGAAGAAGGCCGAGATCGAGCGCGTCATCCTCCCCGACGATGTCGCCTATCTGATTGCCAGCCGCATCAAGGCCAATATTCGCGAGATCGAAGGCTCTCTCACGCGGATGATCGCCTACTGCTCCCTTTCGGGGCGCGAGATGAGCATCGAGCTGGCCCAGGACGTCCTCGCCGACCTCTGGGGCGAGGAAGAACGAATCATCACCATCGAGCACATCCAGCGCAAGGCGGCCGAGTTCTTCGGCATCAAGCTCTCCGACATGCGCGCCAAGAACCGCACCAAGTCTGTGGCCTTCCCACGCCAGGTCGCCATGTACCTCTCGCGTCAGCTCACCCATGCCTCCCTCAGCGATATCGGGCGCTCATTCGGCGGCAAAGATCACACCACCGTCCTCCATGCCGTCACCAAGCTTCAAGCCATGGTTCAGGAGGACGCGAAACTCAAGCAGACTATCGACAGCCTGACCCAGGGGATAACTCTGTGATCCACCGTCCTCCACAGGAACGCCGCACGCTTGTCCACGATCGCCCGAGGATCGTCGCCATCGTCTTCTTGCCCGCTTACGCGTCATCCACAGCGTCCACCGCCACGACGACCACTACGACGACTTCTTTCTCTTTTTCATTCTCAACCAACGGAGATTGACATGGAAGTCAGTGTGGACCGGGATGCCTTCCTCAAGGGTCTCCAGATGGTTCACAACGTCGTCGAGCCTCGCCAGACGCTGCCCATCCTCGCCAACGTTCTGCTCGAGAGCGATGGAGACACGCTTCGCCTGACCGCGACAGATCTGGAAGTGGGGGCGCGGGTCTCGGTGCCGGCCAAGGTAGCCACGGGCGGGTCCGTCACGCTTTCCGCGCGCAAGCTTCTCGAGATCGTCAAGGAGCTCCCGGCGGCGGGCCTGACCCTCAAGGTCCAGGAGAATTCCTGGGTGGCCATGCGCTGTGGCGGCGCCTCCTACAAGCTGGTGGGTCTGAGCGCGACGGATTTTCCCGCGGTGGCCACCGGCTCCGCGACGGCGTGGATCACCCTCGACGGCAAGGTTCTTCGCGACATGCTCACCCAGACCATCTTCGCCGTCTCCCACGACGAGAGCCGCTACGCCCTGAACGGAGTGCTGTTCGGAGTGCACGAGCGGGAGATTCGCCTCGTGGCCACCGACGGCCACCGGCTGGCCCTCGTGGCGCGCCCGCTCGCCGAAGCGGGAGGAACCGTGTCGGGCATCGTCCCTCGCAAGGCCGTCCAGGAGATTGCCCGCATCGTCGGTTCGGGTGAAGACGTCCAGGTGGCGATCAGCGACAACCAGTTCATTCTGCAGATGCCGAATGTCCTTCTGATGGCGCGGCTCATCGAAGGAACGTTCCCGAACTACGAGCAGGTGGTGCCCAAAGCGCATCCGCACAAGATTGCGTTGTCGCGTGGCGGGCTCACGGCCGCGCTTCGGCGTGTCTCTGTCCTTTCCGAGGAACGTACCAAGCCGGTGAAGTTCACGCTCTCCCCAGGCCTCCTGAAGCTCACCGCGTACAGTCCCGATTTTGGCGAAGCCGAGGAGCAAATCGAGGTCCAGTACGCCGGCGACCAGATGACCATCGGATTCAACTCTCGCTATATGCTGGACGCGTTGGGCGCGCAGACGGCGGAGCAGGTTGTGCTCGAATTGAAGGACGGTTTGAGTCCTGGAATCATCAAAAGCTTCGAGGAGGAAGGTTCGCTGTGTGTTATCATGCCTATGAGAATTTGACGTTCTCATGGGGGCGAACATCGGGTGCTCATCCAGTGGATAACTATCGCCGAATTTCGTAATTATCGCTCCCTTTCCTTCCATCCTGAACCCGGCCTCAACGTCCTGAGTGGTGCGAATGCCCAGGGGAAGACCAATCTCCTGGAGGCCATGGGCGTGCTGCTCGTGGGACGATCTTTTCGTGGTGCCAAGCCGGTGGATCTGCCCTTCTGGGGTGCTCCCGCGGTTTCGCTCCGCGGATGCGTGGTCCGTGGAGATGCCGAGCGAGAGATCCGCCGAGGGATCAGCCAGAGAGAGGATGGCAGCTGGATCGTCACGGGCGAGGGGTGCGCGTGGGCGCGGGCCATTCCCTTCGGGTGGCAGGATCTGGCCATCCTCACGGGGGGGCCGCAGGCGCGGCGCAACTTCATCGACGGCTTCGCGGCCAAGGTCCAGCCGGCGCACTTCGCCGCGCATAGCCGGTACCGGCAGGTCCTGGGACGGCGGAACCACCTGCTTCAGCGTGGTCACCTCGAGCAGCTCGCGCCATGGGACGAGCAGCTGGCCAAGATCGGCGTGGAGATTCTCGGGCGCCGCCGGCGAGCGGTGGCCACCTTGGAGACCGCGGTTGCCACGCTGTATCCCGAGATGGCGGGAGGCGACCATCGGGTGCGATTGGAGTATCGATCGGCTCTCGCTCCCGACGCGAGCGAGGCGGAATTTCTCCAGGCGCTGGTGGGACGGCGCGACGACGAAAGACGCCGCGGGCTGACCTTGGTGGGGCCCCACCGGGACGATCTCGTGGTGGAGTTGGATGGGCACGACATGCGGAGCTTCGGCTCGCGGGGCCAGCAGCGGCTGCTCGTGCTCGCCCTCCGCCTGGCCGAAGCCGGTCCGGTGGCGAGCGCCGTGGGCAGCTCCCCGATTCTCCTGCTCGACGATGCGCTGTCCGAGCTCGATCTCGATGTACAGCGGCGCGTGCTTCGGCATATCACGGGGAGTGGGCAGGTCTTCTTGACGACGACGGAGCCGGGGCTGCCCGAGGGGAGCGGCGCGGCATGGTGGGACGTCAAAGGGGGCACGGTGACTGAATCCATGGGTGTGGTGGTCGGGGGAGCAGCGTGAGCGCAGAGACCTACACGGCGAGCGACATCAAGGTCCTCGAGGGCCTCGAAGCTGTCCGGAAGCGGCCCGCCATGTATATCGGCGACACGGGCGCCTATGGCCTGCATCACCTGGTCTACGAGGTCGTCGACAACTCCGTGGACGAGGCGATGGGGGGCTATTGCGACAGCATCAAGATCATCCTGCACTCGGACGGCTCCTGCTCGGTGGGCGACAATGGCCGCGGCATACCGGTGGACACGCACAAGGAGACGGGCAAGTCGGCGGCGGAGGTGGTGTTGACCGTGCTTCACGCCGGAGGCAAGTTCGAGCACTCGGCCTACAAGGTGTCGGGCGGCCTCCATGGAGTGGGCGTCTCGGTCGTCAATGCGTTGAGCGAGTGGCTCGATCTCGAGATCCGCCGGGGCGGACGGGTGTGGACGCAGCGCTACGAGTATGGGGTGCCTACGGGTGAGCTGACGGCGGGGGAGAAGAGCACCAAGCACGGCACGATCATTCGCTTCAAGCCGGACGCGAAGATCTTCGAGGAGACGACTTTTTCCTTCGACACGCTCTCCAATCGGCTCCGCGAGCTCGCCTTCCTCAACAAAGGCCTCAAAATCGTCATCGAGGACGAGCGAGACGAGCGCTCGCACACCTTTCTCTACAAGGGTGGGATCATCGAGTTCATCAAGCACCTGAACCAGAACAAGACGCCGGTTCATCCCAAGGTGCTCTTCTTCGAAGGCAAGAAGGACAATATCGAGGTCGAGGTCGCCCTCCAGTACAACGACGGCTATCAGGAGAGCATTTTCTCCTTCGCCAACAACATCAACACGCGCGAGGGGGGCACCCACCTCACCGGATTCCGGGCCGCCCTCACGGGCCAACTGTCGAGTTATGCGCAGGCCCAGGGCTATCTGAAGTCGTTCAAGGGCGCCGTCACGGGCGACGACGTGCGCGAGGGACTGACCGCGGTCGTCTCCGTCCGCATCCCCGATCCGCAGTTCGAGGGGCAGACGAAGTCGAAGCTCGGGAATTCCGAGGTTAAGGGGCTCGTGCAACAGATCGTCAACGATCGCCTCGCCGAGGCCTTCGAGGAGGATCCGACCACCGCGCGCAAGATCGCGGACAAGTGCGTGCGCGCCGCGCAGGCCCGCGAGGCGGCCCGCAAAGCACGCGAGCTCACCCGGAAGGGCGGGCGGGACGACGAGGGCCTGTCGGCGAAGCTGGCCGACTGCTCCGAGCGGGACCCCCAGTTTCGCGAGATCTTCCTCGTGGAGGGCGATTCGGCGGGGGGCTCGGCCAAGCAGGGACGCGACCGGAAAGTCCAGGCGGTGCTTCCACTGCGCGGCAAGATCATCAACGCGGAGAAGGCGCGCTACGACAAGGTCCTGTCGCATCAGGAAATTCGATTGCTGATCTCCGCGCTGGGCACGGGCATCGGACCCGAGGAATTCGACGTCTCGAAGCTGCGCTACCACAAGGTGATCCTGATGACGGACGCCGACGTGGACGGCGCGCACATCAGGACCTTGCTCCTGACGTTCTTTTTCCGGCACATGGTGGCGATCATCGAGGCAGGGCGGCTCTTTATCGCGCAGCCGCCGCTCTTCAAGGTCAAGAAGGGCAAGGCGGAGCGGTATTTGATGAGCGAGCGCGAGATGGAGGAATTCCTGCTCGCCCAGTGGGTCGAGAGCTCGTCCATCAAGATCCCGGGCAAGGCGCAGCCGCTCAAGGAGGAGGCTCTTCTCGAAGCGCTCAAGCGGGCGCTGGAGTTCCGCACGCTCTTCGCCAAGTTCGCGCGGCGGGGCGTGCCGCGCGCCATCCTCGATGGGCTCCTGCGCAAGAAGTTCAGGGGCACCAAGCGCGGGGTAGGGGACAGCGAGATCGCGGCCGCCGTGCGCGAGGTGGCGGGCGAGATCGAGGGATGGACGTCGCAGCTCGTGAGCGGGGACAACGGCGACGCCGCGCTCATCCAGGTGCTGGGGCCGCAGCCCGCCGCCTTCAGCCCCGACCTCCTCAAGTCTCCGGACTACGCGCAGCTCTTCGAGTGCCACGGGGAGATTGCCGCTCTCCACAAGGGCCCGTGCACGGTGGTGGACGGCGATGGCAAAGAGGTGGTCACGAACACGCTCGATCGGCTCATCGAGGTGGTGATGAACCTCGCGAAGGACGGGGTGACGCTCCAGCGCTACAAGGGATTGGGCGAGATGAACCCCGAGCAGCTCTGGGAAACCACCATGAATCCGGAGACGCGCACGCTGCTCAGGGTGACCATGGATGACGCGGTGGGCGCCGACGAGATCTTCACCATCCTCATGGGCGACTCCGTGGAGCCGCGGCGCGAGTTCATCGAAAGGAACGCCCTCGACGTGGTCAACCTCGACATCTAGCCTCCCAGGACCCGCATGAGCCCAGAGCGCCAGACGCCGGTTCCCATCGAAGAGGAGATGCGGAAGTCGTACCTCGACTACGCCATGTCCGTCATCGTGGGCCGTGCGCTCCCCGACATACGCGACGGCCTCAAGCCCGTGCACCGCCGCGTGCTCTACACCATGAGCGTCATCGGGGTGGCGTGGAACCGACCCTACAAGAAGTCCGCGCGCATCGTGGGCGACTGCATGGGCAAGTACCATCCCCACGGCGATTCGCCGATCTACGAGACGCTCGTGCGCATGGTGCAGGAGTTCTCACTCCGCTATCCGCTCGTGGACGGGCAGGGGAACTTCGGCTCCATCGATGGCGATCCCGCGGCGGCCATGCGATACACCGAGGCGCGCCTCGCCAAGATCGCCCATGAAATGCTCGCGGACATCGACAAGGACACCGTCGATTTCGCCCCGAACTACGACGAGAACGAGCAGGAGCCGGTGGTCCTGCCCGCCCGCATCCCCAATCTCCTCGTGAACGGGTCCTCCGGTATCGCGGTCGGCATGGCCACCAATATCCCGCCCCACAATCTCAGCGAGGTCGTGGACGGGCTGATCATGCTGATCGACAACCCGGAGGCCACCGCCGACGACCTGATGAAAGTGATCCCGGGGCCGGACTTTCCCACCCGCGGCTATGTCTACGGGCGTGGGGGTATTCGCGAGGCGTATACGACGGGCCGGGGCATCATCACGCTCCGGGCCAAGGCGCACGTGGAGAAGCTCAGGGGAGGTCGCGAGGCCATCATCGTCACCGAGCTGCCGTACCAGGTGAACAAGGCCACCCTGATGGAGAAGATCGGCGAGCTCATCCGCGACAAGAAGATCGAGGGCATTTCCGAGCGTCGCGACGAGTCGAGCCGTGAGGGGATCCGCATCGTGCTGGAGCTCGGGCGCGGGGAAATGCCGCAGATCGTGAGCAATCAGCTCTACAAGCACACGCAGATGCAGACCACGTTCGGCATCATCATGCTCGCCCTCGTCGGCCGCCGCCCCCAGGTGGTCACCCTCAAGCAGATGTTGACGGAGTTCATCGCCTTCCGCCGGGAAGTGGTGACCCGCCGCACGAAATACGATCTCGCGCGCGCGGAGGAGAAGGCGCACATCCTGGAGGGCCTGCGCAAGGCGGTGGACCAGCTCGACCTCGTCATCCGGCTCATCCGGCAGGCCGAGGATCCCGAAGCGGCGAAGCAAGCCCTGATCCGTCAGCTCGAGCTCTCCGAGATCCAGGCCCGGCACATCCTCGACATGCGGCTGCAGCGCCTGACCCAGCTCGAGCGCCACAAGATCGTGGAAGAGCACGAGCAGACGCTGGCCCTCATCGCCGACCTCAAGGGCATCCTCGCCTCCGACCAGCGACTCATGGGCATCATCAAGGAGGAGCTGGCGGCGCTCAAGAGCGACTTCGGCGACGAGCGGCGCACGGAGATCCTCGACGAGACGACGGATCTCACCATCGAGGACCTCCTCGCCGACGAGGAAATGGTGGTGACGATCACACGGTCCGGCTACATCAAGCGGACCCACGTCGAGTCGTATCGGAGCCAGAAGCGCGGCGGCAAGGGCGTCACGGGCATGGAGACCAAGGAAGAGGACATCGTCGAGGATCTCTTCGTCGCCTCCACCCACGCCTTCCTCCTCTTTTTCACGAACAAGGGCAAGGTCCACTGGCTCAAGGTACACGAGATCCCGGAGGGAGGGCGCCAGGCCAAAGGCAAGGCGATCGTCAACGTGCTCTCGCTCGCCGAGGGAGAGGCGGTGGCCACCTGCGTGCCCGTGCGCGACTTCGAGTCGGGGGGCTACGTGCTCTTCGCGACCAAGAAAGGCACGGTCAAGAAGACGGAGCTGAGTCAGTTCTCCCACCCGCGAAGCGGCGGCATTCTCGCCATCTCGCTGGAGACGGGGGACGAGGTCATGGCCGCTCGCCGCACCGACGGCCAGCGCGAGGTTCTGCTCTCGACCAAGGCGGGCATGATCATCCGCTTCCCCGAGGAAGAGGTCCGGCCCATGGGCCGCACGGCCGGCGGAGTGCGCGGTATCGACGTGGACGATGACGATCAGGTCATTGCCGCGGAGGTCGTCCAGGAGGGGGTCAGCGTCTTCACGATCACCGAGCGCGGGTTCGGCAAGCGGACACCCCTCGAGGAGTATCGGCTCCAAGGGCGCGGCGGCAAGGGCATCATCGACATCAAGACGGAAGGGCGCAACGGCTCCGTGGTCGGAATGCTCCAGATTCGCGAGACCGACGACATCCTGGCCGTGACCACCAAGGGCCAGATGATTCGCGTCCACGGCGGCGACATCACGAGCCAGGGCCGTAACACCATGGGGGTTCGCATCATCGCGCTCGACGCCGACGACCGCGTGGGAAGCGTGGCCCGGGTCGAGGCGGAGCAGGTGATCGAGCCGCCCGCCGAACCGTCGTCATAGCGGCACCCCGCGAGGGGAATACCAGGCCGCCTGCGGGCGGCCTCTTTTGTTTCACTTCTTTTGCTTCAGAGGTAGCGGAACGAATCGGGGGAACGAGACGTGCTGGACATCAGGCTGATCAGAGAGCGACCGGAGGAGATCGAGCGCGCCCTTGCCGAGAAGGGCGGCGTGGAGCTCGTCAGGGAGCTCGTGGCGAGCGATGTGGCGCGGCGGCGCCTCATTCACGAGAGCGAGGAGCTCAAGGCCGAGCACGGCCGGGCGTCCCAGGAAATGGGGAAAAGGCATTCCGGGGGCGCCATTCCCGCGGAGGTGCGCGAGGCGATGCGCGCACGCTCGGAAAAGATCAAGGCGCTCGATGCCGAGGTCAAAGAGGCCGAGGAGAAGGTACAGACCCTCTTGCTCGAGATCCCGAACGTGCCGCATCCGTCGGTGCCGCGGGGCGCCAGCGACGCCGACAATGTCGAGGTGCGCCGGTGGGGCACGCCCCGCGTCTTCGATTTCGCCCCCCGGCCGCACGAGGAGGTGGGGGTGGCCCGCGAGCTGCTGGACCTGGAGCGTGCCGTCAAGTTGAGCAAAACGCGCTTCGCCGTCATGTGGGGCGCCCTCGCCCGGCTGGAGCGGGCACTCGGGCAATTCATGTTGGACCTCCACCTGCGCGAGCACGGCTACACCGAGCTCTGGCTGCCGCATCTCGTGAGCGCCGAAACCATGCTGCAGACGGGCCAGCTCCCGAAGTTCGAAGAAGGGCTGTTCAAGACGGTCGAGGCGGATGACAACCGCACGCTGTACCTCATACCGACGGCGGAGGTGCCGCTGAGCGCGCTTCATAGCGGCGAAGTGCTGGCGGGGGCCGACCTGCCGCGCCGCTACACCGCCCTCACCCCAAGCTACCGCCGCGAAGCAGGTACTTACGGCAAGGACATGAAGGGGATCTATCGCCAGCACCAGTTCGACAAGGTCGAGCTGGTGAAGATCACGACCCCGGGGCAATCCTATGACGAGCTGGAGTCGATGGTGGCCGACGCGGAGGAAGTGCTGCGTCGGCTCGAGCTTCCCTACCGGGTCGTGGAGCGCTGCACGGGCGACGTGGGCTTCAGCTCGGCGAAAGGTTACGACATCGAAGTGTGGCGGCCCGCCCTCGAGAAATATACCGAGATCTCGTCCTGCTCGAACTATGCGGATTTTGGCGGACGCAGAGTGGACATCCGCTTTCGTCCCGAGGGTGGCGGCCGCCCGGAGTTCTGTCATACGCTGAACGGATCAGGGCTGGCCGTGGGCCGCACCCTGATCGCGGTGCTGGAAAACTATCAGGAAGCCGACGGATCGGTGACGATCCCGAAGGTGGTGCAGCCGTACATGGGGGGGCTCGTGCGGATCGAGCCCAAGCGATAACTCGCGCGGAGGGGTGGCCGAGTCTGGTTGAAGGCGCCGGTCTTGAAAACCGGAATCCCGCAAGGGATCGGGGGTTCGAATCCCTCCCCCTCCGCCATTATCCTCAACATGGCGAAGCCATGTTGACGGTGGGCGAGACGGTTAGGTCATTCGTCTCGGGTGTAGCAGCACCGCGACCACCCCATGCCTTCCGTCAGCATGCCCTCGGTCAGGGTGTTGCGTTGGCCTCCTCGAGGGTGGCGGCCTGGTCGCCGTTGGGACGGACGACGAGGCGCCGGGTGTGGAAAGCGCCCAGCGTCGGTCGGTGGCCGATGCTGATGACGGTGGTTCCCGCCAGTCGTTCCTTCACGAGCGCGTAGAGCCGCTGCTCCGTCGTCTCGTCCACGGCCGAGGTTGCTTCGTCGAGGAACAGCCAGTCGGGTCTCTGAATGAGCGCGCGGGCAAATGCGATGCGTTGTTGCTCGCCGGGGGAGAGCTGCATGGCCCAGTGGGTGCTTTCGTCCAGGCGGGCAACGAGCTTGGGAAGTCCGACCGCCTCCAGAGCCGCGCGCAAGGCCGCATCCGTGACGCCGGCCGCTTGCATCGGGTAGCTCACCACCTCGCGCAGCGTGCCGATGGGCAGGTAAGGCTTCTGCGGCAGGAAGAGCACGCGTGCATCGGGAGGCGCGGTGATCTTGCCTCGGCCGAATGGCCAGATGCCGGCGATGGCGCGGAAGAGCGTGCTCTTGCCCGCTCCCGAGGGCCCGGTCAGCAGCACGCTTTCGCCGCCGCCGATTCGGGCGACGGCGCCTCGGAGCAGCAGTTGGCCATCGGGCAGGTCGAGGTCCACGCCGTCGAGGGAAATGCCCGCGGACCCGGCCTGGCGCTCGATGTGCTCGACCCCGGGGACGGGGCGCGAGCGGGTCATGGCCGCCTCGAAGCCGACGAGCCGACTCACCACTGCGCGCCATTCGGCGATCTGCGGATACAGCTGGTAATCGACGATGAGGCTCAGCGCGCTCTGCACTTGCCCGAAAGCCTGGGCGGTCTGCATCAGCCCGCCGAGGGCGATCTCTCCCCGGAAGAAACGCGGGCCGGCCACCACGAAGGGGAAAATGATGGCGAGCTGGCCGAAGCCCACGGTGAATCCGGTCAGGCGCTTCTGCAGGCTCATGATCTCCCGCCAGTTGGTGACGACCTTGGCGAAGCGCTCGCGAAAGCTTAGGAGCTCGTCCCGCTCGCCGCGATACAGGGCCACGCCCTCCGTATTCTCCCGGAAGCGCACGAGCGAGAAGCGGAAGTCGGCCTCGTAACGCTGCTGCTCGAAGTCGAGGCGCACCAGCCGCCGTCCCACCTTTTCCGTGAGCCAGGTACCGACGATCGAATAGAGAAGGGCGGCCCACACCATGTAGCCAGGCACCGTCCAGCCGAGCCACGGCAGCTTGATGGGGCCGGAGAGAAACCACAGGATGCCCACGAAGGACACGAGGGTGGTGGCGGCGGAGAGGAATTGCAGCGAGAGCGATAGCGAGCGTGTCACGAACATGCGCACGTCTTCCGCGATGCGCTGATCGGGGTTGTCCGCATCGCCGGCCATGAGCTGCATGCGGTAGTAGGTGCGATCGCTCAGCCAGGCATTCAGGTAGCGATCGGTCAGCCAGCGCCGCCAGCGGATCTGAAGCATCTGGTTGAGATAGAGCTGGTACACGGCGACGGCGATGAACAGCCCGGCGAGCCAGGTGAAGACCCACAGCTGATGGAAGAAGACGGGGGCGTTCTTCTCCTGGACGGCATTGAAGAAGGTGTTCTGCCACTTGTTCAGGAGCACATTGATGTAGACGAGCCCGAGGTTCATGGCCACCACGATGGCGAGCAGGCTGCGGGCCGCCCAGCGATCCTCTGAGGACCAGTAGGGCTTGGCCAGGCGCCACGTGTCCCGCAGGAATTGTCGCAGGTCGGTCATCGGGCGAGTCTCGGATGTGTGTGTATTCATGGCGCCCAGTATCGCCCACGACCTACCTTCTGGGTAGTCGGCTGGGCTTGGATGCCTTATACTCACTGCTAAGCGGTTACAGGGGCAAAACCTCTGTCCAGGGTTCGAATCCCTGCCTCTCCGCCAGACGCGCCCTTAGCTCAGTTGGATAGAGCGTCGGACTACGAATCCGAAGGCCAGAGGTTCGACTCCTCTAGGGCGCACCATCGCGGGCAGGGGGGCGGACCAACGTCCCCCTGCCCATGACCAGCGTGATGAACGTGGACACGGCGGAAGACGCGCGATGCATGGCGCTGGCCCTCGAAGAGGCCCGGCGCGCCGAGTCCGAAGGTGAGGTGCCGATCGGGGCGGTGGTGGTGCTGGACGGCCGGATCATTGGCCGGGGGCGCAACCGGGTGATCGCGGACTCCGATCCGACGGCGCACGCGGAGATGCTGGCGCTGCGCGAAGCGGCGGCCGGGATGGGCAACTATCGACTCACCGGCGCTGCGTTGTACGTGACGCTGGAGCCGTGCCCGATGTGCTGCGGCGCGGCGGTGAATGCGCGGGTGGCGCGAGTGATCTATGGCGCGGTGGATCCGAAAGCGGGCGCCGCGCAGTCGCTGTACCGGCTGCTCGAGGACAGGCGGCTCAATCACCGCGCCGCCGTGAGGGCCGGGGTGCTGGGCGAGGAGTGCGGTGCGATACTGAGCGAGTTCTTTCAAAAGAGAAGATCGTGAGTGGCGCGGAGGGGTGGCCGAGCCCGGTTGAAGGCGTCCGACTCGAAATCGGATAGGGGCGCAAGTCCCTCGGGGGTTCAAATCCTCTCCCCTCCGCCAATTTAGCTTTTGCACCACGAGGCGCTTTCGCAGGGCTCCAGCGCCCGAGGGTCGGGCAGTCGATCAGCGCGTATGCTGTGTGGGTACGGAGGGGTGGCCGAGTGGCCGAAGGTGCGGCACTGGAAATGCCGTGTAGGGGCAACTCTACCGTGGGTTCGAATCCCACCCCCTCCGCCATTTAATTCCTCAACATGGCGAAGCCATGTTGACCGTGGGCGAGAAGGTTAGGTCGTTCGCCTTCGTGCAGTCATTCGTAGCATTGAGTTCTTGGACATGACGTCGCAGGGTGGCGAGAAGGGGTCAGCTGCGAGGCGGCGCCCGAAGGCGGCACGCGAGGCGTACTCTCTGTACGTTGAGCGTGCCGCCGAGGGCTCCAACGAAGCAGATGGCCCCTTATCGCCGCCCTGCAAAGGTGGGCCGTGCTAGACGGGGAGGTAGCGGTGCCCTGTAACCCGCAATCCGCTACAGCGGGGTTGAATTCCCTCTCGAGGGCCGTTCGTGTCGAATGAGCCTTGCGGAACGGTGTTGAAGGTCGGGCCCCACGCAACGAGTCGCGTCGAATCCCGCCAGGCCCGGAAGGGAGCAACGGTAAGGCGTTCCGCTCGTGTGCCGTGGGAGTACCTGACCGGAGCTGGCTTCGCTTGGAGATCGCGGGACGGGCGTTTCGATTGAGGGTGCACGGTCTTGATTTGATCCGGGGGGGAGCGAGCGCCGCTCCTCCCCCGGACCCCCCCACCGCTAAGGTCAGGAGCAAAGCGTGAGCTATCAGGTGCTGGCGCGGAAGTGGCGGCCGCAGGTCTTCCAGGCCGTGGTGGGGCAGGATCCGGTCACGCGCACGCTGCAGAATGCCCTCAGCTCCGGGCGCGTCGCGCATGCCTATCTCTTCACCGGACCTCGAGGAGTCGGCAAGACCACCACCGCGCGTCTCCTCGCGAAAGCGCTGGCCTGTACCCGACGCGAAGGACCCGAAGCGTGCGGCGTCTGCCCCTCCTGCGCGGATTTCGTCTCAGGCGCGCCGGTGGACGTGATGGAGATCGACGCCGCCTCCAACACGGGCGTGGACGACATCCGCACCCTTCGGGAGAACGTCAAGTACGCGCCGGCCCGCGGCCGCTTCAAGATCTACATCGTGGATGAGGTCCACATGCTGTCGGGGCCCGCCTTCAACGCCTTTCTCAAGACACTGGAGGAGCCACCGGCCCACGTGGTCTTCGTGCTCGCCACCACGGACCCGCGCAAGATACCCCCCACCGTGCTCTCGCGCTGCCAGCGCTTCGATTTCCGTCCCATACCCCCGGAGCAGCTCACGGCGACCCTCAGCGAGATCCTGACCAAGGAAGGCGTGGGCTTCGAACCGGCCGCCCTCCCGCTCCTCGTGCGCGCCGCGGAGGGCAGCCTGCGCGACGCGCTGTCGCTCCTCGATACCGCCATCGCCTACGGCGGCGGAGCGCTGGATGAAGCGAGTGTGGCGCGGATCCTCGGCTCGTCTTCGCCCGTGCACGTGCGGGGCTTCCTCGGCGCCCTGCTTGCGAAGGACGGCGCCCGTGCGCTGGAAGCCATCGACCGCGCCGCGCGCGACGGAGAGGATCTCACCTGGCTGTGTCGCGAGGTTGTCGAGACGGCGCGCCGCGCCCTTGTGGTCAAGGTAGCCCCGGACGCGCCCTTCGCCGATCTCACGCCGGCCGAGCACGAGGCGCTCGCCGCGAGCGTGGAGGCGGTGAGCGCGGACGAGCTGATCTATCTGTTGCGCGCCTTCATGGACGCGGACGCCGAAATGCGGCGCTCGCCCCATCCGCGTGTGGAGCTGGAGATCGCGGCCGTGCGCGCCGCGCGCCGGCCTCAGCCCCAGGCGATCGAGGCCCTGATCGCGAAGGTGGACGAGGCGGCGAGCCGACTGCGGAACGCGCCCGCCGCCCCTCGTGCCGCCACCGCTCAGCCCAGTCTTCTCGAAGCTCCCGCGTCGCCGGCGCGTTCCACGGCGCCGCCCGTACCCAGCCCGCCGGTGCCCGCGCCGCCGCCCGCGGAGCGGGTCCCCCGCCCATCCGCGCCCGCGATGGAGAGCGTCGAAGAAGGACCGCGCGTGGTCGCCGGCGACAACCTCGGCGAGGGATGGAGCCGTGCGACCACGGAGATCCTCAAGAAAAAGGCGCTGCTCGGCTCCGTCGTCCAGCACGGGGTGCCGCTGCGCCTCGAAGGCGGCGTGCTCACCATCGGGCTCGTGGCCAGTCCGTTTCACCACGAGATGCTCAACGATCGCGCCAACCGCGACATCATCACCCACGCTGTCCAGCAGCACATTCCGGGAGCCCGGCGTGTCGAGATCGCGGCGGAGGCCGCGGCGGCCGGCGGCGCCGTCAATCATCCGGCCGTGCAGGCGGCCGTGGCCATGTTCCAGGGTGAGGTGGTGGCCGTGCGGCCCCGCGCGCCCGAGGAAGGAGAAATCCCGTGAAAGGCTTCGGCAATATCATGAAGGAAGCGCAGAAGCTGCAGCAGCAGATGGAGGCGCTGCAGGCGGAGGTCGCGAAGAAGAAGGTCGACGCCACCTCCGGCGGCGGCATGGTTACCGTCGAGGCCAATGGCAAACAGGAGATTCTCTCCATCAAGATCGATCGCGAGGTCATCAATCCCGACGACGCGCAGATGCTGGAGGATCTGGTCCTCGCCGCGTGCAACGAGGCGCTGAGAAAGTCGCGCGACATGGTGCAGGCCGAAATGGGCAAGCTCACGGCCGGGCTCAAAATACCCGGCATGGGAATGTAGCGTCCCGCGTGGCCTACTACCCCGAGCCGGTGGCCCGGCTCATCGAAGCATTGCAGCGGCTCCCCGGCATCGGGCCCAAGACCGCCCAGCGGCTGACCTTCTTCCTGCTCAAGCGCCCGACTGACGAAGTGCAGACCCTGGCGGAGTCGCTCACTCAGCTCAAGCAGCTCATTGTCCACTGCAGTGTCTGCTTCAACGTCACGGAGGAAGACCCCTGTCGCATCTGCACCGATCCGCGGCGGGATCAGCGGACGCTCTGCATCGTGGAGGAGCCCAATGATCTCCTCGCCCTCGAGCGCACCGGCGAGTTCCGCGGTCGCTACCACGTGCTTCTGGGCGCGCTCTCTCCGCTCGACGGCATCGGCCCCGAGGATCTGCGCGTCCGCGAGCTGCTCGCGAGACTCGAGACGCCCGGCGTGGAAGAGGTCATCCTCGCGACTAACCCAAGCGTGGAAGGCGAGGCCACCGCCATCTACCTCGCCAAGCTGCTGAAGCCTTTCGGCATGCGCATCACCCGCATTGCCCGGGGCCTGCCGGTGGGCGGCGACCTCGAATACGCCGACGAAGTTACGCTGTCCAAGGCCCTCGAAGGCCGCCGCGACGTCAGCTAGATCAAATTCCCCTCCCCTCAGGGGAGAGGGCAGGGTGAGGGGCGGTGTGGGTGAGGAGGGTGGCCCGCTTGGCGCCAGGGGCGGGCCTGTGATACAAAAGACTTCCTACCGAATCTGCTTTCGGCATTCCCCGATAGCTCAATGGTAGAGCACCCGGCTGTTAACCGGGGGGTTGCTGTCCCCGATAGCTCAATGGTAGAGCACCCGGCTGTTAACCGGGGGGTTGCTGGTTCGAGTCCAGCTCGGGGAGCCAACTCTTTAAGAGAGGCCTGCTCGACTCCCCAGCAGGCGATTCTTCGTTCTGCCCCTTTGCTGCGATAGCAAGTAAACGTCTTCAGCCGATACGTCGTTGGCTGGATGGTGGCCCACCGGGAGAGCACGAAGCTGGCCCAGCGGTTCATCCACGAGACCTGCGCCCCCGGGGGATCGGTCGGAACCAGCTCACGATCCATGCCGACCGAGGGCCGGCGATGACCCCGAAGCCCGTCGCGTTCCTGCTCGCCGACCTAGTCTAGCCAACCTGATCACGCTCGACATCGACGGCGACGTGCAGATCCAGGTCGTCCAGGAGTACGAGGCCTAGCGCGTCGTGTCGTGCTGATGCTTCTTTCGTGATTCGGGGACTAAAGCGACCAACCGCGGGTGCGGAGCCAGGTCTGGAGACGGACGCGGACGA